>WNGH01001256.1_pt1 | contig 24616 bp, 24 predicted proteins | sample 5400631 | NCBI WGS metagenome assembly WNGH01 (sample SAMN13153373, study PRJNA577476) | soil metagenome | isolation source: 115 cm soil or saprolite under Garry oak tree replicate 1 | place: USA:California | collected 2016-06-15
AACGTCATCTCCATCAACCGCGTCGCGAAGGTCGTGAAGGGTGGCCGGCGCTTCGGCTTCAACGCGCTGGTCGCGGTAGGCGACGGGCAGGGTCGCGTTGGGATCGCCACCGGCAAGGCGAACGAAGTGAGTGAGGCGGTGCGCAAGGCGGTCGAAGCCGCCCGCCGCCGCTTGGTCGAGGTCCCGCTGGCCGGCACAACCATCCCGCACGAGATCATCGGCCACCACGGCGCCGGGCGTGTGCTCCTGAAGCCCGCCGCGTCCGGGACCGGCGTCATTGCCGGCGGCCCGGTGCGCGCGGTCCTGGAGTGCGCCGGCGTGCGCGACATCCTCACCAAGAGCCTCGGCTCCACCAACCCGCACAACATGGTTCGGGCCACGCTGGACGCGCTCCAGCATCTCACCACGGCGCGACGTGTCGCCAAGGAGCGCGGCGTCGAAGGAGCGCGGCGTCGAGCTCGAAGCGATCCATTACAGGGCCCGGCAGGAGGCCGTCCATGGCTAGGTTGCCCCCCACCCGGAAGTACCGCAAGCGCAAGCCGGGCCGCGACCGGCCGCTGCCGCCGCCCGGCAAGGGCGAGCTGCGCATCCTGCAGGTCCGGTCCGGAATCGGGCGGCCCGCGTTCGAGCGGCGGACGCTCGAAGCGCTGGGTTTGAAGCACCACCAGGCGGTCGTGGTGAAACAGGATCGGCCGTCGCTCCGGGGTATGCTGTATCAGGTGCGCCACCTGGTCGAGGTGACGCCCGCCAAGGCAAAGGCAGGGGAATAGGCGATGGCGAAGCCGAAGGCGAAGACCAAGACGAGGGCGAGGCCCAAGGCGAAGCCGCGGGCGAAGGCACGGGCGAAGGCGCCGAGCTCCGAGCTTCCGCGCATCACGCTGTCGAGCCTGCGGAGGCCACCCGGCTCGCATCGCGCGCGCATCCGCAAGGGGCGCGGGCCGGGCTCGGGGATCGGCAAGACGGCGGGGCGGGGCGGCAAGGGTCAGACCGCGCGCACCGGCGGGCAGACGCGGCCCGGGTTCGAAGGCGGGCAAATGCCGCTCATTCGTCGCATCCCAAAGCGCGGCTTCACGAATCCGTTCAAGCAGGCCGCGCAAGTGGTCAACGTCCGCCATCTGGGCCAGCTCGCCGAGGGCGCCGAGGTCACTCCGGAGACGCTGTTCGGCGCCGGGCTGGTGCGCCGGCCGGACCGCCCGATCAAGCTGCTCGGCATGGGGGACGTGCAGCGTAAGTTCAGCGTGAAGGGCGTGACGGTGTCGGCCTCGGCCCGCTCGAAGATCGAGCAGGCGGGCGGCACCATCGCGAGCTGACCGCCCCGATGACCGCACCGCGACTGCCCAACCTGTTCAAGGTCCCGGAGCTGAAGGAGAAGATCCTCTTCACGCTCCTGTGCCTGGTCGTGTACCGCGTGGGGGCGCACATCGCGACCCCCGGCGTGAACGTCCAGGCCCTCGCCGACTTCCTGCGGAACCAGGGTCAGGGCACGCTGTTCAGCCTGTACGACCTGTTCGCGGGCGGGAGCTTCGGCCGCGCGACGGTGTTCGCGCTCGGTATCATGCCGTACATCTCGGCGAGCATCGTCTTCCAGCTGGCCGCGCCCGTATTTCCGGTCGTCGAGAAGATGCAGCGCGACGAGGAGGGCCGGAAAAAGCTCACGCAGTGGACGCGCTACCTCACCGTCGTGCTGTGTCTGTTCCAGGCCTACGGGTACGGGCTCTTCACGGAGCAGATCCCGGGCGCCGTGGCCAATCCCGGATTCTTCTTCCGCCTGACGACGGTGCTCACCCTCACGACCGGCGGTGTGTTCGTGATGTGGCTGGGCGAGCAGATCACCGAGCGCGGCATCGGCAACGGGGCGAGCCTCCTGATCTTCTTCTCGATCGTGGAACGCATCTGGCCCGAGACGATCCGCACCATCGATGCGCTCCAGGCGCGCAGCCTCACGTTTCCCAAGCTCATCATCGTGCTCGCCGTCATGGTGCTCGTGGTCGCCGGCACGGTCGCGGTCACGGTGGCGGCGCGGCGCATCCCCATTCAAATTCCGCGCAAGGTGATGGGTCGAGGCCGCATCCGCGAGGGCCAGAAGACGTTCATTCCGCTGCGCCTCAATACGGCGAACGTGATGCCCATCATCTTCGCCCAGTCGCTCATCATCGTCCCCGGGACGATCGCGGCCTTCAGTGGGAACCAGACCTTGAAGCATCTCGCCGAATACTTCAGCGTGACGTCGCCCGTGTACCTGATCACCAGCGCGTTGCTGATCATCTTTTTCGCGTACTTCTACACGTCGATCATCTTCAACCCTGTGGACCTGGCCGAAAACCTGAAGAAGCAGGGCGGCTTCATTCCGGGCGTGAAGCCCGGCGCCGCTACGGCGGATTACATCGACGACGTGCTGTCCCGCATCACGTTCCCCGGGGCGATCTTTCTCACGGTCGTGGCCATGCTCCCGATCGTGGTGTCGAACACCTTCAACATGCCGTTCGGTTTCGGTGGCACCGCCCTGCTCATCGTGGTGGGTGTCGCGCTCGACACCGTCACGCAGGTGCAGCAGCACCTGCTGCTGCGACATTACGACGGGTTTATGAAGGAAGGGCGCGTCAAGTTCCGCGGCCGCCAGCGGTACATGTAGGCGTGCCGTGTTCATCCTCCTCTTAGGCGCGCCGGGCTCGGGGAAGGGTACGCAGGGCAAGGTCCTCGCACAGCGGCTCGGGCTGCCGAAGATCACCACAGGCGACATTCTGCGGGCGGCGGTGCAGGCGCGGACGCCGCTCGGCCTCGAGGCCAAGAAGTTCATGGACGAGGGCAAGCTCGTCCCGGATAGCGTCATTCTCTCCTTGATCAAGGAAGAGCTCGCGAAGCCCGAGGCGCAGCAAGGCGCCGTGCTCGACGGGTTTCCCCGCACCGCCGCCCAGGCCGAGCTGGTGGATCGCACGCTGGCGGAGCGTGGCCAGCGCTTGAACCACATCCTGCTGCTCGACGTGCCCGAGGAAGAGCTGATCCGCCGTATGGGGAGCCGGGCGGCGCAGGAAGGCCGGTCCGACGACACGGCGGAGGCCATCAAGACCCGACTCCAGGTCTACCAGCGCGACACGGCTCCGCTCATCGCCCACTTCGCCCAACGCGGCATCGTGCACCGCGTGCCCGGCACGGGCACCGTGGACGAGATCGCCACCGAGATCCGGCGCATCCTCGGGCGATGATCACCATCAAGTCGCCGCGCGAGATCGAGACGATGGCCGCCGCCGGCCGCATCGTGGCGGAAACGCTGGCCCTGGTCGCGGGTCAGGTGCGACCCGGCGTTTCCACCGAGCAGCTCGACCGTGCCGCGGAGGACTTCATCCGCTCACACCCCGGCGCCCGCCCGTCGTTCAAGGGATTGTACGACTTCCCCGCCACGCTGTGCACGTCGATCAACCAGGAGGTCGTGCACGGCATCCCGTCGTCGCGTCGCGTCCTCAAAGCCGGCGACCTCCTGAGCGTGGACGTCGGGGTGTGGCTCGACGGCCTGCACGCGGACTCGGCCGCGACCTTCCCCGTGGGCAAGGTGACCGCGCAGGTGGAGCGCTTGCTCACGGTGACCCAGGAGGCGCTGGCGGCGGGGGTCGCTCAGGCGCGGGCCGGCAACCACGTGGGAGACATCGGCCACGCGGTGCAGGAGGTGGCGGAAGGCGCGGGTTACTCCGTGGTGCGGGAGCTGGTCGGGCACGGGATCGGGTCGGCGTTCCACGAGGACCCGCAGGTGCCGAACTACGGGAAGCCGAAGCGCGGGCCCCGGCTCGTGCCCGGCATGACGCTCGCCATCGAGCCCATGGTGAACGCCGGCGGCGCGGACATCCGCACGCTGGAGGACAAATGGACGGTGGTGACCGAAGATGGGTCCCTGTCCGCGCACTTCGAGCATACGGTGGCCATTCTCGACAACGGCGGGCCGCCGCGCGTGCTTACGACAGCGGACTAGCGGTGTCAGGTGTCAGGTGTCGGGTGCCGGGTGTCAGGGAGCCCCGGACACCTGGCACCCGACACCTGACACCTTACGGGTGGTCCCTCGCCAGTCTTTCCGCCTCTTCCAGCAACGACTTCCCGAGGCCCGGCTCCGACAGCGACCCGACGTTCACCCTGACGTTCTCCACGGCGCCCGAAAGCGCGGCGCGGGCCAGGACCTCGCCGACCTTCGCATCGGAGCGTGCGTTCCGGTTGCCGATCGTCCCGATTTCCTGCGCGAGCGCGAGCAACCGCGCGGCACCACGGGCCATCGCAAGCGGCGTCTGAGCCGCGCCGACGAGCGCCTCGTCCGCGGCCTGCGCCCGGCGGGGATCGTCCTTCGACAGCCGGTAGGCCGCGCTGACCTTCGCGTAGGCGGCCGCGTCATCGTCCACGAGACGGCGTAGTTGAGCCCGGAGGGCGTCGGCTTCGGCCAGGATCTCCGCCACGCGCTGCTGCACGCCGGCATAGGACTTCCGCCCCACCGTGAGCCGCGCCACCATGGCGACCAGGGCGGCGGCGAGCGCGCCCGCCAGCGCCGCGGCACTGCCGCCGCCGGGCACCGGCGCCCCGCCGGCCAGGTCGTCGAGCCAGCCGTCCAGCGTGGGCCCCTCAGCGGCCCTGATCTTCGGTTCGAGCAGGTGCGCCTCGACATCGGGGAGCTTCAGGGAGGCCGCTCCCGCGCCGAGGACCGCGCGCTCCGGGATCAGCCCCACCACCTCGCTCGTCAGGATTCCCACGCCGCGCTGCCGAGCCGCCGATTCGACGGCCGTTAATACCGTCGCCGGAGACGTCACGTCGATGTCGAGCAGATTCATCGACACCTGAGCCTTGCCCCCCACCTCGAACCCCGAGGCTTGGACGGCCGGGAGCCCGCCGCTCGACGTACGGATCCGCTTCGCAATCTCCTTGGCGATCGCGACGTCCCTCGTATCGAGATAGATGTTGAACGCAACGAGAAAGGGACGCGCCCCGATCGCCGTCGCACCGGCGGTGGGGTGGATCCGCTTGGGTCCGAAATCGGGATCGGCGGCCGGATCCTTCCCGAGGCGTTCGCGCAAACCCTCGAACTCGCCCTTCCGGATGTCCGGGAGGCGCTCACGCTCGGGGCGGGTGGCCGCCTTGGCGTAGAGATAAATCGGGATCCGGAGCTCGGCGCCCGCGCGCTCGGCGAGCCGGCGGGCGAGGGCGACGCAGTCGTCCATCGTGGCGTCGCGCACCGGCACGAACGGCACGACGTCGGTCGCGCCCATTCGGGGATGCTCGCCACTGTGCCGCGAGACGTCGATCCGCTCGGTCGCGACGCGCATGGCGGCAAGCACCGCTTCGACGCTCGCATCGGGAGGCGCCACGAACGTGAACACCGAGCGGTTGTGGGCCGCATCGGCCTGGACGTCGAGCAGCCTGACGCCGGGGACGCTCGAGAGCGCCCTGCGAAGGGCGTCGATGGTGGCGGCGTTGCGGCCCTCTGAAAAATTGGGCACACACTCAACGAGGGGAGACGGCATCGAGACCTCTAATGCGGAACGCGGAACGCGGAAAGCGGAACAGCAGGGCGGTCTCTGGCTTCTGCGCTCGTACGTCCGTTCCGCGTTCCCACTTCCGCGCTCCGCGTTTTCATGATCTGTTCAGGAGCTCCATGAGCCATTTGTGCAGCCCCGGATTGCCGGCGACAACGGAGCCGTGCTGCAACACATCGGTCGAGCCGTCGAGCGTGGTCACCACGCCGCCCGCCTCGCGGACGAGCACAACGCCGGCGGCCACGTCCCACGGAGCGAGCGTCAGCTCCCAGAAGCAATCGAGGCGGCCGGCGGCCACGTCAACGAGATCGAGCGCCGCCGCGCCTGCCCGCCGGATGCCGCTCGTCGCCCCCATGATGGCGGCGAACTGATCGAGGTAGCGTCGCAACAGCGGGAGATTCTTGAACGGGAATCCGGTCCCGACGAGGGCCTGCCGCGGCTCGGTCAGCCCCGAGACGTGGAGCCGGCGGTCGCCCTCCCAGGCGCCGAGTCCGCTCGCGCCCCAATACACGCGATCTCGCGCCACATCGTGCACGACGCCGGCGCTCAGCGCCCCCTCCACCAACACCCCGATCGAAACCGCGTACTGCAGATAGCCGTGCAGAAAGTTCGTCGTGCCGTCGAGCGGGTCCACGATCCACACGACGTCCCCCACCGGCGCCGCACTCGGCGACAACTCTTCGCCCACCACACGCGACTCCGGCGCCGCCTGCAGCAAGGCGTCCGCGATCAGCGCCTCGGCCTGCCGGTCCGCCTCGGTCACGAAGTCGTGGCGACTTTTTTCGATCCAGTGGCGGCTGCTCGCGGGCGTGGTGCTTCGGAGGAAGCGCGCGGCGCGCTCCGCGGCCTGTGTCGCGACATCGACTAAGTCTTTGAGTTCTCGCACCTTGCGGCCCCGACCTCCGGCGTCGTAGGTTGTGAGCCCATGGCGCGCGTCTTCTCCGGCATCCAGCCCTCGGGCGAGCTGCACATCGGTAATTACCTCGGCGCCGTCCAGAACTGGGTCAAGCTACAGCACCAACACGACTGCCTGTTCTGCGTGGTAGACCTGCACGCCGTGACTCAAGCCTACGACGCGGCCACGCTGGCCCAGCGCACGATCGACATGGCGATCGGGCTGTTCGCCTCCGGCATCGATCCGGCGCGGGCGATCGTCTTCGTGCAATCGCACGTCACCGAGCACACGGAGCTGTACTGGCTCCTCAACACCGTCACGCCCCTGGGCGAGCTCGAGCGGCAAACGCAGTTCAAAGACAAGGCGCAGCGCCAGGAGAGCGTGCCGGCGGGCCTCCTGAACTATCCCGTGCTCCAGGCCGCCGACGTGCTGCTGTACGAGGCAACGCTCGTGCCGGTGGGTGAAGACCAGCTCCAGCATCTCGAGCTGATGCGGGAGATCGCGCGCCGCTGGAACACGCGGTTCGCGAATGGCTTCACGTTCCCCGAGCCGCAGGCACTGCTGTCGACCGCGAAGCGCGTCCTCGGACTCGACGGCCAGGCCAAGATGTCGAAGAGCCTCGGCAACACCATTGCCCTCTTCGACACGCCCGAGACCATCTGGGAGAAGCTCAAGCCCGCAGCCACCGACCCGGCGCGCGTGACGCGGAAGGACCCGGGCAACCCCGACATCTGCAACATCTTCACCATTCACCAGGGCTTCTCGCCGCCGGACACGCTCAAGCTGGTGGCGCACAACTGCCGCACTGCAGGATGGGGTTGCCTCGACTGCAAGCGGGTGCTGGCGGACAATATGATAGCCGGGCTCACCCCCATCCGCGAGCGGGCGCAGGCGCTCCAGGCCGAGCCGCGCAAGGTGACGGAGCTGCTGCGGGCCGGCGCGGTCAGGGCGCGCGCCATCGCGCGTCGCACGATGGTCCACGTCCGCCGGCGCATGGGGTTCCTCGAGGAGGAGGGGAAGGGAGCCTGATGCAACACTTCCTGGAGCAGATGGTCCAGATGTTCCGGCTGGAGCTCTTCCTCCAGTTGTGTCTGGCGACGCTGTTCGGCGGCGCCATCGGCCTCGAGCGCGAGCTGGGCGGGAAGCCGGCCGGTCTGCGGACCAACATCCTGATCTGCATCGGCTCGATGCTGTACACGAAGCTGTCGATCACCATGGCCGTCGGGACTGCCGACCCGACACGGATCGCGGCACAGATCGTGACCGGCGTGGGGTTCATCGGCGCGGGCACGATTCTGCATGCGCGCGGCGCGGTGGTCGGTCTCACGAGCGCGGCCACGATCTGGGTCGTCGCGGCCATCGGCGTCGCCCTCGGCGCGACGTTCTATTGGGAAGCCGGGGGCACCACGCTGCTCGTCCTGGTGGTGCTGCGAGGACTCGGGCGCGTCGAGCGGCTGGTGGCGCGGCAATCCACCCGGAGCACGTTGTCGGTGCACGCCCATCCCGACCCCACGGTGCTGGACGAGCTCGAGGCGGTCGTGCGCCGCACCGGACTCGAGATCGAGCGCCAGGCGAGCCGTCGCGAAAACGTGGATCTGGTCATCGACTTCACCCTGATCGGCCCGAAGCGGCTCCACGACGAGGTGATGGTGGCGCTGCTCCATCAACCCGGCGTGCGGACGGTATCGACGGGAGAGTGAGCCGGCGCCTCGTGGTCGACCTCGCGTCGCCGTTAGCGGCGTGGCGCATCCCGGCCGCCGCCGTGGTGGCGGTGGGCGGCGCGCTCGGCCCGGGCTGGGAAGTCGTCCAGGTCCCGGTGCCGGGGGGCGACGGCGGTTCCGGGAGTCCCGACGCGGTGGCGGCCGCCCGCGGCGCCGAGATCTACTTCGGCTACGCCGTGCCCGCCGGCGTGGTGTCGGCAGGACAAGGAACGTTGCGCTGGGCACACACCGCCACGGCGGGCGTCGGGGCGAGCCTGCCGCATCTCGCGGGCACGAGCATCGTGCTCACCAACAGCGCCTCCGTGCATGCCGACCCCATTGCCGACTGGACGATCGCGGCCCTCGCCTATTTCGCCCGGGGGCTGGACCGGAGCGTCGCGTTCCAGGCTGTGGAGCACTGGGCGACCGGCGAGCTCACGGAGGTCCCGGTCCAAGTGCGTGAGCTCGCCGAGCTGCGGCTCGGCGTGTTCGGGTTGGGCGGGATCGGGGGGGCGATTGCGCGGCGTGGGGCGGCGCTGGGGATGAGCGTGGCGGGCGTGCGGCGGCGGCCGGCGCGCGGCGGGCCGCCGGGCGTCCGTTGGGTGGGCGGGCTGGGCGACCTGCCGCGTCTCGCCGCCGAAAGCGACTGCCTCGTGATCGCCGCGCCTCACACGGCGGAGACCCGCGGCGCGGTGAGCCGGGCGGTGCTGGAGCGGCTGCCGCACGATGCCATCGTCGTGAACGTGTCTCGCGGAACGCTCCTGGACGAGACGGCTTTGCTCGACGCGCTCGACGCCGCTCGGCTGCGAGGTGCCGCGCTCGATGTCTTCGCGGCGGAGCCGCTCCCCGCGGGCCACCCCTTCTGGCGTCACCCGCGCGTGCTCGTGAGCCCCCATGTGGCGGCGGTGACGACACGCTTCTGGGAGCGCGAGACGGGGCTGATCGTGGAGAACATCCGGCGCTATCTTGCAGGGTCCCCGCTTGCCAATACGGTCGACCTGGAGGCCGGATACTGAGTGACTGAGGAAAAAGGCAGGAGCCCTCGTGCGGGCGCCGCCGGGCAGCCGCGCGGCATCGAGCAGATCATCAAGGCGGCGATCGACCGCGGGGCGTCCGACCTCCACGTCAAGGCCGGAGACGTGTTCCGCGCCCGCATCGACGGCAAGCTGGTGCCTCTGACGAAGCACCGCCTGACGCCGGAGCAGACCAAGGCGATCGCGCAGCACCTGATCCCCAGCGACGAGGACCGCGCCCGCCTCGACCGGCTGCGCGATTACGACTGCTCCTGGGGCATGCCCGGCGTGGGGCGGTTCCGCGTGAACATCCTGCGGCAGCGCTCCTCGTTCATGATCGTGATGCGCGTGATCCCATTCGACGTCCCGACGTTCGATACGCTCAAGCTGCCGCCGATCCTCGCGAGCGTCGCCGCGGCCGAGCGCGGGCTGATTCTCGTGACCGGTGTGACGGGCTCGGGGAAGAGCTCGACCATGGCGGCCATGGTGAACTATATCAACCAGACGCAGAGCAAGCACATCGTCACCCTCGAGAATCCGATCGAGTTCCTGCACCGCGACATCAACTCCTCGGTGACGCAGCGCGAGATCGGCGTCGATACGGACGATTTCCGCGCGGGGCTCCGCGCCGCGATGCGCCAGGATCCGGACGTGGTCCTGATCGGCGAGATGCGCGATGCGGAGATCATCGACACGGCGCTGAAGGCGGCGGAAACGGGGCATCTCGTGATCTCGACGCTGCACACGCCTGACGCCGTGACGACGGTGAGCCGCCTCGTCTCCATGTTCCCCCCCGAAGATCAGGAGGTCGCCCGGCTCCGGTTGTGCGAGGCGTTGCAGGCGGTCGTCTCACAGCGGCTGCTCCCGCGCGCCGACGGCCACGGACGCGTCGCGGCCGTGGAAGTCCTGATCTCGACCGCGGAGGTGCGCGCCCTGATCAAGGATGCGAGCCGCACCGCCGAGCTGCACGAGTACATCCAGGAGGGCCGCGATGAATACGGCATGCAGACCTTCGACCAGCACCTCATGGACCTGGTGGCGGACGAGGCGGTGACGTACGAGGCTGCCCTCGCCGCGACCACCGATCCTGGGGCCTTCGAGAAGCTGATGCGGGCCGTGCGCCGCCGCCCGCGCATCCCCACGCCCGCCGAGGCCGCCCGCAGCCAGTGACGGAGCGGCAGCTCGCGGGGGTGCTCGCCCCCATTACCACGCCGTTCGACAGCGCGACAGGAGAGGTCGCCCCCGTCCACCTGCGCCACAACGTGACCCGGCTCGTCGCCGCGGGGCTCGACGGCGTGGTCGTGGCGGGCTCCACGGGCGAATCGGCCCTGCTCGACCCCGAGGAGCAGGGCCGTATGGTCGCGTGGGTGCGCGAGGTCTTGCCGGACAAACGCTGGCTCATCGTGGGGACGGGTGGGGAGTCCACCCGCCAGGCGGTGGCGTTGAGCCGTGCGGCGGCGACCGAGGGCGCGGATGCCGTGCTGGTGCGGCCTCCCGCCTACTTTTCCGCCGCCGTTTCTCCCGCGAGCCTGGCGGATTACTATCGTGCCGTGGCGGACGCGAGCCCGGTGCCGGTGCTCGTGTACAACATCCCCAAGTACACGCACCTCCCCATCGCCGCCGGCCTGCTGCGGCAGCTGGCGGCCCATGGCAACATCGTCGGCGTCAAGGACTCCTCCGGCGACGCGAAGAACCTCGCGGCATACCGGGACGCGGCGCCGCAGTGGTCGGTCTTTGTCGGGTCGGGGTCGCTCCTGTATGCCGCCCTGGAGCTGGGGTGCGAGGGGGGCATCCTGGCCGTGGCCTGCTTCGCGGCCGCGCTTTGCGCTCAGGTACTGGCCGCCTTCCGGGCCGGCGATCGGGAGGGCGCAGGGAAGCTCCAGGAGCGACTCGCACCGCTCGACCGGGAGGTCGTCGCGAAGCTGGGGCCCGCGGGCGTGAAGGCCGCGATGGACGCCGTTGGGGGGGGGCTATACGGCGGGCCGGTGCGGCCGCCGCTGGCACCCGTGGCCGCGTCGGAGCGGGAGCGGGTGGTGAAACTCGTCGCCGCGTGAGGGACTACCCCGCGCTGCTCGCGGCCATCGCGGTCCCACGGCTCACCGGCACGGCGGCGAACCAGCAGATTCGGGAAGTGCTGAAGCGCGAGCTCGCGGCGCGCGGACTCGTCGTGATGGAGCATCGGTTCACGGGGCGATCGCTGCTGCACCGCCTCGGGCGGGCGCCGCTCGAAGGCGTCAACCTGATCGCCGTCCGCCCCAGGGCCCGCGTCTCGGTGTGGCTCGCCGCGCATTACGACTCGAAAGGCCAACCCCTCTCGATGGCGGCGCGCCTCGTGGCCGCCGCGCTGGCCGCGCTCGGCGCGCTCGAGCTCGTCGCCCTGGTCGTGCGCGCGCTGCTCGGTACGCTCCGCGCGGACGTGCCTGACGTCCTCGCCGGCGCCGCCGGCCTGACGGGCGTCCTGCTGCTCGCAGCCAACCGAGTGACCGATCGCTCGACGGGCGCGGTCGACAACGCGGCGGGTGTGGTGGCCGTCCTCGCCACCCTGGATGCCTTGCCGCCAGACGCGCCAGTCGGCGTGCTCTTTCCCGACGCCGAGGAGTACGGCTTGCTCGGGGCGCGGGCGCTGGTGCGGGAACGGGCCAACCTGCTCGGCGACACGTGCCTCGTCAACTTCGACGGTGTCGACGACCGGGGCTCTACGATCGCCTTGGTCCATCGCGCCGGGCCCACCACCGTCCGGGTGGCCGCGGCGCTCGGCGCACGGCGGGCGCGCTGGCTGCCCGTGCTGGTGGACGGCCTCGTCCTGAGCGCGGCGGCACGCGAGGGCATGACGATCATGCGGGGCGACTGGAGGACGGCACGGATCGTCCATACGCCGCGGGACTCGGCGGAGCGCCTGACGCTGGAGGGCGTGCGCCGGGTGGCCGCGGGAGTCGCGGCCGCCCTCTTCCCAGGCTGAAGCCTGGGCCCGGTGAGACACCGGGCCCATTCGTCAGAGTGGGAATACGGCTGCGTTGACGCCCGATGCCCATGGGTCTAGCTTCCGTCGGAGGATACTCCAACGCCCCGGTTCCGGGGCGTTTTTTGCTGGGGAGCCATGTTCGGACCGAAGACGCATTGCGTCGTGGTCGTCGGCGCCCAATGGGGCGACGAGGGCAAGGGGAAAATCGTCGACGTGCTCGCCGAGCGCGCCGATCTCGTGGTGCGCTATCAGGGCGGCGCCAACGCGGGCCACACCGTCCACACGGCCGCCGGGGAGTTCGTACTGCACCAGATTCCCTCGGGGATCATCCAGGGCGCGGTGTGCCTGGTCGGCAACGGCGTCGTGCTCGATCCCGAGACCCTCTTCACCGAGCTCGATGCCCTCAGCGAGCGCGGCATCCGCACCGAGCACAAGCTTTACGTATCGGACCGGGCGCACCTGACCCTCCCATTGCACAAGCTGCTCGACCGGGCGCGTGAGGCTCGAGAGAAGATCGGGACCACCGGCCGGGGCATCGGGCCCACCTATGAGGACAAGTACGGGCGACGGGGCATCCGCGTAGGCGACCTGCGGAACCTGGGCAGGGCGAGGGAGCTGGTGTGCGGGCGCGTCCAGGCGGCCAACGAGTTTCTCGGGCTGCTCGGCTCGGCCGAGCGCGCCGATCCGGGAGCGCACGTCGGCCTGCTCGAGAGGCTGGCCCCGCGGCTGCTGCCGCTCGCCGTGGATGCCGGACGCGTGGTATGGGAGGCGCTCGAGCGCGGGGAGTCGGTGCTGCTCGAAGGCGCGCAGGGTGCGCTGCTGGACGTGGACCACGGAACCTACCCATACGTGACCTCGTCCAACACGACGGCTGGCGGCGCGGCGGTCGGGGCGGGAATCGGCCCCACGGCGGTCGATGCGGTGCTCGGGGTCGTCAAGGCGTACACGACCCGTGTGGGCAACGGGCCGCTTCCCACCGAGGCTACGCCGGCGCTAGCCGAGCGCATTCGCGAGCTGGGAGACGAGTACGGGGCGACCACCGGTCGGCCGCGTCGCTGCGGCTGGTTCGACGCTGTCGTGGTGCGCTATGCGGTACGCGTCAACGGCCTCACCGGCCTCGCGGTCACCAAGCTCGACGTGCTCGACTCGTTCTCGGAGATTCCCGTATGCGTGGGGTACCGCTGCGAGGGCGAGTCGCTCGACTCGATGCCCGCCGAAGTGGAGCGCCTCGCCCGCGTGGAGCCGCTGTACGAATCGCTCCCCGGCTGGCAGAAATCCCTCAGCCAGGTGCGCCGGCTGGCGGATTTGCCACCGCCGGCCCGCGCCTATCTGGACCGGCTCCAGGACCTGGCGCACGCGCCCATCCAATACGTGAGCGTCGGCAGCCATCGTGATTAGATCATCGAAGTGACGTGACAGTGTCTCGTTGATGCTCGACCTCGCGGTGATCGGAGCCGGGCCCTGCGGGCTCGCAGTGGGCGTGGCGGCGAAGCGCGCCCGCCTGACGTGCTCGCTGTTCGACAAGGGGCCCGTCGCGTCGAGTCTCATGCGCTACCCCTTGTACATGACGTTCTTCTCGACGCCCGACAAGCTCGAGATCGGCGTGCCGTTCGTGACCGCGGGCGACAAGCCTACCCGACGGGAAGCCCTGACCTATTACCGCAAGGTGGCGGAGCATTTCGAGCTGGACGTGCGCCAGTATCACTCGGTGTTTCGCGTGACGCAGGTGCGGGATGGATTCGAGCTGGTGGCGCAGCACCCCGGTAGCGCCGAGCCGGAGACCATCCGGAGCCGCCACCTCGTGTTCGCCACTGGCTATTTCGAGTCGCCCAATCCACTACGCGTCCCCGGGGAGGATCTACCGCACGTATCGCACTTCTTTGTGGAGCCGCATCCCTACTGGCAGCAGCGCGTGGTCGTGGTGGGCGGGGGCAACAGCGCGGTCGAGGCGGCGCTGGAGCTGTGCCGGGTCGGCGCACGCGTCACCATGGTGCACTTTCTGAGCGAGTTCGACCGGGGCGTGAAGCCGTGGATCTTGCCCGACATCACCAACCGCGTGAAAGAGGGCCGGGTCGCCGTTCGCTGGTGCAGCCGCGTGGTCGAGATCAGGCGGTCAGAGGTCGTGGTGCGTCGCGATCCGGACGGGGAACGGGAAACGATTCCGGCCGATTTCGTCCTGGCCCTGACCGGCTACACGGCGGATCTCTCGCTCCTCCGCTCGGTCGGGGTGGCGGTGGATGAGACCAGCGGCGTCCCGCGGCACGCGCCCGAAACGATGGAGACGAATGTGCCGGGCGCGTACATCGCCGGCGTGCTCGCCTCGGGGTTCGACGCCAACAAGATCTTCATCGAGAACGGGCGCGAGCACGGTGCGCGGATCTGCGACCACATCAAAAGCAAACCCCCCAGAGTTGCCCCTGGGGGGTGATCGCCTGCTCGACATCGTGCGCCCTAGAACCCGATGCGAGCGAGACGAAGCGCTTGATAAGCCGTAGGCTTGTCGAGCAAGAAAGGTGCCTGCCGCGTAATGACGATTACTACGGCACATAGCGAATAGCGCTGAAGCTGTGTACATCGCATACTGCACGTTTAGTCGCATAATGCAATATGTCGCAGCTCATACTGATCGCACCTGCGGCCTTTAAGGGCACACTTGGACCCCGGCAGGTCGCCGACGCCCTGGCAGCGGGCGCCCGGCGCGCTCTGCCGGACGCCGCCGTATTGCAGTGCCCCGTTTCGGACGGCGGCGACGGGTTGCTCGATGCCCTGCTCGGCCCCGCCGCGTTGCGCGAGCGTATCAGCGTCACCGGACCCCTGGGTGAGCCAGTGTCAGGTGAGCTCGGCTGGGTGGATCCGGAGACGGCGATCTTCGAGAGCGCGACCGCGTGCGGCATCGCGCTCCTCAAGCCCGAGCAGCTCGACCCGTTGCGCGCCACGACGCGTGGTGTAGGCGAGCTGATCTGGGAAGCGGTGGAGCGGGGCGCCAAGACCGTGGTCGTGGGGTTGGGCGGCACGGCCACGGTGGATGGCGGCACCGGCGCGGCACGTGGGCTGGGCTGGGCGTTCCTCGATGCGACGGGTGCGTCGCTTCCCGAGGGAGGCGGGTCGCTGGCGCAGCTGGCGGAGTTCGACGGGGGGTGGAGTCTCGCGGCTCGCGTCATCGCGCTCGCCGATGTCACCACGCCGCTGGTCGGGTCGAAGGGCGCAGCCCCCGTGTTCGGGCCCCAGAAGGGCGCGGGGCCGGAGGGTGTGAAGCTCCTCTCTCGGGGACTGGAGCGCCTGGCGGCGCTGATGGCCCGGCACGGCCGCGGCGACCTGGCGACCCTCCCTGGGGGTGGTGCCGCGGGAGGTCTGGGCGCCGGTCTCGTGTGCTTCGCCAAAGCCCAGCTCACGGGCGGCGCGGAATGGGTGCTCGGGCGGATCGGCTTCGACGCCGCGCTCGCCAAGGCGCAGCTCGTGATCACCGGTGAGGGCTCGTTCGACAAGACCTCGCTCGTCGGCAAGGCGGTGGGGGAAGTGGTGCGACGCGCCCAGGCCGCCAAGACGCGAGTCGCGGTGGTGGCGGGCAAGGTCGATGGGCTCGTCGGCCTGCACGCGCTCGACGGCGAAGGGCGGGTTCTCGACGCCGCAGGTATCTCGGCCCTCGCCGAGCGGGTCGTACGCGAAGCGTTCGGGTTGCCCGGCGCCTAGGGGCCCGCCTATCTTCCGGCCCCTATGTCGCCAACCGACAACGTCATGGACAAGCTCGTGTCGCTGGCCAAGCGGCGCGGCTTCGTGTTCCAGTCCTCGGAGATCTACGGCGGCCTTGGCTCGGTGTGGGATTACGGGCCGCTGGGCGTGGAGCTCAAGAAGAACATCAAGGAGCGCTGGTGGCGCTCCATGGTGCACGACCGCGAGGACATCGAGGGGTTGGACGCGGCGATCCTGATGCACCCCAAGGTGTGGGAAGCGTCGGGTCATGTATCGGGATTCACCGATCCGCTGGTGGACTGCAAGCATTGCAAGAACCGGTTCCGGGCGGACGACCCCCGCATCAAGGGCACGCCCGGCGAGCCCACAGCGCAGTGCCCGGTGTGCGGCAGCAAGGGGACGCTCACCGCGCCGCGGATGTTCAATCTCATGTTCAAGACGTTCATGGGCCCGGTGGAAGAGGCCGCGGCGCTGGTCTATCTGCGTCCCGAGACGGCGCAGGGGATTTACGTCAATTACCTCAACGTGCTGCAGTCGTCACGCCAGAAGATCCCCTTCGGGATCGCGCAGATCGGCAAGGCATTCCGGAACGAGATCACTCCCGGCAACTTCATCTTTCGGACCCGCGAGTTCGAGCAGATGGAGATGCAGTACTTCGTGAAGCCGGGCACGGACCTCGAGTGGTTCGAGTTCTGGCGCCACGAGCGGATGAAGTGGCTGTCCGGATTGGGCGTGCGGCCCGACAAGCTGCGGTTCCACCAGCACACGAAAGACGAGCTGGCGCACTACGCCAAGGACGCCTACGACATCCAGTACGAGTTTCCCTTTGGCTGGCAGGAATTCGAAGGGATTCACAACCGGACGAACTTCGACCTGTCGCGGCACCAGGAATTCTCGGGGAAGAAGCTCGAGTATCTGGATGTCGCGACGAACGAGCGATTCATTCCGTACGTGGTCGAAACGTCGGCGGGCGCCGACCGCACGACCCTCGTCGTGATGGCGGACGCGTACCATGAGGAAGAGGTGGAAGGGGAAAAGCGCGTGGTCCTGCGGCTGCATCCCGCGATTGCGCCCCTGAAGGCCGCGGTGTTCCCCTTGGTCAACAAGGATGGAATGCCCGAGCTGGCGCGCCGCATCTTCGACGATCTCCGCAAGCGCTACAACGCCTTCTACGACGACGGCGGGTCGATCGGTCGCCGCTACCGCCGCCAGGACGAGGCCGGCACGCCCTTCGGCGTCACCATCGACGGGCAGTCCACCCAGGATGGGACCGTGACGGTACGCGACCGCGACACGCTCCAACAGGTGCGCATCGCCGCCGATCGGCTCGCGGCATACGTCGCGGAGCGGATTGGCTAAGCGAGTCCTGCTCGCGACGCGGGACCTGCTGTTCCGCTCGAAGCTGGGGGCCGTGGTGGCCGCCGGCGGCGGGGAAGTGTCCCGCGACGAGGCGGCCTGCGACCTCGCGGTCCTGGAGCTGGGGGGGCCGGGGGCGACCGAGCGAATCGACCAGCTCGTACGGCGCGGGATCCCCGTGCTCGCCTACGGCTCGCACGTCCACGCGGAGCTGCTGCACGCGGCGCGGCAGGCGGGGGCGACAGCCGTACCCAATTCGCAGATCGAGGCGCGCCTGCGGGATCTCCTCAATAGGTAGGGACGCACCACGCTGCGTCCCTCACTTCGACGCGACCTGCAGCTCGATCTGCCGCGGCTTCGCCTTCTCCACCTTCGGAAGCGTCACGGTCAACAGTCTGTCAGCTTTGCGGAGTCCCGGGCCGCGCCTATCTTTCCGGGCCATGACGCATTCCACGACCGTCGCGCTGCCACCCTCGGACGTGCTCGAGCGCGCGAAGCGCTTCTTCTCGGAGCGGGTGCCGCACGCCGCGGCGTTCGCAGAAAAAGAAGGGCCGGGATTCCTGGTGCTGCGCGGCCAGGGCGGGGAAGAGATCGCGCTACACGCATGGGTGGACGCGGCCGGGAAGACCCAGGTGCGTGCGTCCACTCTATTCTTCGATCAACCGCTCGACCGCTTTCTCTGCACGCTCCCCCTCGAAACCCCCGTGGCCGTCGCGTGACCGTGGTGGGCGAGCGGTTCGCCGTCCGGGTCATGGTGACAGATGTGTGGGATCAGGTGTTTCTCGCGGTCGAGCCCACGACCACAGTGGCGGAGCTGAAGCGCCAGGCGCTCGCCCAGGCGCTGAAACGGGCACAGGTGCGGCTCGCCGACTACGTGGTGAAGTTCCGGGGCGCCCAGGTGCTGGACGAGACCACGACGCTCGCCGCGCTCGGCGCCGTGCCTAACTCGCCGTTCATAGTCCTCCCGGCCCGGCGCCAACCGGTGCGCTGATGGTCTCCCGCACGCTGACGACCTTCACCGTCGGCTTCTTGCTGCTGGACGCGCTGCTGCTTGGGTATAGCGGGTTTGCCCTTGGTCGTCGGTGGTTGGTCTTCTGGGGCGCGGTGTGTCTCGTCGCCGCGGTGTTGGTGGTCCTCGGGTGGCGGCGATATCGTCGCGTGATGTCCGACCTGGAGCATGCCCGGCGGGAGATGCGGGCGGAGGTGGAGTCGATCCGGCAGCTGCTGCACGGTAAGCACCTGGACAACTGATGTAGTGTCCGTCCCCGTCGTCTTCCATCCTGCCACCCGCCTGCACAACCCTGGGCCCGGCCATCCCGAGCGCCCCGAGCGGATCGAGGCGGTCCTCGCCGCGCTGCGCGCGCCCGACCTGACGGCGACGGTCGCCTGGGTCGACGGCCGGCCCGCGACCCGCGACGAGCTGGAGCGGGTGCATGCGCCGGGCTATCTCGACGCGCTCGAGAGTCTCGCGCGCGGCGGCGGAGGCGCGCTGGACGCCGACACCGTGGTGAGCCGGGACAGCTGGGATGCGGCGTTGGCCGCCGCGGGCGTGGCGATCGGCGTCGTGGAGCAGGGTATCGAGCGGGGCTCGGGGTTCGGGGCCACGCGCCCTCCGGGGCACCACGCGCTCGCCGACCGTGCCATGGGGTTCTGCCTGATCAACAACGTCGTGGTCGCGGCGCGCCATGCTCAGCGGCTGGGGAAGCCGCGCGTGCTGATCGTGGACTGGGACGTCCATCACGGGAACGGCACCCAGGCGCTGGTCGAGCGCGATCCATCGATCCGCTACGTGTCGATGCACCAGTATCCCTGGTATCCGGGGACGGGCGCCGCGGACGAGCGTGGCGTCGGGAACGTGTTCAATGTGCCCCGCCCTCCGGGTCTCCCGCGCGAGGTGTATGTGCGGGACCTCCTCGCCGCCGTGGATGCGGCGGTGGCCGGATGGCGGCCGGACCTCCTCCTGGTCTCGGCCGGTTTCGATTCTCTGGCGGGCGATCCGCTGGGCGGGTTTACGCTCGACGCCGAGGACACGGCGCAGTGGACGCGCGCGCTTCGCGCGCGCGTCGCGCCGGCGCCGGTCGTCGGGCTGCTCGAAGGCGGCTATCGGCTCGACCTGCTCGCCGCCGGCGCGCGCGCCCACGTGCGCGCGCTTGCCTGAGGGGTGCGACGTCCCGATACTACAGTTGTGACCGCCACCGCCGCACCGCCGGCATCCAAGCACTGGCCCGCCAGCATCTATCGGCGGCCCGACGGGGGCGTCGAGCAGGGTCTCGCACCCGCCCGGCTGCGTGAGATCCTGCGCGCGGGGGAGGGGGAGCTATGGGTGGACGTGGACGGCAACGACCTCCACCAGCACGCCCTTCTCGAGAAGGTATTCGACTTCCACCCCCTCGCCGTCGAGGACACGCTTTCGCCGCGCACCCGGGTCAAGCTCGAAGAGTACGATCGCTATGTCTTCGTGGTGATGGCGGGAGTCGCCTTCGACCAGGCGACGCCCGACCCGTTCGATCTCCAGACTTCCAACCTCTACTTCTTCCTCGGGAAGAATTTCCTGGTCACCGTGCATGCCATCCCATCGGCCGGCTGCGACGCGGCCCGAGACCGCTTGTTGCGCAGTCCCGATCTCCTGGCGCGGGGCGCCGAGATGACGATGCACCACATCATCGACCAGGCGGTGGACGCCTACTTTCCGCTGGTCGAGGAGCTCAACGGCATGGTGGACGGGCTCGAGCAGAAACTGTTCGAGAAGTTCGACGAGGGCCTGATCCACGAGATCTTCAAGGCGAAGCGGTCGACGTTCGCGCTGCGGCGCCACATCGGGCCGCTGCGCGAGGTGCTCAACATCCTGACCAACCGTCCGTGCGGCTACATTCGGCCCGAGACGCAGCTGTACTACCGGGACGTCTACGACCACACCATCCGGCTGATGGAGTCGGTCGACACTACCCGCGACCTGCTCGCCGGCGTGCTGGAGACCTACCTGTCCCAAACCTCCAACCGGATGAACCGGGTGATGAAGCAGCTGTCGATCGTGGCGACGGTTGCGCTGCCGCTAATCGTGATCGCCGGGATTTACGGGATGAACTTCAGTCGCATGCCCCTGATCCACGATCCCCTCGGCTTCTGGGTCGCCGTCGGCAGCATGGGTATCGTCTCGCTCGCGATCCTGGGGTGGCTGAAGCGCCGCAAATGGCTGTGAAGCTCGCCGCCGACGTCCTTACCCTGAAGACCAAGCATCCATTCGTCATCGCCCGGGGCGGCGATGACGACACGCGAGTGGTGTGGGTGCGCCTCATGGACGAGGATGGGACGGAGGGGTGGGGGGAAGCCGACCCCTCGCGCTACTACGGGGAAACGGCGGACACGGTGCTGGCGACGCTGCGGCGGCTCGAGCCGCATCTCCCGACGGACCCGTTCGATCTCGATGCGGCAGAAGCGAAATTCGCACAGGTCTGCCCCAAGAACGGCGCCGCGCGGGCGGCGTTGTCGGCGGCGCTGCACGATCTCGTGGGGAAGCGGCTCGACCAGCCGGTGTGGCGGCTGTGGGGACTCGATCCCGCTCGCGCCCCGCGCTCGTCGTTCACGATCGGCCTCGACACGCCGGAGAACATGCGCCAGAAGGTGCTCGAGGCCTCGTCCTATCCGATCCTCAAGATCAAGCTCGGCACCGAGCGGGACGAAGCGATCCTGCGCACGGTCCGCGACGCCACCGACAAACCGCTGCGCGTGGACGCAAACGCCGGGTGGACGCGGGACCGCGCCCTCCAAATGCTCCCGGTGCTCAAGGAATACGGCGTGGAATTCGTGGAGCAGCCCCTGCCGCCCGACGACCTCGAGGGGATCGCCGCGGTGCGGCGCCGCGGCATCCTGCCGGTGGTGGTGGACGAGAGCTGCATCGTCGCGGCCGATATCCCCCGGCTCTCAGGGATAGTGGACGGGATCAACATCAAGCTGGCGAAGTGCGGCTCGTTGCGCGAGGCGCTGCGCATGATCGCCACCGCGCGGGCGCACGGCATGCTCGTGATGGTGGGGTGTATGATCGAGACGTCCCTGGGGATCACGGCGGCGGCGCACTTCACACCCCTGGTCGACGCGGCCGATCTGGACGGCGCCGCGCTCACCACGAACGATCCCTTCGCAGGCGCCACGATCGACGGCGGGCAGATTCGCCTGCCCACGGGACCGGGGCTGGGCGTCCGACGGCGGGGATGACGGGGCCAGCGCCGGGCACCCCGGGCTTGCGCCCGGGGTCAGAGCGACCACTGACCCCGCGCGCGAGCGCGGGGATCGCTGCTCGATATGCCGCGGTCGTCCTCCCGGTGCCCGTCCCCCGCGCCTACACGTATCTGATTCCCGTTGAGCTCGAGCCCCGCGTCGTGCCCGGGGCGCGCGTGGTCGTGCCCGTGCAGCGGTGCCAGGTGGTCGGCGTGGTGGCGGCTGTGGACGCGGCGCCGCCGGCCGCGACCGTGACGGCCAAGCCGATCCTGGCCGCGCCCGACGTGGAGGCGGCGATCACGCCGCCGCTGTTTGCGCTGGGCGTGTGGATCAGCCGCTACTACGGTACCCCCCTCGGGCTCGCTCTGCGGGCGCTGCTCCCGGGGGCGCTGTGGAGGGTGCGGCAGCCGGCGGGCCCTGCCGAGCAGATGGAGCGCGTGTTGACGTTGAGCGCGGCGCTGCCGTCGCTGCTCGAGCGCGAGCGGGCGTTCAAGCGCGCGCCCAAGCGTCGGGTGGCGTACGAGGCGCTGGAGGCGATCGGCGGCTCGGCGCCGGTCCGGCACCTGATCGCACGGCTCGGCTTGTCTCCTGCTGCCCTGGACGGCCTCGTGACCCAGGGACTGGCCGGCTACAGCCAGGTACCGCGCCCCCGGGACCCGTTCGTCGGGCTGTCTTCTCCACCGCCCTCCGACCTCACGGCCGACCAGCGCCGCGTCGTCGCGGGCATCCTCGCTACGCCCGTGGACACGCCCGTCCTGATCCAGGGCGTGACCGGATCCGGAAAGACGCTCGTGTATCTCGACGTACTTCGTAGCGTCGTAGCGTCGGGCAAGGGTGCGATTCTCCTCGTCCCGGAGATCGCGCTCACGCCCCAAACCGTCGCGCGGGTACGGGGCGTGTTCGGCGATCAGGTGGCGGTGCTGCACTCGGGGTTGTCGGACGGCGAGCGCGCCGACGCGTGGCGGGCGCTGCGGCGCGGCGAGCGACGCGTGGCCGTCGGACCCCGCTCGGCGGTGTTCGCGCCGGTCGAGCGACTCGGAGCGATCGTGGTGGACGAAGAGCACGAGTCGAGCTACAAGCAGGGGACGGCCCCGCGCTACCACGCCCGCGAGGTGGCGCTCGAGCGCGCGCGACTCGAAGGAACGGGGGTGCGCGTGATTCTGGGCAGCGCCACGCCCGCGCTCGAGACGCTGCACCTCGCGGCCACGGGGAAGGTGGCGCGTTTCGAGCTGCCCGACCGGATCGGCGCGCGACCGCTTCCACCGGTCGAGGTGATCGACCTGCGCAGTGCGGAGCGCGTACCCGACGCCCGTGGGGTAGCGTGGACCGTGCTGCTGGACGAGGCCGTGCGCGGCGCCCTCGGGCGGCGCGAGCAGGTGATCCTGCTCTTGAATCGACGCGGCTTCGCGACGTACCTGCAATGTCCCGCCTGTGGCGACGTGCGCAGCTGCCCCCGCTGCGCGATCGCCCTCACCGTGCATCAAACGCCGGCCGCCCTGCGGTGCCACTACTGCGGCCACGCGGAGCCGATTCCCACTGTCTGCCGGGCGTGTAGCAAGGAGACCCAGCGGATGCGGGGCCTGGGGACCCAACAGCTCGAGCATTTCGTCGGACTCCGGTTCCCCGAGGCCCGGATCGCCCGGATGGATCTGGACACGACGAGCACCAAGTGGGCGCACCACCGCGTGCTCGAGCGCATGGCGCAAGGGTCCATCGACATCCTGCTCGGGACGCAGATGATCGCGAAGGGGTTGGACTTTCCCAACGTGACCGTGGTCGGGGTCGTCGATGCGGACACCGGGCTCCATCTCCCCGACTTCCGCGCGGCCGAGCGGACCTTCCAGCTCGTGGCGCAGGTGGCGGGCCGAGCCGGGCGCGGGGCGAAGGGCGGCCGCGTCTACGTCCAGACCCGGGCGCCCGATCATCACGCCATCCGCGCGGCGGCGGTCCACTCGGTGGCGCAATTCGCCGCGGCGGAGCTGCCGCTGCGGGCCCCGCCCAATCCGTCCTACCCGCCGCACGTCGGGCTGGCGCGGTTCGTGGCCTCGCATCGGGACGCCGGACGGGCCCAGCGAGTCGCGGAGCGCGTGGCGGCCTGGCTCGTCCGCGCCAATAGCGAGCGGCTCTCCGGCGCGCTCAGCGTGCTCGGACCGGCGCCGTGCCCGATCGAGCGGCTGAAGGGACGCTGGCGCTGGCATGTGCTCGTGAAGGCCGCGGAGCCAAGGGCGATCGGTCGCGTCGTGCGCGCGTTGGGCGCCCGGGCGCGGGGCCTGGTGGTGGATCGGGATCCGGTCTCGCTCTTGTAATGCGGAATGTGGAATGCGAAATGCGGAATGTCCCAGCGAGCGTCGAACCGTCACGCCGAGCTCAACGCCAAGTCGATCGATTCCGCATTCCGAATTCCGCATTCCGCATTAGGTTTCTTTCCCTGTGACCACCCGTCCCCGGTTCCAGTACCGGCCACCTAACTTCGACGCGCCCCCGCTCACGGGAGCGCCCGACGCGCGGTTCGAGCCCGCGCCCGCCGATGGGGTCCTGCCCGACGGCTTCTTTTCGACCACCAACCTGCCGACCTACGTCAAAGCCGCCGGGGCGTGGTCGCGGCGTGCACGCCGAAGGCTTCCTCGGCGGCAGTCACAGCGCCAACGAATTCGGCTTCATGCAGACGGAAGTGTCCCGTGAGCGGCCGGTGGACTACGCGGTGCTGGCACAACTCCTGGGCGAGGAGAAGCAGCGCGGTGGCAAGATCGTTTGGGTGGTGGGCCCCGCGCTCGTGCACGCGCGGGCGCGCGACGACATGATCTGGTTCGTCAAGAACGGCTACGTACAGGCGTTACTCGGCGGCAACGCCGTGGCGGTGCACGATCTGGAGGCCGCGATCTTCGGGACCACGCTCGGCATGACGAGCTCGGGGCAGGGCGTCGAGGGCGGCCATGCGCTTCACATGCGCGCCATCAACCAGATCCGGCGTGCCGGCGGCATCACCGCTGCCGTGCGGCAGGGCGTCGTGACCTCGGGAATCATGCACGCCCTCGTGACGCACGCGGTGCCGTTCGTGCTCGCGGGCTCGATCCGCGACGACGGGCCGCTCCCGGAAGTGCTCGCCGATACGCTCGTCGCGCAAGACGCGATGCGGGAGGTGACGGCGCAGGCGACCTTCGCGGTCTTCGTCGCCACGGCGCTGCACGCGATCGCCGTCGGGAACATGCTTCCGGCCTTCGTGGACGCCTCCTCGCCCGACGACCTGCGGCCGCTCACCACGATCTGCGTCGATCAGACGG
>WNGH01001120.1_pt1 | contig 24593 bp, 18 predicted proteins | sample 5400631 | NCBI WGS metagenome assembly WNGH01 (sample SAMN13153373, study PRJNA577476) | soil metagenome | isolation source: 115 cm soil or saprolite under Garry oak tree replicate 1 | place: USA:California | collected 2016-06-15
GCCTATGGCCGCTCGGTGACCATCCAGGCGATCGGGCTGAGGCTGGTGGTCACCGGCTTGTTCAGGTAGATGGTGAAGTAGCCGCCGGATACGTTGGGCACCGCGGCCACCACATACACCCCGGCGACGTATTTTTGCAGCATCGCGGTCATCATGCTCTTGGCGGTGATGGGCAGGCTGACCTTCACCGAGTTCTTCGGCGCGGCGGAGGTGCCCACGACCGTGGCCACTCCGCTGCGGCTGAACTGCGCCTTGCCGCTGACCTTCAGCGCGGTGGCGTTTTGGCTGTTGGCCCACACCCCGATGCCGTTGGCGCTGTCGCCCAGGGTGCCGGTGCCGTCTGCGGCGCGCCCGGCCAGGCCGTACCCGGTGCTGTCGTTCTGGCCGTACACCCCGCTTCCGGTTGTGTTGTTGGCGTGGCCGTAGACGCCGTTCTGGTTTTCGGCGAACGTGTTCCCATAGACGCCGGTGCCGGTGCTGGTGACGCCCTCAACGCCATAGGTGCCGCCGGTGCCGAACACGCCAGTGTGGACGGCCTGGCCGGCCACGCCATCGCTGTTGGCCCCGGTCTCGTTGACGACAAGCCCGCCGCCGCCGGTGGCTGAGGAGCCGTTGATCCACGTTGCGTCGGTCGCGGTGTTGTTGGCGCAGCCGAGGAGCAGGGGGTTTCCCTGCCCGTTGCCGCAGTTGGCGGCGGCCGCCGGGGGTGCCTCCAATGCCACCAGCGACACGCTGAGCGCGGCGACTGGGAGAACGAGCGCAAGAATTGTCCGCACCTTCATGATGACCCTCCTGATCGCCCGGTTCGTGGGGCGGTCGCCCTTGCCGGGCTGCTGCTTTGTGGTCGGTTGCGGTTCGATCAGGAGCGGGCCGGGTACCGCGCCTGGAGGCGCCGTTGGCGCGCCTGATGCCGTTGCCGTGGTTCTTATTTGAGCTTGATGGTCAGGATCTTGAAGTTCTTTGTGAACGAGACACCAACCGTGCCCGCGGCGCCATCAAACCGGCCGGTTCCGCCGGTGACCGCAAGCACGGCTGGCTGGGGTTGCTTGGACTGGAAGGCGATAACGCCTTGGACGGTCAGGCTGCCGCCACGCCACACGGCGGTCACGACGCAGTTCGCCAGCGTCTGGTCCGCGTGTGGCTCGGGGATCCTGGTCAGCGTGCAGACGCCGGCGTCGTGGCCGACGATCGGGTAGCCGCTGCCGACCTTGTGGGCGGTGGTGAGCTGATCGTTGATGATCAGCTCATCGCCCTGGGCGAAAACCTTGGGGCTGGTGCCGGGGACAGGGATGAATCCGGGGTCGGTGGTGGCGTTGTTGATGTCGAAGGCGTAATAGGTGAGCGTCTTGGCGGTGCCGGGCGTTCCGGCCGGCGCGGCGGCTGCGCCGGATGTCGCGCACGCCGCTAGCGCCGAGGCGGCGGTGATGACCGCAGCCCATCGCGCCGCGGTGCCGGCCGGGCCCGTCACCCGGGCCTGTTTGATCGTCTGCGCTTGCATGCTGGCCTCCTTGCGGGTCGTTTCCCCGACCGTAGGAAGGCGGGAGGCGGGGCACATCGGGGCAGGCCCGGGGATCCAGGTCAGGGCTAGCCCTGATGTGATCGGCGTGCTTGAATGCCAGCATTGGTGCGGTGGTGCGCGTGCTCATCGTTGACGATCACCCGGGATTCCGTGCCCAGGCCCGGGCGCTGCTCGTGGCCGCAGGTTACGAGGTGGTGGGCGAGGCCGCAGATGGGGAGTCTGGGGTGCGCGTGGCCAGGGACCTCTCACCCGACGTGGTACTGCTGGACATCCACCTCCCCGACATCACCGGCTTTGAGGTGGTGCAGCGGGTTGGCGGCGGGCCCGGCCGGCCGGCGATCGTCTTGATCTCCAGCCGCGACGCCTCCGACTACGGGCGCCGGATCGAACGCAGCGGGGCGCGGGGCTTCATCGCCAAAGCCGAGCTCTCGGCCCGCACGCTAGCGGCCGTGATCGAAGGAACCGGGCCATGACCAAGCGCCGGTGGGGGCTGTTTGCGCTCGGTATCACCCTGCTGGGCTGGGTTATCGGCGGCGAGTGGGTGAGCATCCATGCCCTGGTGCCGGAGAACCATTTCATCGACGCCCTGCCGGGCCTCTCCTTCCTAGTGGCCGGGATCGTGGCGCTGGACCGGCGGCCGGGCAACTGCATCGGCTGGCTCATGATCGCCTACGTGGTGGTCTCCTACCTTGGTAACTGGGGGAACCTCCAGGTGCCGGTGGTTCCCGCGATCGGTGGTTCCATCGGCCAGCAGCTAGGCGGGGCGATCCTCGCGCACATGGGGCTTTCCTACCCCACGGGCCGGCTGCGGACGCGGTTCGAGCGGGCCGTGATCGGCATCATCTACGGGGTCAGTAGTGTCGCCAGCCTGGTGATCTTGCTGGCGTTCGACCCCCGCGCCGACGGCTGCGCCCGGTGCGCGTGGGAACTCGCGCCGTTCCCCAGCAGAACGGCCGTCCTGACGGCCAACCTGGTCGCGCAGCGGCTGGGCTTCATCTTGGTGCTGCTTTTCCTTGCCGCGGTGTGGCTGCGATGGCGGCGGGCGACGCCGGCTGAGCGCCGCGAGCTGGCCCCGCTGTGGGTCGCTGTGTGCGTGGTCTGCGTGGTGGACCTGATGGGTGCGTTCGCCTCGCCCTTTCCGGTCGTTCAGCCGTTCGCGTATCTGGTGTGGGAGCTGCAAAGCCTGCTGTATGTCAGCCTGCCCATCATTTTCCTGTGGGGGCTGCTGTCGGCCCGGCTTGCCCGCAGCGCGGTCGGCGACCTGGTGATACAGCTGGACAGGCCCCTCCCGCCCGGGGAGCTGCGGGCCTGCCTCGCCCGCGCCCTGGTTGACCCGCCGCTGGAGGTGCTGTACGCCCGGGACGGACTGGATGGATGGGTGGACGCCGGCGGGCAGCCGCGATCTTTGCCAGAGCCGGCCAGCGGGCCGCGCACGAAAACGGTCACGGTGGTGGAACGCGGCGGGCAGGCGCTCGCGGCGCTCATCCACGACCCGGCGCTCGACCAGGGACTGGTCCAGGCTGCTGCGGCGGCGGCCGGGATGGCGATCGCGAACGAGCGGCTGCAGGCGGAGGTGAGGGCTCAGCTGGAGGAGGTACGGGCCTCCCGTCAGCGCATCGTGGAAGCCGGTGACGCGGAGCGGCGGCGGGTCGAGCGCAACATCCACGACGGGGCTCAGCAGCGGATGGCCACGCTGGCCTTGTCGCTGGCGATGCTCCGTGACCGCGCGGCCAGCGACCCGGCTATGGCGGCCTCACTCGACCAGGCCGCCGCCGAGCTACGGCAAGCGATCGCCGAGCTGCGCGAGCTGGCGCGCGGCATCCACCCGGCCATCCTCACCGAAGAGGGACTGCCCGCCGCCGTGGAGGCGCTCGCCGACCGGTCAGCCCTGCCAGTCCGGGTGCTCGCCGACTTCGATGAGCGGCTGCCCTGGCCGATCGAGGCCACCGCCTACTTCGTGGTGGCCGAATCGCTCGCGAACGTCACCAAATACGCCCGCGCGTCCGGGGCCCGGGTTGAGCTGTCACGGTGCAATGGGACGCTGCGGGTGGCGGTGACCGACAACGGCGTCGGCGGCGCCGACGCCACCCGTGGCTCCGGTCTACGGGGGCTCGAAGACCGGGTCTGTGCCGTGCGCGGCAGCTTCCGGGTGGATAACCCGCCAGACGGCGGGACCCGCGTCCTGGCCGAGATCCCTTGCGATGCCTGAGCCGCCGCCACCCGGCCGCCAAGACGTGAAGGAGACCGCCTCGCCGGAACTTGGCGGCATGGCGGCGAGAGCCGATCCCACAGCCGCAGCGGGCATTCGGGTGGTGCTGGCCGACGACTCGGTGCTGTTCCGCGAGGGGCTGGCCCGGGTCCTAGCCGACCACGGCTTCGTAGTGGCCGGGCAGGCCGGCGATGCGGACGGGCTGCACGCGGCGGTGCAGCGGGAAACGCCAGATGTCGTGGTGACCGACATCCGGATGCCGCCAACGAACACCAACGAGGGACTGCTAGCCGCGCAGCGAATCCGAGCCGAGCATCCCGGTGTCGGCGTGCTGGTCCTGTCCCACTACGTCGAGACCCGGCAGGCGATCAAGCTGCTCCAGAACACGCCACAGCGGGTCGGCTACCTGCTCAAAGACCGCGTCTCCGACATCACCGAATTCACGGACACGGTACGGCGCATCGCCCGCGGCGGATCAGTGATCGACCCCGAGGTGGTAGCCCACCTGCTGCGCCGCCGCGCAGACGGCCCGCTCGCCGGCCTGACCAGCCGCGAGCAAGACATCCTTGCCCTCATGGCACAAGGCCGCTCAAACCGGGCCATCGGCGAGCGGCTATTCCTCTCGCCCAAAACGGTCGAGACCCACGTCGGAGCCATCTTCACCAAGCTAGGCCTGCTACCGGCCGCCGACGACCACCGGCGTGTCCTGGCAGTCATCACCTACCTCAAGAACGCCTGACCGGCTGTTACCGGGCTCTGAGCCCGGCCCGGAAGACGGCCTGCACGTTGGTGATCGAGCCGATGTCGGCGACCGGGTCACCCCGGACCACGAGCACGTCGGCGTCAGCACCGGCGGTTATCCGGCCCTTCGATTCCCCCAGCCCCATGGCGCTGGCAGCAATGGTGGTGGCTGCCCGGAGGGCTTGCTGTGGTGTCATTCCGATCTGTTCGACCAGCGCCCGCAGCGCGTGGGGCATGACGTCGTGCGGCTTACCCGGCGACGCGCCGGCGTCGGTCCCAGGGACCATCGTGGCGCCGGCCCGGAACATCTGGCCGTGGTTGGCGAGGATGGCAGCCAGGCGCTGGGCGATCGCCGGTGGCGGCGCGGGCGCGGCTGGGATATTGCCCGCGGTGACGCTGACCACCACGCCGCTGGCCGCGATCCGGTCCAGCAGGGCCGGGTCGGCGTCCACCCCGTCGGCGGTGAAGAACGTGACGTGCTCCAGCGTGTCGAAGCCCGCTTCGACGGCATCGGCGACGGCCTGGGCCCCGTGGGCGTGCGCGGCAGCGGGCAGGCCCGTGCGGTGGGCCTCATCGACCACGATCCGAAGGGCGGCCAGGTCGTACTAGGACTCGTGTGGCTGGCTGTCAGACATGTATTCATGCCAGCCCCTCCCGATCGCCGCCTCAGTGAAGACGTTCACCACAGGCCTGTCGGCTAATCCCAGCCAGGAGCGCGAGGAAATCGCGCGAGACCGAGCATGACATCAGCCGGCCAGGACCGCCAGCTACCCAGCGGCACCCGCCGACACGGCGGCGGGCGGGGAGCGAACCTCCAATTGCGCACAATTCCCGCCGCGGGCACCAAGGCCAGCTGCCAGACAGTTGAGGTTGAATTCAACAGAATCAAACACCGACCGGCCGCCGTCCGCTGAGCATGAGGATAGGTATGGAACGGCCACCTCGTCAGGTACCTGACACCAGTACCTTGTGCTGGCAGCCGGATCGTCCTAGTGTGTTTGGAATTGAATAACTGTGTTTGATGTCGTTACGGGGGCAGTTCCGGACCCGGAGGCGCCATGCGCACGAACCAGGGCGACAGCCGACCGCGCACCGGGAGGCGCCGGGTGCCCGTTGCGCTGCTCGCCGCGACGGCGCTCGTCATCACGCTTGCAGGGACGATTCAGCCCGCAGCCGCACACTCAGCCGCCCCGGGCTCGCCTGCGCAGGCCGCCGGCACCCCGCACACCGTCAGCTTCGACGGCTACTCGTTCCTGATCGACGGCCAGCGGACCTACATCTGGTCCGGAGAGTTCCACTACTTCCGGCTGCCGAGCCCGGATCTGTGGCTCGACATCTTCCAGAAGATGAAGGCGGCTGGGTTCAACGCGGCATCGATCTATTTCGACTGGGGCTACCACTCGCCGGCACCGGGCGTCTACGACTTCACCGGCGTGCGCAACGTTGACAAGCTGCTCGACATGGCGCAGAAGGCCGGCATCTACGTGATCGCCCGCCCGGCGCCCTACATCAACGCCGAGGTCGACGGCGGTGGTCTGCCCGGCTGGATGTCGGCCAAGCCGGGTGCGAACCGCAGCAACGACCCGCAGTTCCTCAAGTACTCGGACGAGTGGATGACCCAGATCGACCGCATCCTCGCCCGGCATCAGCTAACCAACGGCACCGGGCCGGTGATCGCCTACCAGGTCGAGAACGAGTACTACAACGGCTCGGCCGCGGGCCGCGCATACATGCAGCACCTCGAGGACAAGGCGCGCGCGGACGGCATCACCGTGCCGCTGACCGGCAACAACAACGGCACTTTCAACTCCGGCGTCGGCATGCTCGATATCGACGGCCCGGACTCGTACCCGCAGGGCTTCAACTGCTCCAACCCAACAAGGTGGAACGGTGTCCCGGACATCAGCTACGACCACCCCGCGGGACGGCCGCTGTACACGCCGGAGTTTCAGGGTGGCGCGTTCGACCCGTGGGGCGGGCCCGGTTACGACAAGTGCGCGCAGCTGATTAACGACCAGTTCGCCGACGTGTTCTACAAGCAGAACATCGCCGTCGGAGCGACCGCGCAGAGCTTCTACATGACCTACGGCGGCACGAACTGGGGCTGGCTCGGCATTCCGGAGAACTACACCTCCTATGACTACGGCGCGGCGATCCGTGAGACCCGCCAGCTCGACCCGAAGTACTACGAGGACAAGCTCATCGGCTACTTCACCCACGCAGTCGCGCCGCTCACCAAAACCGACCGGATCAACGTGACGCCGCCCGACAACCCGGCGATCGTCGACACCGCGCGGATGAACCCGGACACCAAGACGCAGTTCCACGTCTTGCGGCACACCAACTCCACGTCCACGTCGGTGGACACCACACACATCTCTATTGACTTCAACGCGCAGCCGGCCGGGAACGTCACCTACACCTACGACGACACCGATCCAGCGCTGCAGTACTCGGGCAACTGGTCGCACGTGGCCAACCAGAGCTACACCGGCGGCGACTACAAGAACACCGAGTCGTTCTCCAACCAGGCCGGCGACTCGCTCACCGTCCCGTTCAACGGAACCGCGATCCGCTGGATCGGCTCGCAGACCAGCAACCACGGCCTCGCCGATGTCTACATCGACGGCACGAAGCAGGCCACCGTCGACGCGTCCGGAAGCGCGAACCAGGCCGTGCTGTTCGCCAAGAGCGGGCTCACCGACGGGCCGCACACCCTCAAGATCGTCGTCGACGGGACGCACAGCTCGGGCTCGACGGACAACTACGTGTCGATCGACGCCATCGACGTGCCGACCGGATCCGCCGCGGCGAACCCGACCTACCCGGTGGTGCCGCAGCAGCCGGGCACCGCGATCACCCTGAACGGGCGCGACTCGCACATCATCGTCGCCAACTACAAGCTCGGCGACTCGCAACTGCAGTACTCGACGTCGGAGATCATGACGAACGCGACGATCGGGGACCACGACGTCGCGGTGCTCTACGGCGACCAGGGCAGCGACGGCGAAACGGTGCTGCGCTACGCGTCACGGCCGGCCGTGCAGGCGATCGGCGGCGCGGTGACCACGACATGGGACCCCGCCACCGGAGACCTCCGGCTGAACTACACCCACGACGGCCTGACCCGGGTCACGATCTCCGGCGGCGGCTCACGCCCGCTGCTGCTCCTGCTCGCCGACAAGGCGACCGCCGAGACATTCTGGCGGCAGGACACCGCAGCCGGCCCGGTGCTGGTGCGCGGAACCCACCTGCTGCGCACCGCGGCGAGCAGCGACGACGGCAGCACCGTCGCACTCACCGGCGACAACGGCACCGACCCGGACATCGAGGTCTTCACCTCGGCCTCGGCCATCACCTGGAACGGCAAGGCGGTGCACACGCAACCCACCAGCACCGGCAGCCTCACCGGTGCGATACCGGTGGCCGCTCCGATCTCGCTTCCCGACTTGACGAACTGGAGGCACCAGCAGGAGTCGCCGGAGGCGCAGCCGGGCTTCGACGACTCCAGCTGGCAGGTAGCCGACAAGATGACCACCAACAGCGTCAGCGGGGTGAACACCCCGCCGGTGCTCTACGCAGACGACTACGGCTTCCACACCGGCAACACCTGGTACCGCGGGAGGTTCCGCGCCAGCGGCAACGAGACCGGCATCCACCTTGCCTCGGACTCCGGCGGCGGAGCGCAGGCCTTCTCGGCCTGGCTCAACGGCACCTTCCTCGGCAGCTCCACCACCGGCAGCGCTAACTTCACCTTCCCGGCCGGTGCGCTGAAGCCCGATGGCGACAACATCGTCTCGGTGCTCACGGTGAACATGGGCCACGAGGAGGACTACAACTCCACCAACGGCAACAAGGCCGCGCGCGGGCTCACCAGCGCCGCGCTCATCGGCGCCCCGCTGACCTCGATCACCTGGCGGCTGCAGGGCGTGCGCGGCGGCGAGAACATGATCGACCCGGTACGCGGCCCGCTGTCGACCGGCGGCCTCTACGGTGAACGGGCCGGCTGGTCGCTGCCTGGCTACCCGGACGGCGCCTGGACGCCGGTCACCCTGCCGGCGGCCGACACCACGCCGGGTGTGTCGTGGTACCGCACCAATGTCGCCCTCGACCTGCCGAAGGGGCAGGACACCTCGCTCGGGCTGACGATCAGCGACGACCCGTCCCGTCGATACCGGGCGCTGCTGTTCGTGAACGGCTGGCAGGTCGGCAACTACGTCAACTACCGGGGGCCGCAGCACAGCTTCCCGGTGCCAAACGGGATCCTCAACCCCAACGGCACGAACAGCATCGCGATCGCCGTGTGGAATCTCGACGGGTCGACCGGCGGGCTGGGCAAAGTCTCGCTCACGAACTACGGCAGTTACGCGTCCCCGCTGACGGTCGCGCAAAACGACAGCCCGAGCTACGACCCGCACAAGTACGCCATAGCCAAGCCGCCGGGCACGGCCGTCGACCTCCAGGTGCCCGACACCGTCCAGGCCGGGCAGACGTTCACGGCCAAGGCGACGGTGACGGTGCCGGCCGACGCGGCGACCGCGACCGGCCTCACCGCGTCGCTGAACCTGCCCGACGGGTGGGCCTCCGGGCCCGCCAGCCCGGCCTCGGTGAGCGCGGTGAACCCCGGTGGCTCGGCCACGTTCACCTGGCAGGTCCAGGCGGCCTCCGGCCAGTTGCCTGCGGCCTCGGCCGTCACCGCGGCCGTGAACTACACCCAAAGCGCCCGCACGGCGAGCAACTCCGACGAACGGATCATCCGATCGGTGCCGCCGCCCCCGCCGCCCGGCACCGATGCGGTCAGCGACCTGCCATTCCTGTCAGCCACCAACGGCTGGGGACCGGTCGAGCGTGACACCAGCAACGGCGAGCAAGCCGCGGGCGACGGCCACCCGATCACCATCAACGGCGTCACCTACGCCAAGGGCCTCGGCACCAACGCGATCAGCGACGTCGAGATCTACCTCGGCGGGCGCTGCGCCCGGTTCACCGCCATGGTCGGTGTCGACGACGAGAAGAACGGGGCGGGCACGGTCACCTTCAGCGTGGCCGCCGACGGCAAGACCCTGGTCACGACCCCGACCATCCGCGGACACCAGCCCGCCACGCCGCTCGATGTCGACGTCACCGGCGCACAGGTCCTGGACCTCATCGTCGGCGACGCAGGCGACGGCAACGGCAACGACCACGGCGACTGGGCAATACCGACCCTCACCTGCACCTGACCGATCGCGGACCCAGTGCGCCAACGGATCGCACCACGCACCGACGCCACGCCCCAGGCGGCATCCGCGGCTAAGATGCGGCGGTTCAGCCCGGGTCGCCGCTACGCCGCCCTCACGAGTCACGGCATCAGCTCGGCAGCACGCCGGGCCCGCGCGCACGCGGAGGCCCGCGGCTGCGGCCCGGCAGCAGCGATGGTGGACCTGGTCCAGGCCGCTGACAATCCGCACATCCGTTCGGGTAGATCCCTAGTTTCGGGACTGCGCGCGGTGCCGCTGCCAGCTCAGGACGCACTCACCTGGCGGTGCGGTTGATCGTGGGTGACCCCCGCCTCCCAGCCCGTTTCTGGCCTGAAAATGACAAGCTCCGGGCCATGTCTACTGGGAAAGCCGCATGTCTACCTGGAAACAAGAGCCGGTTATCAGAGAAAATGATCGCATCCAGAACGTTGCGAGAGAATTTGCGCTCAATTTGCAATTAGGAGATCATTCCGATAGGATTTGTCCTAATCCGCGGTCCGGAGCCGGCAGCGTTGCCTGTAACGAGAATCGTGAGATGTTGAGGGGAACCGTAAACATGGCACTCGGTATGTACTTCACGCCCAGTTCGTTCACGCCGGCACGGTACGACGACGCAATCAAGCGGCTCGAGGAGGCTGGCGCCGGGTCGCCCCCCGGAAGGCTGTACCACGTGGCTATGGAAGCGGACGGCCTGATCCAGGTGTTCGACGTGTGGGAATCTGAGGCGACGTTCCAGGCCTTCGGGGAGACGCTGGTGCCGATCATGAAAGACCTAGGGGCTGACCCTGGCCAGCCGCAGGCCTCGCCCGTTCACAACATGATCAAGGGCTGACGCCCGGCGCAGGGGCCACGTCGGCTGTGCTCGACGCGGCGGGCTTGGATTAAGCGGGACGGCGCAGGCGCGCCGTCCCGTTTAACGCGACGGCGCGGATGCGCCGGGCGGACCTCCGAGGCAGAGCCCGGCGGGGGCATCCGGACGCGGCGCCCGCAGGCGCCGCCTTGGGGTGAGCGGGCACCCGGCTTTCCGTACACCTGCCCGGGCGGGATAGAGGATCATAGTTTCTGCCAGGGCACGGTTAGCGGACTGACGTTGTCAGCGATCGTTGCGGTAAACGGATCCCCTGACTGATCTGGCGCCGCGCAGATCCGGCTCTTCCACTGAGACAGCTCACGCCATATTGGCGGGTACGCGCGTGTGCTGGCGGGCCACAAACGATCGCTGACGAGCCCTCCGCATCACTCTGGCAACGGCACGCCGCATACTTATGCGGCGTCATATGCGTTAGGCAACGTCCGCAATTGCCGCGACGGGGGCGTTTAATCCCAATCGGCGCTAGTTTCCTGGTGGGACGCCGGGGTCGCCAATGGCGGTGTTGTCGATGAGGTACGTCCCGTGGTTGACCGCGGTATCGGTTTGGTCGAGCAGCTTGTTCAGCTTCCGGTCCGGCCCGGTGGTCGTGAAGGCCCGCGCTGCCGCTGCGGCGAATCTCGCTCCCTGCTCAAAGTCGGCGCACGCGCGCCTGGCCAGCCGGTACTCCGGGCGGAGCCGGCTGGGGGGCTGGCCGAGGGCGGCTAGCCCCGGTGTGCAGCGGTCCAGCGTTGCGGCGGTCCGGCGCAGCGAGCTGCGGGTTATTACCCCTGGCGCCAGAGCGTTCTCCATCCTCAGCCGCAGCACGGCCAGGCCTTCCAGCCAGCGTTGAGCCCGGCTGAGCGACACCGGCGCGGGGGGTGCGGCGGCACCCGTGCCGAGGGCGCTCGCGCTGGGGCCCGCGGCCGGGGTGCTCGCGCTGTGCTGGACTGCGGTCCCCGGCGCGGTGAGGGCAGTCCTGAGGACCGGTACAACCAGAATCGTTACCCCGGCACCGGCCACCAGGAGCACCAACTTCACCCCCCGGCGAGAACGGCCGGGCGGCCTGATCCGGTACCCGCGTCCTGAAACCCCGGCGCTGCGCACCGTCGGCATGGCTTCGCTGCGAGCTTGCCGCCGGAGGCCGCGTGCCGGCGCTGGCCTGGCTGCCCGCGGCGCGCTGGGTGCCGGTGGCGGGCCAGGCGGCAGCGCGTTCTGCGGCGTTGCCGGGCGGGGAGCCAGCGCCGGGGCGGGGAGCTGGAAGGGGGCGGGCGGCAGCATCGGGCTGGGCGCCAGCATCGGTTCGGGAGGCAGCATCGGGGCGGGCGGCTGGAAGGGGGCGGGCGGCAGCATCGGTTCGGGAGGCAGCATGCCCGCTGACCGCGAGGCCCCCCAGGGGTGTGCGGAGCCGCCGGACTGCTGATCCGCATCGGCCGTGGCGTCAGCGCCCGGTGACGGCGGTATCCCGCTCGATGCAGTCATCATGCCCCTTTACGCCCAGCCCGGTGTCAGTGCGCAATACGAGGCGCTGTGCCGCTGGATCGCTACAGGGCACCCAGCCGCAGGCGCAGAAATCACCGCGCGTCCCGCGGGCATATGACCCTCTCCGTTCCCCCCGGGAAGGAGGTTAAGCAGGCATAGCATACGCGCGGTATGGGGTTGGTCCCTGCAGCGCGTGATCGGGTTGAGGAGACGACGGACGGGGCTGCCCATGATGAGCGCCGAGGTAAGCGATGTTCCTCAATGCCGCGGAGGGCTCGCCCCGGCCGCCAGCTTGAAACGCCGCTGAGTGGGTCAGGCGGCGAGTTGTCTGCCTTGCCGCCGGGTGCCGTGGGCGGTTCGGTGTGCTATACGAATTGCCGATTCGGCGCGGGCTGGCATGGATCGCGCTGCTGGCGTGGATGCTGTCCGCGCGAGCGTCCGCAGGCAGATTGCGGGGGATGATGCCTTGATGCCGCGCTGCTGTGAGCAGATCTGCCCACGGCAGCGTGTGGTGCATTTCGGAGCGGCCATGCCGCAGGCTGGCGACATGGCTCACGACGAAAAGAACCCGCTGTTTAGCGAGCGCGTGCGGGACCAAATGCTGCACCAGCGGGTACTCGTGCTCGACGGGGTACTCGACGACGACAACGGAACGCTGCTCGCGACGCAGTTGCTGACGCTCGCCGCGGAGGATCCTGCTGCCGACGTCGCCCTGTGGATCCACTCACCCGGGGGATCCGTGCCGTCCATGCTCGCGATCCGCGATGTCATGCGGCTCGTGCCGTGCGACGTGTCGACCTTGGTACTCGGGCTTGCCTGCAGCGCCGGGCAGTTCCTGCTCTCGGCAGGCGCCAAGGGCAAGCGGTTCGCGCTGCCACATGCCCGAATCCTCATGCACCGGGGCTCGGCTGGGATCGGCGGCAGCGCCGCCGACATCGAAGTCCAGGCCAACGATCTGCGGCACATGGTGGACACCGTGCTCGGCCTTATCGCGGAGGACACTGGCCAGCCGGTCGAGCGCATCTTTGACGACTCCCTGCATGACCACTGGTACACGGCCGCCGAGGCCAGGGACTACGGCTTCATCGACGAGATCGTCGACTCGTTCGGCCAGGTCATACCAGTCAGAAAACACCGGATCGGACTGACGGGTGAATCATGAGCAGCTACCCCATCCCGAACGTCATCGCTCAGCATTCCCGCGGCGAGCGGATCATGGACGTGTACTCGCACCTGCTCACCGAGCGGATCGTCTACCTTGGCACCGCGATCGATCCTGGCGTCGCCAACACCCTCATAGTCCAGCTGCTGCATCTCGAGGCGGAAAGCCCTGAGCAGGAGATCAACCTGTACATCAACTGCGAGGGCGGCGATCTGCCGTCCATGCTCGCGGTCTACGACAGCATGCAGTACATCCAGGCGCCGGTCGCCACCACCTGCGTGGGACAGGCGATTGGCGTCGGTGCCGTGCTGCTCGCAGCTGGAACCGCTAGCCGGCGCGCCGTGCTTCCGCACGCGCGGGTGGTACTGCACCAGCCCGCCGGACGCGGCCAGGGGGCGATCCCGGACCTGATCCTGCAAGCGGATGAAGTCGTGCGCATGCGTGCCGAGATCGAGGCAATCCTTTCCGCGCACACCGGCCAGTCCGTGCAGGCGCTCCGGGCCGACACAGACCGCGACCGGGTCCTCACGGCGCAGGCGGCGCTGGAGTACGGGATTGTCGACCAGGTGCTGGGGCAGCGGCTGGCGAACGCCAGCGGGGCCGGCTCCTCAGCCTCCTCAGCCGCCTGACCCGCGCCTCACGCCGCCAGAGCAAGCATCACCGGGCCGGATGCGCGAGAGGCGCCGATGCCTTGCTGCCGGCGCAGTTCGCCGGCGACCTGCTCGGTCAGCCCGATGAGCGTGGTCCCCAGCGCTCCCGCCAGCGCCGCGATCATCTCGCTCGACGGTTCCTTGCGCCCGCGCTCGACCTCGGAGAGGTACTGCGGCGATATGCCAGCCCGGCTCGCCGTATCCGACAATGTTTCCCGCTGGTCCAGGCGAAGCGCACGCAGCCGCTGACCAAGCACCTCCCGCCACAGCGGTTCCTGAGACCCTGGCCCCTGAGACTGCGCTTCCGACGGGGGATCTTGCCGCAACGGGTAAACTCTCGCGCGCTCGGCCATAGCTCATCCTACGAATGGACAGCCACCCGCGAGCTTTGATTTCGCCGGCAGCAGATCCGCGCACTGGCTGATTTCAGGCAGGCGGCCAAGCCGTATGTTTATGCGTCGGCAACGCTGGGCGTGAACGCCCGCTTCTAGCCGCCGAGCGGGCGATGCCTTTGTGTTACCGACGTAGTCAGATGGTGCTAGCGCCCAGGCCTGAGCCGGGGTCCGCTGAGCGAACGGCCGTTGCCGCGCCGTGCCAGGGCGCGGCGCATGGGTATGTCAGTCGCCCTGGCCCGGCCGGCAGCTGGGCTCGCGCTGGCCGCGGGTGGGCAATACCGGGCGGTGCGGGCTACGAACTACTTTCGTACGGGTTCTGCCCAGGTTGGCCGCGGCGCGTCGCCGTCGTCTCCGGTGACCGTGCGTTGCGGCGGCAGGGCCGGCGTGACCTACTCCTGAGGAGGATCATGCACCTTCTTCGCGCACGCTGCGCCGCCATGACCGCAGTCTTGGCCGCTGCGCTCGCCGGGTTCTCGCTCACCCCCGCCGCCGCCGCGCATCCGTGGGTGGCGCAGGCGCCGGCCACCCCCACCACCGGCTGGTCCCAGTTCGGCTTCACCGCCGCCCGCACCGGCGACAACCCGTTCGAGAACATCCTGAGCCCCGGCAACGTCGCCGGTCTGCGGCAGAAATGGAGGTTCCTGGCCGCCGACCGGGTGGAGTCGTCCCCCGCGGTGGCGGACGGAGTGGTGTACTTCACCGACGTCAACAGCCACCTCTACGCGGTGAAGGCCGCGACCGGGGCCAAGCTGTGGAGCTTCGGCTTTGCGAATGCGTTCTTCGCGTCGCCCGCGGTCGCGGGCGGGATCGCCTATACCGGCTCGGTCAACGGCCGCCTGTACGCACTCAACGCCGGGACCGGGGCCAAGCTGTGGAGCTTCGCCACCCCCGGCCAGGTGTTCTCCTCCCCCGCGGTGGCCGGCGGGGTGGTGTACTTCGAGTCCGACTTCGGGCTGGGCGGCGCGGTGTATGCCCTCAACGCCGCGACCGGGAAAAAGCTGTGGAGCTTCGCTACCCCCGGTCGGCCGCAGTCGTCGGTGGCGGTAGCCAACGGCGTCGTCTACGCCGTCACCTCAGACAACAACGGGCTGCGGGGCAGCGCCTACGCGCTCAGCGCCGCCACCGGCACGCCGCTGTGGCATTCTTCCAGCCCGGGCCCGCTGTACACGCCGACGTTCGCGAACGGGATCCTCTACGTCGGCATCGACAACGGCACCGCCACCAAGGCCCGGGTGGAGGCCCTGAAAGGCAGCAACGGAAGCCTGCTGTGGCGGTCTGCGGTCATCCTCGTGGACCAGTCCTGGCCCGCGGTCGCGGGTGGCCTGGTCTACCTCGGCGAGGCCGGCGGTGACGTGGACGCGTTCAACGCCACTACCGGGGCGCTGGTCTGGCAGTTCCCGACACCGTCGGGGGCTGGCGTGGAGGCCCCGCCAACGGTGGCCAACGGCATCGTCTACATAGCCGCTGAGGATGGCACCCTGTTCGCGCTGAACGCCACCACCGGCCACAAACTGGCAAGCCTAACCATCGGCGCCGCCACGATCGCGGCCGCACCGGTCGCCAACGGGACCGTCTACGTCGGCGCCTTTGACCAGCGGCTGCACGCCTACGCGCTCCCATAGCCCGGTAGGCGGCAGCCATGCCGCCGTGGCCCGTCCGATAAGGCCAACCGCGCCGGGAGGCGTGGCGGAGCTATCGTGAGGCATGGCTTCCAGGCTGGTTACCGAGCGCCTTGTCCTACGTGGCTGGATGGCCGATGACGCCGAGGCGGCGCTGGGCGTCTACGGTGATCGGCAGGTGACACGGTGGCTAGCACCGGAGCTGGACAAGGTGACCGATCTGACGGCCATGCGTCTGGTATTGCAGCGGTGGTCCGCTGAGGACGCGCAGATGATGGCGCCAGCGGGCCGGTGGGCAGTCGAGCTTCGCCACGGCGGGCAGGTGATCGGCGGGTCTACCCTGCTGCCGTTGCCGCCGGACGACGAATTCGAGATGGGCTGGCAGCTGAACCGCCAGGCCTGGGGGCAGGGGTATGCCACGGAGGCCGGGCTGGCACTCGCACGGTGGGCATTCGGGCAGGGCATCGAGCAGGTGATGGCGCTGGTGCGGCCTGCGAATACGCGCGCGATGGCGACGGTGCGCCGGATTGGCATGGAATGGGTTGGCGAGACCGAGAAATATCATCAGCTGCGCTTGCAGGAGTTCCGGCTAAGTCCTGGAGCCCTGGTCTCGCCTGGCGGCGAGGCGTGGCATGCGCCATAAGGCTGGGCGGGTACCGCGCTATGTCCGGCGCGCGGCGACCGGCGATTCCTCGGTCCGCTCGAAGGCCAGCGCGATGCCCCGGCTTCCAGCAGACCGGGCAACTGCACGTCACGGCCCATTCCATTGCCATTACCTCTGCTACTAAACTCAGCGCCAGCCCGCAGGCAGCCCGCTGCCTTACCCACGTAGCACGTCTGGTGCAAAAGGGAGCCGCAGATGAGCATCAATCCGGACGCCGCGGAGGGACGTACCGGCATCAGGCCGAATACCCGGGCGGCGCTGTGGCGGCTGGCAGGCCCATGGTGGCTGTTCCTGGTAACCGGCATCGCGTGGCTGATCATCGCTGTGATGGTGCTGCGGTTCACCCCCGCCTCGGTCAACACCGTGGGCGTCCTGATGGGCGTCCTGTTCCTGCTGGGCGCATTCAACGAATTCCTGATCGCATCGATCCGCCGCACCTGGCGGTGGGCGCACGCCGTGATGGGCGTCCTGTTCGTGGTGGGGGCGATCTGGGCGTTCGCCCGCCCCTTCAACGCCTTCTGGGCCCTCGCCTCGGTGCTGGGGCTACTGCTCGTCTTCAAGGGCACGCTCGACATCATCGCCGCTGTCGTCACCAAGGACGTCAACAGCGCCTGGTGGCTCGGCCTGGTGACCGGCATCCTGGAGATCGTGCTGGGCTTCTGGGCCTCTCAGCAGCAGTTCCCCGCACAAGGAGCGCTCCTGCTGCTCTGGGTCGGGTTCTTCGCCCTGTTCCGCGGGATCTCTGAGATCGTCATCGGATTCGAGGTGCGCTCCCGCCAGCACGGCTAACGAGACAGGCCTCGCCAAGGAGACAGACCGGGGCCTGCCCGCCGTTGCCGCGGCAGCCCGGCCACAACGTCTGGAGGAGCGGATATGCCCGAACAGGGGCAGCACGAGTCGGCCGATCTTGCGGACTACGAGGTCCTGGACGCGTCCGACACGCTGGATGGCGACCCCGGAGAAGACCCGCTCGACCGCGGGGTCGCCGCGCCGCAGCGGTGGTCGGCCGCCATCCGGCACGGCACGACGGCCGCAGAGCAGCAGGGCGGTGAGTCGCTCGACCAGCTGCTCGCCGAGGAAGAGCCGGACGTAGCCGCCGATGTGGACGATGAGCCGATCGGATACCCCGACGGCGACGAGGATGCCGGCGATGAGGACGTTGACGGGCTGCTGCTCGACGACGGCCCAGATCCCCGGGCCGGTCGGCTGGTGGCCGAGGACGAGGGCGCCCACCCGGACGAGGAGGCGGATCTCGTCGCGCGTGACACCGGCATCGATGGTGGCGGCGCGAGCGCGGAAGAGGCGGCGATGCACGTCGTGGACGACGACGACACCGACATCCGCTCCGGCGACTAGCACATAGGCGGCGAAGTCCCGGAACTCATACAGCGCGGCGAGCCCTTCCACCGAGCCGGCGGGCAGCGGCACACCGTTACGCCGCCCGTGCTCGGTGGTGTTAGCACGACTGACCGCTGGCGGCTGGCCACCTTGCCGCTGTGGCCTGGTGCGGGAGACTACCTGGAGAGGTTGACCTGGGAGGTTGCCCGTGCGGGCTGTGCTGATGGTGCTCGGCGGACGGTTCCGGCAGTACTGGAGGTCGTGGCTGGCGCTCAGTGTGCTTGTCGCCGTGGTCGGCGGGTTCGTGCTGGCCGCCGCGGTTGCCGCGCGCCGGACGGCGGCCGCTTTCCCCGATTTCGCCGCCCGGCATGGCTACGACGTCGTGGTGTACAGCGGGCACCCGCTGCCGCAACTGGCTCACCTGCCTGCGGTCGCGTCGGTGACGCCTGTCCTCGCGCCGGTCACCGCCGCGCCGCGATGCGAGTCCTGCCGTAAGCCGATCGACGCGCGCAACTTCGGGCTCTGGGAGGTGCCACCGCGCAGCCTGCCCCGGATGGTGAAGCTGCTCTCCGGGCGGCTGCCTGACCAGTCGTCCGCCACCGAGGTGCTGGCGTCGTACTCGCTGGCGAGGGACAACGGCGTGCATATCGGCACGCTGATCCGGGTGCCGTTGCTCAGCCGGTCGCATGGGGGAAGTGGCCCGGCAGGCCCGCCGCCGCCCCCGCAGGGCCCACGGCCGGCATTGCGGGTGGTGGGCATCGTCGCGGCCGAGGCCGAGTTCCCGTCCGGGAGCCAGGACTCTAGCTCGCGATACGACCTGTACGCGACGGCGGCGTTTGCCGCGGCCGTGAATCACCGCGCGCCGCTGCTGTCGGCCTACTATGTGCGGCTCCGGCACGGGGCGGCCGGCCTCGCCGGCTTTGACAGCCAGCTCCGCTCGCTGGACGCGCTCGGCAGCGACGACCTGGATATCGACGCCGCCGCGGTGGAGGGCTCGATCGCGCCGCAGGCCGTCGGCTGGTGGGTGCTGGCCGGCCTGGCCGCGCTCGCCGGGCTGGCGGTCATCGGGCAGGCGATTGCCCGGCAGGCGGCCACAGAAAGAGCCGATCATCCGACCCTGTCAGCGCTTGGCATCCAGCGCCGGCAGTTCGTGCTGCTGGACCTGCTCCGCGCGCTCGGCATCGGCGCAGCGGGGGCCGCTGGGGCCGTGACGGCGGCGGTGCTGGTGTCCCCGCTGACGCCCGTGGGGGAGGCACGGCTCGCCAGCGCCACGGCCGGAACAGTAGCCTTCGACCCCCTCATCCTTCCGCTGGGCGCGCTGGCGACCGTGGCCGCCGTGGCCGCCGTATCGGCCTGGCCTGCGGTGCGCCATGCCCGGCTGGCTGGCAACGGCCAGCCGCGCCGAACGGCACCGGTAACGCTGATCCGGGCCGTTGCCGCGGCCGGGGCGCCGGCCAGCGCGGTCATTGGGATCCGGCACGCGCTTGAGCGAAGCCACGCTCGGGAGCCCGTTCCGGTGGGCACGGCGCTGCTGGGCATGGTGATGGCCGTCGCCGCGCTGTGCGCGACCGCCGTCTTCGGCGCCAGCCTGACGCACCTCGTCTCCTCTCCCGCGCTGTATGGAGTGCCGTACCAGGCGTACTTCGCTGCCCAGGGTCCTGGGGCTGGAGCGGACGTCACCGGGCCACTGCTGGACAGCCTGCGGCGAGATCGCGCGATCGAGCGGATAACCCTTGCCGCCTTGGTGGAGGTCAGCATCAACGGCAAGCACGTGCGCGCCCTCGCGGTGACCACGGTCCGCGGCCCCGCCCTGATCTCGGCCGTGGACGGGCGGCAGCCCAGGACTGACCGGCAGGTCGTGCTGGGGGCGGCGACGATGCGGACCATCGGCGCGCGGCAGGGGGGCCTGGTCCGGGTGACAATCACGGACCCGGCCGGGGCGCCGCACAGCACGCCATTCCGCGTGATCGGCCGCGCATCCTTCCCCCCCGACGCCGGCATCGGCGGGCTTGGCAGCGGGGCGGCCATGACCGTCAGCGCCTTCATCGACGCGCAGTGCCCCCCGGGGCGCGCCCGTCCCGCGTGTCAGCGCGCGGTCAGCCACGGCATCGTCTACGTAGTGCTGGTGCGCTCCGCTCCAGGGCCCGCCGGAGGTGCGGCTCTGGCCCGGCACATCCGCGAGTACCGCGGCTTTGCTTATCGTCCTGGAAAGCCAACCGCGCTGGTCAACTTCGGTGAGTCGGTCGACTTCCCGCTGCTGTTCGGCGTGGCGCTGTCGCTGTTCGGGGCCGCGACAATGGTGCACCTGCTGCTGGCCAGCGTGGCCAGGAGGCGTACCGAGGCCGGATTGCTCAAGGCACTCGGGTTCGTCCGTCACCAGATAGCCGCGGTGATCTGCTGGCAAGCGACGGCGGTGGCGCTGATCGGGATCGCGGCCGGTGTGCCACTGGGCATCGCGGCGGGAAAGGTCGTGTGGCGGGTGTTTGCCACAAACTTCGGCGTGGTCCCGGTAGTGGTGGCGCAGCCTCTGGTGCTGGCGGCGCTCGCGGCCGGGGTGCTCGGCGCCGCGAACGTGCTCGCCGTCCCCCCCGCGCTGCTGGCCGCGCGATCACGTCCGGGCAAGCTGCTCAGGGCCGAATGAGTTCGCCGGGTGCGCCACTCCGCGCCCTGCCGGTACGCGCGGCCACCCGAACTCGGCCTCATGGCCAAGATCACAGGCTGCCGGGTCCGGGGCCGCTGGGCCGGCTGGACCGGGCGCCGGTCACCTCCGACAGCCCAGCCTGGCCGCGGGACTATTCGGTCCTGAGCCCAGCGGCAGGCCGCGTCCTGGCCGCCACCGCCGCGGGCACGGCAGCGAGCAGGTTGCCCGTTGCCACCAGTGCGGCCACGACGAGGGCGAGCCCGAACACCGGGACCACGACAACAGGCACCACCCCGAGGGAGCGCGCGAAGCCGTGCCACGCGAGCCGCCCGCAGATGATGCCCAGCGGCACGCCCGCCCCCACGGCGATCAGCAAAGTGAGCGTTGTCTGCCCGGCAACGACCGCCCTGACCTGGCCGCGTGTCATGCCCAGCACCTTGAGCAGTGCCAGTTCCTGGCGCCTGCGGCGGACCAGGCTCAGCACGGTCAGGGCAAGTGACAGCACTGCCGCCGCGGCGAGGCCGAGAGCGAGCGCAAGCGGCTGGCCGCCCATCTGTTCGGTGTTGATGACCGCCGTGTCCAGCGCGTGACGCACTTCGTAGCTGCCACCGGGAACTCCGTCCGGGTTGGCGGCGACGATCCGGTGTACCAGTTGCGCGCGCTGCGCCCCCGTGGTGCCCGGTGCCAGGTCAATCGCGACCGCCGAGGGATAGACCGGCACCGACTGGGAATCCGACCGCAGCCTGTGGAGCGCGCCGGCCGCCGAGATCAACGTGGCTTCGGGGAGCATGGCGCCGCGTCCGAGCGACACGTGATCGGCGCCGCCAACGCCGAACGAGGGCAGCGTCACGGTCCCCACCACGGTGAGCGTCCGCGCGAATGGCGGGATACCGATCTGGACGGTATCGCCAATCTTCTTCCCGAGCTGAGCCAGCGTCACCGTGCCCAGCTCGATCTGGCCGCTGCCCGCCAGCGGGTGGCCGCTGGTGGTCGGTGGCTCGACCGAGCCGAGCTGGCGCCGGATGCCGAGCACCGGGACGACCCGGCCATCGACGGGCAACTGGCCGAACCCGAGCTCCGACCAGCCGGCGACCGCCGGCTGGCCATTGATCAGCCGGTTCAGGGCCCCGGGGGTGAAGGACCCGTAGCCGGCCTGCGTCTGGATGACCACATTCCAGTTCCAGCCATATTCGGCCGGATGGGAGATCAGCCCGCCCAGGCTGGCATCGAACACCACCGCGATCACCACTGCCGTGACGGCGGCGATGGAACCGAGCAACGTTGACCGTACCGGGACCGACGCCGCGCCCGATCCTGGCTCGAGCGCGTTGCGGGTCCCCACGACCGCGGAGACCGGCAGCCCGGCCGCGGCCGCGGCCCGCGCGAGGGCGGATGACCGGCCGGGTGCCCGCCCGCCGCCCGGACGGACCGAACGGGCCGCCAGCACGGCTAGCAGCCCGGCCAGCCCAACGGCGAGGAGGAACGCGCCCATGCCGAGGACAAGGCCATCTGCCCGGACCCCGCGGGCCGGGTCGAAGCGGCGGACGGGCCCGACCGGGGCCAGCGGAGAGAGGGCCAGGGCGCCCGCGACGGCAAGTATCGCGCCGCCGAGGACGGGAATCGCCCCGGGCAGGCCCGCGGCCAGCGCGGCCTGGCCACGGCTGGCGCCGAGCGCCCGCATGACGGCGATATCCGGCGCGGATCTGCTGATCATCTGCGAGATGCCCTGGCCGGCCAGCACGAGCATCGCGACCGCCGCGAGAGCGCCGAAGACGTTCAGCGCGATCGCCTCAGGCCGGATCGCCTGCTGCACCTGGTTGTGGATCACATCGGAGCGGCTGACGGTGAAAGACAGGCCGCTCCCGCCGTGGTGGGTCGCCTGGTTCTCCTGCCGTTGCAGCTTCCCGGCCAAGGTGGCGAGCTGATGCTGCAGTTCCGGAATCCCGGCGGCGCCCCGGGCCAGGCGCAGGCCGACCCACGCGTAGAAGTACTCAGCCAGGACCTGGCGGGTGGCACCCAGTGGCAGGATGCTCCCTTCCGCGTGGTCGAACTCGTCAACGAGCGCTGGCGGGACATCGACGATCGCCGCCACCCGGTAGGACCGGGTGAACTGCCGCCCCGAGGGCCGCCCATTCGCGTCCAGCTGCTGGTAGAGGTACCTCGCCGTGCCGCCGACACCGACGCCGAACATCCGCGCGAGGGCGGGCGTGAGTACCACATCGGTTGTCGACCCCGGTGGCGGGAGCTTGCCGGCCAGCACGGTCGCCCGGTCCTGGCTGAAGTACTCGCCGTCGAGGCTGCCGTTCAGGCTGTTGGACAAGAACGAATGATCGACGCGGCCATGGACCAGCGGCACACCGTTCAGGCCTACGTACGTGGCGTGGGAGACCACGCCGGGCAGCGATGAGATCAGCCTGATCGGTGCCGTCACCGGCATGCCGGGGAGCCTTCCCGGCACGTTCACGAAGACATCGCTGGCCTTGATGGCCGCCAGGTAGCGGCCGTAGGCGGTCGCGGTGCGCCGCGCGCCGGCGATGGCACCGAGGGCCACCGCTCCCAGCAGGCCGCCCAGCAGCGCGAGCGCCATCGCCTGCCGCCAGGAACGCCGCAGTGCAGAGTGCCAGTACAAGAGCGCGACAGTCACCCCGAGTCCCCCCAGCCATCGCTCAGCCGCGGGCCAAGATCATTCTTGCAGCCATACCGCCTATTGTGCTGACCAACGGCGGCCGTGCACAGAGTGCCTGCACCACCGCGGCGGGCAGGCCAGCACCACTTTTTATGATGAATAACGGCTGCCGCCCACAGTCGGGCGCCCTGGCGCCCAGCCGGGATGCCAGCATGCCGGCCACGGGGTGGCCAGCTTCCCCGGGCCAGGTCGCCCTAGCACTCTTGCGGCGCGGCGTGGCAGGCCATCTACTTGGGATCACGGCCCGGGCAGGGCCGGATTGCGTGACGTGCTCAGATGGTGGGGGGTTGTCCTTGCGCATTATCCTGACCTGGCTGCGCCTGGACCTGCGGCGGCGCTGGCGGTCGCTCATCATGCTCGCCCTGCTGGTCGCGCTGGCCACGGCGACGGTGCTGGCGGCTGCCGCCGGCGCGCGGCGGGGGCAGACGGCATTCGGTCGGCTGTGGGCGATCACGCTGCCCGCGACCGCCACCGTGCTGCCCAACCAGCCGGGTTTCGACTGGGCCAAGGTCCGTGCCCTGCCCCAGGTCACCGCGCTCACCAGGTTCCCGGTCACGTTCGGGTTCGCGCTGGACTGCTGCCCGGCCGCGAGCACCGGGTTTCCGCTCGCGGACGACGAGATGACCCGGACCATCGAACGGCCGGTCATCCTGGCGGGGCGGCTGTTCAACCCGGACCGCGCCGATGAGGTCGTGGTCACCCCCCAGTTCCAGGCGAGCTACGGAAAGGGCGTCGGCGACACGCTGATCCTGCACCTGGCGACCCCCCGGCAGATCGACGCGGGGTATGACGGGTCGACCGGGCCGCCGCTCGGGCCCAGGATCCGGGTCCGCATCGTCGGCGTGGGCCGCTCGCCCTTTGGGTCCGTGAACGTGGAGGGGCCCGGGCAGAAGGGAGGCGTGCTCACGACGCCGGCCCTGTTCACCCGCTACCGCGCCAACATGCTGGGCACCACCGGGCGGACGTACATCAACGCGCTGGTGCGGCTCAAGGGGGGCAGTGCGGGGCTCCCCGCCTTCCGCGCCGGCCTGGCCCGGGTGAGCGGCCGGTCGGACATTGACGTGTGGAACAACCTGGTGGACTTCGGCGGCCCCGTTCGCAGGCTCACCGGGTACGAGGCCGCGTGCCTGCTGGCCTTCGCGGCCGCGGCACTGGTGGCCGCGTTCTTCCTTATCGGCCAGTCCGTTGCGCGCTACACGTCGGCGAGCATGGCCGACCTCCAGGTCTTGCAGGCGGTGGGCCTGACGCCCCGGCAGGCCATCGCGTCGGCCTCGGCCGCGCCGATGCTGGCCGCCGCCGCGGGGGGAACGCTCGGCGTCGCGGCGGCGGTCGTGGCGTCGCGGTGGATGCCGATCGGCGCCGCATCGTTTGTGGAGCCGCATCCGGGAATCGACGTGGAC
>WNGH01004522.1_pt1 | contig 24587 bp, 17 predicted proteins | sample 5400631 | NCBI WGS metagenome assembly WNGH01 (sample SAMN13153373, study PRJNA577476) | soil metagenome | isolation source: 115 cm soil or saprolite under Garry oak tree replicate 1 | place: USA:California | collected 2016-06-15
ACCTGTTACTCCTTTGGAATCATAAAGTTAACCTGACTTCCATTACCGATCCCGAGGAAATTCTTCGCCGTCATTTCGGTGAGTCCATGTTTGCAGCTCACTCCGTCTTCATTGAAACAGGTCGGCTCGCCGACGTCGGTTCCGGAGCCGGCTTCCCCGGCCTAGCCCTTAAACTTCTTGCGCCTGACCTGGAAGTCTTTTTGATTGAATCGGTTATGAAGAAGGCGGCATTCTTACTTGAGGTCGTCCGCCATCTCAATTTGACTGGTGTCAAGGTCGTGGTTAGCCGTTTCGAAGAGCTCCGCGATACTTTGGCCCCTCTCGATTTCATTTGTGCGCGCGCCCTCGGAGATCACCACCAGCTCCTGGATTGGGCCAAGTACAATTTAAACATAGGCGGACAAGTCGTCTTGTGGCTCGGAGTCGAAGACGCCAGGCACGTCACGGCGCTGCCCGGCTGGACTTGGCGCGAACCTATCCCCATTCCTGAGTCCCTTCGTCGTTCTCTCATGGTCGGCACGCCTCCAGCATCAGCATGAGATTAGTCGACCCCTAACTAACCTCAGCTAACCTCTCAAAGGGCAGCCCCCTATAGCCGCGAAGTGTAAAACTACACCAGTTTCGCCCTCGGCGGGGGGCCAACCAACCCTCTTCATGGATGTTTTTGCTGAAGGAGAGATGCCGGGATAGCAAAAACTCGCGATCTAGCTAAGTCCATTGTTTTGTTTGAGATCACTAAAATGTTTCACGTGAAACATTCTTCCCGGAGCCCTATTTTCACTCGTTGCCGGTGCAGACGCGCGCGCGCCGCCCCTCTCGCCGCCCAGTGGCGGGGCCAGGCCCAGCAACCCGGCAGGTGTCTGGAGCCAAGACGTGTGGCCAATGTTTCACGTGAAACATCTTGCGCTCTCCAGCATCTTCGGTTAAATTCCAGGGCAGACTTCGGGGGTGGTTTTGGCGAGGATCATCGCCATTGCAAATCAGAAGGGCGGCGTCGGGAAGACCACTACCGCCATCAATCTCTCCGCTTCGCTCGCTGCGGCCGAGCAGCCGACACTTCTCATTGATTGCGACTCGCAAGCAAACGCCACGGCCGGACTGGGATTTGCCAAGGACCCTTCGCGGCACACGCTCTATCACGCTCTGGTCATGGACGAACCGCTGGAGAAGATCATCCAGCCGACGCAGGTCAGCGGACTCGATCTGCTGCCGTCGGACAAGAATCTGGTGGGAGCCGCGGTGGAGCTGGTGCAAGCAGAGAACCGCGAATACCGGCTGAAGGCGCTGCTCGAACCATTAAAGGAAAAGTATCGGTTCATAATCCTGGACTGTCCGCCGGCGCTGGATCTGCTGACGCTGAATGCGCTGGTGGCGAGCGACTCGGTGCTGGTGCCGATCCAGACGGAGTATCTGGCGCTGGAGGGGGTCTCGGAGCTGCTGGACACGCTGATGCGCATCCGGCGGAACTTAAACTCATTACTAGAAGTGGAAGGTATTCTTCTTACAATGTTCGACGAGCGGACCACGCTCTCCAAGCAGGTGGCGTCGGACCTGAGAAGTTTTTTTGGAAAGCAGATTTTCAATGCGGTGATTCCGCGGAACGTGCGGCTGGCGGAGGCGCCGAGTCACGGTAAGCCCATCATTTTCTATGACTTACATAGCCGCGGGGCGGAAAGCTATCAGCAACTTGCACAGGAGGTGCTCGGCAATGCCAAGAAACGCGTTGGGACGGGGGCTCGGAGCGCTCATACGGGAAGCTGAGCCGCAAAAGGCGCCGCCGACTCCGGTCCGTATCAGCCGCGGAGCAAGTTCCGCGAAGGAGCGCTCGAGGAACTGACGCGCTCGATACAAAAGAGCGGAATCATTCAGCCGGTGATCGTGCGTCCGGTGAAGGGGCGATTCCAACTGATTGCCGGGGAGCGGCGCTGGCGGGCGGCGCAGCGCGCGGGGCTTCAGGCGGTGCCGGCAATTTTCAAGGATGTGCCGGACGAACTGGCGCTGGAGATGACGCTGATTGAAAACATCCAGCGGGAGGACCTGAACCCCATCGAAGAGGCGCGAGCGTTTGACCGGCTGATGAAGGAGTTCAATCTGACGCAGGAACAGGTGGCGGAGCGCACGGGGAAAGACCGCACAACGGTGACGAATGCGCTGCGTCTGCTGACGCTGGAGGTTACTCTGCGAGACATGATCGAAGACGGACGGCTCACGGCGAGCCATGGACGAGCGCTGCTGATGGTTCCGGACACGTTCTTGAGGATCAAGCTGGCGGGCCGCGCAGCGAAGGGCGGGGGCCTGTCGGTGCGGTTGATCGAGAAGATGATGGCGCGGCGAGAACGGGGCCGCGGCGGAGGGATGATCAAGCCGATCGAGCTGGACGCGAATACGAAGGCGGCGGTGGAGGAGTTGCAAAGGTACTTGGGGACGAAGGTGTATCTGAGGCCGAAGGCGGGGAACCGGCCGGGGCAGTTGATACTGGAGTTTTATGATGATGCGCAGTTGGCGGAGATTTACGACCGTCTGATGCGGTGAGGGAACATGAAACCGGCAACCTTGAAAAACCAAAGCGTCCGGCGTCCGCCGCAAAACTAGTCGGGGGGAGGATTCGTTGTAAACGGAAGGCTCGGGCCCCACCTTATCTCTGCCATAAACCCTCTTTGTGGGTCGTAGACGAATGAGCGTACGTTCTTGAAACCTGCTTTCGATGCAATGACCTCCACATCGTATTCTTCTCTGAAGGTCGCGTCCCACGGTAGGATCGCGACTACCGGGCAATCCCCCCCTCTTTCCCTCAGCAGATCGCCGAGAGGGGAAAGTGGGTCCTCGACGGGTTTAGATTCGATCTTATAACTTATTCGCCCGTGTGTTTTCAGAACCGTGACGACGATCGGTTTTTCGCGGTCCTGCTGTCCCGGCAAACGTTCCACACCAGTACCGAAAAAGAGTGCGACCGCTCCGAGGAATAGGACCTCTGTCCTCGATACGATTGTCATTTGCCATCTCCTATCTGCCTTATTGGCCTATATATCTCTGATATGTTGCGACGTTCGGCTGAAACTTGTAGTCCGGACCGATGACTGTTTCGTGAGCAGCCATGGCGACAACAACGCCATTCTTGCCAACGGATACGACGATCCCAGAGTGTCCGGTGTAGTCGGCATGCCCTGGCAGTTTGTAAGCAGCCGTATCTCCAGGTTGAGGCTTCTCGCCCGGCTTTAGGATTCTAAAGTTGGGAATCTTGGAGCCAGCCCATTCCGCTGCTCCAGGAGCACCTTTTGTGCCGTCAGCCTTTGTCACTTCCGGCTTCGGCGCTCCAGATTCTGCGACCACCTTTTGGAGAAATAGGTTACAGGTAGGATGCCCCGGAGTGTACGGCATCGAGGTGTCTCCGTCGTGTGCTTGTGCCGCAGCTGCGATAGCAGCGCGCCTGTCCAGATTCGGTTGACTGCCTTCTCCCGAGGTTGGCTGACTTTGCTGCTGCGGCTGCTGTTGAGCTTCCTGGAGTGCAACCTCGGGGTCGGCGGGCGTGCCGAGGGCGAGTAAAGCGGACAGAGCCAGTAGCGGGTCAGATTTCTCCTCGCTACCGCCTGAACCAGAGCCGAACTCCATGCCACTGTTGGGAGGAGTCCCGGGACCGAACGGCGCTCCTGACTCTGTGAAGCCCACGAGCATATGCCCATCCAGATCGGTGCTGGTTGTCGGCAAGTTCCGCACATAGGTGTAGAGATTCAGCGTTTGTGGATCGAGGAACTTCGCGTAGGGGACGGGGACGGGAATTGCCGACCAATCCGAAGAAACGAAGCGGCCTAGGGCGCTGCTGTAGTAGCGAGCGCCGAAATCGTCCAGGCCGGATTCGGAGTCGCGTTCTTTGGAGGTGAATTTGTAGGTGTTGCCGGAGGAGGAGACGATGGGGCGCTCGCCGCCGAAGGGATAGAAGTCAGAATCGTCGAGGATGGCGCCGGAGGCGTTGGTGACGACGCGGGCGGTGCCGAGGTGGTCGGCGAAGTAGTAGGAGACGTTATTCGAGGAATCGCGGCGGGCGATGCGCTTGCCCGCAAAGAACACGTATTCGTTGGTGATATTGCCGGAAGCGTCTGACTCGTCCAGCGTGCTGCTGCCCATGCCGTACCAGTAGAGCTTGCCGTTGGATTTGGAGACGCGCTTGCCGTCGCCGTTCCCTCGGCTACGCTCGGGACAGGCTCCGGTGTAGGTGACGCCGGCAGCGGAGGTCATTTGGCCTTCGGTGTTGTAGGCGTAGCTGGCGACGGAGGGGATGCTGGGAGACGGTGAGGCTTTCCTGCGTGCAGTCCGTGTACGCCGAGGACGCTCCGCCAATCATTTGCAGATCCCCCCAGGCATCATAGGAGAACGCCTCGCCCCAGCAGTACGCGGGACTGGTTGCGTAGGTAGAGGCCGTCGCCGCCGTGGCGATGCGATTGAGCGCGTCGTAGGTGAAGGACTGCGAGCGGGTGGTGTCGCGATTGTTGGCGATGCCGGTCACGTTGCCGTTGTCGGCGCTCCCCAAACTGAAATTGTAGCTGAAGTCGAGCACGTTGCCGATGTTCGCGGTGTCAGCGAAGGAATCTCCGCACGGCGCTCCGCGGGATCCGAGGTCCAGGGCAGGAAGGCAGCCTATAGTGGACTTCACGGTAGCTGGGTTGAGTGGAAAATGTGTGCCAAATAGGCCGACATTCCACTCTCGCAATCCAGTTAACGAATGTCAGCCGAAAACACCATAGAAGAAGGCCGGTTCGGGTTGGCGACCGGCGCTGCCGAGACCGCAGTCAGCGTGCCGTCGGAATTGATCGTGTAGGCGAACACTGCACCTCCGACATTCTGGGTGCTGGTCGTGACATATAAAAACTTGCCCGATGGTTCTGCGTATACGCCCGCGATGTTGGCCAACGAAATCGCAGGATTCAGCGAGATCGGCGTCAGGGCACCGGATTGGGCATTCACCGAAAATGCGCTCACGCCTGTGCTGTCCGCTGTATAAACGAACCGGCCGGTCGGTTCCGCGGCCACGCCAGCGGGCTGTCCCGCGAGGCTGACGCTTGTCATTAGTGCGATGTGACCTCCGCTGTTGTAGTCAATGGCATACACGCGAAGTGTCTGGTCGCCGCAAACCACGTACAGAAACGATTCGGTGGAATCCACGGTGAACGCCACCGGCTTCCCGCCGACAGCAAAGGGTGAACCGTCAGTGAACGGCAGGACAAATGTGCCTTTGGATTCGATCAATTCCGGACTCGTGCCGAAGTACTGGTATGCCGAAATGGAGTTGTCCGTTTGGTTGGCGACATAGACGAAGCGTCCAAAAGGATCGACCGCGATGGGACCTGCACCCTGGCCAGCGCCGAAGCTGGTGACTGTGGTCCCATTCACGAGATAGCTTAACAAGTCCCAGTTTGTGCCGAATTTGCCGAAAGTATAGACGGCGGCATTGGCAGAGTCGGTTTGGAACGCCCATTGCCCGGAAGGATCGATGGCAACACCACCTGCTGTGGTGGCCTGACCGAAGTTGAAACCCGAACCGGGGGCGCCAGTTGTGACGGACAGCGGATAGGCCGTCAGGTTTGGTGGACCGGAAACTTCCGAGGCAACCATTAGATCGGTCCCCCACGGCACCAGGCTAAGCGAGAAAGGAGAGGTTTGGGCGGTGATGCTCTGCGGAACTCCCAACGTTCCGTCGGTTTGCAGCGCATATGTCGAGAGCTTATTGTCGCCCGTGGAGCTGACATAGGCGAATTTCGGAGTGTACTTGACTGGAGAATGGCCGCCCAAGACGACCATGCTGAGACCCTGGTTTGGCTGAATTCCGACGCGGCGGGAGAATTTAGGGGTCCCGTCAGCGCCGATCTGAAACGAATACACATACGAGGTATTTGCGCTGAGGTACAGGAACTGACCAGAAGGATCCACGTTCAGATCGAACGGAGCAGTCGCAGACGAAGCGCTTCCGACATGGGTCAACGTGCCATCGGCGGCAACTGCATAGCCATCGACCGATGCGCTGTTTGGATTCCGAGCGGCATCTTCCGAACAGGCGGTGTAGGCGAACTTTCCGTTCGGGCTGAACCGAACAGCCGTAGGGTTAATGCAAGTCGCAGTTGAACTGGCTAAAGTCAATTTGCCCGTCGCACGGTCCACAGAATAAACATCAACAGACTGCCCATTGGTGTTCGCCATGTATAGAAGGTTTCCTGAAGGGTGAAACGAGAAAACTCCTGTGACATTGGGAAGTGCAAAGGGCGTACCGGGAACGGGCATCAGCGCCCCGGTTGACGAGTCAATTGAGTACCCATAGGCTTGGGCAGGGTTGGTGAGAGCAATGGTTGCGGCATACAGATATTTTCCCAGGGGATCCACTGCGACTTGCAAGGCGGTACTGTTCAACGAGATCGTATTGATCAGCGAGAGCGTGCCGGTGTTTGCATCTCGCGAATATGTCAGAAGCTCCGTTGTCCCGTTATCTATACTGCTGACATAACCGAACTTCCCATTCGGTTCAAATTGAATACAGCCTATGGGAGCGGTTGCGGGGAACGGACTTCCCGTTAAGGGCGTCAACGTTCCAGTGGCCTGATCGATGCTGTAAATGAGGATTTCTCCCGACGTGCTGTTAACCGCAGTTCCGACATAAAGGAATTGGCTCGAGGGATCCGTTGTCTCACATGGAAAAGCCACGTTGTTTGCATTGGTGGTCATATAGCCGGCCATTCGCAGTTGGCCTGTGCCCGAGTCGATCGTCGCCTTCGACAAGATTCGACCTGAATTCGATGAGGCATACAGAAACCTGGGGACGGCGACGACGGTGAAATCCGCCGCCGCCGAGAAGGATCCATTGGTCGCGCCGATCTTGGTGTAGCCGGTATGCAGCGTGGTTACGTTGCCGGTGGCATCGATGCTTGCAGTAAAGGAGTTTGTGTTACTCCAGATCACTTGGCCGGAAATATCCACGGTGCTCTTGTCAGTAAAAATGAGAAGCGCAGTGAGTTTGGTTGGCTGGCTGCCACCGATTAAAATCGATGAGCTCGCAGGCGAAATGCTCAAACCGGTTGGTACCGGCGGGCCGATGTTGAATGCCACACTCCCCATCACCGAACCTGAGGCTGCGGTCACCGTAACCATGCCCTGCTTGAGCGTGGTCAGGAGCCCGGTTGAGCTCACCGTCGCTAAGGTTGCATCGGAGGTTGACCAGTTTGCTGAGGTGAGCGGCTTTGCTGTGCCGTCCGAGAAGTTTCCTTTCGCTGTGAATTGGTCAGTGAGCCCTGCGGCGACCGAAGAGTTCTGCGAGGTCATCGTAATCGATTGGAGGGTCACCGGGATAGGACCTCCCCCGCTATTGCCTCCTGCGCACGCGGTCAGAACGGCAGCGGTACAAAGCAGGCCAAGATACACAAATAGCGACAGATGACTAGATTTCAGAAGGAAGGGAAAGATACAAGTAAAGATTATTTTCCGAGTCATTGTTTCAACTCCTACCCACTTCAACGGGGTTGAATATCGGACGAATTGCCAGCGCTAGATAGTCTACGCTTATAAGGATTCAGATAAGTAATGTCAATGGAATTCCTCAGTCTCATGTGGAACTCATCGGGAGTAAACGCGGGGGAGGAGCTGCAGAGGTACTTGAGGACGAAGGCGTATCTGAAGCCGAAGGCGGGGACGCGGCCGGGGCTGCTGCGGATTGGTTCGCTCGATAATGCGCATACGACGGTCAGTACCAGAACCTTTTGGCTAGTACTTATTTACTATTACTTATATATGGTAAACACCCGATTGATAAATGATAACGCCCGCCTCATGATCACCGCCTCCCCGGCTAAATCGTTTATTTGGAGGGTACCATCACTCGCAAAATTTCCGCGAGCCGAATTGTCTTCAGTGCGGCGCTCATCACCCTGCTGGTCTGACCAACAAGGCTAAGTGCTGACTCAACACAATCCGGTGCCGTAGCGTTCAGCGGTCAAGCGACTGTAGTGCGCGCCACGGTACTCGGCATCACGGCCACCCTATAGGAGGAGTCATGAAGACGAAAGCACATTTCCAAAGGTACTGGCGCGTGGTTGCAAGCACGACCCCGCGTCTACTATTGCTGATCACAACGTTTCTATTGTTGTTCCTGATCGGCAAGCGGGTCGCAAATCGCACCACGCTTGCCGGCAACACTGTAGGCAGCTTCGAGATCGACGGAAACCTAGCTGTCGATCACCTGGTGCCGCCGTCAGAGCCCATCGATTGGGACAGCAACCCCTTTCCCGCCGCCCTCACCACGTTCACCGATGGGACGGGGTCGACCGACGATATTTTCGGCCTGGGCTCCAAAGAGAACGACCAGAGCAGTTGGGTCTGCACCACGGGAAGCGCTCCGCCCAAGGACGACGTCGTAAACGAAATCTCAATAAATGGCGCTCCTTCCATCGCCGGCGAGATCGCCTTGCGCTTCTTCTCTGTCAGCGGGGTGCAGAAGCAGTTCCTCTACGCCAACTGGTCGCGCCTATCCAACAACGGCGACGCCCACATTGATTACGAGTTCAGCCAGGCGGACCCCTCGACTAATCCGGCCAGTCCCAGTTGCCCGCACCTGCCGCGACGCACGCCCGGCGACTTCTTGATCTCCTTTGACACTCAAAATGGGGGAGCGATTATCGGCGTCAGCGCCTTCGCGTGGAACGGCACTACTTTTGTGCCGCTCTCCGTGGGGAGTCAGGGGATTCTTTGGGACGCCGCGGTAAACACCGCACCCAGCATCACCGGATTAACGGCGACAGGAATCAACCTTTTCGGCGAGCTGGCCCTCAATGTCAGCGATACAATCGGAGAAATCCCGTGCAACAAAGTTCTTTTCGCGGCCATGAAGACGCGGGCTTCGACCTCATTGAGCGCTGAACTAAAGGACCGTACCAGGGTCAAGCCGGTCAATTTCACCGTCTTCAATCCTGCAGGTGCGAACGCTAACGGTAATGCCCTGGCGGCTAGAGTCCAAGACACGCTCCTGGGAATCAACCAGACGCTACCGGCTGCGACCCCTGCCACTTGCACACAAGGCGTTTGCAGCTCGCAGTCCGGCATCGGCTCCACGAGCAACAGCAACCAAGTGCTGAACGTAGCGGTCCCGCCTCCCGGCGGCGCTGTCCTGAAGGCCAACGTGCTTAGCGCGTCGAGCACAAGCACGGTTGACCCGACAACGAACTCCGCGACGGATACCGGTGTTGCCGAGTCGGCCGGGGTCAACCTCGTGGGAGGACTGGTGACTGCAGACGTGGTGCGGGGAGTGGCTACCGCACAAGCCTCTGCTTTCAACTCTTCTTTCAGCTCAGCGGGATCGGCCTTCAACAACCTCGTCGTTAACGGCACGCAGGTGAATAACGTCAACTCCAACACAACGATAGACCTGCCCGCGGCCCAGTTCGGAGCCGGCAGTTTTGTCAAACTCTTCGAGGAGATAGGGTCTAGTTCCCAGCCTGCCTCCGGCCAGCTCGCTGGCGGGACTTTCGCCGCCGACCTAACGGTCAACATGATCAGGGTTCATATCACTAGCCTGGCGCTGACCGGCGATGCTATTGATGTGGTAGTGTCGCATGCCCAGGCACACGCCGACTTCCCGCAGCCCGCTGGATGTCCCTCGCTGGCCGGAACGGTGAGCGGGAATGCCACGATCGTCAATGAGCAGACCAATCCGTCGGAACTACCCGTGATAGTTGGCTTCGTGAGCATTCCGCCGCAGGGCGGGCACGATCATCAGGACTTAGACCAGCTATCTACCTCGTCGGTGAGCGGCGGAACCTCGGTGAGCGACAGTGCCGGTACGGTAGTCAGCTCCAGCAGCAACTCGTCGAGTTTCGCGAAGGCGCAAAATGTGTGCGCGCTGCCCGTGGCCGGGGTGTGTACGGTGTTCGCCAGCGCAATCACTTCGCAAGCCAACAGCGTCTCGGGTGGCGGCAAGTCCTCATCCGACCCGCAGGGCACGAGTCTGCTTGGACTCTCAGTCGGAGGCATGTCGGTGAGCGACAATCCTCCGCCCAACACGACTATCCTGTTGCCGGGGATCGGCTCGGTCACCCTCAACGAGCAAACCTGCGATGGCGGCGGCGCTCTACCGTGTTCTGGCACCACCAGCAGCGGTATATGGGTGCGCGCAATCCATGTGATCGTTGACAACCCCAATGCTTTGGGCGTTCCCCAAGGCGCGGATGTCATAGTGGGCGAGGCGCACGCCGACTCGGCTCACCCGTAATAAGCCCTAAGTGGGCGAGGAGAGGGAGAGCCCGGCGTAACTGCCGGGCTCTCTTTTGTGGGTCAATGGACCGGCCAATGTATGCCGGATTGATCTATGCCGGTAACGAGGCGGGTCAAGCCGAGATGGTCCTTGTGCACGAAGTAGGTGGTGCCGTTCTTGTATTGCGCCACGAGCTAGCCCAACAGGGAGAGGACGAGCACGCGTTATTGTATTCGGTGGCGACGTGGCCGAATTGATCGTAGAGGTATTCGGTGATGACGCCTCCGGCGATAATTCCGCCGCGTTAATGTCAAGGGGTAAATTAAGGTCACCAAAAACTCATCGGGGAGTTAACGCGGGGGAGAGGGAGCGGGAGGCTCCGGGGATCGGGTGGGAGAGCAGCAGGAGCAAAGGAGCCTCCGCTCTGAAACTTCGTTGTAGCGTGTATATAGGTTATTTCGAGATTTCCAATCGGGTACATACCCTAATTTTGGATCAGGGATGTTCCCGGCATCGGCTACGCTCCCTTCATGGAACCCTTCAGGGCAAGCAGGGCAGGCTCCATGACCAGAAGAGAGCTAAACGCAGAGGCGCGGAGGACGCAGAGAGATTCCTCGACTGCGCTGCCGCTCCGCTCCCTCGGCTTCGCTCCCTTCATGGAATTCTTCAGGGCAAGCAGGGCAGGCTCCGTGACAATGCAAGGGTGGGACGCGAGAAACGGTGGGGCCTCCAGCAGTCTGATTTCCGATTGGGCACGAGGCGCGGCGGGGCGCTTTGACTAAACGGCGCGCTGCGGTAGATTGGAGGTTCATCTTTACCGGCATTGGGGGAAGCCATGGCGTGGAAGTGGTCGGGGGGAAGCAAGGGCGCGGGCAACGTCAGCGCCAGCGATGAATGGACGGGTTTTTTTGACCAGGGCGTGTCGCTGGAAGGGACGCTGCAGCTTTCGGGAACGTTCCGGCTGAACGGCCAGGTGAAGGGAAACATCATCTCCGAGCAAAGCCTGATCCTGGGAGAGAATGCCAAGGTCGAAGGGCAGATCGAGGGCAATCACGTGGTGATTGCCGGGCGGTTTGACGGAGTGATCTTCGCCAAAGGGCGCGTGGAGATTCATCCCAAGGGCGTGGTGACCGGAGAGATCCATTCGCCGTGCCTGGTGATCGAGCCCGGAGGAATCTTCGACGGGCGCTGCCACATGCTGGCGTCGTCGGAATCGAGCGCGGCGGTGACCATTCCGATTCGCGCGGCGAGCCAGGGGTAAGACAAGGCCTACCTAGCAAGAAAAAGCCACACGATCAAAATTACAGAGGGATTCCTCGACTTCGAGGCGCGATGCGCGCTTCGCGCGCGAAAATGCAAAACCGTCGAGTCTCTCGCTCCCCTCGGCTCCGCTCGGGGCAGGCTCCATGACAAAGCGAAGGTGGCTTAGGCACGTTTGGGGTAGCGGCGGGCGAGGGCGTTCCAACGGATCTGCAGGAGTTCGAGAAACATCAGCACGCCGTCGCGGAGCATGTGTACGCGTGTGGCCGGACTGTGCGCCCAGCGCACGGGAATCTCGACGGCGCGGAGACCGTGGCGCCGGGCTAGGAACAGCAACTCGGGGTCGAAGCCGAAGCGCTCGATGCGCTGCTGCTCGAACAGGATGCGGCAGGGTTCGCGGAGGAAGGCCTTAAAGCCGCACTGGGTGTCCACAAACGGCAGAAACAGACAGAGACGGACAATCTTATTGAAAATAATCCCGGCGAATTCGCGGAAGCGCGACTCGTGAACTTCGATGAGGCTGCGGTCAAGCGCACGCGAACCGATGGCGACGTCGGCCTGGGCGCCGGCGAGCGCGGCGAGCAGCTTGTCGGCCTCTTCGATGGGCGCGGAAAGGTCGGCGTCGGTGAACAGAACGATGCGGCCGCGGGCCTCCAGCGCGCCACGGCGCACGCTGAAACCTTTGCCGCGATTGACTCCGTTGGAGACCACGCGGAGAGACGGAATTTCCGAGACGAACGACCGGGCGACTTCGGCGGTGGGGTCGCGCGAGCCGTCGTCCACGACGATCACTTCCGTGGGGCGATTCGAGGCGCGCACATATTCCGCGATGCGGCGCAGCGTGGCGGGCAAGCGGGCCTCTTCGTTGTACGCCGGGATAATGAGGGAAAGCTCTGGGGGAGCGCCGGTCATTCGATAAACGGTTCGCGCCAGCCGTGGCGGCCCACGAGCGGCACGAACCGGCATTCTTCGAGGACGCGCTGGAGCGTCTGGCCGGAGAATTTGTGAATCAGAAGAAGCTCCTGATAGTCGGAGGGGCCGACAGGAATCACCAGGCGGCCGCCCTCGGCGAGTTGCTCGACGAGCGGAGCGGGCGGAGCGGGTGCGGCGGCGGTGACGAGGATGGCGTCAAACGGAGCGCACTCGACAAGGCCGAGCGTGCCGTCGCCGGCGTGGACGTGCACGTTGCTGTAGCCGAGCCGCTCGAGCCGTTCGCGCGCCGCCAGCGCCAGCGGCAGGCGGCTCTCGATGGTGTAGACGTCGGCGGCCAGGCGCGAGAGGACTGCGGCTTGATAGCCGCAGCCCGCGCCGACTTCCAGGACACGCTCGGCGCCGGCGAGGGCCAGCGCGGCGGTCATCGAAGCAACGATGTAAGGCTGCGAAATGGTCTGCGATTCCCCGATCGGGAGGGGCTTATCGGCATAGGCGTCGGCCTGCGAGGCGTGCGGCACAAACTCGTGGCGCGGAACGGCGAGCATAGCTTCCAAAACGCGCGGGGAGGAAATGCCGCGGCGGCGAATTTGCTTCTCGACCATCTCGGCGCGAAGCACGGCGAAATGGTCTTTGCCGGAGGGTGCTCCGGCGCTGCGGTCGAGAAAAGAAAATCGGTCGCGAAAGCTCATAGGGCGGCTTGTTAAACAGTGTAGCAAAGGCCGCGCGGCAATGCGCGGTGAGAAACGCGGCCGGGCGCGGGAGCGTGCGGCAGCGGGTCAGGCGGGCTGGAGATGTTTTTCGAAGGCGCGCGTGGCGAGAATCTCCTCGATCTGCGCCAGCGCGAAATCAATCTCTTCATCCGCGTTGTAGAAATGCGGCGAGAGGCGGATGCCGGCCTTGGGGCGATAGTCCACCAGGATCTCGCGGGCGATCAGCTCGCGCATCACCTCCGGCGCGTTGGGGCAATCAATGGAGACGGTGCCGGCGCGTTCGGCGGGGTCCATGGGCGTGTTGACGCGCCAGCTGCGGGCCTGCGCGCCAGCAATCATGCGCGCCGTCTGGCGCATGGACTTTTCGCGGATGGGCCCGATGCCGACCTCATTGAGAATTTCCAGGCCGGGCTGGCAGGCGTAGAGCGCCGGGATGTGCGGGGTGCCATTGAGATAACGGAAGGAATCATCGCGGCGATCAATCGCGCCGGTTTCGAAATTGAACGGGCGCTGATGCGCGAGCCACCCCGTAAACGCGGGCTTGCATTTGGCGCGCAGGTCGGAGCGGACGTAAAGATAGCCGACCCCCGGTCCGCCGCAGAGCCACTTGAGAACTCCGCCGACGGCGAAATCGCAGCCGAGCACGCGCACATCAATGGGGATGGTGCCGGCGGCTTGAAAGAGATCGAGGATGACGTGGGCGCCGACGCGGTGAGCGCGTTCGATGATGGCGCGGGCATTGACGATGGTGGAGCTGCGGAAGAGCACCAAGGAAATGGGGACGAGAAGAGTGTTCTCGTCAATCGCGGCGAGAACTTTTTCGAGCGGGATGCGGATGCCGTCCTCACTGGGAATGGTTTCGACGCGGGCGCCGAAACGGGTTTGTTCGTTGTAGAAATACTGGATGGAGGGAAATTCGAGGTCCACCAGGACGACTTTGTTGCGCGGGCCACGGAAATCGAAACAGGAACTGATAATGGCCTGGACGATGGTGACGTTCTGATGGAGCGAAATCTCGCCGCGGCCCGCTCCGATCAGCGAACCGATGCCGTCGCCGGTGCGCACGGCCATGTCCCACCAACCCTCTTCCCAGGCGCGCACGCCGCGGAGTCCCCAGGAATCGGCGTAGCTTTTCATGCGCTCGTAGACGCCGCGCGGCATGGCGCCGAGCGAATTGCTGATCATGTAAGTGGTGCGCTCGAGGATGGGGAATTCCGAGCGCCATTTGAGAAGCGGGTCCATAGCATTCCTCTTTCGCCAAGAGCGGCTAGCCGCAGCAGAAGGCGAAGCAGGACATAAGTATATCTTAGCTAGACGACGCACAACACAAGCGAGACCTGGTTGGGCAAGCGCAGAGGCTGCAAATTGTGATATCCTTACTGTAAGGGAGGTGAGTAAAGATGGCGCGCTCCAGCACAATCAGCAGCAAAGGCCAGATCACCGTGCCTCTAGAGATTCGCAATCGGCTCGGCCTGAGAACCGGAGATCGAGTGGAATTTGTGGTTGATGACGACCGTACGACCATCCGCCCCGCGCGCGCACCCGAAAATCCGTTTGTGAAATATGTAGGCGCACTTCCCGCCTTTTCTGACGCCCGCGAGGTCAATGCCTGGGTGCAGAGGTTACGCGAGGAAGAAGCTGAGGAACGATGAGAACGGCTATTGATACGAACGTTCTCTCCGCGCTTTGGTCCAAGGAACCTCTCGCTTCACAGGTAGCAAGAAATCTAGGCGATGCCAGGGCGGAGGGAGGTCTGGTGGTCGGTGCGCCAGTCTACGCGGAACTGCTGGCTTATCCGAAAGCCACAGAATCATTCGTAAATGGCTTCTTAGCGGACACCGGCATAGTGGTGGACTTCGAGTTTCAGCAACTCGTATGGCTGGAGGCTGGCCGGCGTTTTGCTCGTTATGCGAAACGCCGACGCCGCTCTGAGCATCAGGGACCGAAGCGTTTGCTGGCTGACTTCATCATTGGATCGCACGCCTTGGCGCAGGCGGACCGTTTTATGACGCTTGACCCGAAGCGATATAAGCGGGACTTCCCGGAATTGAAGCTTATTTAGATTGCGGGCCATCACTTCGCGCTAGCGTTCCTTGAAAAACGCTTTTCTTCATGCCAGAGCAAGGCAAAGCGTCAGCGGGCGGCGCGGGATAGGCGGGACCAGGCGAAGTAGGCGAGGGAGATGATCACCAGCCAGGGGACACCGGATTTGAGGGTGATTTGGAGTTCGGGGATCCACCAGGTGGAAAGAAGGACGGCGGTGAGGGCCAGGAGGCCGAACAAGCTGGTCCATGGGCCGCGCGGAGCGAAGCGCAAGTAGGAAGATCCCGAGCGCGCGTGGCGGCCGCGGAAAGCCAGGTGCGTGACGAAGATCATCAGCCAGACAAAAAGGCCGCCGAAGAATGCCGCGCCAATCATGTAGGTGAAGACCTTGGTGGTCTGAAACCAAAGCTTCAAGACCAATGCAAGAGCCATCCCGGCGCTCGAAACCAGTAATCCATTGACGGGCGTGCCGCGCTTGCTGAGGCGGCCGAGGATTGCCGGCGCGTAGCCGCCGCGGGCCAGGGAAAAAATCATCCGCGAGGTGAGATAGAGGTTGCAATTGACGCTGGAGAGCGCCGCGGTCAGAACGACGAAATTCATGATGTCTGCCGCGGCGGGAATGCCCACCGTCTGGAACACGCGAACGAAGGGGCTTTCGCCCAGTCCGACCTGGCTCCAGGGGACGACGCCGACGACGATGGTCAGCCCGCCGATGTAGAAAATCCCCAGGCGCAGCAACGTCCAGCGCAAAGCGCGCGGAAGAGCGCGTTCCGGGTCCGCCGCCTCGCCGGAAGTAACGGCGACGACTTCGAGACCCATATAACTGAACATGGCCATGGCCACGCCCAGGCCCACACCCAGCCAGCCGTGCGGGAGAAAGCCGCCGTGGACGGTGTAGTTGGCGGCGCCGAGCGGATGAAAACCGACGCCGAACAGGATCGCGCCGCCGAGAATGAGAAAAATCGTGATGGTCACGACCTTGATCATGGCGAACCAGTATTCGAACGCGCCGAAGCTGGCGACGCTGCGCGCGTTGACGTAAATCATCCCCGCGGAAAACGCGGCGATCCAAATCCACTGGGGAATTCCGGGAAACCACAAACCACAATAAATCGCCGCGGCGACAACTTCGCTGCCGATGGCCACGACCTGGCAGAGCCAGTAGGTGTAGCGCACGACGAAGCCGGCCCAACGATGGATGTACATCTCGGCGTACACGCCAAACGAGCCGGCAACCGGGTGCGCGACGGCCATTTCGCCGAGCGCCCACATCAAAGTGAGTGCGATGGCTGCGCCGGCAACGTAGCTGAGAATGACTCCGGGACCGGCCAAGCGCACGGAGATGGCGCTGCCGAGGAACAGGCCCGTACCAATGGCGCCGCCGATGGAAATCATAGAAAGCTGGCGCGAGGTCAGATTGCGGTGAAGGCCCGCTTCGCGGGCGAGGACTTCCTGTTCGGCAGCGGGAACGGCCGCGGGAGGCGAAGTGGGTTGCAAGGCCATGGAGCGGGCGTCATGGTATCAGAAACAGTCAGCCGCTGTGGCGCAAGAACCTGCGTTCTGGAGATGCGAGCTATCCGGGTTGCCTGATGGAACACCAACCGAAATCCGTCCGTGACGTTTGCGCCTGCCTGGTTGCAAAATCCTTTTTGGAACGACCGTCTCAAGGAGGTCCCGATGAAGGCACTGGTGGCGATAGGCGCGCTGCTCATGGGGGCGCTGGTGATTTTGGCGCAGGCGCCCGCGCCGCAAGCTCCGGCGACGGCGGCGACGAAGATTGATCCGGCCAAAGAACAAGACATCCGCAACTTGCTGGAGCTGACCGGCAGCAAAGACCTTGTGATGCAGGTGATTGACGCGAGCCTGGCGCAGATCCGCGCGAACTTTGCGCAGGCGCTGCCGCAGAACGAGCGGGGCCGGAAGTTCGCCGATGCCTTCGCGGAAAAATTCAGGACGAAATTGAACGCCGACACATTCGTGGACCGCGTGGTTCCCATCTACGACAAATATTTCAGCGACGAAGACATCCAAGGGCTTTTGAAATTCTACGGGACGCCCCTGGGGCAGCGGGCGATTAAAGCGCTGCCGCAAATCACCCGGGAATCGCAGGCCGTTGGATTCGAACTCGGGAAGAAAGCCGCGAGCGATACCATCGAGGAACTAAAAAACGAGTACCCGGATATTCTTCCGTGTCCTTCCGCTCCCCTCGGCTCCGCTCCCTTCATGGAGCCCTTCAGGGCAAGCAGGGCTGGCTCCATGACACCCCTCTCTTTGATTGAAAAGCCGCGCATCACTTGAAGCGTTTTTTGATTTTGATGTCGAGGCCGAAGGTGCCGTTTTCGTCGCGGAGGGCGATGACGGAAACGTTGCGGTCCACGTTGTACTCGACCTGGATGACTTGCTGCTGCGTGGAGGTGACGTTGGTGGTGTAGGTGATGGTCAGATCGCGGGTGACCTGCTGCTCGACGGTGACGCGCGCGGGGGAGTTCTGTTCGGCCGTGGTGCCGGCGAGGAAGGGGTCCACGCGCAGGCGCGTGATGCCGAAGAGGCGCTCGAGGCGGCCGCCCAGCTGGCTGGAGATGGCTTCGGAAAGAAGCGCGGAGGCGCCGGCACTCTGGCCGGCTGACGCCGTGGAGGTGCGCAGCTCGCTTTCTTCGCCGGTGCGGCCGAGAGCGAGCAAGGTAATGATGTCGTTGGTAGGCAACGGCGGATCGGAGCGGTACGCCAGGGTCAAGTGGCTGGCCGAGCCGGTGAAGGTGAGGGTGACTTCGTACTGACGGATGGTCGTGAGGGCTTCGAGATTGACCTCGGGGTCGAGCCGGAAGGGTTTGGAGAAATTGATGTCGCCGCGCGTCAGGCGATAGCGGTTGCCGCGGAAGGTGATGTCGCCGGAGAGCAGATGGATGTGGCCGAGGATGGAGGGATGCTCCCAGGTGCCGCGAGCGCGCAGGTCGGCTTCGGCTTCGAATTGCGCGCCGGGCCATTCCATGCGGGCATTGGCGCTGGAGACGGCTTCGATATCGAACTGCAGGTTACGCAGGAACGCCGAGTGGGTGACCGGCGCCGGGCCGCCCTCTTTGGCGGCGATCAGCACGGAGCCAAAATCGAAGCCCTGCGAGAGGACGACGCGCTCGATGGTGACGCGGCCGGAGAGCAAGCCCGCCTGCGGCGTGCCCGAGAGGCGCAGCGAGCCTCCGACGAGCCAGCTCATGCCTTCCGGATAGCGCAAACGGACGCGGGTGGTGACCGCGGTGACGTCGTAATGCAGGGCTCCTTCGCCATACTGCAGCGCGCCGGAAAATTCCAGGCGCCCGCCGCCGGACTCCGCCGCGACCTTCTCGAAAAGCATCCGCGTGGAATCGAAAACGAAGTCGCCGCTGAGGTGCGTGAGTCCCGCGGGGAAGTCGCCGTAGCGGGCCGAGGCGTCCGCGACGTGAATTTTTCCGTTGATGCGAGGACGATCGAGCGTGCCTCCGAAAGAAGCATTGACCTCCGCCGGGCCGCCGGCATCCAGGCTGGGGAAAAAGCCCGAAGCCAGGCGCAGGTTGAGCGTGCCGTCGAGGTCGAGCTTCACGGCGCGGCTGCCGGTGAAGTGGGCAGAACCGGCGAGATGGAAATCGGTGTCGGGTCCGCGAAGAGCGGCCTGTTCGACGCGGAGTTCGTCGCGGGTGTAGCGCAGACGAATGGGCGAAGAGTTTTCGAGCCGGACGCGCTCATACTCGAAAGAGACGCGGGAAAGGCCGGCGTCGACGGCGATGGTTTCGGGATGGGCGAGAGCGCCGCTGATTTGAAAACGGCCGTCCACGCTGCCATGGCCGGTGAGCGGCTGGAGGTGAAGCGCCGCCTGGATGAACGCGTCGAGGTCGAGTTTTTCGACAGTGATATCGCCGGACAGCGGATAATCGCCCGCCAAGCCCAGCGTGACTTTGCCCGCGAGCTTTCCGGCGGACATGGCGGAGCCGAGATCGGCGGTAATGCGGCTGCCATCGGAATTGAGCCTGGCTTCGAAGCTTCCCAGCACATCCTTGCCGACGCGCAAATTGATTAATCGAAGGCTGCCGTTGACCGTGGGGGCCAGCAGAGGGCCCTGGCCGCTGATCTGAAAATCCAACTCGCCGCCGAACGGCAGGCGGGCCGTCTGAATGCTCTCGACACCTTCGAGAGGGATGCCGGCCCCGGTCAAATCGAAGGAGACCTCCTGCCCGGCCGGGCGGTAGCGCAGGTTGCCGGTGATGATTCCGGCGCTGTGCGCAGCTCCGTTGCGCGGGGCGAAGGCGCGGAGTTCGGCGTTATGAAAGTTCACTTCTTCGCGGCGCAGGACGATCTGACCGCGGAAGCGGTCGAAGCGCACGCCCCAGGCGTCGCCCTCGGCAACGTCAAACAGGCCGGTGAATTCCGGTTCGGCGCGCGTGCCGCGCCCGTGAAACTGGCCGGTGAGCAGACCATGCCCGGGATAAGAGGTGTGGAACAACTCTTGAAGATCATCGGTGGGCGCGCGCACCAGGCTGGCTTCCAGGGTCCACAAACTGCGCGGCGCAAAGCTCCAATGGTCGAGCCCGACGGTGAGATCCACGTCGGCGGAAGTGCGTCCACGCGTGACGCGCCCGCGGGCGACCCACAATTGAGACCGCGAATAGGTGACGTCGCCCTCGAGCGAATCCCAGCCCAGATCGCCGTAGCGCGCGCCCTGGCCCCTGGCGTGGCCGACGAAGGTCGGAGCGACGAGCGGACCGAGGACGCGCCCGCGCCAGGTGACGTTGCCGGCGACCTGCTCGGAGGCCGGGACCGCGCCGGGGGCGTAGCCGCGAATCGCGGCGAGGAAATCGTTCCAGGGGGCGAGGTCGCGAAATTCTGCGGTTGCTTCGAGCGCAGAATCTTTCATGCCCAGAGGACCGCTGGCCACGATGTGCGAGCCGGGCGTATTGATTTCTGCGGAATTGACGAGGACCTGGCGTTTGTCTTCCACGAAATGATAGGCAAAACGCCCCGTGACCGGGACCTCGCCGGGGGCGAGCTGCGGCGCGGGCAACCACTCCGCCATTCCCGCCGATTCGACGTGCTTGAAATCCGCGCTCCAGGTGGTGACCTCTTTGCTGCTGACGGCAGCGTTCCAATGGAGCCTGCGCAGGGGAAAATTGCGGTGGTCAACGGCGGCGAGAACCTCCGCGAGGCTCACAGACTGAGTCTGGGTTTCCGCGCGGAACTGCAAGCCGGGAAAAGCCACGGTCACACGGCCCTCGGCCGCGCCGCCGAGCGCCTGCGCGTGAAAGTCGGGAACTTCCGCGCCGTGATTATCCGTGCGGTAGTCGCCGGTGCTGGAGAATCCCCCGGCGTGGAACCAAACGTAAGGGAGAGCAATGTCCTGCGCGGTGTAATGCCCCGTGGCATTCAGGCGGCCCGCGGCGAAAGTGCCTTCGCCGGAGAAATCCGCGCGGCCCTGCGGGGTCCGCGGCTTGCGCAGGATTTCGCGAATGTCGGTGAAGTCCAGGCGGCCGCGATACCGGAAGGTCCAGGAGGGGCGGGAAAAGCTCGCGAGCGAAGCACGGGCATCCACCTCGGAATGCGGCAGGCGCCAATGGAGCTGTTCGATAGTGAAGGCGTCTTGTTCGAGAGTGAATTTCACGGAAAGGTCGGAAGGAAACGGAAGGTAACGGCGCGCGACAAAAATCATCTGCTGCCAGGTCAACTGGCCGGTAAAAATCGGCCGGCCATCGGCCGTTCCCGCGTCGAGCGAGACGGAAAATTGACCGCCCTGGGCCGCCAGGGGGAGTTTTGCGTCATTGAAGAGGATGACGCCGTCTTCGAGGCGCACCCTGCGGATGGCCAGCGCAAAGAGGCGCTCGCGCAGCGGCCGGTTCGTCGAAGAAGCCCGCGCGGGCGAAGGCAGATTGCTCGAACCATTGGCATCAATGCGCACGTGGACCTCTGCGCCCGACAGGGCTGCCTCTTCGAGAGAGATCTTTTTGCGCAAGAAGGAATCCACGTGAATGTCGAGGTGCAGTTGCCTGGCCTGAAAAAACGGCGGCGTGCCGGAAGGCTCGCGGCCGTGAATGACCAGTCCCCAGAGGTCGGCGCGGAAATGCCACCAGTCGAAATGGAAGCGCTGCAGCTCGACGGTTCCCCCGGTCATGGCTTCGAGGCGATGGACAATGGCGCGGCGCGCGACGCGGTCGGCCGCGCCGGTCCAAATAAAAATCATTCCGGCGGCGGCAGCGAGCAACGCGATGCCGAGCATCACAAAGAGAGCGTGGCGCAGACGGCGCCAGCGCGATTTTTTCGGCGGCGGCATCATTTGAGGTTCCGTTCGATGTGCAGGTGCGCGCGGCTGTCCGCAAGCCAGCGATCGGCAAGCTCATTGATGCCGCGCTCGACGAGGACTTCACGGATCTGCTCCTCAACAGTATCGAGCGGAGGAGCAGCTTCGCCGCGCGCCGCGAGTTGCGGCAGCAGGGTCTCCCGATAATACTTCTCAATCGCAGCCGGAGCGACCTGCACGGCGGGGCGGAATTTGTAATCGAGGTAGCGCGCCAGATAAAGCTGCCGCGCGACGATCCGCCGGAGCTGCGGCAGCGTAAGACCGGTTTCCTGCAAGCGGCTTTCCAGCGCGCCAGACGAGGCGAGTTGCTGCCGCAAATGCTCGACCTGGCGGTCCACATCCGCATCGCTGGGCGGCGGGAAGCGCGCCGCGTCGGCCTCGGTCTTGACAATCCATTGGTCCACGAGGCGGTCCAAAAGCTGGGCGTCGGTTTCGGATTGTCCCCCGGCCAATTGCTGAAACTGGCCCAGTTCGCGCAATTCACTCTGAAAGAGGACGTCGTCTTCGACATGAGCAACGATGCGGTCCACCACCTGCACCGCAGCGGAAACCACCGGCGAGGTCAGCGCGGCGAACAGGCCAGCGAGTTGCAGCAAGCGCGGCATCAGAAAATGGACCCCAGGTTGAAGAATATCTGGAAGCGAGGAAGCGTAGCGCTCTGCTGGCAGTTCGGCGCCTTGTTCGTGCAGGGGATGACAAAGGTGGCCGGGTTGAGCTGATAACCGAGGTCAATGCGCACCGGGCCGATGGGCGTGGCGTAGCGGAAGCCAATCCCGGCGGTATGCGAAAAATAATTCAGCTCGTTGGTGCAATTGAGCAGGCAAGCCTGCAGATTTGCGGGGTTGAAGACCGGCTTGGGAGGGGCCCACAGCAGCGTGATGCGGTCCACGCGGCTGAAAACGTTGCCCGCATCATAAAACAGGGCGCCGCTCAGGCGCGTCCCGATGAACGGAAGACGCATCGGGAACCGAAGCTCCTGATTGAAGACCAGCAACGCCTGACCGCCGACCGGGAAACCGGTGACCGGGTCGCGCGGGCCGGCTTGATTGAGCGCGAAACTGCGGAGCGTGGTGCCTCCGCCGGCGAAGAAGCGCTCCGGCAGAGGAATCACGGTGGGCAACGGCAGGGTGGTGGGCTGCGGAAACTGGAGGGAAACGGTGTCCTGAAAGGGCTGAAGAACGCCGAAGCGCACCGAGCGCGCAATCGTAAAGCGCCGCCGAATGGGATGGAAGGAAGAGTTCTGATAAAACAGGCGGACAAAGCTGGCGCTCGAACCGATGGTCGAGGAGGCCGCGCTCAGGTCCACGTTATTGAAGTTCCCGCGGTCGGCATCGGCGGGATTATTGCGATGGTCGCGGAACCAGGTAATGCCGAATTCCGAGACCAGCGTGGGCTGGCTGAACAGCGGGATCTCCTGCGGGGTGATATTCAGCGAGGCGACCAGCACCTTGCGGAACGAGTAGCGATAGAGAAACGAGGAGAACGGCGTCAGGCGCTGGGCGAGCTGCATGGAACCTTCGTAGCGCGTGGAAGTGAAGGTGTTGATGTCGCGGGTCTTGTCGGCAAAGGCGGTGAGCTGCAGGCTGAGGTTTCGCTTGCCGAAATAGTTGGGAGCCGTGTAGCTCAGCAGCCCGCGGTATTGCAGGGTGCTGGCGCGGAGCTTGAGCGAGAGAGCGTCGGCGCGGCCCGTCAAATTGTTTTTGCCGATTTCGAAAATGCCGCGCGGGCTGGCCTGAAAGGCGCTGCCGGCAGGATTTGTGGTACTGGCCAGACGCTGCACTTCGATGCCGCCGCCGTAGGCGAGGGTATAGCGCTTGGCTTCGTCCACGAGGACGAGGATGGTCTTATCGGTGTCGGCGCCGTTGGGATTTTGCGGGGCGATCGAAACGCGGCTGAAAATGCCGAGATTGTAGAGACGCCGCTGCGTTTCGACAACATCGCCTTGCCGCAGCGGCTCGCGGGGCTCGACCATGACTTCGCGGCGGATCACGCCGAGGCGCGTGTGCTGGTAGCCTCCGATAAGCACGCGGCGGACGGTGATGCGGGGCCCTTCCAAGATGTGATAGGTGAGGCGCACGGCCGGACCGGCTTGCGGCGCCTCCGCCGCAGGAGAAGAAGCTTTCGCTTCGCCGGAATGATCGCGCGGGGGTACGCCGTCCGGGGGCGCAACGTTCGCCGCGGAAGCCGGCTCGGGCGGCGCGGAACCCTCCACGGAGGTGGAGAAGCGCGCCTCCGGAAAACCTTCGTTGTAATACAGGGCCAGGATGTTGTCGCGGTCGCTGGCCAGATCGAACTCGGAAAAGGGCTGGCCGGGCGTCGAGCCGATGACGCCGAGAAGGGTTTCGTTGCTGAGGGCGTGGTTGCCTTCCAGGCGCAGCGCCGCGACGCGGGATTGCGGCCCCTCGTCCACGTGAAAACGCACGAAGACCGCGCCCCCTTTTCCTTTGTAATCGTCGGTGACCTCGTCCTTGACCACCACGTCGCGGAAACCGTTGTTGACGTAGAGATCGTGAATGGAAGCGGCGTCGTTTTGCAGCATGCTGCGGCTGAAGCGGCCGCGAGCGGCAAACTCGTTCTGCTGCACGGTGAGGCGGCTGCGCAGAAGCTCATCACTGAAATAGCGATTGCCCGCGAATTCGACGCCCACAAGGCGGTGGCGCACGCCACGGTCCACCCGATACGTGATGATCATGAAAGAGGGTGTGAGGCCCCGCGGGGTCTCCTCTCCGGCTTTTTCCGACTTGGTGTAGCTGACCTGGGCGTCGAAGTAGCCTTCGCCTTCGAGATGGTCGCGAATGGTGCGACGGCCTTCCTGGAGCAGATCATCATCCACCGCGCCTTCGGAATAGATGGGCAGCAGCTTGCGAAGCTGCTTCGTGGAAATTTTGGCGCGCTCCACCTGGACGCGGACTTTCGGTCCGGCGGAGACATCTATCTCGAGAGGCAAGCGGTTTGCGGCAGCATCGTATTCGCCGCGATGAATGGTTACGCGCCCGCTGAGGTGCTCTTTCTTCGCCAGAAAATCGCGGATGCGGCGGTCGGCGGCTTTGAGCCGCGCCGAGGTCAGTTCGCGGCCCGGCTTCAGCTTGAGGCGGTCCACCAG
>WNGH01004336.1_pt1 | contig 24583 bp, 15 predicted proteins | sample 5400631 | NCBI WGS metagenome assembly WNGH01 (sample SAMN13153373, study PRJNA577476) | soil metagenome | isolation source: 115 cm soil or saprolite under Garry oak tree replicate 1 | place: USA:California | collected 2016-06-15
ACGGACCTTCAGCGTGCTTTTGACAGGGCCCAACCGATCCAATGCTCCGAACTCATCAACGACGAGGGCGAGTGGCGGACAGTCGCATTTTTCAATGAAAAGCGGGAACTAGGAGACTGGTACCGCAGCAGCTTCGATGAAGTAAAAAGCGATCTTGCGGTGTTCACCTTCAAGGGTGTTTGCCGGGGCGAGCATGGACCGGTTCAGCTCACGACGAAGTTCCCGGTGACCGAGAGCATTCAGGCCTATAATCAAAAAAGAATCGGCCTCGATGAAGTTGAGGTCAACCTCAACGCTCCCGTCAGGGCTTTCTATGATTCCCAAACCCAGGCGTACAGCTTCGATCTTCCTTATCTGTTTCTAGTCAGCCAGCAGGATAACGAAAATATCTATAGCCTGGATCCCCCACGGCTGGCGGAGAGATACCTGTACGCCACGGATGTCATCGACCATTGGGATTGCAAGTCCGTCACTGCGGACAACGTCACCTACCAGTTCTTGATTTGCCGGACGACGACCCTGCCCCGCAATCCGGTCGAGAGAAGCCAGGGCCGGGTTGCGTTTGGCTCATCTGCTTATTTCATTTTGTCGGACGGCAAGGAAGCGTCATCGAGCGTGAAATTGACGTTTAATGATGCCGGCGAAGCGAAGCATACGGTTGAGGATGCCAGCGCCCCAAATCCTCCGAACGGCAGCAGTGCGCTGGATGCGCACGAATCTGAAGCCTGGGAGGTTCCGGATTCCGACGAAAAGATCTTGGATGTGGTGCGAGATGAGTTCAGAATCCGTTTCGCTCCGCAAACATGGACTGGACGGATTGGCGCTGCCGAAGTCCTGTCCGGGAAAAAGGTGTCGAGCCTGGCATCGGCGGCACCGGCCTCAGGCGCCGATTATTGTATTTGGCTTCCTGGCGCCTCGAGCCCGGTCAACGATCTGTTAGCGAACCATCCGGATGCACCGATCTCGTACGCAATAACTGCGCATGACCAGGACGGACAGTCATCCACTTCGATCGTTTTCGACATAAGGACACCTGCCGGCATTCATCTGGGCACGCTTCAGTGCGTCTTTCCACGTGCATCATCCGCGGCAAGCATCGCTTTCAGCCGTTGGGCATCGATCGTCGGCGATCATCTGGCGCTTGAAGTGAGACCATAAGCTCCAGGTCGGATCGCGCGCGAATTTCTCACCACTTGCTGTCACGATTGAGCCAACGGCGGGCCACGCATGTAGTCGCGGGCTTCAGCCCGCGTTCAGCTTCGAGACACGGTGTTCCTTGGCGAAGCCGGAACGCGGGCTGAAGCCCGCGACTACATACTTGTTCCGAAAGATCACCCGAAACCCGTGAGAATTGCGGGCTAGGTCTTGAGCAGGCCGACAGGCTCGCCCGATTTGTAGCCTGGAAAAACTGACTCAGTCTTTTGGCCGAGGTGGCGGCTGACCAACTCTCCGAGCACGTCGCGGAAGTCGGTGGTGACTGCCAGATCGCGTTTTTCGTAAAGTTGTTCGGGCTCGAGACCGGGCCAGCGTCCATAGTTCTTCCCACCTCGCACGGGACCACCGAGCACCATCATCACATTTCCGTGGCCATGATCAGTGCCAGCGTTGCCATCTTCTCTTGCCGTGCGGCCGAATTCGGACATCGTGACGAGAACGATGTCTTCCATCCGATCGCCCATGTCTCGCGCGAAAGCGGCGAGCGAGTTGCCGTACGGTTGGAGGAGGTTCGACAATTGCGGAGCCTCATTGCTGTGATGATCCCAACCGCCGATATCGGCAAACGCCGCTTCGACACCAACCTCCGCTTTGATGAGGCGCGCGATTTGTTGCAGGCCGCGGCCGAAGTCATTACCCGGATACTGCGCGCCGTTGGCCGGAGTATACGGAATGCGATTGATCGACTCGATTGTCTTCACTGCTTCGAACGTCTCTTTGCCCGATGACATGAGTTTCCTGTCAGCCGTTGTGGCGTACATGCTTTCCAGAATGCTGGCGGCGTTCGGATTGCGCACCTGGAATTGTTCGAGACCGTTTATCGCTACGGCTTCCCGGCTCCCACGTAGTGTGCGCGGCAATTGCGTGCCGATCGCGATCGCGCGAAGTGGCGAGGCGCCGGACCCAGCACCCGGCAAAGCGCGATTGAGCCAGCCATCTGCTCCTGTTTTTCCGGGCGAGCCCGACTCCATGTAGTCCTGAGCGTCGAAGTGCGAGCGCGACGGATCCGGTGAGCCGGCGGCTTCGACGATCGCCAGTTGCCCGCTGTCCCACAACGGCTTCAACTGTTGTAAAGAAGGATGCAATCCAAAGCGCCCATCCAGGTCGATGGCGCCATTATCCTTTCCGGGCTCAGGCACAGCAATCGTCGGCCGCATCGCGTAATAAAGCTTTTCGAAAAATGGCACCATAATGTTCAAACCATCCGCAGCTCCGCGCTGGAAGACCACAACGAGAATTTTCGGTCTATTGCTCCCCTGCGCTGCCGCACGAAGCAGCCACGATGGCGCCGTGCCAATGCCAGCCAGCGCGATTGCAGACGATCGAAGAAAATAACGTCGTGTAAGCATGGTTATCTCCTCTGAAAATCCGGCGAACTCATGACTAAGGTTGTGAGCAGCGATGGTGTCGCTTCTTTCTCCCGAATGCCTTTCTCGATTGCGGTCAGCGTTGCCGTTGAAGGCGCCATATTGAGAAGTCCAGTAGCCACGCTCGTGGGATCTTTGAAGTTGAAGCGGCTGATGTCCACCGTCACTCCCGGAACCTGTCCGCCCGCTAACGCCGTTGCGAAATTGATACGGCCCAGGAGGCTGGCCGTGTTTGTCCAGGCATCGCCGGTATTCGGGTAACCCGTCGGCTCGAGTTTTCCATATAACGGCTCGCCGAGATCGGCGATTCGCTGCGCGAGCGCAACGGTATCGGTTACATCCGCGTTCAGCGCGCGAACAGCGCTGACAACCATTTCGAGAGGCGACTTCAGCTTCGTTTGCCAGGCGCCTTCGGATAAGAACTCGGTCGAGTTGAACATCGTTTGAAGCACTGCGCCGAGATCGCCGTCGGTCCTCGTGAAAGTCGCTGCCATACGATCCTCAAGCGCCTGCGGAGGATCGTCGGCGACGAAGCGTTGCGCGAGCTTCTTTGAAATGAATCTCGCTGTGGAGGGGTGATGCGAGAGGATGTCGATCACGTCCAGGCCGTCCTGTTCGCCGCGCCCGGCGGGAAGCGTGTGGCCGAGGACGATCTTTTCCTTCCTGTCGTGTCCGGCAGGATTGAACTGAAATTCGGCGTACTTTTGCACGTCATAAATAGTCCAACCGGTGAAGGCGCGCGCGACGTTTCATACGGAGTTCCTCTCTCGAACGGATCTACTCACTATTAATACTCCCGGCAACAGGAATTAGACAACTATGTTGACTCGCCGTTTAACGGGCTCGGCGCAAATGTCGCGAGACGCTTTCGATATTCCTCAACAGTGAATTGGCTACGGCGCTCGGGCGGCAGGCGCAACCAGGCCGAGGGTGCGCCCGCTGAAGCCGGCGGCGTCGAAATACTTCGTGTCGCCTACCAGTTGGTAGTTAAGCACCGTCACCAGCTCCCCAGGACCGGGCTTTGAGACCATCGTCCGAGCCGTAAAGAGCGGTGTCGCGCCGCCGGGCATGGCTTCGCGGATGACCCGGCCAAGCAACTTGCCGCGCGGTTTGATTTTGAGTCTAAGAATTTCGGCGAGCGTACGACCGACATCGGCATTGCTGACCGGCGCGGGATCGGTGAAACTGCGCTTGAAGTCGGGCCCGATGGCGGCCATGAAGTTGAACGTGTCGGCGCGGCTGAAGCTGCCGTGCATGCCTTGGCCCTGTTGCAAAGTGTGGTCGGCAACTTCGACGCCGCAGTTGAGCGGTTCCCCACAACCGGTATTGAACGTACGGAAGTTGACAATGATGGTTGGGGTCGGGGTGACACTTTGCCCTTTGAGATTGATTGCCGACAGTGGAAGCGCGCCGGGGATCTGCCCTAGAGCATCGTCGACGAACAGCCCACTTGCGTAATCCTGCGCCGTCAGCATGCGGATGATGCGCGTCGCAAGGTTACGGTCCATCGTCGGCAGATAGACAAGGTCCGAGCCGCCGTTAGCCGCCACGATCACGACCGGCCGCGCCGGATCCTCGCCGATCATCCCGTTGCCGCCTACCGGGTGGGATTGTGCGAGGACCCGGGCATTCTTGTTATCCGGATCGAACACTGGCAGATGCAGCGCCTGAGCGAGATCGAGCGCGACAAATCCCGGCGGCAGATGATTCGGCAGAACGTCCTGATAATGGTCGTGCGCGGCCGGGCTGGTCTGGCTCTCCTTCGAGATGGTGGACAAGCCATGATCAGCGGCAACAAAGATGTTCGTGGTGTCGGCTAGCCCGAGCACAGCTAGTGTTGTCTGGATCTTGCCGAGATCATCATCCGCATTTTTCACAGCGGCGAGCGAGGTTGGGCCGTTGATGCCAGGTGTGAGCTTATTCAGACTGTCGCCTTCGTTGTGCTGCGTGCCATCCGGATCCCGCGACCAGAACACCAGGACGAACGGCTTGTTGCGTGTTTTGAACATCGGCAGCAGCGCCCTGGTCACCACATCGGTAAAGTAAGTTTGCTGCGCCACGTTCGCCGACCTGGTCCCTGGGGTAGTGACACTTCCGGTCTGGCCGTTATCGCCACGCGAAGGGGCGATCAAGGACAAACCAGCCTTCTTCATGGCCTCGGTGATATCGGATGCGAGCGGAATTCCGTCCGGGTTTCCCGTTGAATCGTCGATGACAACCGTGCGCATGCCCGCGCGATCCGTATGGTCCCAAATGAGCGCCGGACCGAGCTTCCCAACAACCGCCGTGCTGAATCCCGCGTCGTGTGCAGCGTTCAGGAGCGTCGTCTCATGGAGATAGTCGCCTCCGAAATGTCTGTCCACCTCGCCCAGAACTGCATCGTTTTCCAGGAACGGTGTGATGCTGCCCGCTGCGCTTGGCACCGGAAATCCGACATGGATCCTGTTGCTAAAATCGCCGGTGTCTCCCAGATAGTGGCCGGTCGCCATAGCGGAAGCGTTCGCCGTCGTGAAGGTCGGGAACAGAGAATGGCTGTTGCGAAATGCGACACCACGCTCGCGTAGCGCTGCCATGTTCGGCGCAGTCTGGGCGTTGACAACACCTGCCCGGAGACCGTCCGCCACAAACAACACCACATTACTCGGGCGGTCTGCGGGCAAAGCTGGACTCGTGGTCCGGCGAAACACAATGGCAAGTACAAAAACAAGAACAGTCAACGAACCGATCCGTCTCAACGATCACCGTCCCTTCACCATACCCAGCGTGCCCTCGAGCCGATCGGCTCATGCACGGTCTCGCGAGCCGCCGGAGGAATTTCATGCATGTTGAAGCCCAATTATGCACCGGGAAATGGCGTTCGCGGAAGTCACGACGCGAGTGGCTTCGCGAACACAATGCAAGGCGCGTTGTGGTTCAGCACGCTTTCCTTTGTTTTAGGCATGAGTGGATTTATGCTACGGCATCCTCTGCATAGAAGGGAGAGACGATGAGGAAGACACCATTGTTGGGGATTTTCGTACTCCTGTTGGTGTTTGCGATGACGAGCCGGAGTTCGTCTCAGGCTCGAGGCCAGGCGCAGGGACGAGGTCAGGCCGCTGCGACTCCCGCCAAACCCGCACCTGGGAACATGCCTGGAAACTTCACCTATATTCCCAAGGCCGACCTGGAAGCCGTGATGGGACCAACGAGAGGCGATCGGCCGGCGAGAGTGGTTAACATCAGCGGCGGCGCCAACCTGGGCGAGTACATCCTGCATTATCCGGTAACGAAGGGCAAGCTGCCGGCCAGCAGTTTCTATCACAGCGAGATCAGTGAACTCTATTACGTGATCAGGGGCGAAGGCACGGCTTTGCTCGGCGGCGAACTGGAGAATCCAAACTGGCGGCCCGAGAATACCACCAGCTTCAAGGAAGTCAGCGGACCCGGCGTAGCCGGTAACATAAAAGGCTATAAGACTCAGAAATGGTCACCCGGCGACATCATCATCGTTCCGGCAGGCGTCCCGCATACTATCGGATTCGAGGTGACGGTACCCAACGACATCCTGAGAGTGGTTATCGATCCCAAGAGAGCCTTAAAGCTGGTTCCAACCCGCGAGGCGGAAATGGCTCGGATTCGAGCTGAGGCTCAGCAGCCCGGGGAAGGTCAAGCTGCTGCGGCTCCCGGCAAACCAGGACCTGCGAAAATGCCCGGAGAGTTTACGTTCATTCCCAAGGCAGCGACCGAGGCCTTGATGGGCCCAACCCGAGGCGACCGGCCGGCGCGCGTGGTGAATGTCGGCAACGGCGCGAACCTTGGCGCGTTCATCCTGCATTACGAAACAATGACGAACAAGCTGCCAGTGAGCAGCTTCTATCACAGCGAAGTCAGTGAGCTTTATTATGTGATCCGGGGCGAGGGTACAGCCTTGCTTGGCGGCGAGCTCGAGAATGCGGTGTGGGACGATCCCAATAGCACCGCCATCAAAGAAGTCCGTGGACCCAGCGTCAACGGTACGATGAAAAACCATAAAACGCAGAAGTGGTCCGGCGGCGACACTATTATTGTTTCCGCGGGTGTTCCGCACTCGATGGGATTCGAAGTAACGGCAAAAACCGACATCCTTAGAATCGCTTTTGATCCCAAGAGGGCCCTGCAGCTCAAGTAAGGAAAGGAAAAACGATGCGGAAGAAAATGATGTTGAGCGTTCTTGCACTGTTGTTTGTGGTGTCGATGACAAGCCAGAGTTCATCACAGGCTCAGGGTCAGCAAGGGCAGTCCGCTGCGGCTCCCGCGACTCAAGGCAGAGCCGCGCCTCCGAACATGCCTGGGACTTTTGTTTTCATTCCCAAGGCTGACACGGAAGCGTTGATGGGCCCAACCAGAGGCGACCGGCCGGCGCGCGTGGTGAACATCGGCGGCGGCGCCAACCTTGGCGCGTACATCCTGCATTACCCAACAATGAAGAACATGGTGCCCAACAGCTTCTATCACGCGGAAATCAGTGAACTTTACTACGTGGTTCGCGGCGAAGGCACGGCCTTGCTCGGCGGTGAACTGGAAAATCCAAGGTGGAGCGACCCCAACAGCACTGGCACCAGGGAGGTCACGGGACCCACAGTGAACGGCAGGATGAAGGGTTACAAGACTCAAAAATGGTCCGCGGGCGACATCATCATCATTCCGGCAGGCGTTCCGCACATGATCGGATACGAGGTGACGGTACCCAACGACATCCTTCGAGTGGTTGTTGATCCCAAGAAGGCCCTAAAGTTGGTTCCAACCAGTGAGGCGTCCATGGCTCGCCTTCGGGCCGAGGGGCAGGTGCAGGGACAGGCCCAGACCCCTGCGGCCCCAGGTAAACCCGCGCCTCCAAACATTCCGGGAACCACTTTCACGTTCATCCCCAAAGCCGACACGGAAGCTCTGATGAAAGGGAACATTGCCGACACGCCGGCGCGCGTGGTGAACATCAACAATAATTCCAACCTTGGCGCGTTTGTCCTTCACATGGAGCCAAGGAAACCCGCACTCGGACCCGTCGGCAGCTTCTACCACAGCCAGATTTCGGAACTCTACTATGTCGTTCGGGGCGGAGGAACCGCGATGATTGGCGGTGAGCTGGAGAATGCAACGTGGGACGACTCCAATAGCGCTTCGATAAGAACCGTGAGGGGCCCCAGCGTGAACGGCACGATGAAAAATGCCAAAGCCGTGAAGTTCACAGCCGGCGACATCCTGATCGTTCCTCCCGGTGTTCCCCATTCAGTAACGTACGACGTGAGCGAGAAGACCGATATCATCCGCGCCGTGGTCGATCACAAGAGATCGTTGGAACTCAAGTAAAGGGAATGACAACGGATTCCCCTCCTGGAACAGGTCTGGAACAGGAGGGTCTGGAGTTTGGACATTTTCCCGAACTCTTGGTCAATAGCAAAGCATCGATGTCTTCAAGTTCACGCTTCGCCCACAGGTATGTCATGTAGCGAAACGTGAGTCCGAATTCCCCTCCTAGGTTAGGAGGGGTGGCTGCGCCACCAAGAAAATGGTCCCGTTCCTTATTGGCGCAGACGGGGTGGTCATTTCCAAATACGTTTCGAGGACTGACCACCCCGTCCGCGCCAACTTTGGTGGCCTTCGGCATCATCCTCTTGATGGCGCGGCCACCCCTCCTTTGCAAGGAGTGGAATATGTTCTTGTTCAACATTCATCCCAGCAAACCCTGCGCCCTGGGCACGTTGACGCGCTCTCCGCTGCATAGTACGATGCATCCACTTTTGGTCTCTTGAGTTTTTGACTTTAGTGAGGGGGGAGGAAACTATGAGAAGACTCTTCTTTGCAGTACTGCTGCTGTGTCCGGTGCTTTTCATCAGCGCATTCGCGCAAACAACAAATGCAACGCTGGGTGGAACCGTATCTGACGCGACAGGAGCGTTGATTCCGGGTGTGACGGTTACTGCAACGAATACCCAGACGGGAATCGTCACGACCGTGGTGACCAACGAAACCGGGGCCTATCAATTTGCATCGCTCCAGACTGGAACTTACAGAGTGAGCGCAGAACTTCGCAGCAAGTGCGGTTGAACTTCACGCTGCAGGTAGGCGGGCAAACGCAGACAGTTGAAGTGACTGTGGCGGCGGACACGCTGATCGCGACAACGTCAGCGTCTGTCGGCACGGTAATCCCAGAATACAAGGTGCGCGACCTTCCGCTAGCGACACGCAACATACTCGACTTGCTCGGGGCGGCGCCGGGAGCCATGGGAAGCAACTTTGCCGGCGGAAGATTGACCCAACTCAATACGACTCGAGACGGTATCCCCGTCAGCGACGGCCGCTACGATATCGGCGCGGCAACCACTACTTTCGTGAGCCCGGATCTGGTCGAGGAAGTCCGCGTCATCACGGCGCCCGCGGATGCGGAGATGGGACGCGGGTCGGGGCAGTTTCAAATGGTGACGCGGTCGGGCACCAACCAATTCCGCGGAAGCCTCTTTTGGACAAACCGCAACTCGAAGCTGTTCGCCAACACCTGGAATAACAACTTTACTGGCGTGGCGAAAGATTACAGCAACGGAAATCAATTTGGAGGGCGGGTCGGCGGGCCGATCATCAAGAACAAAACATTCTTCTTCTTCCTATTTGACGGCCAGCGTTACGTCACGAAAAGCTACTTTACGGGCCCTGTACTGACTCGCGAGGCCCGGCAGGGCATCTTCCGATACTTTCCCGGTGTGCAGAACGCCAATCTCATATCGAATAACCCGACAGTTGATGTGGCAGGCAATCCCGTGAGGCCCGCCGCCGCAACGGGAGACCTGCAATCGTTCAGCGTGTTTGGGCGGGATCCGAACAGGCCGGTATTCGATCCTTCCGGGTGGGTCCAACGGTTAATCGCGCGTATGCCGCTGCCAAACCTTCACCAACTGCGGCCCCGCCTTTAATGCGGCGGGCGGCGCGGCCGCGGCTGTGCTCGCCCCTTCATGCGATGGCCTGAACGTAGCCGGGCATCGGTGGCTCCGCCGCATCGAAGGCCAGGACGTTCCCAATGGCGACGGACAGGACACAAATCGGAATAACTACAACGTCCGTATCGACCATAATTTCAACTCCAACCACAGGGCCACCTTTAGCGGAACGTGGGAAAGAGACTGGGCCCAGACCGCCCAGGCCGGCATTTCGAATTGGCCCGGTGGGTACAACGGTGAGGTGCGCCGGGCGCCACGCGTGATGACAGGATCGTTGGTCTCCACACTGTCATCGTCCATCGTGAACGAGTTTCGCTTTGGAACACGAAAGAATTGGAATTATAGCTGGTCGTCGATTTGGAGAGACGATGAAGTCGGCGCGGAGGCGCGGAAGCAACTTCCCACCAAGAACGGTGTCCCTTTCTTCCCCGTACATATACTTTTTGGGGATAACATCATCACCAGCGTCAGTGGCGCTGCTACTCGTGGTCAAACAAGTCCTCTATTCAACTACAGCGACACAGTCAGCTGGACTCAAGGCAAACACGCGTTCAAAGGGGGCTTTGAAGCCCGTTTCACTTCCTCGCGCGGCTGGAACGGTACGGACAACCCCGATTGGGTTATTTTCCCCACCGTCACCATCGGCGCCGGCAGCACACAGGTGCAAGGAATCTCAACGATTTCAGGACTCGGCCAGAACACCACGACCGCACAGAATCTGCTGCTCGATCTGTCTGGCTCGGTCAGCAACGCCAGCCTGACGTATAACGCCCACAGTCCAACGGATACGACATTCACGCCGCTCGTTAGGATTAAGGACTACCACCAGAATGAATGGGGAGCATTCTTCAAAGACGATTGGAAGATTCGTCCGAATCTCACACTCAATCTCGGCGTGCGTTATGACTATTACGGTGTGCCATGGGAAAAGAGCGGTTTGCATGCGATTCCGGTCGGAGGCAGCGCCGGACTATTTGGAATTTCGGGTACGGATATCAGCGCGCTGTGGAATCCCTATGCGACAGGCGGTTCGTTGACCAGGCTTCAGCTTGTCGGGAAGAATTCCACTCACCCGGACACGCTGTTCTACAACAACGACTGGAACAATTTTGGGCCCGCGGTTGGCCTGAGCTGGTCATTGCCCTGGTGGGGAAAGGACAAGACCGTCCTGCGCGCAGGATACGGTATGAACTATCAGGGAGCAGCCTCATTCAATGGAGGGCTGAACATTGCCAGCGGTAATAATCCCGGCTTGAGCTACGTGCAGAACTTGACCACGTTAGGTTTGGGCGCCAACTACTACAACCTGTCAACCATTCCCGTTCCGCTGCCGGCGCCCAGCAACATAAAACCGCTCGATGTCGAACCATTGAATCTGCGAATCAATCCGCTGGCTGGGTTTGACAACAATCGCGTGAATCCCTATATCCAAAACTTCAACGTTGAGATTCAGCGCGAGCTGGCCAGGAATCTCACATTCGAGGCACGGTACATCGGCAGCAAAGGTACCAAACTGTATGGCGGAATTTCGCTGAACGATGTGAACATTTACGAGAACGGAATCTTGGACGCGTTTAACATGACTCGGGCCGGCGGTGATGCGCCTCTGTTCGATCGGATGCTCCGAGGCCTGAATTTAGGATTGGGGCCAATCAATGGAACCACCGTCACTGGGTCCGCGTCGCTCCGCTCAAACACACTAACACGCGCCTTCGTCGCCAATGGCAACGTCGGTCAGTTGGCAAGCTTCCTGAACACCTCACCGACGGCTACCGGCCAGGCGGGCGGTCTGATCAAAAATGGAGGTTTCCCCGACAATTTTGTCGTAGTCAATCCGCAGTACGCAGCGGTGGTCTTGAACTCGAATCCCGGCAGTTCCACCTATCACTCGATGAACCTGCAGGTGACCAAACGGCTATCGCACGGCTTCACCAATCAGTTTGCCTATACTTGGAGCCGGAGTCTGGGCGAGGCCAGCACCGACGGCAACCTGGAATATCTGAACCCCAGGAATCATGCGCTGAACCACACGCTGCTCAATTTCCACCGCACGCATGACATCCGCAGCAGCGGCACGCTGGAACTGCCCTTCGGACCTAACCGAAAGTTTCTGAGTGGCGGACCGGCATTCCTGGAGCGGTTGGTCGAACATTGGCAGTTGGGAGGAATTTTCAGTTGGATCTCCGGAGCGCCTCTGACCATCACGGCGTCAAATTCCGAGCTCACGTGGACACCAGTCCCGGGGCAGATCGCTATTATGCGAACGTCCAACACACCGGTGATTCTTGGAGATTTTGCGAAGAGCGTCGGGAAGGTCACTCCAACGGCGTCCGGCGCGTTCTACTTCGCCGGCTTCACGCAGGTCCCAGATCCGTCGATTAGTGGGGTTACGACACGCCCCGATCGTGCCGGTGAGCCGGGGCTGCAAAGCCAATTCAGCAACAGGGCCATTGCTGATGCGAGCGGTACGATCATTCTTGCAAATCCAGCTCCCGGAACCGTTGGCACTCTCGGCCGTGCCTGGATCGAAGGACCATCGCACACAGGCCTGGACATGAACCTCCTCAAGCGCATAAGGATTACCGAAAGCAAAGAGTTTGAAATTCGTGTGATTGCCGTGAATGTGTTGAACAATCCCCGATGGAACGATCCCATCACGGATATCAACAATCTGAACTTCGGGCGCATCACCGCAGCCGATACGCCTCAGGCCCAGGTACTTTCCAACGCCGATTTCAAGAGCGGCAACCGGAGATTTACCTTCAGTGCTCGTCTGAATTTCTAGCCGCAGATGACGCGGGCTGAAACCCGCGACTACATGCCCTTTAACATTTCGGCCAGTGTGTAGTCGCGGGCTTCAGCCCGCGTTCACATAGGAGAGAACATGAAGAGTGAATGGATAGTCGCTGCGTTGACTTGCTGCTTCCTCCTTGCAGTACTCTCGCCTTGCGCATGGGCACAACCGCGAGCGACGTATCAACAAACGCAGTATAAGGGACAAGAGATTGGGAAGCTCACGGGCGATGTGTATTACGCACGAATGGATGATTACGTCTCGGCGTTCATGGTCACGCCCGATGGGATCATCCTTGTCGAACCGATCGGTACGGAAATGGCGGCCTGGCTGAAGGCGGAGATGGCTCGCCGCTTCAATGTGCCGGTGAAGTATGTGATTTACAGTCATTCCCACTGGGACCACGCCTCCGGTGGAGCGGTCTACGCGGATACGGCGCGGCTCATCGGCCACGAGAACATGCTCAAGAATATTGCGATGCCTCCTGCCAACACGCCCCTTCCTCAGAACGTTCGTGCACAGGATACGAATGGCAACGGCCGGATCGAACAGGCAGAAGCTCAAGGCAACGTCAAGGCCCAGTTTGATCTGTATGACGCCAACAAAGACGGCGTGCTGAGCGGCGCGGAAGTGACTCGCGGCCCGATTGCGAATGTGCGTGCCCCGGATCTGACCTACACGGATCGGATCAACATCAATTTGGGCGGAAAGCGCGTGGAGGTAATCTCCAGACCAATCGCTCACGCGGACGACAATACCATTGTGCGCTTCGTCGATGGGACGAACGTCCTTTTCGCATCGGATTGGATCACCGTACACCGGATCCCGTTCGGGCAGATTGGAGATGCCGAGACTTCCATGGTCAAGGCCGTTGAAGCTATGGACTTCGAGTATTTCATCTGCAGTCACGGGATGTTGGGTAAGAAGACCGACGTGACGGCGAATATCCGCTATCGTGAAGAGCTCAAGGACGCCGTTGCCAGCGCAATTGCTGCCGGTCAGACGATCGAGCAGGCGCAAAAGAGTGTCATGATGGAAGCGTACAAGGACTGGGAGTTCTACGATCAGCAGCGGCCGCAGAACGTGACCGGGATGTACCGGGCACTGAGCGGTAGCCGTTAGACGAAGCTACGTTTGAAGGCGGGGACGGGGTGGTCAGGAAATGGGCAGCGCGTGGCTATCTAGGTCCTTCTTGGCGGCGGGAATGTTCACAAAATGGTCAAATTTCGCGAAGCCCAAGCAAACGCGGGCTAAAGCCCGCGACTACGAGCTCGGTAAGACGTTTCGGCACACTCGTAGTCGCGGGCTTTAGCCCGCGCCCCGTTCGTGGTATGAGGCACGCTCGCTACTCTTAGTCTCCGAAACTTGGTGTCGGTTCAGGCGCGGGCTTCCCGCGCTGGAGCCAAATCTGCAGTTGTTCCAGATAAAGGTAAAGAACCGGAGTGATGTAGAGCGTCAAGAACTGCGACACGACCAGGCCGCCGACAACAGCCAGACCAAGCGGTTGACGCGCGTCGGCGCCTTCCCCATAGCCGAGGGCGATGGGAAGTGTGCCAAGAAGTGCGGCCATGGTTGTCATCATGATGGGGCGGAAACGCAGGACACAGCCGCGGTAGATCGCCTCCGCAGCGCTGAGGTCCTCCACGCGCCGAGCTTGAATGGCAAAGTCGATCATCATGATCGCGTTTTTCTTCACGACACCGAAAAGCATGATCAATCCAACGAAGGCAAAGAGGTCGAGTTGCTTTCCGAATAATGCGAGCGTGAGGAGTGCCCCAAAAACAGCAGAAGGCAGTCCCGAAAGAATCGTGATCGGATGGATGAAGCTTTCGTACAGCACTCCGAGAACGATGTAGATCACGAGAATGGCGACGACGAGAAGGATTGTCAGATTCTGGAACGACTCCTGGAACTCTTTTACCGTTCCCTGAAAACTTGTGGTCACGCTGGCCGGAATGCGCAACTCCCGGACCGCGTCATTCACGCGTTTCGCTGCCTCGCCCAGTGAAAAACCCGGCTGGAGGTTGAAAGAGACGGTCGCCGCGGGAAGTTGTCCGAAGTGATTGACGCTAAGCGGCCCGACGGTGCGAGCGACTTGTGCGACGCCATCGAGAGGCACAAGCTTCTGGTTCGATGAGCGGATGTATAGCTTCTCCAACGCGTCCGGCGAACGTTTGTATTCCGGCTGTACTTCCAGAATCACCGAGTATTGGTTTGCGGGCGCGTAGATGTTCGAGACTTGCCGGTCGCCATACGCGGTATACAGCGCGTTCTGAATCTGTTCCGGCGTCACGCCGACAGAGAGCGCGCGATCACGATCGATGTTGACCTTCACTTGCGGACTGGAGATCAGCAGGTCGCTGTTCACATCGGTAAACCCGGGCAGCGTTCGGATCTTATCCGTTAGCTTCGGCGTCCATTCATAGATCTCATTCAGATTCACACTCTGCACGGTAATCTGGTAGACGCTCGTCGTGAACTGTCCATTGATCGTTATCGGGGGCGGGTTTTGAAGGAACGCCAAGATCCCCGGCACCCGGCCGAGTTTGGGCCGCAGTTCTTCGATGGTCTGGTCCACTGAAAGTTTCCGCTCGGCGCGCGGCTTCATCATTGAAAATAAGTACGCCACGTTGCTATCCGACGAAAAGGCTACGGCATTCGCCACATTCGGATCGGCCTGCAGGATATCGGCAACGGCTTTCTGGCGCTGCGCCATCGATTCGAACGAAATATCCTGGCCTGCCATCGTCACACCGAAAACGAAGCCGCTATCCTGGCTCGGAATGAAACCCGTCGGCATGGTCATGAAGATGTAGACCGTTCCTGCAAGCGTCGCCGCCGCGACGGCCATTGTCGCGAACTTGTGGTGTAATACCTTTTGCAGAGTGTAGTCATACGCACTGGCCAGAGTCTGGAATCCGCGTTCGAGCGCTACCTGTAACGGCCCATGTTTTCGATTATGGGGCGGCAGATAACGGCTGCCGAGCATGGGAGTGAACGTCAGCGAAACGAAGCCCGAGATCAAAATGGCAACGATGATCGTTACGGAGAATTCGTGCAAGAGACGTCCGACCATGCCACCCAGAAACAGCACCGGAATGAACACCGCAATGAGGGAAAGCGTCATCGATACGATGGTGAAACCGATTTCTCTCGAAGCGAGTATCGCAGCCTCGTACCGGCCCCTCCCCATTTCCATATAGCGAACGATGTTCTCGAGCATGACGACGGCATCATCGACCACGAATCCCACCGACAAGGTCAGCGCCATGAGCGAGAGCGTGTTCAGGCTATAGCCGAGCAGATATATTGCAGCAAACGTTCCGACGATCGAGAGCACGACCGCCGATCCGGGAATCAGTGTGGCGGAGAGATTCCGCAGGAAGAGGAAGATGACCATGACGACGAGCGCAACGGTCAGCATCAACGTGAACTCGACATCATGAATCGAGGCCCGTACTGTTTCGGAAGCATCGAAAAGCAAGAGCAGTTCGACCGACGGCGGAAGCCCCGCCTGGAGCTCGGGAAGCAGCTTTCGAATCTGATCGACGATCTGGACCGTATTCGTGCCCGGTTGGCGCGATATGGCCAGGATAATGCCGCGGGTGCCGTTGTTCCACGCAATCGTCTTGTTGTCTTCGACACTGTCGATGACGTTTGCGAGTTCCTCGAGACGCAACGGGACTCCTTTGCGCCATTGGACGATGAGTGGCCTGTACGCCGACGCTTGCATCAACTGGCCGCTCGATTGCACCGTGAATGCCTGCTTGGGTCCGTACAGCCGGCCGGTGGGCAGGTTCACATTGCTCTGTTGCACCGCGCGTTGCACTTCGTCGATTCCGACCTGATGCGCTCGAAGCTTGTCCGGATCGGCCTGAATGCGCACGGCGTATTTCTGGGCGCCATAAATCTGCACGCGGGAGACGCCGCTGACTGTGGACAGGCGCTGGGCCAGGACCGTTTCCGCGTACTCGTTGACCGTATATAACGGCAGCGTGCTCGAATTCAGCGCAAAGTAAAGAATCGGCTGTTCGGACGGATTCTGCTTTGCGTACGACGGTGGCCGCGGCATGGGAGGCAGGACGGCTTTAGCGATGGCAGACTGGACGTCCTGAGCGGCGGCGTCGACATCGCGATCCAGCGCGAACTGGATGGTGATCGTCGTGGTGCTCTGGGAGTTGGACGAACTGATCGATCGCACGCCCGCGATCGTCGAAAATTCACGTTCCAGGGGCGTCGCGATCGCCGATGCCATCGTTTCCGGGTTCGCGCCGGGCTGCACCGCCGTCACCTGAATCGTGGGATAGTCCACGCTGGGCAGCGCCGCGACCGGCAACGCGCGAAAGCCGACGACTCCGAAAAGCAGAATCGCGAACGTCACGAGCGTCGTCATAATCGGGCGTTCGATGAAGATACGTGAAAGATGCATGACTACTTCGAGTTCGAATTCTCGGGCGCTGCGGCCGTTACGATTTTCGCTCCGGGAAAGAGACGGGACTGGCCGTCGGTGACGATCCTTTCACCGGAGGCGATGCCACGCTGCACGATCACTTTGGCCCCTATCGTTTCCCCAACCGCAAGAGGACGCGGCTCAACAGTCTCGTCGGACTTGACAACATAAACAAAGGACCCCTGCTGTCCGGCCTGAACGGCCTCTGCCGGAATCGTCGTGGCGGTCTGCGTGTCGATGGTGAGCACAACATTCACAAATTGGCCTGGCCACAAACGGCCGTCGCGATTATCGAAACCTGCCTTCAGGCGGATCGTCCCCGTATTCGAATCCACGGCGTTATCGATGACCGCGAGTGTCCCACGAACCATCTCCGCCGATTCCTTGTCTGGAGATACTTCGGCCATCAACCTGTGCCGCGAATTTTGCTGCGCGATCGGGCCGAGGTAGCGCTCGGGAACGCCGAATGATACGAAGATCGGCACGATCTGATTGATGACGACCAGCGGATTGTCGCCATTCGCCTTCACGAGATTTCCGGGATGCAGCAGAAGATTGCCGGCCCTGCCGGAAATCGGCGAACGAATTTCGCAATAGCTGAGGTCGAGCCTGGCCTGCGCCACAGCGGCCTGATCGCTTTCAAGCGCCGCGCGGATGCTTTCAATCGAAGCTTCGCCGGCCCGTACGGATTGCGCAGCCACTTCAGCGGCAGTGCGAATCTGCTCTTCCTGCATCCGCGTGGAGAGGCCTTCTTTCGAAAGTTGCTCGAACCGCGCTGCGTCCGCTTGCGCGTTCTTCAATTGGGCGCGGTCACGGGCAAGATTGGCTTCGGCCACGCGAAGCTGCGCTTCGTCTTTTTTCAATGCCGCCTCCGCCTGGCGCAGTGCTTCGCGAGACGGACGAGGATCAATCTCGAAAAGAAGATCGCCTTTGCTCACATTCGCCCCTTCTGCGAATTTCACACTGAGCAATTGTCCGCCGACTTGCGCCTTCACCTCGACGCTCGAGGACGGCTCGACATTCCCGACGGCCCGCACCTGGATCGGCACAGATTCCTGTGTCGCGGTTCCGATGCTGACCGGAACCGGCGGAAACGCGATCCCACTGGACTGCGCCTGGGGAGAGGAACTGCAGGCAGTCAGAATTAACGCAATGATTGCAGCCGTCGCAACTCTGGTTATCGTCATGATTCGCCGTTCACTCCACGAAATTGCAGTTTAACCGAAACGTAGGGCCACTAGCCAATACGCCTGACCGCGGATCCGCAATATGACGAGAATTTCGTACTCGCTGCGACACGTATTCCCCTCCTTTCAAAGGAGGGGTGGACGCGCCATCAAGAAAATGCTGCGAAGCTACCTTTTGAGGCGCGGACGGGGTGGTCAGCAAAGCAGAAGCTTGCGAAATAGATTTTGACCACCCCGTCTGCGCCGTCCACAGTGGCTTCGCGGCATTTTTTTATGGGCGCAGCCACCCCTCCTTTCAAACCTTTCAAAGAGGGGAATACGTTTAGGCCCTTCCGTGACCTACTTTCGACCCGAAGACGTGGCGCGGTTCCATCGCGCCTGCCACTTGGCCCTCAGCCGAGCGCGGTCGACTTCCTGTCCCCGGAGGTAGACCTTGTTGATCTTGCGAGTGTTGGCGATGTCCTCGAGAGGATTCGCGTCGAGGACGATGAAATCGGCGCTCTTGCCCGCCGCCACCATCCCGGTATTGACGTGCGCCGCTTCGGCCGAATCGCGCGTCGCCGCGACAATGGCCTCAGCCGGTGTCAAACCCATCCGAACCCAATTTTCGAACTCCAGTTGTCCCATCCAACCGATAAAAAACCGGCTCTGACCGGTGTCGCTACCCAGAACGATCTTCATTCCCGCCGCTCTGAGCTTCAAAGCGTTATTGGCGCCCATTTCCTTGAGATTCCGGCGGGCGCGCTCGACGGAGTCGGGCGTCATTCTCACCAATTCGCTGCCCCATTGCTCCTGGATCTGTTGGGGAGAAATGGTCTCCCGCAGCAGTGGGTCGTCCCACACTTCCCTGCCCGAGGCGGCGGAACCGGCGCCAGGATTGAACCACATGTTCGGACGATCTTTTTTGGCTATGCGCTCCTTGATCATCGCGATAATTTCGGCGTCAGGCGCCTCACCGCCGCGAACCGGAAGATGAAGCCATCCCTCAACGCCTGCTCGCATCAGAAGCTTGGCATCGGCCAATGTGACGTTGTGGGCCGCGACGGGGACATTGTACTTGTGCGCCTCCTCGATAATCGCGAGGTATAGAGGCGGCGTCAGCTTCTGCACGCGCCCACCTCTGTCGTCCACCCAGATCTTGATGAATTCGGGTTTCATGCGGACGTAGTCCTGAACGGCCTTTCGAGCCTCGTCTACAGTCGTGACTGGATACGGCACGTCTATTCTGGAAGGGTGGCCGTTGGCTCCGGATCCCGGCCAGGCTATCCCCGGGCCTGTCGTCCGAAAGAGCGCCGCCATGGGGATGATCTCTTGCCGCACCCGCAATGGCACGTCACCCCAATGAGTCCTGCCTCCGTGCAGGTCTGAACGATCGACGAGGTCGCCAACGCTGATGACCGCGCTGAACCCGTAGTACGCGAGACGCTGCAGATGGTCGATGAGGTTCTCGCGCGTGAAGTACTCCTTCGCCATCGTCCCGTCAAAGTCGTGCTGGTACCCGATGTGCCCATGGAGATCGACCTTCGCCGGCATGACGCTTTTGCCCGTCAGATTGACGCGCGCCGCCCCAGCCGGGACCTTCACTTCACCCTGCCGGCCAACTTGCGTGAACCGGTTGTTCTCGACGATGAATGCGGAGTTCTCAATAGGCGCACTGCCATCGCCCGTGATGAGCCGCGCTCCTTCGAACACGGTCACGCCCGTCGTTCTCGCCTGGCCGCCGTTCACCTGCGAAGAACACGCCGCCACCAGGAACAAACACGCCACAAAGAGCAGACCCGGCAAGGTACTCTTCACTCCGCGCATAAAGACCTCCTGCGAAATAATCCTGTTGGGTAGGTACCGGGCGACCCTAAACCAGAGCTAACGAGCCTGTCAAGTCACTCTTCATCCGGGATGTCGCGAAGACTGTGATTGTTCTCCTGTGCGCTGCTCTCGAATCGCCGGGAACCACATCTTGAATCTTGCGCCGTGGCCGGGTTCCGATTCGATCTCGAGCCGGCCCCCATGCCTTTGGATGAAGGCATAGACAATGGAAACGCCGAGCCCCGTGCCGGAGTTTCCTTTTGTGGTGAAAAACGGCTCAAGAATCCTGCTCTTGATCTCTGGAGGAATTCCGGGACCATTGTCCGCAACCTCAACCCAGGCTCCTTCATCGGATCCGCCCGTGAGCACGTTGATTGTGCCCTTTCCCCCAACCGCATCTACTGCATTGAATAGCAGATTCACGATAGCCGTTACGCAATCAGCGGGGCGAATTAGAGCCATCGGCGGAGACCCCAATTGCAGTATGAGCTCGATCTGACCTAACCTCGGCTTGCTGATCTCGATGGCCTCATGGACGATGGAGTTGAGGTCTGTGGGAACTGCTTCAGTCTCTTCGGGTGATTGGCGGCTGAAGTCTCTCAAACGTTCCACGGTTTCCAGACCACGAGTCAAAATTCGGTCCACTCGCTGCGATATTTCGAGAACCTCATCACGGTTTCCTGCCGCGTCACGAATGAGATCGGTATACAACAGCAGCGGATTCAAAAGATTCTTCAAGTCATGGGCAATACCTGCCGACATCTGGCCGAGTGCGCGAAATTTCTCTGTCCGGATGAGAGCATCCTGAGAAAGCCGGAGATCATCAAAGGCTTTTTGAAGCTTTCGATGCTGGTACGTCTTGTTCAGGCTGATGGCAGTAAGTTCTGTTAGCCCTTCGATGAGGATCCATTGTCTGCCGGTCAGAGAATGGGGTTCAGAGTACAGGACGACAAGGGCGCCGAAGAGCCCGGCCTCGCTAATCAGAGGGAAGGCACGGAAACCGTAGCCGCGATCGCCGCACGCTTTGATCACGGCAGTCCTGAGTTCGGCCACCGAACCTACACCATCCAGATCGAGGCTGCTCGGTTCAATATCACAGCCGCCGAAAGATGACAGCACAGTGAAATCGCCGTTGTCGTTTGTGCCAAAGACCAGGGCGTGAAAAGCCCCGCATTTCTCCACGACTGTCTGTCCTAGCAGCGAGAAAATGCCTTCTGAAGTTGGCGAATCAGAGACGAGCTTGCTGAACTGAACAAGCGTTGAAAACTCCACTTTCCTAACCTGAATCGTTGATTACTGCAGGCCGGCGCAACCCCCTGGAACCGAAGACAACGTCGATGGGCTTACGCGCGCGTCTGGCAATGTTATACTCCCGTTGCCTGAAGCCTTGAGGCAGCCGACAAGCGGACCAGGATCTTACTATGACTAAGGAGTTCGATGCGAGCGGGGGAAGCAGTGGAGCGTGCACAGCAACCGGATTACATGCATATCTTGCAGCTCGATGAGGAGGAGCGCCAGAGGCGGCTCGCTTTTTTTGAGCTGACTGAAGAGGATTTCAAGCGACTCACGACGTTGAAGCCCTTTGCCGATCGTTGGACCCACGAGATTACCGAAGGCCTCTATGAATTGATCATGGGGCAGCCGGAGAGTCGAGCTTTCTTTCCCGATGAGGCAACGCTGATTCACGTCAAGAAAATGCAGAACAGCTACTTCTTAAGGCTGTTCTCCGGAAATTACGACCTCAACTATGTTCGTGACCGCTTGCGTGTCGGCGCCGCCCACGAGCGTATCGGCATGCCTCCGAAACTGTATCTTGGCGCCTACCGCCGCTATCTCGCGCTTATCCATGCGCGGCTGCTGGATCATTTCAAAGGAAATGAGGTGGAAGCCGCCAAGGCGCTTTCAAGCATCCGCAAGATCATCTTCTTTGATATGGCGCTGGCCATCGATACGTACATCGCCGCTTATCTCGAGACGATGACTCGCCATCAGGCAGCGATCCGTGAGCTTTCCACGCCAGTAATCAAGGTTCACGACCGCATCCTTCTCCTTCCGATCGTGGGAACTGTCGACACACAGCGCGCGCACCAGATCATGGAGACCGTACTGGTCCAGGTGGTCGAAGAACAGGCCAGGGTAATGATTCTTGACATCGCGGGAGTCCCTGTCGTCGATACGAAAGTAGCGGATCATCTTCTGAAGACCACAGCAGCCGTGCAGTTGCTGGGAGGGCAGACGATCCTCACAGGCATTTCCGCTTCCGTAGCTCGTACCGTGGTGCAACTGGGAGTCGAGATTACCCGAATGCACACGCGCTCGAAGCTCTCGGAGGGAATCGAACTCGCGCTGAGCATCGTCGGCAAGAAGATCACTTCCAAGAAGGATCGCGGCGAGAGCGAGGAGGCCTGATCATGCCGGCCGGACCGATCCCGATCCTCAAGATCGGCTCAACGCTTTTGGCGACGATCCAGATCGAACTCCAGGATACGGTTGTCGATGCATTTCAAAACGACGTGCTGGAGGAGATCGAAAAAACCGGAGCGCGTGGGCTCATTGTGGATATCTCCGCCCTGGAGACGGTCGATAGTTACGTCGCAAGGATGCTGGCCAACACCGGCAAGATGGCAAAGCTCATGGGCGCTGAGACGGTGATCGTCGGAATGCGGCCCGCTGTCGCAGCAACTTTGGTTCGCATGGGCTATTTCATGGACGGAATTAATACCGCTCTCTCATTAGAAGAAGGTCTCGAGCTTCAGCGCAACCGGTCCAGAGTACCGGACGCGCAGTAGGTGATTCGTGGAGGCGCCATCCTCGGCCGGCACTCACTATCACGTTGCCGCTACATGGGAAATCCGGATCGACAAAGAAGCAGACATTGTGGAGGTGCGCCAGCGCACACGAGAACTCGCAAAGGAGCATCGGTTCGATCAGTTTGCCGTGGCAGCTCTGACGACGGCGGCCTCTGAGCTGAGCCGGAACGTCTGGGTCCACGCCCAAAAAGGCATTGCGCGTATCACAGTCTTACGCAATGGAAACCGAGTTGGTCTGGGACTTGAGTTCGTGGATCATGGACCTGGAATTGCCGATCTGAATCGCGCGCTGGCTGGAGGTTTCAGCACTGCCAAGTCGCTAGGACTGGGCCTGTCGGGAACCAAACGACTGGTGGATGAATTCACTATCGACACTGAACCGGGGCGTGGCACAAAGGTCGTGATTCGCAAATGGAAAAAAGAGTTCTAATCGCGCGCTGGCTCGGATCGGACGGTAAAGAATTCGTGGAAAGCGTCACTCTGATTGCGAGCGAACTGACCCACAATCAGCTTTTCCATGCCAGGCAGGGATACTTTGCCGTCAAGCCGGTCGAACGCCAGGGCGTGAAGGGGCTCGAAGTAATTGCCGCCGATATCGGGCCAGGCATTGAAAGGCCAAGTGTCGCAATCAAAAGCGAGGTACGAACCGACGATAGTCTGGGCGCTGGCTTGGGAGCCGTTTGCAGGATTGCGGACGAGGTCGAATTCGATAGCCGGATGGCGGAAGGCGCCTGCGTGGTCGCCAGGAAGTTCGAGACGCGGACTGTACCTCTGTGCTGTGAGATCGCGATTATGGGCAGGCCTTACCCACAAGAGGCGATCAGCGGTGACGACGGCGTTTTCTTTCAGTCCGAATCAGAATGTCTGGCCGCTGTTTCTGATGGTTTGGGGCATGGACCTGAGGCAAGGCAGGCCTCGAATCGCGCAATTGAAGCGCTAACCCGAAATCGTCAAATGGATCTGGATCAGATCGTAATCGCCCTCAATGGCGAATTGGCGGACACACGCGGGTGCGCGATGAGCATCATGCGTTTCAACAAAAATAATAGAACACTGGAGTGCGCGTCGGTAGGAGACGTCCATTCACATCTCTACAACCTCAGGGATGCGCACTTTTTCACGTCCACGCCGCTTATTCTCGGTGACGGCGAATTCCGGAAACAAAGAGTGCGGGTTGAGAAGGTAACGGCTGAGCCGGGCTCTATTCTGGTGATGTTCACGGATGGTCTGAAGTCGAGAACAACTCTGAAGGGGCAACTTGAGGTCTTACGCCAGCCTGCGATCGCAATTGCTCAGCACCTGCTTGAAAACGATTCCAGACCCGATGACGACGTGCTGGTCCTCGTCGCACGATTTGCAAGGTAAGTCAGACTGAAGAACTCCCTGTATTGAAAACCTTGACTAAGAATCCCAACTTATGATGTATCGCCCGCTAAGGGGGGCTTATGGATACCGTGATAGTGAGAACGAGGGGATTCGAGCGCGCCGGCGTAACGGCGATCATTCTTAGTACGACAGTGAGTGTTGTTCTGTTCTGCGTCCCACTGTTCGCCCAAACCGATACCGGGCGTATTCTGGGAACCGTTTTGGATCAAACCGGCGCGATCTTGCCGGGTGCGAACGTCACTATCACCGATGTCGATAGAGGCACGACGCGAGGGTTGACTACGAATGAAGCCGGACAATACCTGGCTCCCAATTTGCTTCCGGGTACTTATATGGTCCGTGCCTCACTGCCGGGCTTCAAGAACGCAGAGCGTGCAAATATCGGGTTGGAAGTCGCCAAGGACGTCCGCATCGACTTCGCCCTGCAGCCTGGCGACACGCAACAAACGGTGACCGTCATCGCAGACGCCGCTCTGGTGGATTCGACCAGCGCGGTCCTGGGCGGGACGCTCAGCAACCAGGTCATTAATGAACTGCCCTTGAATGGGCGCAATTTCATGGGCCTGCTCCAGTTGCGCCCGGGCGTGACGATCATGCCCGGCGGCGGAAAATGGAGCCAGA
>WNGH01001392.1_pt1 | contig 24574 bp, 16 predicted proteins | sample 5400631 | NCBI WGS metagenome assembly WNGH01 (sample SAMN13153373, study PRJNA577476) | soil metagenome | isolation source: 115 cm soil or saprolite under Garry oak tree replicate 1 | place: USA:California | collected 2016-06-15
CATGATGATCCGCTTTGTCGAAACCGGCCTCTTTGAGGCGGCTATTTCGCATAACCGCTTCACGCTCCTCAACAGGGAGGCTGACCCGCTCTGGGAGGTATGCACACGCCGGGGAGTCGCAGCCCTGAATGCTGCGCCATATGGGAGCGGTCTCCTGGCGAAAGGGCCAGGCGCCTATCCACGCTATATGTATAGTCAGGCATCTCCCCAACTGCTTCGACGCGCCGGGCAGATGGAAGAGGCCTGTGAGCGCTATGGCCTGCCACTGGCAGCAGCAGCGCTGCAGTTCTCGCTGCGGGACGTGCGCATCGCGTCCACTATTGTTGGCATGACGCGCCCTGAGCGGCTTACAGAGACGCTGAAGCTGGCGCAACAGCCGATCCCGGATGAACTCTGGGCTGAACTCGATTCCATCTACCGATCCTGAAAAAGTTTACCTCTCACGAGGGGGTTTTACCTTTTCTATCCTTTGCGTCCACCATGATAAAGAAAGGACTTGTCTATGGCCGAAGTGCTTCCCATTATTGATGCGCATGTGCATCTATGGAATCCCGAGCAGTTCAGTATGCCCTGGCTGGCGGACCTTTCCCGGTTAAATCGGCCCTATGGCTTGCAAGACTACCGCGAGCAGACGCAGGGCCTCCCCATCATAGCGATGGTCTATATCGAGGTGGGGGTTGAGCCGCAGGAGGCGTTGCGTGAGGCGCGCCATGTCGTGGATCTCGCCCGAGAGGAGCCGCGTTTGCAAGCGGTCGTTGCTGCGGCGCCGGTCGAGCGCGGCGCCGCCGTTCGTGAGCACCTGGAATCCCTGGTAGCCATCTCGCCTCTCATTAAAGGAGTCCGGCGCAACCTCCAGGACGAAGCTGAGCCGGATTTCTGCCTGCGCCCCGATTTTGTCACAGGAGTGCGCCTGCTGGCGGAGTTTAAACTGTCGTTTGACCTCTGTATCAAACACTGGCAACTGCCGTATGTCATTGAACTGGTGCGTCTCTGCCCGGATACAGCCTTTATCCTGGATCACCTGGGGAAGCCAGGCATCAAACAGCAGTTGCTCGACCCTTGGCAGGCAGATCTGCGCAAACTCGCTGAGTTGCCGAACGTCGTCTGTAAAATCAGTGGCATGGTGACCGAGGCCGACCACGAAGGCTGGCAGCCTGCCGCCATGGAACCGTTCATCAATGTCGTGTTAGAGGCCTTTGGGGAAGAGCGCGTCCTGTTCGGCAGTGACTGGCCCGTTGCCTTGCTCGCATCTCCGTACCGTCGCTGGTACGAGACGCTGGGAGCGCTCACCGCGCGCTTGCCAGTCTCAGCCAGGCGCAAGCTATGGGCAGAGAATGCACGGCGCTTCTATCGAATGAGCGAATGAGTACATAAACACGCAGTCTGTTCTAGACCGCAGGTCCCTATCCGATGCAGGAACCAGTTGTGATGAAAGTGAGTGACCAGAGCTGACAACCGTGATACAGGTGTGACATGCGTGTGGTATGGTCTCCTCGAAGTGAAATGCTGAACCATCCTGCATATGCGTGGGTGGTGCGTTGAAAGGAGACAATCATGTCAGCTTCAGTTCTGGTAGGTTATGCAACACGGTACGGCTCAACGCAGGAAGTGGCCGAGGCAGTCGCGGCGACGCTGCGCGAACGAGGGCTTGCGGTAGATATTCAGCCCATGCGGGACGTGCGGACCCTCGATCAGTACCGCGCGGTCGTGCTGGGGGCGCCGCTCTACATGTTCCACTGGCACAAGGACGCGCTCCATTTCCTGGCGCGTCACCGGGAAGCCCTCACGCAGCGGCCAGTGGCCATTTTCGCGCTCGGCCCATTTCATGCTGAGGAGAAGGAATTTCAGGAGGTGCGTGGGCAGCTCGATAAAGAGCTGGCGAAGTTTCCTTGGCTGACCCCGGGAGCGATTGCCATCTTTGGCGGTAAGTTCGACCCGGAGAAGCTCACCTTCCCCCACAATCTGGTGCCGGCCCTCAAGAACATGCCAGCCAGCGACATACGGGACTGGACGGCGATTCGCGCCTGGGCGAGCGATCTGGCCGCGCAGTTTCAGCCTGCCATGGCATAGACCAACGAGTTGGTGCAGGTCAACGAGTGCGAGTCTCACGGAGTCGGAGGAGACATCTTCCGCAGAATAACACGTTGTGCCCAAAAAAAGGAGATACTCATGAACAAGCTGAAGGTGCGGCGCAGGGCGGGGGCGTTTGGGGTAGTTGCCTGCGTCCTGCTCATCGTCGCGTTCCCGCTCTACTATCCATTCGTCCGCGGTTTCGTGTTGAGGTTGAGAGACGCTGGCAAGACGTCGACCAGGAGCCTCTCTCTCAAGGATAAGGTTGCTCTGTATCTGAACCACGAGCTTGACAAAAGACTTGGGGGCCTCGGCGTAGGCCTGTATCGGCTAACAGGTGGCCGCATCGCCCGGCTCTTAAAGGTCAATGTCCTGATCCTCACGACGCGCGGGCGGAGGTCCGGAAAGACGCGGACCGTCCTCCTCCAGTTCTTCCAGGATGGCGCGAACCCGGTCATCGTGGCCGCCAATAGCGGCCGACCCTCCCACCCCGGCTGGTTCTATAATCTGAAGGCCACTCCGACAGCGCAGATCCAAGTCATGGACCGCACTAGCCGGGTTCACGCCGAGGAACTGTCGACCGATGAGGCAACCGCCTTCTGGCCACGCGTCCTGCGTGTCGCGCCCACTTATGCGCGGTATCAGCAGGCCACCAGTCGTACCATTCCACTCGTGCGTCTCGTCCCCGTTGGACAGGTCGGAGAACAGACGATGCCGAGCAGCGAGGCCATGCCTGGCCGAGAAGAACGCTCTTTCACAGCATAAGGCGTTGTGCGCAAAAAAAGGAGGCTGAGTGATGTCACAGGCTGAATCTCATACCAACTGGAAGCCTCTCTACAGAGTTGGCGGCGCGGCTGCCCTGATCATAGCCGGGTTAACTGTAATCCAGGCCATCATCTTCATCGCCTGGCCGCCACCTGGCACCGTCATCGGCTACTTCACGCTACTTCAGAACAATAGACTCCTTGGACTCCTCAGCCTTGACCTCTTGTCCATAGCTATCATTGCTCTGATGGGCCTGATCTGGCTCACCCTCTACGTTGCCCTCAGACGAACCAGTCAATCGTTCATGGCAATCGCTTTGACCCTTGGCATCGTATCGGTAGCGCTCTACTTCGCATCGAATACGGCCTTCAATATGCTTTCCCTCAGCGACCAATTCGCGGCTGCGACAACAGACGCGCAGAGGTCGATGTTCCTGGCAGCAGGGCAGGCGATGCTTGCTATCTACCAGGGCACTGCTTTCGACGTCTATTACGTCCTCGGGGGCGTTGTCGGTCTGATCATCTCAGCGGTCATGCTACGGAGCACTATCTTCAGCAAAGTGACCGCATATGTGGGAATCCTGATGAGTGTGCTGATGTTCGTACCGCCCACCGTAGGGACGATCGGTCTTTACTTCTCGCTCATTTCTCTCGTGCCTCTCACGATCTGGTGCATCCTGATCGCCCGAAGGTTCTTCCAGCTAGGGTCGGGCGTCTCGAAAGAAGAGGCGAAGCAGCCTACTTTGGCACAGGCCTCCGCGAGCGAGTTGGCGTAGGGCACAGCGTGCGAGCCTCACCGAGGATGAGGAACCATCTTCCACCGAACCACGCATTGTGCGCACATAAGGAGGTTTCTAATGCACGATCTGAAAGTGTGGCATTTGACGGGCTGGTTTGGGCTGGCCGGCTTCTTCCTGTTTGTGTCCCAGGTACCGCTCTACCTGGTCGGGAGCCCTGTGCCTCCGATTAACGACGCCATAGCTCACACGCAGCACCTGGCCAACATCAGAGTTGTCGTTCTCACGCGTGTGCTCCTCGACATGGGTCTGTACGTCTGCCTGATGGTCTTCTTTGCTGGCTTCCGTCATCTGATCCTCAAAGCGCGGCCCGCGTACGAGTGGGTGGCCACGCTGACCTTTGGAGCCGGTCTGATCTGGGGCGCGGTAACGCTGGTTGCCAACTCGCTCGAGGGCGGCGCAGCCCTGGATACCCTGGGCGGCAAGGCGGATCCCACCGCCATCAGGGCGATGGTCGAGGGAGCACTTCTCATCTACAATGGCTCCATCGCTTTCGCGGTAACGGGGGTTTTCATGGCCGCAGCTGGCTTTGCGACTCTGGCGACCGACGCGCTGCCGAGATGGACTGGCTGGGTAGCATGCACCAGCGCGATCCTCTGTGTTCTTGCCATTCCGTCTATGTACGTGGAAGTCCTCGATCCGACTGGCTTCTACAACGCTTTAGGATGGGGCCCTGTGGTTGTGGCCAACGTCCCGCCGCTGATCTGGTTCCTCGGCGCCAGCATCTCGATGATCCGGAAGCGCGAGGTCGTTGCACCGAAGCTGGCCTATGGAGGCTGAACCAACAGATGATGCCAACTGGCTCAGGATAGCCATTAGCGTGGGCGAGGTGCTGACCCTCTTATCCTGGAATGGATGAGGTTCTGGAGGCCGTGGACAGCTACCGAGAGCGTCGTGAGCGTGTACGTTTCATCAGACTGGATGTCGCTAAGCACCTGCTGCCAGCGTTCCACGGGAGTGCGGTTGTGGGCCACCCACGCCTCGATGTGCCCGCGTGCGTCAAGCTGCGGCGAGCCGCTCTGCAGGACCTCGGTCGCCAGCGCACTGTGCAGCGCATAGAGTTCGTCGCGCAGGGCGGCCCGCGCTAGGGAGTGCCAGCGATTGCCCGGCGGCAGGGCCAGGACCTGATCGCGGAGCCAGCGCAGGCGCAGCTGAGTCCCCAGGGCGAAATACACACGCGCCACCGTTTCCACGGCGAGCATGCTCGTAGAGGCGCTCTCGACGATATCCAGAGCGAAGAAGAGCATCCCCAGGCCAGCGATCCGCAGCGCCAGCTCTGTAGGCACCCCCTTGTCGACGAGGTCGGCGCTCGCGTGCTCAAGTACGTCGTGGTCAGTGTCCATGAGGAACCCGGGCAGCTCTCGCATCAGGATCGCCACCCCAGGCGCAAACTGTGTCACTGTGTCTGCGATGTCCAGTGGCGGTCGGCGCTGGCGCACCAGCCAGCGCGTCGCTCGCTCGATCAGCCGCATGGTCTGGTCAAGCATACCCAGCTGCGTCTCCACCGCGACCCGGCCGTCGAGCGCTTCGATGTCCGCCCACAGGTGAGCCATGTCAAACACCTCCAGCACCACCGTGAACGCACGGGCTATATCCTCGGCTGTTGCCCCCGTTTCCTCACCCAGACGGTAGACAAATGTGCTGCCCATCCGGTTGACTATGCGATTCGTCACCCTGGTGGCAATGATCTCACGGCGCAGGCGATGGTTGCGCATCGGCTCGGCGGCACGCTCCTGTACGGGCGAAGGGAAGTAATGCACGAGTTCGCTCTCCAGCTCTGGAGTGTCCGGCAGGTCGGAGGCGAGCAACTCTTCGTAGAGCGTAATCTTGCTATAGGCCAGCAGGGTCGCCAGTTCGGGGCGCACGAGCCCGAGCCTGGCCGTCCGGCGCTCGGCCAGGCACTCGTCGTCCGGCAGGAACTCAAGAGCGCGATTGAGTTTGTTCGCCTGCTCCAGGCGACGCATGAAGCCCGCCTGCTCGTCCAGCAGGGCCGAAGCCTGGGCCAGACTCAGCGCCTGATTCTGCTCGTAGTTGTCGCGCAGGACGAGTTCCGCCACTTCCCCTGTCATGCCTGCCAACAACTGGTTGCGCTGCTTCTCCGTCATATCCGAGGCTCCGACCAGCGCGTTGAGCAGAATCTTGAGGTTGACCTCGTGGTCGGAGCAGTCCACGCCAGCCGAGTTGTCGATGGCATCGGTGTTGATCCGGCCTCCCAGGAGCGCGTATTCGATGCGCCCCTGCTGGGTGAAGCCAAGATTGCCACCTTCGGCTACCACGCGACAGCGCACCTCTCGCCCGTCCACGCGCAGCGTATCATTAGCTTTGTCGCCGACATCGCTGTGGCGCTCATCACTGGCCTTCACATAGGTGCCGATGCCCCCGTTCCACAAGAGGTCCACAGGGGCCTTCAGCAAGGCGCGGATAAGTTCGTTCGGCGTCAATACCTCGGCCTCCACTGCCAGTCTTCGCCGGACTTCGGGCGACAGGGGAATGGATTTGGCGCTCCGGGGGAAGATTCCACCCCCCTGAGAGATAACGCTGTGGTCGTAGTCGGCCCAGGAGGAACGTGGCAGCTTGAAGAGCCGCTCGCGCTCCTGGAAGCTGCGCTCAGGATCGGGGTCCGGGTCGAGAAAGATATGTTGATGATTGAACGCGCCAATCAGCTGGATATGCCGGGAACGCAGCATGCCGTTGCCGAACACATCGCCGGACATGTCGCCAATCCCCACGACAGTGAAATCGGTCACCTCAACATCCTTGCCCACCTCGCGGAAATGCCGCTTGACCGACTCCCAGGCTCCGCGCGATGTAATCCCCATCTGCTTGTGATCGTAGCCTGCGGAGCCACCTGAAGCGAACGCGTCCCCCAGCCAGAAGCCATAGTCGCGGGCGAGGGCGTTGGCGATATCCGAGAAGGTCGCGGTCCCCTTATCGGCGGCGACCACCAGGTAGGGATCAGCATCGTCGTAGCGCACCACGTCTGGCGGGGGCACCACCTGACCTGCCACCAGGTTGTCGGTCAGGTCGAGCATGCCTCGGATCAGCGTCTGGTAGCAGGCGGTGACCTCTGCCAGGAGCGCTTCCCGATCGCTGCCAGACGGGAGGTGCTTGACCACAAAGCCGCCCTTAGCACCCAGGGGTACGATGACCGCATTCTTCACCGTCTGGGCCTTCATGAGGCCCAGAATCTCCGTGCGGAAGTCTTCACGCCGGTCGGACCACCGTATACCGCCTCGTGCAACTCTGCCACCCCGCAAGTGGACGCCCTCCATCCGTGGCGAGTAGACGAAGATCTCGAACAGCGGCCGTGGTAGGGGCAAGTCGGGGACCAGCGATGGATCGAGCTTGAAGGAGAGGTAGGGCCTGGGCTGCTGGTCGGCTCCCCGCTGGAAAAAGTTGGTCCGCAGGCTCGCCCGGATCAGATGCAGAAAACTGCGCAGGATGCGGTCTTCGTCCAGGCTCGGCACGGCATCCAGGGCGTGCTCAATATCCTCAACCAGCTGCGCCTCCACCTGTGCGTTTTTGAGAGCCGCGGGATCGAAGCGCGTGCGAAACAGGTCTAAGAGCAGCCGGGCAATCTGCGGATGACTGGTCAGGCTCTGTTCCATGTACGCCTGGCTGAAGAGGCTGCCCGCCTGGCGCAGGTACTTACTGTAGGCCCGCAGCACCGCGATCTCACGCCCGCTGAGCTGGGCGCGTAACACCAGGCGGTTGAATCCATCGGTCTCGATGTCGTCGCGCCAGGCCTGGGCAAAGGCTTCTTGAAACAGCGCTTTCACCTGGTCCGTGTCCAGTTCGCCTTCCCCCGCGTAGACGAGGCCCAGGTCATATATCCACACCGCTGGCATATCCTTGGCTCGAATTTCATACGGGTGTTCGTCCACCACCTCAACGTCCAGGGTCTCCAGCACGGGCAAAATGTCCGAAAGCGTCATCGGCTGTTCGCAGCGCAGCACCTTGAAGCGCAGTGACCGCTCCGGCGCTTCGAGCGGTCGATACAGGCTCAGGGCAAGATCGCCCCGTGGCGCGAGGCGCTCCATCCGCAGGATATCCGGCACAGCGGCACGAGCGTGAAACTCAGCGCGATAGGCGGTGGGGAAAGCGCCCCGGTAGCGCTGGAAGAGCCGGTTCCCGACCTCCTCCCCACACTGATCGAGCAGGGCCGCGTGCAGGTCGTCTGTCCACGAACGGGTGGCTTCGGCCAGTCGCTTCTCGATGGCCCGCACATCGTAAGTAGGAACGTCGTCGGGGTTCGTATAGATGATGATGTGTAACCGCGCTAGAATGGATTCCGTGACGTACGCCGCGTGCTCCACGCTCACCCCGTGCAACTGCTGCTGGAGAATCCGCTGAATGCGCAGGCGATTCTCGGTGTGATAGCGGTCACGAGGTAGATACACCAGGCACGACAGGAAGCGACCGTAGGGATCGCGCCGGAGAAAGAGGCGCACCTGCGGGCGCTCGCCTATGCGCAGAATGCCAATCACGATCGCGAACAGCTCGTCTTCAGAGATCTGGAACAGCTCACCCCTGGGATAGGTCTCCAGAATATCGACCAGAGCTTTATAGAAGTGGTCTCCAGGTAAGAAAGCGGCGCGGGCAAGGACGCGGTTAAACATGTGGCGCACCACCGGGATGTCACGCGGGTGCGCATGGTAGGCAGCGGTGGTGTAGAGGCCGAGGAAGCGCCATTCCCCCGTGACCTGCCCGGTAGCATCGAAGCGCTGAATGCCAACGGCGTCCATGTAGGAGGGCCGGTGAACCGGGGAACGCGCATCGGCCTTCGTCAGCGTGAGGAGGCGTCTTGACTGGCCAAGCAGGCGCACCTCCGCTGGGAGTGTGGCGATGTCGTGCGCCTCCAGCCCGGATTCGGCTTCCCGCAGGATGCCGAGGCTGGAGCCTGGCACCGCACCGAGGCGGTCTTCACCGCTCTCCGCGAGCAGGTCGTACGATCTGTAGCCCAGAAAGATGAAGTTCTCGTTGTCGAGCCATGCGAGCAAGTCTCGAGCCTCTGCAACCTCTTCTTTATCGAGGGGAGGCGGGTTCGCGTCGAGTTCACGTACGAGCTGCTGGAGGATGTGCCGCATCTTCGGCCAATCCTCCACGGCTGCACGCACCTGCCCAAGGACGCGGATAAGGTCCTGGCATAGCTCATCCAGCACAGCAGGCTCCCGCTGCTGATCCACCTCGACGTGTAGGAGTGCTTCCGTGATCGCGGAGCCTTGTACATCCTCCACTGGGAAGACCTCGAGGAGTTGTCCATGGTCATCGCGTTGCACAGAGATATTCGGAGCAACAATGAGATGGATGGCGTACCCTTGGCGGGTGACTTCCATACTCACCGAGTCCACCAGGAAAGGCATGTCATCGGTAATGAGCTCGATGACGGTGTGTGGAGATTGCCAGCCATGTGCTTCGAGCTGGGGTGTGTAGACGCGCACTTTGCACTCCCGTGGTGCCCGGTGCTGGGCCAGGTTCCAGTGGGCCATGACTGCCCCGTACAGGTCGAGGGGGCTGCGCTCGATGAGGTCTTCTGGGGCGATCAAACGGTAGTACTCGCTGGCAAAGGCGGCACACATTGCCGCCTTGCCATGAGGCAGGCGATCTCGAATGTAGGCGAGGACCTGCTCAATGGACTCGGACTTTGCATCTTGTAACATGGCCATAGGAACCTCCTTCTGCCAGGTGTGTTGCAAAATTGCCTCTTTGGGAGCTTGCGCTCTGCATCCTGGCTCAGTTCACACGTGAGCGGACCAATGAGCTGGTATCCTCAACTGAGGACTTCAGTAATCGGCACTAAGGCCCAATCAATCGTCTCACGATCAATAATCAGAGGGGGAGCGAAACGGATGACCGTTTCGTGCGTCTCTTTGCAGAGTACGCCCCGTTCCTTCAAGGCCTCACAGAAACGGCGTGCGCCACCGGCAGAGGACTTGAGTTCGACCCCAATGAGCAACCCCTTCCCTCGTACTTCTTTAATAGACGGGCTGGACAAGCTCGTCAGACGCTCCAAAAAATAGGCGCCGAGGCTGGCGGCGTTTTCGCTCAGACCCTCTTCAACAAGCACATTCAGTGCCTCCAGGGCCACGGCAGCACCCAGGGGATTGCCAGCAAAGGTTGAGCCATGTTCACCTGGTTGAAACAACTCCATCAGCTCACGATCCGCGAGTACGGCACTCACCGGGTACATGCCCCCGCTCAAAGCCTTGCCGATTATGACGACGTCTGGGCGGACCTCTTCATGTTGACAGGCAAACAGCTTGCCAGTACGCCCCAGGCCGGTCTGAATCTCGTCAGCCATGAAGAGGACGTTGCTTCGGCGGCAGATGTCCCACACCTGGCGCAAATAGCCAGCCGGAGGAATGATTACACCGGCTTCCCCCTGGATGGGCTCCAACAACACCGCCGCTGTGCGCGGGGTTATGGCCCCTTCGAGCACATCCGGATCGCCATAAGGCACGGTCACGAAACCAGGAGTGTAGGAGCCAAAGTACTGCGTGTAGAGTGGCTCCGTTGAGCCTGAGATGGCTGTTATCGTCCGCCCGTGGAAATTCCCCTCCGCGACGATGATCTCAGCCTGGTTACGGGGCACCCCTTTGACCGTGTAGGCCCACTTGCGGGCCAGCTTCATGGCCGTCTCCACGGCCTCAGCCCCAGTATTCATGGGCAGTGTCATCTCATAGCCGGTGATCTGATGTAACCGTTGCAAGAAGAGTGGATACCGGTCATTGCGGAAGGCACGCGAACTTAAGGTGAGCCTTTTGGCCTGCTCGATTAGCGCCCGGACTAACCGCGGGTGACAGTGGCCCTGGTTCAGAGCGGAGTAGGCGCTGAGACAGTCGAGATACCTGCGACCTTCGACATCGTAAACCCAAACTCCCTGGCCACGTGTGAGGACCACATCCAATGGGTCATAGTTGTGAGCCCCATGGTGTTCCTCAATCTGGATGAATTCTTGCGAGATCATTGTGTGCCTCCTTATGACATGGATAAGCGCCTTTCTTGTCTGAGATATGTCGCTGTGGAGCAGACCTCTTTTCGTTTCTCTATCTACAAGAATAGCTGATAGTCCTCGCTTTGTACAGTTCATACAGTCTATTCTCGCAGGAGCCAACACCTTTCCCTGTACATGAGGATTGCCCCACGGTTTGAAAAGCCCTGCGCTAGAGACAGGACCATTTCAAACCAAAAGAAAAAGCAATTTGAGAAGTGTATACCAAAGTGTATTTTCATGACCCATTAGAAGATTGTCTATATAAAGGCAAAGTTTAATACTCTACTCTATAAGATCAATAGCGTTGCTTGCGAAGGAAAGGGGAGGCCCATCATGACAACAGAGAGCATACATGAAGTCCGGTCGATGCAGGGGGATTGGCAGGCACGGCAAGGTGACGACTATGTCAATTGCAGTGTAGGCATTATGGCCCATAATGAAGAAGCCAATATTGGCCGCACCATACTCGCTGTTCTCGAACAGCAAGTTCTATCCGTGTGCATTGTGGAAGTTATCGTCGTTGCCAGTGGTTGCACAGATCGCACCGTACCGATTGTAGCCGAAATTGCGCTTCAAGAGCCTCGAGTACGAGTGTGTGTCCAGGAGAAGCGTGAAGGCAAAGCCTCTGCAATCAACCTTTTTCTCAAGCAGGCTAGCAGCCCAATCGTCGTATTAATTGGCGCTGATGTTCTTCCCGAAGCCTCTGCTCTAGAGTACATGTGTACCCCTTTCAAAGATCCAAAGATTGGAATGGTTGGAGGTCGTCCTGTGCCGGTGAATAATCCGGCAACTTTTATGGGGCACACTGTCCATCTGCTCTGGCGCTTACATGACCACCTGGCCCGTAACCACCCAAAACTCGGTGAAGTGATCGCCTTCCGTAATGTCATTTCAGGTATACCAATTGACAGTCCTGTTGATGAAATCTCTATACAGGCGCTCATTTCCCAGCTTGGCTATCAGTTGATCTATGAACCCGCCTGTATTATCTATAACAAAGGGCCGCTCACCGTCAACGATTTCCTCAAGCAGCGCCGCCGTATTTACGCGGGGCACCTGCAAGTGCGGGACCAGCAGAACTACGTAGCCTCGACGATGAAGGTAGGTCCCATTGCCCGTCAGCTTATCGCCAGACGCGATTTTACGTTAAGTGCCCCCAAACAAATGATGTGGACGCTAGGTGCGGTAACCCTTGAAGGCTTTGCACGTATGCAGGGCTACTATGACTATCGCCATAAACGTGAACATCACATCTGGCAAATGGTAGACTCGACGAAGGACCTGGAGGCGGGCAAGCATAAAGTGCGACACATGTGTAACGCCCAGAGCGTCCTCGTCTTTCGCTTCATGCTTGAAGGTGCCGAAGGGTATGATGTGAACCCTGATGGTGATGACCGTGAGGCAACTGAGGCGGCACGGAAGCTCTTACCATTGTTGCGTACCAGGATTCGCAAAGAAGACAAACTCTCGATAAATGGGCCTGGAATTATGACCGCCGTCATTCGCGCTGAGCAACACGGGGCCGAAATTGTGGCTCGGCGTATCCAGAAGATAGTTGAAGCAACACCTGTGCGTACTGGAATGCGAGGTCGGAAGGTCAAAGTTACGGTTGCCTATAGCTCACTTACCTTTGCCTTGAAGGCAAAGAATGGAAGTGTGACTGTCAGTAGCCCCTTGTTCGACGAGGTCATCATTGCAGCACAGGCGATGACTGCCGACGAAAAGGGGAACGTCACCTATGAAAAGAGGAGCTGAGATGGAAGCAATGATCGGAAAGTACAGGGCACGTATGAAGAAGACCGGGTTAGCCCTCATCCACCCGGTGGGGTTTTGTTTTGACCTGACACTAGATGAGGCGGTGGAGCTTATGGAATTCATCGATGACTGCCGGGATACGATAGCGGCCGCACAGCGCGACACCGAGCCAAGCATTGTGAGCGTTGTTGTGGATGAGGAATCTAGGGTAGGGTATCTTTCTCTAAGGGTACAGTTATTTGTCGTGCAAAATTGAGCTTAAAATATTGCTCGGCAAAACGCAACCCTTAGCAAAGGATACGTTACCGAATCTAGTAGCGATACGGATGGAGACAAAGTCCTATGAAGACATTACTTATTACACCAACGTATAACGAAATTGAGAATCTGCGTCCTTTGCTCGAAGAGATCTTTTCGTATGTGCCAGAGACCGATGTGCTGATCGTTGACGATCACTCGCCTGATGGCACAGGAGAACTCGCCGACGAGATACATAACGAGAATTCCCGGGTAAAAGTGCTCCATCGGCCAGGTAAGCTGGGCCTGGGCACAGCCTATATTGCAGGGTTTAAGTACGCTATTGAACATGGCTATGATGCTGCTTTTGAGATGGATGCCGATTTCTCCCATGATCCGCGCTATCTCCCTGATTTTCTGAAGGCTATCGAGCATGCGGATGTAGTGATCGGTTCGCGTTACATTCCTGGGGGGTATACGCCCAACTGGTCGCTATTACGGTGGCTGATCAGCGGCGGCGGGAATATCTTTGCGCGTTTCACGCTGGGCATTCCTGTTCACGATTGCACTGCTGGCTATCGTTTATACCGGCGCCGGGTCATAGAGAGCATAGACCTGGACACAGTGCAGTCGCAGGGTTATGCTTTCCAGATAGAAATGGCTTATCGAGCGGGGCAGCAAGGATTCAAAATCGTCGAAACGCCAATTATCTTTATGGACAGGCGCGTTGGGAAATCCAAAATGTCCCGCAAAATTGTGATCGAGGGATTCACCTATGTCTTGAAGACTCGGTTCAGCAGACAAGCATTGAAACGGGGGGTGATCGTGTCAAGAAGCAATGCAATGCAACTACAAGAGGCTTCTATGCAAGCCTCTGAAATGCAGGAACTCCCGTCGGTCGCACAGCAGTAGCAGGATACATTACAAGGAATGGAGCAGCAGGTGATGACCAGCGCCTTTGCCTTGGGACGCAGGTTGCTGGGAGGTATCATGAACGAGCGACCCGGTGATGAATGCCCGTCCGCCCGGCGCGAGGGTGCCTGTGGGCATGAGCAGCGGCTGGTCGGAGATCGCTCCAAGCAGGTATTGACCCTACTGGGTAAGGTCACATTGCGACGGCCCTACTATCAATGTATTATGGTCTTGAGCTCGAGGAATAAGGTGTGTAAATACCCAAGTTTGGGCCAAATTAATGGCATTGGGCAAAGGAGCCAGAAGCTCCTGCAACGAGTCGACTAAGGAGAGCTGCTATGAAAGAAAAAAAAGTCTTCTTAAGGAAAAACAAAAGGAAATACAAAATTGTAATATTGATATCATTTTTAATTTTATCTATAACTTTATCTGCACTTATTACTGTGGTAGGAATCCCCAATCTTCCTTTTACAAAAAAACCGGATTATACCCAATATGTAAATATGGTACAGGGCCCCGGAATGCCAAATAATAGTGATCGTCAAGTGTTTATGAGGTATCCGTTAGGACGTGTCGGTTTATGGTCGCGTGCTGCGGGAGAAATAGCAGACAGTGTGACGCGGGGTGTCAGGCTATACCCAACTGTAGACCAGATAGTAAATAAAGATAATACCGATTGGCGAAATACAATTATCGCAAATCCTGCTGAAACGGATATTACGTACAGAAGCGATGTGGCGGCTAAAGGTTCAAGTGTAGCTTTGACTGTGAGCCCTAATGTCTCCATCTACCGTTACCATTTCAATCACGTTTCCTCATACGCGGCTGTAGCTATCAAGCTACAAAACCCCATAGATAGTTCGGCTTGGACAAACAACATTATTACGATAGTAGACAATCAAACCATACAGGCTACTTTAGGGAATAATGATCGTCAAATCTATTATTATATCAAGTTCAGTGTGCCTGCTATAGGAAAAGGCACCTTCATCGGGTCTGCTATAACAGACGGATCAAATTCCAATATAGGTGCTAACAATGGAGGTTATCTCAAATTTAATCCTTCCACTCCGGATGTCACCGTGGCGGTAGCCTTATCTCATTCCAGCATGGCCCTAGCACAACAGTTTTTCACCAATGAATTTTCAGATTTCAACTTTGCTGCCGCATCACAGCGCTTAAAGGACGCCTGGAATGCCAAGCTGGGCAAGATCGATGTACAAAACGCCGATCAGCTCACAAAACAAATGTTATACACAGGATTATATACGGTTTATGCGAATATTATCAATGCCACGGATGGTTCTCCGTATGCTCCTTATGCTGCTGCCTATGGTAGTCCTATTTTGACCATAGGTTCAAGTCCCGGTTGGGCATTTTATGGGGGTGGGTATCTCCGCAGCCAGTGGGATATGGCGCGTAATGTTTATGCTCTACTGTCACTCATTGATCCCGGTCTCATGACAGATATCTTACATACCTTCCAGGCGCAATACGACCTGAATAAAGTTATGTTAGGTAATTGGGATCCATACTGTCCCGGATGTTGGAATGATATACAGTGGGGGTTCTTTGGCGGAATGTTTCTTCGCGCTTATCTTCAAGGTGTGACAGGAGTGGATTATACTAAAGCTAAAAATTCTATAGCAGATACTTTTGGCAATACGAATAACTTTATGTATAAATCCCAATTTTTAACGAAGGGTTATATCCCGGCTGATAGTGGTACTAGTAGAGACAACGGATGGTACGAGTATGTGTCACATGGATTGGAATTTTCTACTGATGTACAAGGATTGGCTCTGCTGGCTAATGTCCTGGGAGATCACGCAACTTATCACCAGTATATCGGCCGCGGGCAGAATTATAAGAAGAACTGGGATGCGGCCAATAAGGTATTTCGTGGAAAAAACTCCGATGGTTCATGGGCTGCGAGGAACATCGGTTTCTACGAGGGGACAGAGAAGAGGTATGCATTTGATGTAGTCCATGACCCTCTTGGTCTGGACGATCTTTATGGAGACAGGACCATGACCTCGCTAATAAATACACTCTTAACCCCGAATAAGGATTATAATGACTATGAACCAACATACCAAATTTTACCGATTTACAGCAATAGCCCGTCTACTGCTCAGGATATAACCCGGAACAGGTTTGTTCCGCAATTCAAATCCCTGAATATGTGGGAAGGTTGGTGGGCAGGATCAGATGTTTACTATACGGATAATGCTGGTGCGCTAGTTTTAGCCCTATTAGGCTTATATCCGATACAAGCACCAGGTGCGCAGTGGGCAATCACCAGCCCCTCCGTTACCACGGCAGTCATTCATGGTCTAAAAGATACCATTATTCAGGCCAATAATAACTCAACCCGTAATGCCTATATATCTTCCATTCAGGTGAACGGTGCTACATACCCAAGCTATTTTATCTCAGGCAAGAGCCTGGTAGAGGGAAATACAACCATCACCCTGGGCATGACCAGTACACCCTCACGTATCGGCAAGATGTATGTCACCGGGACAGACGGAGAAGTCCTGGCAGCCGCTACAGATAACACAACCTTTCTTCAATTCCGAAATGATCCGATAGCACTCACGTCCCGAGCCAAGATCTATGCGACAAAACGACCTACCGCGCTGTCTGTCAATGGTTCACCCCTTACTACCTGGACATATGACTCTGCAACAAGTACGCTTAATATCAAAGGTATCCCAGCCGGAAATGTTCTCATACGCTTTGGCGGTCCAGGTCAAGCTTACAGTTACGCCATTGCCAACCATAATTCCTCAACCAACCGGAACGCCAACACCTACTATGCTGGCCCAATCCCAACAATCATGACATGAGGGGCAAGATAGTTATATATAACTGGAGAGGCTCGTAAATGCCTACAAAACAAGCCCTCTCGCCATCGCGGCGGCTCACTCTCAAACTGGCGGCTCGCTCACTCCTCCAATGGTCTATCCAGCATTGGGAATGGCTGTTGATTCTTAGCCTTTTGTTCGTTGCTGCCTCCCTGCACGGCGTCAACATGTTCCACTTTCCGTACTATGAGGACGATGAAGGAACCTATATGTCGCAGGCGTGGGCGGTAGCCAACCGGGGGCGGCTTGCTTACTACACCTATTGGTATGACCATGCTCCTCTCGGCTGGATTCAGATTGCGGCGTGGACCATGGTAACCGGAGGCTTTCACACGTTCGGGCCAGCAGTAGAAACGGGACGTGTACTCATGCTCCTCATGCAGGTAGGAAGTACCTTCATGGTGTATCGTATTGCCCGGAGCATTTCCCATAGCATGTTAGCCGCTACGATGGCCTGCTTACTATTCGCGCTCTCGCCCTACGGCATCTACTTCCATCGTCGTGTTCTGCTCGACAATATTACTACATTCTGGATGCTGCTGAGTATCCTGCTGTTAGTATCGAAGCGTTTATCTCTCAAGCGTGTCTGGTTAAGTGCTTCAGCACTTGGCATCTCCATCCTTTCAAAAGAAGTAACTATTTTCCTTGTTCCTGTTCTGACATATCTTGTGTTCTATCGTGCTGACAAATCGCATCGCTGGTTTGCAACCATTGGCTGGATTACACTTGTTAGTTCTATTATCTCGCTGTACGTGCTCATGGCACTACTGAGAGGGGAATTATTCCCCACAGGGACATTCTTAGGGGGAACAGCTCCACATGTAAGTTTGCTTGGCACGCTCCAGTTCCAGGCATCTCGTGGGAAAGACGGGGGCCTTCTTGACTTTCACAGTGGATTCTGGCAGCTGACAAAGGTATGGGCACAAGATGAGCCTATGCTCGTCGTGGTAGGAAGTTTCTGTGCTATCGTGTCAGTGCTTGCCATGAAAAAGCAGAGGCTGGTGGGCATGATGGGGGCTGCTACGCTGTCCCTCTGGGCCTTCTTGGGGCGAGGGGGTGAAATCTATGCCTTTTATCTCGTGCCCCTGTTGCCCTTGCTCGCTCTCAATGTAGGGCTCGTTCTTGGACTTGCCATCAACCAGTTTCAAACTGCTCTAGCGGGCTCTACTGCTATCACAATTACTCAAACTATAAAGATGGTGACGGTAGGCCTCTGCTTGCTTGGTCTATTGACGGGGTATACAAGCGGCGATCTGGGATTCAAAGACAACTCCTTCCTTCTTTGGGATAACACGCAGGCTGATGCTCAGAATCAGGCGGCACAGTGGATTGAAAAGCATCTGCCATTGAGCAGCCGTATGATTATCGATGAATCCATGTGGACCGATCTGTATGATAGTGGCTATACATTTGCTCACTACTATTGGCATGTGGAGGACGACCCGGCAATCCGGGACAAGGTGTTTCACAATAATTGGCGAAATGTTGACTATATAGTGACGACTCCGCAGATGCTGACCGATATGCAGAGGGAACATATGACACTAGTGGAGACAGCGACGTATCATTCTACCCTAATAGCATACTTTGATACGGGGGGGTGGCGTGTAGAAATTCGTGAGGTAAACAAATAAGGGGTTCTTCATTTCGGAGTTGGATCAGTTCTTCTGCTGGCATCATATTGCTACTATACTTATTTTGGCGTTACCTGGCAAGCCCTGCAGGATTCCCCAAAAATGTCAAGGATACGAAAGTACTCTTCCCCGATACGTTCGCAACTTGTCTCCTCCTACGCACTTCTCTAAACTGCTAAATATCGTGCAAAATTATTGTTGAGGCCTTTACCTACGTTTTGCGCACACGCTTCAGCAGGCGTGCACCTCCTGTACTCAGTAGGAATTCTCAAGGCAGCACCAACGTTGAGGACATACCGATTGAGCAATTTCCCTCAGTCGTGCAGAAATAGCGATTGATAGAGCCATTGAGAAAGCTCAATGTACGCTTGCTCAAGCTTTTTGTCAAGAGAGCCTGGTTCTCTATTAACAACATAGTAAGGAAGAACATGCTAAATAAAGGCTCTGTTCAGAGTATCACTGTTCCAACGACTCCCATCGTCGACGCCAATACCGACGAACAACTCGAGATTATACGCTACGCCGAGTGGCTGACTACCGAGGCTCAGCGCAATAACAACGGCAGCTACCAGGAAGAAAGCAGAAAGTATGCCGAGGACGCCTTAAGAACCGTCACCGTTAAAGGCCAGGAATTTCGTCCTTTCGCCCCTTTTCGGCATGCACTCTCTGCGTACAAAAGTTTTACGCGCAGGCAAGTTGTGGTCCTGAGCACAATTATGCTTGGATGTGGGCTCGGCCTGTTTTTCTATGGTATGAAGCTGGTCATTGTGATTATTGCCATGATTACCGTGCTGTACTTTAGCTCTTTAATCCTGGACTTCTTGCTAATCATGCTGGCACTCAACCAGTCAACGGATGAACAGATCGACGATGCGATCGTACACGCGCTAGCTGATGTGGACTGGCCACGGTATACGATCCTCTGCCCACTCTATCGCGAGGCCGAAGTGGTGCCCCAATTTGTGCAAGCAATGCAGGCGCTGGACTACCCGACTGACAAGTTGCAGATTCTCTTCCTCACTGAGGAAAACGATGAAGAGACGCGCAAAGCCATCGCAGCGATGCACCTACCACAACATTTCAGCATCGTGACAGTGCCTGATGGTAAGCCGCGTACAAAGCCTCGTGCATGTAATTTTGGATTATTGCAGGCTACGGGAGATTATGTGGTCATCTACGATGCAGAGGATATCCCCGATCCCCTACAACTCAAGAAAGCCGTTCTGACGTTTGCAAATCATGACTCAGATGTGGCCTGTGTGCAAGCCAAGCTGAACTACTACAATGGCAATCAGAACCTGCTGACGCGCTGGTTCACCGTGGAGTATTGCTTATGGTTTGATCTAATGCTTCCGGGGATGCAACAGACGAAGTTGCCGCTGCCGCTTGGAGGCACATCGAATCATTTTCGTATGGAGATGCTGCATAGGGTAGGTGCGTGGGATCCCTTCAATGTTACTGAGGATTGCGACCTGGGTCTGCGCCTGGCCCGCTCCGGCCTTAAGACTATCGTGCTGAATTCGATCACGTATGAGGAGGCGAACTCGCAGTTGAAGAACTGGATACGACAGCGGTCACGCTGGATCAAGGGCTACCTGCTAACATACCTGGTGTATATGCGCGAGCCTCTGCGCTATTTGCGCCCGGGACGCCTGCGCGAGTTCCTCTCACTGCAACTGGTGATAGGTGGCAAGACGGCGGTGTTATTTGTGAATCCTCTGATGTGGGTACTGCTGGCGATCTACATCCTGTTCCGCCCGGTCGATGTGTATCATACATTGTTCCCAGGGCCTATCCTCTATATGGGTACGCTCTGTCTCATCTTTGGTAACTTCTTCTATACCTACATCCACCTCATTGGGTGCATGAAACTTAGTCGGTTTAGCTTGATCAAGTGGGCGTTATCTATTCCTATCTACTGGGCGATGATGACGGTAGCAGCATCTCTGGCTCTCTACCAGCTCATCTTCAAACCGCATTACTGGGAGAAGACCAAGCACGGCTTGCACCTACGTTCGTCTCACTCTTCCTCCGGTAGGACAACTGTGGAAGAGGAGCCCCAGTCGGGGGTGACCATGCAATTACCTGCCTTCACGAGCACAAAGCATGCGTCCCCGCCATTGCCAGCGCCTCACTCGTCCTCCGCTAGCACGACTGTGGAAGAGGAACCCAAGTCGGTGGCGACCATGCAATCACCTGCCTTCACAAGCACAAAAGGTGTACCCCCGCTATTGCCTGCGCCTCGCGCGTCCTCCGGTAGCACAGCCTACCATGGACGGTCGGCCTGGTGGACTATGATAATATTGCCTGCGCCTCGCGCGTCCTCCGGTAGCACAGCGGAGGAAGAGGATCTCGAGGTGACCGATAAAAGACCTGCCATCAGGAACGCCAGGCATCTATCCTCGCCCTTGCCTGCGTCTCCCTCGTTCTCCGGTAGCACAACGGAGGAAGAGGATCTCGAGGTGACCGATAAAAGACCTGCCATCAGGAACGCCAGGCATCTATCTTCGCCCTTGCCTGCGTCTCCCTCGTTCTCCGGTAGCACAACAGAGGAAGAGGATCTCGAGGTGATCGAAAAATTACCTACCGTCAGAAGAGCTCAGCGTCTATTCGTGCATTATCTAAAACGCTTGCCATTGCAACATGGGCTAAAAGATCCCTGGTTGATACTCACGTTCGTCGTAGCCTGCATTGCTAGCAGCGCCGCCTGCTGGTATTTTTTCCAACATCATCAGATCTTGCTCCAGGAAGATGCCCTCTCACGCGTGAGGATTGCACGAAGAGTCTTTGATAATTCGCCTCCAGGTTTTGGTCAACTTGGAGGTGTTTGGATGCCTTTGCCGCAGGTTCTGATGCTCCCTTTCGTTTGGAATGATTACCTCTGGCGTACTGGTTTAGCAGGAAGTTTCGTGGGAATGTTTTGTTATATGGTCTCGGTAATCTATCTGTTTCTTTCTGCGCGTCGTTTGACGCAGGATAGCCGGGCTAGCTTTGTAGGTACCCTGCTTTTCATTCTGAACCCGAATATTCTCTATGTGCAGGCCACGCCACTTTCTGAATCAGTATGTATTGCGATGATTGTGATCACCTGTTACTATTTCCTCGCATGGACGCAGGACAATCATGTAAAGCACTTGGTCGGGATGGCGGCAGGCTGCTTTCTGGCAACCCTAGCGCGCTATGACGGCTGGGGCTTGTTCCTGGTATTGCTTGTCTCGATTGTAGTAGTCGCTTGGATCAAGCGCCAGCGTTGGGAGCAGATCGAGAGCAATCTACTCGTTTTCGGCACACTAGGCGCTCTAGGGATAGGATTGTGGATGCTTTGGTGCTGGGTCATCTTTGGTGATCCGCTCTACTTCCATAACTTTACTTTTGCTTTAACGAAGGGAACCCATTTGGCAAACACTTCGTTTTACACCTATCACAACATGCGGGAGTCTATTTATGCTTACATGATTCTCTCCATAAAGACTGTCGGACCGATCCTATGTGTTCTGGCGTTCATTGCCGTCGTCATTTTTGTCTTTCGATTTCGCCGAATGCCAAGCACCATAGTTGGGGCAGTAGTATTTCTCACGCCTTTCGCCTTTTACTTCCTTACATTCTACACTGGGCAAGTTACCATCTATTTGCCAGGAGTTGGCACTGTCAATGAGGCATACGGCCTCTGGAATGTCCGCTTTGGTACTCAGGCGGTTGCGCCCGCTGCATTCTTTTTATCGATACTGGCAATGCGTTGGTCTATTACAAGACTAGCCCGTCTTTGGGGCATTGTAGGATCAATTGTCCTTGTGATAAGTATCTGCATTCAGACGATCTTGATTGCTCATGGAGGGATTCTTCCGCTGCAAGATGGCCAATATGGTTACTCCTGTCTACCAACAGAGCCTATCACTATCTATCTCGCGCAACACTATGCCGGGGGAAGGATTTTAGAAGATATCAGCGACTACCGCATTATCGAAGCAGAGGTAGAGGCGGCTGAGCTCAAAGATTTCATCTATGAAGGCTCTAGTGACATGTGGGAGCAAGCCTTAATAAATCCACCCTCAGTAGTGGACTGGATCATCGTACCTCCAGAGGCGCAAGACGATCCCATAGTACGTCATATTAATTTGAAGAGCCCAGCATTTCTGTCACATTTTACGCTCATGCTTCATGAACCGGATGGACTCAGCCTGTTTCACCGGAATGGAGGCCCTCTAACAACACGGCCTATTGCATCCAGTTTGATTACTGAACATCGTCTTTGCTCAGCTTTATAGGCGGTGATGCGTTCATTGTGGCAACTGCAGTCAATAGTGGGAGGCTGTATCACGGGCATTGCGCTCTATCCACTACAGGATTTGCCAGTGCAGGAGATCTTCGGAAAGGCATATTTTGCCAAAACACTTTCCGTTGGATCGCCAGGTCCGATATCGTACTGAACACTCTGACTGCCTTTACTCCAAATAATATACCCTGCCAATCCTGCGGTAAATCCAGCACTGAGCTTTGCATCAAAGAAGGTGGCTCGCTGATTGAGGGTAGTGGTTGTGACGGTCCCAGAACAGTCGCCGTTGGCCGTGCTATATGGTGTAGTCTGTGCTATTATCACCTGCGCATCCTCCTGGGACACCCAGATCGACCATGTGATTGGGATCAACTGCTTTAATAGCAGTTGTCATATCATCGGCAAAGCTTTGCAAAATCTGAGCACCAACAGCACCGCACGGACCAGCATCCGGTTCATTTACGAGTTGCCAGAAGGCAATGGTTGGTTCATTAGCATAATGTCGAGCTAGTTTTATTGCATAATCACGGAACGAGAGTGGATATCCATCATTCGGTTGTTTATATTCTGACTGATACCAGGAAGATGTTTTCGTCGCTGTTGAAGGTTCACAATTTGTCAAGTGATTTACGAGCATTGGAACAATATACAAACCATATTTATTTGCATACGCAATATAGCGATCAAAATCGGTATAGGCATCATTATTGCTGCCACTTTGATAAAATGCCGTTCTGACAACATTGCCGTGCGAAGCGGTTTTGATCTGAGAAAAAGTTGTATCAATTTCTGTATTCGTGGGTGCCCCACAGCCGGTTCCCATCCAATGCCAATTATATCCTATAAGACGGAGTGGCGAGCCATTTACCATCAAGTTTGAACCGGATTTGGTGACAAACGGACTTCCTGCTGCACGCTGTCTAAGGTTCTGTCGCTGCAAACTCGTTATGACCGTTATTGGAATAATAACCAGTAGTAAAAGAAATGCAGCAATACTTAGCACATGGAAGCGCTTTCTAGATGATGGCGCCATTCTCTCTCCCGTGGGTTTCCATTTTTGAGACGTAGCTATCTGTTCCCTGCAAGTTTACGTTCCCGTCAGGCTCCCGTCAATACTGCGTATTGCCTCACGAAACATCTTACCATGCTGAGACCTTCCTCAGTGGTTGACTCATATACGTGAGAGTAAGCAGTCTAAGTAGAAGAAATGAGAAACGATACCATTGTACCCTTGACTGATACTATCGTTCCTTGAGAGGACTAGGATTCTTTTGCTACCATTCTAGTGGATTTGTTACCTTTCTAGTTGGACAGTCTGGGGTGACTTCCTCGACTTCTCTTCTCTCTACAAAGAGGACCGCAAGCATGATATTTAGCGACAACTCAAGCCGAAGTGTCGAAACCTGCCTACTGCCAGATGTGATTGATCTGAAAACGCTGAGGGTGAACTATAAAACCTGCCTGCGTTGCCTGCTCTGTTACGAGGCCCGCCCGGAGAACGCCTTCAGCGTCAAGGGTTATTCAGGTACGAGGAGGTCATCATGACCACAGTAGTAACAGGTGCAACTGGCTTCCTGGGCAGCGCCCTGGTGGCCGAACTTGTAAGACGCCAGCAAGCGGTGTCTATACTCGCACGTGACGAAAAAAAAGCACGCCAGCAATTCGGTGACGCAGTAACGATCATTCCAGGAGAGATCACCGATGCGGTGCAAGTCCAACAGGTAGTCGATGGCGCGACCACTATCTACCACCTTGCGGGGCGTCTCTATCATCCCAGCATCCCGGCAGAACTTTATCGCCAGACGCATGTGGAAGGCACGCGCACCTTGCTCAAGGCATGCCAGGGACAAACTCGGTTACGGCGCATAGTGCACGCCAGCACCACCGGCGTGCATGGCATCACGGGTGAGGTGCCTACCGCCGAGGATGCACCCTTTGCTCCTACCAATCCCTACGAAGCCACCAAACTGGAGGGGGAACTGCTCGCACTCAAAGCCTATCAGGAGCAAGGCCTACCCGTGACCGTGGTGCGGCCTGGGCTTGTCTATGGACCGGGTGACCTACACCTGCTGGGTTTCTTTGTATCGATTAAAAAAGGGCTGTTTCGCGTCATCGATGGCGGAAAAGCCTTACTGCACCCGGTCTACATCGATGACCTGGTAGCCGCTCTTCTGCTCTGCGGCGAGCGACCCCAGGCTCCTGGTCGCAGCTATAGCATTGCGGGAGAGTGTCCCGTCACCGTTCGCGAGCTTGCGCTAGCCATCGCGC
>WNGH01002752.1_pt1 | contig 24542 bp, 31 predicted proteins | sample 5400631 | NCBI WGS metagenome assembly WNGH01 (sample SAMN13153373, study PRJNA577476) | soil metagenome | isolation source: 115 cm soil or saprolite under Garry oak tree replicate 1 | place: USA:California | collected 2016-06-15
TGTGGCCGCGGCCGCGGGGTTCGCCGCATTCGCAATCGGGACCGAGACCGATGGATCGATCATCAGCCCCGCGTCGGCGAACGGAATCGTCGGGATCAAGCCCGGTGTCGGCGTCGTGAGCCAGACGGGGGTCATTCCGATCTCGGCGAGCCAGGACGCGGCCGGGCCCATGACGCGATCGGTCGAGGACGCCGCTCTTGTTCTCGGCGTGATCGCGACCCGCCCGGCCGACTATCGCGACAGCCTGCGCAAGGGTGCGCTGCGGCGCAGGCGAATCGGCGTGCTCAGGAAGCCGTTCACCGGCTACTCGGAGCACACGGATGCCTGCTACGAGCAATCGCTCGTGGCGCTTAAGGATTGCGGCGCCATCCTGGTCGAGGTCGAGCCCGCAGCCTTCAAGGAGCTTCGGGAGGCCGACGCCGAGCACACGATCCTTCTCTGTGAGCTCAAAGACGGCCTCGATCGCTACCTCCGGGGACGGCGTGGCCTGGCCGTCAAGAGCCTTGCCGACATCATCCGCTGGAACCGGAAACACGCGGCGGAGGAGATGCCGTACTTCCAGCAGGAACTTTTCGAAGAGTCCGTGAAGACGCGCGGCCTGACGAGTAAGACATACCGCGAGGCTCGTGAGAAGGCTCTGCGCCTTGCCCGCACGGAGGGAATCGACCGCGTGATGCGCAAACACCGCGTTGCGGCGCTTGTCGCCCCAAGCGGCGCACCCGCGGGCAGGATCGACGAGCTCAACGGTGACACGCACCTGGGGGGCAGCACGCAGATGGCCGCCGTGGCCGGGTATCCCATCATCACGGTGCCGGCAGGCTTTGCGTACGACCTGCCACTTGGCCTGTCTTTCTTCGCCAGCGCGGGCTTGGAAGCACAGCTCCTTGGATTCGCGTTCGCGTTCGAGCAGCTGACGCAAGCCCGGCGGACGCCCAGGTTCTTGCCGGAGCTACGGCTGCCTTGACCCGTCTCGCGGATGGCGGCGCTCGACTCGATGCCCGATCGAGGTCAGCACCTCGTAGCTGATGGTGCCCGACCACTCCGCGACCTCTTCGGCCGTGATCACCTGGTCGCCGTCATGGCCGATCAGGCTCGCCGCATCGCCGACCTGGACACCCGGCACGTCGCTGACGTCGAGGGTGATCGCGTCCATGCTGACCATCCCGATCAGCGGCGCCCGGCGCCCGCGGACCAGGACGTGGCCCCGGTTGGCGCGCGCGCGGTGGACGCCATCGGCGTACCCGATCGCCACCGTGGCGACCCGCGCCTGGCCAGGCGCCCGCCACAACGCGCCGTAACCAACCGTCGCGCCCTTCTCCACCGTCTTGACGTGCGTGACGGTTGCGCGAAGAGCCAGCGCGGGCTTGGTGCCCGGCCACTCGCAGCCGTAGATGGAGATCCCGCACCGCGCCGCGTCCAGCGCGAAGTCCGGATGGTTCAGCGCACCGGCGGAGTTGCAAGCGTGGCGCAGACCCGGTCCGACGTCAAACCGCGACACCGCGTCGAGGAAGATCTCGAACTGGCGTCGCGTCATCTTGTCATCGGACTCGGATGACGCGAAATGCGTCCATGTGCCGGCGAGCCGCATCCCACGTGACTCGTCGATGAGCCGCGCGAGCTCCGGGGCTTCCTCGGGCGGGCAGCCGAACCGGCCCATGCCCGTGTCGATCTTCAGGTGCACAGGCACCGTCCGGTCGGAACCGGCGAGGGCCTCGGCCAGCTCGCGGCTCGAGACGGCGAGGCTGCAGCCCGTGGCGGCGGCCATTTTGGCGTGCGCGGGCAAGAGCCCTCCCATGACGAGGATCTGCTCCGGATCGATGAGTCCGCGAACCTGCGCCGCCTCCTCAAGAGTTGCCACCGCGAGCCCGGTTGCCCCGCCCTCGAGGGCGGCGTGGGCCACCGGCACCGCGCCGTGGCCGTAGCCGTTCGCCTTGACCACGGCAAACAGCTTCGTCCCGCGCGGCACGTGGCTGAGGATGTGCGCGCAGTTGGAGCTGACCGCTCCAAGATCGATCTCCGCCCAGCGAAGGCTGGTGCTCAGAGGCCGCCCTGGCGGAGGACGTGCATCACCAGTGGGATCTCCGGCAGCAGGTCACCGGCAAGCAAGCCCGAGTCGCCCAGCCGCTCAGAGATCCGGCGTCCGGCCGCGGCGTGGACGTACACGCCGGTGACGGCCGCCGCGAAAGGCTCTGATCCTTGTGCGATCAGGCCGCCGATGATGCCCGACAGGACATCGCCGGTGCCGCCACTGGCGAGGGCTGGCACCTCGTGCGGGTCTTCGCTCGTCCGGCCGTCGGGATGCGCGACGACCGTGTGCGCGCCCTTCAAAACGATGATCGCCCCCCACTCCTTGGCCGCCTTGCGTGCGGCGGCCGTGCGGTCGGCGTTGATCGCGTCGGTGGTCTTGCCGGTCAGGCGTCCCAGCTCGCCCGGATGTGGCGTCAGGACGCGCTTGGGGCCCAGCTTGCCCTTGGAACGCTGCGAGTCGGCCAATGCGTTCAGGCCGTCCGCGTCGATGACCAACGGGCACCTCGCATGCTGCGCCAGGTCGACGACCAGGCGCCAAGTCGACCTGTCCCGGCCCAGACCCGGCCCGATGATGCCGACCTCGGCGGTGGCGAGCTGGCGGAGGATGGAGTCGTAGGCGGCGTGGCCTATCGCGCCGGGTGCGACCTCCTGCACAGGCGTCGCCATGACCTCGGTGCACTTTGCGGCGAGGATGGGATAGATGGTGTCCGCGACCAGCAGCCGGACCAGACCGGCGCCGGTCCGCGCGGCGGCGGTCGAGGAGAGAAACGCCGCGCCTGTCAGGCCGAGGCTCCCGGCCAGGACGACCGCGGTGCCAAAGGTGCCTTTGTGAGCGTCTTTCGGCCGCGCGGGAATGAGCACGGCGTCGGGCGCCGGGAGCATGGTTCCCGCGTCCGGGATCTCGAGGTGGGCCGTGGCCACGGCGAGGCGGCTGTGGTGCGTGATGCTCACCTCGACCTGGGCGCCGTGATCGTTGCCCAGCAGGCGGGCGCGAGGTGCGCCGTTGGGACCGGGTAGGACCTCGATCCGGCGGCGCGGGAAGCAGATGCCGGTGCCGTCGAAGCACTTGATCACGGCTTCCTTGGCCGCCCACCGCCCGGCCAGCCGCTCGTCGTTGCCCGCGCAGTAAGCGAGCTCCGCGGGGGTGTAGACCTTGGCGAGGAAGCCGGGGCCGGAGCGTTTTACGGCGAGCGCGATCCGGTCAACTGAAATCGCGTCGACGCCGATGCGTTGCACCTTCCCATTGTGGGGACTCCGCCTGCCCCTCCGGCGCTGCCCGCTACCTCCCCACTAATGGGGAGGAGCCTATCTCCCCTACTCCACGGTGACGGATTTGGCGAGGTTGCGTGGTTGGTCTACGTCCTGCCCCAGCTTCACCGCCACGTGGTACGCGAATATCTGGAGCATGACGATGTTGAGGACGGCCGACGCCGCCTCCTCGACCACCGGCATCTTGAAGATGTCGGTCGCCACGCCGTCGAGTGACTTGTCGCCCACCGTCACCAGCGCGAGGACCGGTGCGTTCCGCGCCACGATCTCGTGGACGTTGCTGACCATCTTGTCCTTGGTCGCGCTGGCGGTGCATATCGCGATGACCGGGAACTGCTCGTCGAGCAGTGCGATCGGCCCGTGCTTCAACTCGCCGCCGGACGTCCCCTCAGCGTGGATGTAGGAGATCTCCTTGAGCTTGAGAGCGCCTTCCAGCGCGACGGGGTAACCAAGCCCGCGCCCTGCGTACATGAAGTTGCGGTAGTTGCTGTACTTGGTTGCAAGGTCCTGGATCTCCTTGTCGCGGGCGAGGATGCCCCGAATGTGCTCCGGCAGGTCGCGCAGCGAATCGACCAGCTCCTGCCGGCGCTCCAGCGAAACCCGTCCTTTTACACTCGCGAGGCGCAGTGCGAGCAGGTAGAGGCTGACCATGTGCGCGTGCAGCGTCTTGGTCGACGCGACGCCGATCTCGGGCCCTGAATGCAGGTAGATCGCACCGTCCGCATCACGGGCCGCGGAGCTGGCGATCACATTGGTCACCGCGACCGTGAGGGCGCCGCGCGCCTTTGCCTGCTGCATCGCGACCAACGTGTCGGCCGTCTCCCCCGACTGGGTGATGACGACGTCGAGAGTGTGGTCGCCGACCGTCGGGCGGCGATAGCGGAACTCCGACGCATCTTCCGCGCGCGCCGGGATGCCGGCCCAGTCTTCGATGACGTACTCGCCGATCATCGCCGCGTGCAGCGACGTTCCCATCCCGAGCAGGAGGACGTCCTTCACGTCGCGGAGCTTTTCGTCGGGGATGTCGAACTCTCGGAAGGAAACGACGCCGTCGTCGGAAAGCCGGCCTCTCGCCGCATTGGCCACGGCCTCGGGCGCCTCGTGGATCTCCTTGAGCATGAAGTGCGTAAAGCCGCCCTTCTGCGCCTGCGCGACGTCCCAGTCGACGTGCACGATCTTCGGCTTCACCGTGACACCGTCGAGGGTCGAGACCTCCGCTCCCAGCGGTGTGACCGCCGCCACCTCACCCTCGCCGAGGACAAGCACCCGCTTGGTGTACGGAATGATGGCGGTGATGTCCGAGGCTATGTAGTACTCGTTGTCGCCCAGGCCGACCACGAGCGGCGCGTTGAGGCGCGCCCCGACGAGAAGGTCGGGGTCATCGCTTGAGAACATGGCCAGCGCGTACGCGCCCTTGATGCGCTTCAGCGCGGCTCGGACGGCGGCCAGGAAGTCGCCCTTGTAGTTGGCCTCGATGAGGTGTGGGACAACCTCGGTGTCGGTGTCGGAGGGGAACTCGTGGCCGGCCGCCTGCAGCTCCGCCTTGAGCTCGGCGAAGTTCTCGATGATGCCGTTGTGGACGACGAAGATCTTGCCGTGGCAGTCCGTGTGCGGGTGGGCGTTGATGTAGGTCGGCTTGCCGTGGGTGGCCCACCGGGTGTGCCCGATGCCAAGCCTCCCAGAGGGCATGTTGGCCTGGAGCTTCTCGATCAAGGTGTCGACCTTGGCCTCCGACTTGGTGACGCTCGTGCGTGTCACCTCGCCCGGCTTCGGCAGCTCGAGGACCGCCACGCCGGCGGAGTCGTAGCCGCGGTATTCGAGCCTCTTCAGGCTCTCCATGAGGATTGGAGTGGCCTCACGACCGCCCAGATAGCCGATGATTCCGCACATCTCTTTACCTTCTTAACTAGAACTCTTGGGGCGCGTATTTCCCTTACGTTGTGCTGGGATACGTAGGAACGGCTGCGGAGGGCGTCAGGTTACTCCTAGGGGCCTGGGGATGCGTTCGGGTTCGCCGAGATCGAGTACTTCACCGTCGCGTTGGCAACGGAGCCCGAGATGCCGTCCGGATAAGGGATCGCCACGGAGAACGTGGCGTCAGAGGTGCGGCCGGTGAGGTCCACCGCGGGCAGGACGATGCTGCGGACCTTGCCCAGGGCAACAGGGTCGCCGCTGATGATCACGGTGTTCGGTGTGATGGTGATCGCCGTCACACGGTAGCCGCTGGCGGGCGAGTGCGAAGGCGCGGCATCCAGGAGCGGCACTGTGCTGCTGGTCGAGCCGGCCACGGCGTCGACATGGATGGAGACCGAGGTCACGTCGAGGCTGACACACGGGGTTGTGCGGCAGGACGTCATGTCGAGAAGCCCGTTGTTGTTCTGGAGATAGACCGACTGGTTTGGAGAGTTGTCGGTGTTCGTGGCGACGGTGTGGGGGAATGCCACGTAGGCGTGGAGGTTTGTCATCCAGCTTGTCGGCCCGGTGAAGTGCACGGAGCATGGGTTGGGTTTCGACGACCCTGGGCACATGACGACCGTGTTGGTGATGCTCCACCCCGGCGCCGCGCTGGCCTTCACCTCCACGGGTACTTCCTTGGTGGTCAAGGTGTCAATCGTCACGACGATGGGGGCCGGGGCCTGTGGGGTGACGCCGTTCACCGTCGAGGTGGCGATGACGTTGAGCTTCACCGCGGCGCCAGCGGTCGCGTGCGACGCATCCACTTTTGCGCTGAGGTTGCTGGTCGTCACCTGGCTGATCGGGCCCGAGAGTCCTGTGTACGTGACATTGATCTTGTTGGGCGGGCTGATGAGAACGAGATTGCTCGGCACGTTGGGATAGGTCAGACCCACGCTCAAGGTGCCTGAGGTCGGCGGGTTCTGCGAGAAGGCCACCGCTCCGAGCATCAAGATTGCAAGGCCGACCGCGAGCAGCTTCAGCCGCCAGTCGTCGGTGATGAGCTTCCAGCTCATCGGCGGATCCTGAAACGCGACAGCCCGTTGCCGTTCTCTGACGGCACCTTGAGCGCGACCCTGCGACGCAGGCTGTCGGGGTCGAGGTTGCGGCTGATCTTTCCTTCTTCGATCACTGAGATGTTTCCAGTCTCCTCGGAGACTACGAGCACCAGCGCGTCCGATGCCAGCGAGAGCCCGAGCGCGGCGCGGTGCCGCGTGCCGAGGCGCTCGCGCACGCTTCCCTCCTCAGGCAGCGGCAAGAGGCACCCGGCTGCGATGATGCGGTCCCCGCGCACGATCACCGCTCCGTCGTGGAGGGGCGAGTTGGGATAGAAGATCGACTGCAGCATCTCGGTCGAGATCTCGCCGTTGATGCGCACGCCGGTCGCGGCGTAATCCTCGAGCCCGACGTCGCGCTCGAACGCGATCAGGGCGCCCGTCCGCTTGACGCTCAACCGCTCCGCCGCGCGGATGGCTTCGGAGATCGCCTGGTTGTACTGGCGCGCGTTGAACCGGGAAAGCGGACGGCCGATGTGACCGATGCGCCCGAGCTGGTCGAGCGCGCGTCTCAGCTCCGGCTGGAACATGAGGAGGATGCCGATGATGATGTAGACAGTCGCGTTCCTGAACAACCACGAGAGGAGGACGAGGTTGAAGGTCGTCGAGACCACGCCCACGACCGCGAGCAGGATGAGCCCAACGAGGATCTGCGTGCCCTGGGTGCCGCAGATCTCCGCCATAAGAGCCATCTGCGCGTAGAGACGGTTCTCCGCCTGCTGGAACACGACCGATCGCGGACCGTCGATCACCTCATCCGTGACCTCTTCGCCACGGTGTGCCGGAAGGCAGTGCATGAACACGGCGCCGGGGGCGGCATCCATCAGGCGCCGGTTGACCTGGTACCCGGTGAACGCGGCGCGCCTAGGCGCCCGTTCGTCTTCCTGTCCCATCGAGGCCCAGACGTCGGTGTAGATCGCGGTTGCATTGTCGAGGGTGACCTGGTTGGTGAGCGTGAAGTGGTTTCCAGAGCCGATGGTACGGGCCCTTTCGATCACGGACCCCGGCGGATCATAACCAGGGGGGGTGACCACCGTCAACGCGAAGCCGCTCAGGGCAGAGGCTTCGATGAGGGAGTTGGCGATGTTGTTCCCGTCTCCGATGTACACCACGTGCTGCTTGGCCAGGTCGCCGCCGACCTCTTCGAGCGTCATGAGGTCGGCCAGGATCTGGCACGGATGGGAACGGTCGGTCAGAGCGTTGATGACCGGCTTCTCGGACCAGTGCGCGAGCTGCAGCAGGTCGGCATGCGACCGCAAGCGCGCGACGATGCCATCCACGTAGCGGTCCAGCACCCTGGCCGCGTCAGGGACCGACTCTCGAAACCCGAGCTGGACATCCTGTCCCGTGAGGGTGGTTATCGCCGCACCGAGGCGGGCGATTCCGACCTCGAACGACACACGGGTGCGGTGTGAGGGTCGCTGGAAGAGCATCGCAATGTGCTTGCCCTGGAGCGGCTTCTCAGTCCACGTGCCGCCCTTGATGGCGCGCGCCAGGTTGAGCAAGTGGCGAAGCTGGCGCGGGTCCAGGTCGGCGACGTCGATGAAATCGCGGCCCTTGATCGATTCCACTGGCGCGATCATGATCGCTCCGCCCTAAAGGCGTGGTTCGATAAGGTCTCCGGCTACGACAGGGCCAGGTCCCGCAGCGAATCGAACTCGGGGAGTCGGGCACGCAGCTTGGGGTCGTCGCGCAGCCTCAGGATCAGGTCGCGGCACGCCGCCGGCTCGAGGCCGAAGAGCGCCGGCTTGAAGCTCATCGGCGGCTCGTTCTTGAACTGGACGGTGAGCCGGTCGGTCAGCGTCACGCGCGGCCAGGAATGCGGCTCGGACAGCGTCACGGCCTCCATCGCGGTCCAGACCGCACGCATCTCGTGGCGGCCCTGGATCACCAGGAGCCGGTCGCGGAAGAAGCCGAGCTTTGCCGGCGGCCACGTGCGCAGCCGGAGGCCGGCCCAGCCGGCGACGACCGCCCCGCCCGCGGCCCCGATCGCCAGCGCGACCCCGGCGACGGCGCCCTGCGGCAGGCTGAACGCGCCGAGGGCGAGCCCCCCGAAGACGACGGCCCAAGCCAGCCCTGCGATGCACAGCGTCACGATCGAGCGGTGCGATCGAACGTAGATCAAGCTCGCCCCACCACCACCGAGTAGTGTATTCCCGAGCATGGTGCGCGACATCAAAGCGGAGCGGTCCGCGATGGACCGCGCGGCAAAGGGCAAGACAGTCCTCACCAACTTCGACCAAACCTGCCGCGACATACCCGACCAGGCGGCCCTCAAGTGGAAGGACGCGTCGGGCGCCTGGAACACCCTGACGTGGAGCCAGTACCGGCAAGAGGTGCGCAAGGCCGCGGTCGGTCTCAAGGCGCTGGGCTTTCGGCCGGGGCAGTTCGCGGTCATCATGGCGCGCAACCGGCCGGAGCATCTGATCGCAGACCTTGGAGTCCTGCATGCGCGCGGGACTCCGGTGAGCCTCTACAACACGCTCGCGCCCGAGCAGGTCCAGTACATCACCGCGCACTGTGACGCGACCTTCGCGTTCGTCGACAACGCCGCGTTCCTCGCCAAGTTCCAGGCGGTACGAGACCAGCTTCCGAAGCTGCGCATCGTCGTGGTGATGGACCCCGAGGACGTCGCACTCGACGACCGGGTGACGAGCTGGGAGGCGCTGATCAAGCGCGGCGAAGAAGAGGACCGTCGCGATCCGAACGCCTTCGAGGAGTGGCGCAAGGTCACGCCGGATGACCTCGCGACCCTTGTCTACACGTCGGGCACGACCGGTCCGCCGAAGGGCGTGATGGAGGCGCACAGCAACGTCTGCTGGATGGCCGAGAGCGCGCAGGTCTTCCTCAATCGCACCGGACACCGCCACATCTCCTACCTGCCGTTCGCTCACGTCTTCGAGCGTTTCGTCGGACATTACGGCGCGATGCGTCAGCACTCGATCGTGCATTTCTGTCCGGACCCGGCGCAGCTGTTCGCCTACGCGGCGGAAGTGAAGCCGACGTCGCTGATCGGCGTGCCGCGGGTCTGGGAGAAGCTGCAGGCCGCGCTTTCGGCCGGTATCCAGGCCGATGCCGACGAGCAGCGGCGCACCGCCATCCTCGGGGCGATCGAGGTCGGCCGCAAGCTGGTCCGCCTCGAGCAGGCGGGACAGGAGCCTCCCGCCGACCTGCTCGCGATGGCAGAGCGCGCCCGGCCGGTGTGGATGGCGATCCGGTCCAAGGTCGGGCTGCAGGACCTGGAGTGGGCGATCACCGGCGCCGCGCCCATCAACCCAGACGTCATCGAGTTCTTCCAGGCCCTCGGGATCAGGCTGTGGGAAGGCTGGGGCATGACGGAGTGCACCGTGGGAGCCACGTACAACCCACTGGAGCGCATCAAGAACGGGACCGTGGGCATCGCCGACCCCGGCATCGAGATGAAGGTCGCCGAGGACGGTGAAGTCCTCCTGCGCGGTGGGAACCTGATGCGCGGCTACTACAAGGACCCGGAAAAGACGGCTGAGACCATCGACGCCGAGGGCTGGCTGCATACAGGCGACGTCGGGGAGATCGACGGCGACGGCTACTTGCGCATCATCGACCGCAAGAAGGAGCTCATCATCACGGCCGGCGGCAAGAACATCTCACCCGCCAACCTGGAGGCGCTGCTCAAGCAGCATCCCCTGGTCGGGCAGGCGTGCGTCATCGGCGACCGCAGGCCGTACGTGAGCGCGCTCATCGTGCTCGACCCAGAGGTCGCGCCTGTGTGGGCGCGGAAGGCCGGCATTCCGTTCACGTCGGCCGCTGAGCTGGCGAAGCACGCCGCCGTTCGGGCCGAGATCCAGAAGGCCGTCGACGAGTCCAATCAACACGTCTCTCAGGTCGAGGGAGTCAAGCGCTTCACCATCCTCCCCGCAGACTGGACGACGGATACGGACGAGCTGACCCCGACGCTGAAGCTCAAGCGGCGCGTGATCACGCAGAAATACGCGCAAGAGATCGAGGACATGTACAGCCGCGAGGAGCGGTCGAAAGAACCCGCGACGGAGGCTCGGCGCGCCTAACCCCTAGGTCCGTTCTTGCTCGCTGGTTTGGCCGGCTTGAAAGCCATCACGGCTTCGGTGAAGAGGCGCCTGGCCAGGCGGGTTTTGGGCTCTCCTGTGCGGGCGGAGATCTTCGCGAGCTGATCGATGACCCGCGGCTCGACGTTGAGCCGGTAGAGCTGCGTCACGGTTGGTGTCTTTTCCTTCATCGGTTCGCCTCCTGGTTTGGTGTTAGAGATTTTCCGAACCCAAGGCGCGCTACGCCAATCCAGGTTGTTAATTGCGAGAATCCGCCCGATGGAGGGCGACGTGCAATGGCACCACGGACAGACCCTGGCGGCCGGGCAGGTGGCCGAGTTCAAGGTGTGGGCCGAGCTGGTGCGGCAGTCGATGGGAGGCCTCCATGTCTTTCTTCCATTGCGAGATATGGGTATCGACGCCGTCCTCGATCGATATCGGGAGGCGCTGGAGTCGCTGGGGTCCATGGTTTCGTCACTGCTGGCTTGAGCGGGTCGAAGATTTGGGCGGTTAAGGCCGTTCCTTTGTCGAACGTTCTTTCGTAGTCTGCGACGCATGCCGGAATCGTCTTTGGGCGTTCAGCTACTCATTGCCGAAATCGAGCGCTTCTGCGCCCAGCCATCGCCAGTGGCGGGTGACGAGCTGGCTGCGGGTTTGCGAGAGGTTGCACGGGGGAGGAACCTGCTCGACCTCAAGTTCTCCGAGATGGCGGCTGCCTTCGCGCAGACCGATCAATACGACGTCGATGGATGCGTGTCGCCGATCCACTGGATGCGGCTGAACTGCCATATGACCAGTGGCGCGGCGGCCGACAGGATTGCCGTCGGTGAACGGATTGATAGCGTGCCTCAGAGCGTCGAGGCGATGGTGGGCGGCGAGGTCGGGTTTCCTCACCTCGCTCTCATCGCGCGCGAGGCGGAGGCGGTCGCGGAGTTGGGCGGCGGCAGGCAGTTCGATGAGACTCCTCTTCTCGCCAAGGCGCGCGACTTGACCGTTGGACGCTTCCGGAATTTCTGTCATCACCATCGGCATGCCATCGATCCGGAGGGCTACGTAGCGAACCAGGCTCAAGCCTGCGAGGCTCGCGCTTTGACCCTTAAGACGGGTGAGGGCGGGATGCTGTGGATACGTGGAGTGCTGGACCCGGAGGGTGGTGCGGTGGTTCGGACGGCCCTCGAGCCTCTGGCCAAGCGAAACGGCAGAAACGACGACCGGAGACTCGACCGCCGCTTGGCCGATGGGTTGGTTGAGTTGGCTCACCACGCGCTGGAGGGTGGTTCGCTGCCGCGCCAGGGTGGACACCGCGCTCACCTCCAGGTCACCGCGACGCTCGAAACCTTGTTGCAGCGCTGCGGGGCTCCGGCGGGCGAGCTCGAGCTCTCACTGCCCATCTCACGGACCGCGGTTCAGCGACTGGCGTGTGATTGCAGCGTCACGCGGGTTCTACTCAACGCTGACTCTCAGGTGATCGACGTGGGCCGAACGACACGCAAGATCCCGCCCGCGACTAGGCGAGCTCTCGACGTCCGCGACAGGGGGTGTCGGTGGCCAGGGTGCGACCGGACTGCAGGATGGACCTCGGGACATCACTTGCGGCACTGGTCGAAGGGAGGGTCGACCGATCTCCAGAATTTGGCTCTGCTGTGCCACCGCCACCACTGGTTGGTGCACGAAGGGCGTTGGCAGATCGTTCGAGGTGACGACGATCAGTTCGTGGTGATTCCGCCGCAGCCCGATTTCCTCCAGCACCTCGCGCGAGGTCCTGACGTCGGCGCGGTCGCCTGACGGCGACAAGGGGCTAGACGAGTTTCGCGCTGACTCGGTCGATGTTTGCTGTCGTCATGCCTGATGCCTCTAGGTAGCTCGCCACTCCTCCCCACTTTTCGTGCAGGTAGTTGAGGACGCCCAGGATTCGCTCGGGCGGGCAGCGCAGCTCTTCGCGCATCTCAGCTCGCTTCTCCGGCGCCGCCTCGCTGATCCATGTCTCGTACTGGTCGGCCAGCTGGAGGTCTGTCTCGCCGAAATCGTCTGCGATGCAATCGGGCGGCACGCCCGCCATCTCGAGCAGCATCGCTGCGACCAGGCCGGTGCGGTCCTTGCCGGCGAAACAGTGAAACAGCGTGCCGCCGTCGGCCTCGGCGATCGAGGTGAAGATGCCGCAGAAGGCTTGCGGCCGTCGGTTGAGCATCAGTAGGTAGCGGTCGAACATGTTCGAGGCCTCGCCCAGCTTCCTCATGCTCGCGTCGTCGACGAGGGCGCGATGGAGGTAGGTCACGCCGGCGACCCTTTCCTTCTTGTCTGGGTCGCGGGGGAAGCGAGGGTCTGAAGCGCCGGTCAGCTCTGAGTCGCTGCGAAGGTCGATGACCGTGCTCATGCCATAGGCGTGCATCGCCTCGCGGCCCGCGGCGTTCAGGAAGCCGATGTTGTCCGAACGAACCAGCATCCGTGAGCGTGTGAAGCCACCGGCTCGAGGGAGGCCGCCGAGGTCACGTGCGTTCTGGCAGTCCGGCCAGTCCAGCCGGCGGGTTAGCGCTTTGTGTACTGGGGAGCTTTCCGAGCCCGTTTCAGTCCGTACTTCTTGCGCTCCTTCATCCGCGCGTCGCGTGTCATCAGGCCTGCCTTCTTGAGCGCGGGGCGAAAGTCGGGGTCATACCGCGTCAGGGCACGAGCGATGCCGTGCGCGATCGCGCCTGCCTGCCCGCTCGAGCCTCCTCCTACGACCTTGACGGTGATGTCGAACTTGCGCTGCGTCCCGGTCACGCGAAGCGGAGCCAGGGCGGCCATCTCGAGCACGCGCCGGCCGAGGTAGGCCAGCGGGTCCTTGTCGTTCACTGTGACGCGGCCTTCGCCCGGCGAGAGGCGCACCCGCGCGACGGCGTTCTTTCTGCGGCCGGTGCCGCGGTTCAACGTATCAGCCAACCTTCATGTTCCCCTTTGCATCGAATGTGAGCGCCTTCGGCTTCTGCGCCATGTGGCCGTGCTCCGCGCCGGCGTAGACGCGCAGGCGCTTCAGCATATCCGCGCCAAGCGTGTTGTGCTGGAGCATGCCCCGGACCGCTGTCGTGATTGGGAACGTGGGGTCGAGCTCCTGGGCGCGCTCCATCGTCCGCTTGCGCAGCCCGCCCGGGTAGCCCGTGTACCGCGTGTACTCCTTGGTGTGCAGCTTGGTGCCGGTGACCTTCACCTTCGCGGCGTTGATGACCACCACGTGGTCGCCGCTGTTCAGGTGAGGCGTGAAGGTCGGCTTGTGCTTGCCACGCAGGATCGCGGCCACGCCTGACGCCAGGCGGCCCAAAACCTGGTCTGTCGCATCGACGACATACCAGTCCGACTTGAGGTCCGCCGCTTTCGCGGTCCATGTCTTTTGTTTGCTCAATTTGAATTTCCTAGTAAATCACTTCCATCAAAGTCAGCCCGCCCGCGGGGGCGGTGCGCGGCGCCTGTCGGCGGTCCCGCGCCTGGAGGATCTGCGCGACCCATTCAGGCGGCCGCTTGCCACGGCCCACCTCGGCCAGCGCGCCCGCGATGCTGCGCGCCAGGCCTCGCAGGAAACCCTCCGCGACCAGCTCCAACTCGATTCCATCGCCTCGCCGCGTGACTTGCGCGGAGCGCATCTCGCGCACCCTCGCATCGGGCGGCTCCGAGGCCGAACAGTAGGTGGTCCAGTCGTGCTTGCCGGTCAGCGCCCGCGCCGCCCGCGACATCGCGTCGACGTCGAGCGGCCCCCGCACGTGCCAGCACCGGCCACGCTCGAGCGCGGGTCGGGACAGCCGGTCGAGGTATCGGTAGCAATACCGGCGCCAGCGCGCGGAGTACCGGGCGTGGAAATCGTCGGCGACCTCTTCAGCGGTCAGCGCAGCCACGTCCTCCGGCAGCCGGGCGTTCAGCGCCGCCAGCATGCGCCGCGGCTGTATCCCCCCGTCGGTGTGGAAGTTCACGACCTGCCCTTCCGCATGTGCGCCGGCATCGGTTCGGCCCGCCGCGTGGACGACGATGTCCTTGCCCGTGATCGAGCGCAGCGCCCGCTTCAGCTCACCTTCAACGGTCCGCCCGCTGGCCTGCTGCTGCCATCCGGCGAAGCCCGAACCGTCGTACTCCAGCACGACTTTGATATTCACTTTTTAATTTCATCTTCCCCATTCATGGGGAAGTCCCGCCGCAGGCGGGGATGGGGCGCGACGCTAATCCACCAACTCGATGATCACCATCGGCGCGGCGTCGCCCAATCGAGGGCCCTTGTGGATGATCCGTGTGTAGCCTCCGGGCCGCTCGGCGAGGCGCGGGATGAGGTTCGAGAACAACCTCTCCACGACCTCGGGCTTGGAAACGTCCTCGCTCACCTTGCGCCGCGCGTTGATGTCCTGGTCCTTGGCGGTGGTGATGAGCCGCTCGACCCAGCGCCGGAGCTCTTTCGCCTTCGCCTCGGTAGTGGTGATGCGGCCGCTCTCCAGCAGAGACGTGCACAGGTTGCGCATCAGCGCCTTGCGCGCGTCGGTGTCCCGGTTGAAGCGGCGGCCGCTTTTCTGATGACGCATGTAGCTCCGTTAGCCGCGCAGGACCGTGCCCATCTCTTCGGGCTTGATGAATCCCTTCTCGACGAGCTTTTCCTTGATCTCGTCGAGCGACTTCCGGCCGAAGTTGCGCAGTGCGAGCAACTCTTCCTCGCGCTTCTGCAGCAGCTGGCCGACAGTCTGGATCTCGTTTGCCTTGAGACAGTTGAAAGCGCGCACGGACAGGTCCAGCTCCTCGATCGGAGTGTTCATCAGGCTGCCCTGCGGAGTCTTCTCGCCGCGCATCTCCTGCTCGTGCTTCTCGATCGAGTCCCCGAAGCGCACAAACAGGTTGAGGTGCTGGGTGAACAGGTTGGCCGCGTGGCTCACGGCCTCTTCCGGCGACATGGTCCCGTCGGTCCAGACCTCGAGGATCAGCCGGTCGTAGTCGGTCGACTGGCCGACACGGGTCTTCTCCACCGTGAAGTTCGCCTTCTCGACGGGTGAGAAGATGGCGTCGATCGGGATCACGCCGATAGGCTGGCCCTCGCGCTTGTTCCGCTCGGCGGGCACGTAGCCCTTGCCCTTCTCGACGTTCAGCTCCATGCGCAGGTGGCCTTTTGCCGCCAGCGTGCAGATGTAGAGGTCGGGATTGACGATCTCGACGTCGGAGGTGGCCTGGATGTGCGAGGCGTGGACCTCCGCGGGCCCCTTGACGTCGAGGGTCAGCGTGATGGGGTCCTCGGTGAAAGCCTTGAGGCAGAGCTTCTTCAGGTTGAGGATGACCTCGGTCACGTCTTCCTTAACGTGCGGAATTGCGGTGAACTCGTGTGCGACTCCGTCGATCTGGATCGACGTCACCGCGGCGCCCCAAAGCGAAGAGAGCAGCACGCGGCGCAGCGTGTTGCCGAGGGTGGTTCCGAAGCCAGGGTCGAGCGGCTCGATGTCGAACTTGCCGTAGTTCGCGCTCGTCTCGAGCTTGCGGACCTGGGGGGTGACGCTCATCTGGGTGTCAATCGCCAACTTGGACTACATACCTCCGTGTCTTTACCGTGAATAGAACTCGACGATCAGTTGTTCCTCGACCCCGGACTCCATCTCGTGGCGTTCCGGACGGGCGAGGACCTTGGCGGACTTTTCGTCCGTGTTGAAGGAGAGCCATGAGGGCACCGGGCGTACCTTCGACGCCTCGAGCGCCACGTCAAACACGCCGTTGGACGGCTTGACCTTGACCTCGTCACCGGGCTTCAGCTGGTAGGACGGCACGTTGACCAGCTTGCCGTTGACCTCGAAATGGCGGTGTGTGACGAGCTGGCGGGCCTGCTTGCGCGAGGCGCCTAGGCCGAGCCGGTAAACGACGTTGTCCAGGCGCGCCTCGAGGTGCCGGAGCAGGTTCAAGCCTGTGACGCCCGGCTCGTTCGAGGCCTGGTCGAAGTAGTTGCGGAACTGCTTCTCGAGCAGGCCGTAGATGCGGCGCGCCTTCTGCTTGGCTCGCAGCTGCAGGCCATAGTCCGAGGTCTTGCGCTTGCGGGCCTGGCCATGCATGCCAGGCGCGAAAGCGCGGCGTTCGATGGCGCACTTAGGCGTGTAGCAGCGCTCGCCCTTCAGGTAGAGCTTGGCGCCCTCGCGGCGGCAGAAGCGGCAGACGGGGCCGCTGTAGTTGGCCACCTACACGCGCCTTCGCTTGGGTGGGCGGCAGCCGTTGTGCGGGATCGGCGTCACGTCGGTGATGGCGCTGACCTCGAGGCCGGTCGCCTGCAGCGAACGAATCGCCGCCTCGCGGCCGGCGCCCGGTCCGCGGACGAAGACCTCGATCGAGCGCATGCCGTGCTCGAGCGCCTTCTTGGCGGTCGTCTCGGCGGTCTGCTGGGCGGCGAAGGGCGTCGACTTGCGGCTGCCCTTGAAGCCCTGCGCTCCGGCCGAGCCCCAGGCGACGACGTTGCCGTCGATGTCGCTGATCGAGATGATCGTGTTGTTGAACGTGCTCTGGATGTGAGCCTGACCCGCGACGATGTTCTTGCGCTCACGCCGGCGAGTGCGGACGACCTTCTTCTTCGTCACTTACCGGCCTTCACCTTCTTCTTGCCCGCGACCGCACGCTTCGGACCGCGCCGGCTCCGCGCGTTGGTGCGGGTCCGCTGGCCGCGCACGGGCAGGCCGCGGCGGTGCCGCTGGCCGCGGTAGGACCCGATCTCGGTCAGCCGCTTGATGTTGGTCGCGACCTCGCGCCGCAGGTCACCCTCGATGAGGATGTCCTTCGCGGACGCCATCCGGTCGACGATCTGGCGCAGGCGCGCCACCTCCTCCTCGCTGAGGTCCTTGGTGCGCTTGTTCGGATCGATGTTGGCGTTCTTCACGATCTTCTCGGCGGTCGTGTTGCCGATGCCGTGGATGTACGTCATGGCGATGACCACGCGCTTCTGCGGGGGTATGTCGACGCCGGCGATTCTCGCCACTTAGTCTCCTAACCTTGCCGCTGCTTGTGTTTGGGCGTCTTGGAGCAGATCACGCGGACCACTCCATTGCGCTTGATCACCCTGCAGCTGGGACACATCTTTCTGACCGACGGACGTACCTTCATCTCCAGATCTCTCTAATTCGCCCTCGCGACCGGTCGCTTGCCGCGAGCTCAACCCCAACCTTGTCCCCGGCGAGGAGCCGGGTGAAATGGGTGCCGGCGCGATCGGCGACGTGGGCGAGGACCTTCGCCCCGTTCTCGAGCTCAACCCTGTAGACGCCGTTGGGAAGAGGCTCCACCACGACCCCCTTCACGAGTGAGGGACGTTGGGGCACGAACGCCGAGTATACCAAAGCCGGTTCACCCGTCAGCCGAGCGCGCCTTTTGTGAGCACCACTGGGCCTTTTTCTGTTATTGCCACTGTGTGCTCGAAGTAGGCCGACAGGGCGCCGTCGGCGGTGCAGATCGTCCACCCGTCGGGCTTCATGTACACCTCGTGGGTGCCGGCGTTGACCATCGGCTCGATCGCCAGGGTCATGCCCGGCTTGAGCCGGGGCGGGGTGCCCGGGGTGCCGAAGTTGGGCACCTGGGGATCTTCGTGCATCTGGCGGCCGATCCCGTGTCCGACGAACTGGCGGATCACCGAGAATCCCGCGGCCTCGACATGCTTCTGGATGGCGGACGAGATGTCCCCCAGGTAGCCGCCCGGCCGGGCCTTGTCGATGCCCACGTAGAGGGCCTGCTCGGTCACTTTGAGCAGGCGGGCAGCCTCGCGCGTGATCTTGCCCACTCCGACGGTGATGCCGACGTCCGCCCAGAAGCCCTCCAGGACGAGGCCCAGGTCGAGGCTGACCAGGTCGCCCTCGGCGACCTTGCGGCTGCCCGGGATGCCATGGACCGCCTCGTCGTTGATCGATACGCAGATCGACTTCGGGAAACCGTGGTAGCCGAGGAATCCGGGCGTCGCTCCTCCGTCGCGGATGAGGCGGTCGGCGATCCGGTCCAGCTCGACCGTCTTGACCCCGGGCCGGCAGGCCTCCCTGAGAGGGGGCAGCACGGACGCGAGCAAGCTGCCCGCTCGGGCCATGAGGTCGATCTCGTGCGCGGTCTTGAGGTTGATCATGCTGTTTTCTCGGGTACAGCCCCTCCGGCCTTGCGGGCCACCTCCCCATTCGATGGAGAGGACGCGGCCTGAAGCACCTGGCGGCTGATCTCATCAATTGTCCCCCGGCCGTCGATCTCGGAAACCAGGCCTCCGCCGCGGTAGTGGTCGAGCACCGGCACCGTCTTGTCGAGGTAGATCTCGATGCGGGGACGGACCGCCTCCGGCTTGTCGTCGTCGCGCTGGACGAGCGGGCTGGCGTCCGCCTCGCAGGTCTCGGTCGCCGGCGGGTACGTGCGCTGGCAGACGGGGCAGACGAGCCGCCCGGACAGCCTGTGCAGCAGGAGGTCGACCGGGACCATCAGGTAGATGACGCGGTCGAAGCGCTTGCCGAGCTCCTCCATCAGGCCGTCGAGCGCCACCGCCTGGGGTACCGTGCGCGGGAAGCCGTCCATGATGAAGCCGGGCTGGCAGTCGGGCTCACCCAGCCGGTGGCGGACGATGTCGATCATGATGTCGTCCGAAACGTACTGGCCGGCGGCAAGGATCGGCTGGGCCTTGCGGCCGAGCTCCGTGCCGGCCTGGATCTCAGCCCGCAGCATGTCTCCCGTGGCGATGTGGGGGATGCCGAAATGGCCGCGCAGCATGTTGGCCTGAGTCCCCTTGCCGGAGCCAGGGGCGCCGTACAACAACAGATTCACTTGATGAAACCGCGGTACTGGCGCATCACCAACTGCGTCTGCAGCTGCTTCATCGTGTCGAGAGCGACGCCGACCACGATGAGGATGGCGGTGCCGCCGAGGTACATCTGTTGATGCGGGATGCCCGAGATCTTCGCCGTGCCGATCGGCAGGATCACGGTGATGAAGCCGAGGAAGACCGCTCCGACGAACGTCACTCGGTTCATCACCGCCTGGAGATAGTCCGCGGTCGGACGTCCCGGGCGGATTCCCGGGATGAAGCTTGAATAACGTTTAAGGTTGTCCGCCACGTCGTTCACGTCAAAAGTGATCGCGGTGTAGAAGTACGTGAACCCGAATGTGAACAGGAAATAGAGACCGTTGTAGGTGATCGCCATCGGTACGTTCGGGGTATCTGGTGCGAAGTTGCCCTGGACCCAGTTGGCGACGCGGTAGTACCACGTGGTCGGCGGGGCTGCGTTGAAGTAGTTGGCGATGATCGTCGGCAGAAACATCACCGAGATGGCGAAGATGATCGGGATCACGCCGGCGTGGTTGACCCGCAGCGGGAGGAAGCTCGCCCTGCGCCCCACCTCGCGGCCCCCTGCGACGCGCTGCGCCGACTGGATCGGGATCTTCCGGACCGCCTGCTGGACCTCGATGATCACCGCGGTCATGACCAGCGCGATGCCGCCGAAGAGGATGAAGGGCACGTAGTCCGCCAGGCCGCCACCGGTCGAGTGGGCGCTGAACACGGAGGCGATGCCCTGCGGGCCGCGGCCGATGATGCCCGCGAAGATGATCAGCGACACACCGTTGCCGATGCCGTACTCGGTGATCAGCTCGCCGAACCACATCAGCATCACGGTGCCGGCGCTCAGGACGAGGATGATCTGCAGGCGCTGGAACCAGTCGAGCGGACCGAGGATCGCGGGGTTGGTGTTCTGGAAAAGGACGGTGAACCCGTATGCCTGGCCGGCGCCCAGCGCGACGGTGAGGTAGCGGCTCCATCGCTGGATGCGCCGGCGCCCCATCTCGCCCTCTTTCTGGATCTCCTTGATACGCTCGGAGATCACCGTCATCAGCTGCATGATGATCGTGGCGTTGATGTACGGGTTCATGCCCATCGCGACGACGCTGAAGCGCGAGAGGCCACCGCCGGAGAAGAGGTCGAGCAGCCCGAGCAGCGCCTGCTGGTTGAAGAGCAAACCGAGCGCCGTCTTGTTGGCTTCGGGAATTGCAATGTTTGCGAAGAGGCGGAACACGACCAGGATGCCGCCGGTGAACAGGATCTTGTTCCGCAGCTCGGGCAGCCGGATCGAGTTGATGAGCGCCTCGAGGAGGTTCATCTGCTAAGCCTCGTCGGGAGGGGTGGCCTCCTCGACTGCGGCCGGTGGGGCGCTCTTTTTCTCACGCGGGGGTTTCGCTGCCGCGACCGGGGCCGGTTCCGGCAGCGCTCTGGGGGCCTTGGCAGCAGTCCGCCTAGGTCCGATCTTGCGAGGCTCGCCGAGGACCATGACGGAACCGCCGGCCTTCTCGATCGTTTCGCGGGCGCTCGTGGTGAACGCATGGGCTTCCACAGTCAGTTTGCGCTTCAGGCGGCCGGTGCCCAAAATCTTGATCTCCTTGCCCGCATGGATCAGCCCGGCCTCCAGCAGCGTTTCGGCGTTGACGGTGGCTCCGTCGGCGAAGCGGCTCAGCTTCGAGATGTTGACCACCGAGTAGATCTTCTTGAACGGGTTCTTGAAACCAGGCAGCTTGGGGATGCGCTGGGCGAAGGGCATCTGGCCGCCCTCGAAACCGAGGCGGAAGCCCTCGCTGCGCGCGTTCTGTCCCTTCTGGCCGCGACCTGAGGTCTTGCCCCTGCCGGATCCAGTGCCGCGGCCGATGCGCTGCGGCCTGCGGTGAGCGCCTGGGGCCGGTTTCAACTCATGGAGGTGCATCGCCTAGTGCCCTCTCTGGTGCTTCTTGGTCGAGCGGGCGCGCCAGATCTTGTACCGGCTGCGCTTGGGTCGCTCGTAGGGTTGGCCTTCCACCGCGACAAGGAAATCCACGCGCTTCAGCATGCCGCGCACGGCCGGGTTGTCCGGCAGCTCTCGGGTCTGGTTCATGCGCCGAAACCCAAGCGACTCGACGGTCGCGCGGATCTCCGGCTTGGCGCCGATCGTGCTTTTCATGAGGGTTGCTTTGATGGTGTCAGCCACGTGCCCCTCCCGCGGCTGCCGGCGCCACCTCCCCACTCTGTGGGGAGGAGCCTGCAGGCTCAGCGCCGCGATAGGCGGCGGCGAGGCGCTTGCCCACCATCTGCTCCAGATCCTTGCCGCGTAGCTCGGCGACCTGGGCCGCCGTCTTCAGCGTCTGCAGGGCCGCGAGCGTCGCGCGCACCGTGTTGATCGGGTTGTTGGTGCCGTGCGACTTGGTGAGGATGTCCTTGATGCCGGCGGTCTCGATCACCGCGCGCATCGCACCGCCGGAGATCACGCCGGTGCCAGGAGCGGCCGGCTTGAGCATGATTCGCGCGGCTCCCCACTTGTAGTCGACGGCGTGGGGAATCGTCGTGCCGACCATCGGCACCGTGATCATGTTGCGCTTGGCGACCTCCATCCCTTTGCGGATGGCCTCGGTCACCTCACGCGCCTTGCCGATTCCGGCCCCGACGCGGCCATTCATGTCGCCGACGACGATGAGAGCGCTGAACGAGAACTTGCGCCCGCCCTTCACCACCTTGGCGACGCGGTTGACGCGCACCACGCGGTCGGCGAGCTCGGATCGTTCTCCGCTCGAGTGTGGATACCGACCGCCCATGTTTCTGCTCAAAATTCCAGACCTGCCTCGCGGGCCGCATCGGCCAGCGCTTTGATCCTGCCGTGGTAGAGAAAACCGCCGCGGTCGAAGACCACCGAGCTGACGCCCGCGGTCTTGGCCTTTGCAGCGATCGCCTTGCCAACCTCCGCCGCCTGGGTGACGCCGTTGCCCTTCGCCTTCATGTCGACGGTGGACGCCGCCGCCAGCGTGCGGCTGGATCCGTCGTCGATCAGCTGCGCGTAGACATGGTTCAGGCTGCGGAACACGGCAAGCCGCGGCCGCTGAGGAGTGCCGGCCACGTGCACGCGCACCCTCTTGTGGCGCTTGGAGCGGTTGACCTTGCGGTCCTGTCGCTTGATCATGCGGTGGCTTTGGCCCCCTTGCCCGCTTTGCCCGGCTTGCGCCGGACCTTCTCGTCTCGATACCTCACGCCCTTGCCCTTGTACGGCTCGGGCGGGCGCAGGCCGCGAAGGTTGGCGGCGACCTGGCCGACGTCCTCGTTCGAGATGCCGTTGACCGAAAACTTCGTTGGGTCCTGGACGTCGATCGTGATTCCCTGGGGCGGCTTGAATCGAATCGGGTGCGAGTAGCCGAGGCTCAGCACGAGCTCCTCGCCCTGCTTGGCGACGCGGTAGCCGACACCGACCAGCTCCAGCTGCTTGGTGAAACCTTTGTCGACGCCCTCGACCATATTGGCGACCAGGCTGCGAACGAGGCCGTGCAGCGCGCGGTGGCGGAAATCGTCCGACGGCCGCTCGAAGATCAGCTCGCCATCGACCTGCTTGACGGCGATGTCGGACGGGAGGGTGCGCTCGAGCTGCCCCTTCGGACCCTCGACCTTCACGTGGCCCGGCTCCAGGGTGACCTTCACCGACTTCGGCACCGGGACCGGCAGCTTTCCGATTCGCGACAACTCTTTCCTCTTCCTTCTACCAGACGTAGGCGAGGACTTCGCCGCCCAGCCCCTGACGCTGCGCTTGCCTTCCGCTCATGACGCCCTCAGCGGTGCTGAGCACGGCGATGCCGAGGCCTCCGAGGACTCTCGGGATCTCGGTCTTGCGCGCGTAAACGCGCAGTCCGGGGCGGCTGATCCTCTTCACTCCCGAGATCACGCGGGTGCGATCCGGGCGGGACTTGAAGATGATACGCATGGTCTGCGTGGTGCCGTCGGCCTCGACGTCATAGCCCGCGATGTAGCCCTCGTCTTTCAAGACCCGGGCGATCTCGAGCTTGAGCCGCGACGCGGGCACCTTCACCTCGGGGTGCCTAGCCGCGTTGGAGTTGCGGATGCGCGTGAGCATGTCGGCGATGGGGTCGCTGACGATGCCGGCCGGTGCTCGCTTGACGTTCTTCGTGGCAGTTTTGGCGACTGCTGTTGCCATCATCACCAGCTCGACTTCGTGACCCCGGGGACACGTCCCTCGGAGGCCAGCTCTCTGAAGCAGATGCGGCACATGCCGAACTTGCGCAGGAAGGCCCGCGGCCGCCCGCAGATGCGGCAGCGATTGTGAAAACGCACCTTGAACTTCGGTGCCGCAAGGTCACGCTTCCAGCGCTCGATCGATGATTTCTTCGCCAAGCTCTCTCCCCTCTACCTCTTTCTAAATGGCATTCCGAGTTTGGTCAGGAGGCTGCGCGCCTCGTCGTCGGTGCGGGCGGTGGTGATGATCGACACCTCGAGCCCACGCAGCTTGTCGATCTTGTCGTAGTCGATCTCGGGAAACACGACCTGCTCGCGCATTCCGAGCGAGTAGTTGCCGCGGCCGTCGAATCCTTCCGGGTTGACCCCTCGGAAGTCGCGGATGCGGGGCAGCACGACGTTCAGCAGCTTGTCCAGGAAGTACCACATGCGGCGGCCGCGCAGCGTCGTCTTGATGCCGACCGTTTGGCCGGCGCGCAGCTTGAACGCGGCGACGGACTTCTTGGCCTTGATCAGCTGCGGCTTCTGGCCTGTGATCGTAACCACGTCGCCGACCGCGGCGTCGAGGGCCTTGTCGTTGTCCTTGGCCTCGCCGATGCCGATGTTGACGACGACCTTGTCCACCCTCGGCACCTGCATCACGTTGCCGTAGTCGAACTCCTTGGTCAGCTGCTGCATCACCGAGTCCCGGTATGTGGTGAGCAGGCGAGGCGGAGCCTCGGACTTCGTGCCCGGGGCCTTCGGTGCTGACTCTTTCCTTGCCGGCTGCTTGGCCTTCGCCACTGCTACTGCGCCTCCGTCTTGCGAACGCGTTCGTAGGGCTCACCGCAGTGGCGGCAGACGAGCGCCCGAGCTCCCGACTCGAGCACGATGTGCTGCGTGCGCGTCGGCCGGCCGCAGGAGGGGCAGACCAGCATCACGTTGGAGTAGTCGAGAGGCGCCTCGAAGTCGACGATGCCTCCCTGGGCCACCTGCACACCGCCGCGCCGCGCGCCCGCCTTGGTGTGGCGCTTGAGCAGGTTGACTCCCTTGACCACGATCTTGTGCTGGTCGGGGATAGTGCGCAGAACCTCGCCCTGCTTCCCCTTGTCCTTGCCCGCGATGACGATCACCGGATCGCCGGGCGCAAGGTCGAGCCAGCGGCGGTTGGGTTGGACTTTGTTCTTCAGCATCTGCGTTACAGGACCTCCGGGGCGAGCGAGATGATCTTCATGAAGTTGCGCTCGCGCAGCTCTCGCG
>WNGH01001128.1_pt1 | contig 24518 bp, 23 predicted proteins | sample 5400631 | NCBI WGS metagenome assembly WNGH01 (sample SAMN13153373, study PRJNA577476) | soil metagenome | isolation source: 115 cm soil or saprolite under Garry oak tree replicate 1 | place: USA:California | collected 2016-06-15
CGGGGGACCAGTCCGCGCCGGTACGCATGGCCGGCGGCCGGGACGCTAACGACGGACCGGCCACCCGCCCGTCTCCAGCGCATCCAGCAGCGGGCCCGCCTCGGCGGGGCGGACGGACAGCTCGGCGACGCCGACCGGCAGCCCGGGCGAGTGCTCGATCCTGACGTCCTCGATGTTGACGCCGGCCGCGCCTGCCGCGTCGAACAGCCGGGCCAGCTCGCCGGGTTCGTCGCGGATGACGACCTGGACCGCGGTGAACTCGCGCGGCTCGCCGCCGTGCTTGCCGGGAATCCTGGCCACCCCGGCCTGGCCGACCTCGAGCAGCGTGGCGACCGATTTCGGGTCGCCGTCGGTCAGCATCCGGGCGGCCTCGGCCAGGTCGGCGGCCACCGCGGCCAGTACCTCGGCCACCGGCTCGGCGTTCGCGGCCAGGATCTGGGTCCACAGGCTGGTGTCACCGGCGGCGATCCTGGTCATGTCGCGCAGCCCCTGCCCGGCCAGGTCGAGCGCCTCGGGCGGGGCGGCCTCCAGGCGGGCCGCCATGGCCGCGGCCACCAGGTGCGGGGCGTGCGAGACGAGCGCGACCCAGCTGTCGTGGGCCGCCGCGCCGGTCCGCACCGGCACCGCGCCGCAGGCCCGGACCAGGGCCGTGATCGTGGCCACGGCCTGCTCGGAGGTCTCCGGAGCCGGGCACAGCGCCCAGGTCCGGCCGAGGAACAGGTCGGCGCGGGCCGCCGCGGGGCCGTGCTTCTCCCGGCCGGCCAGCGGGTGCCCGGGCACGTAGCTGGTCATGTCGCAGCCGAGCGCCCGGGCCTGCGCCACGGGAAGCTGCTTCACGCTGGCCACGTCGGTGTAGCAGGCGGCCAGGTTGCGGGCCTGCGCGCTGGCCAGCGTGGCGGCCACCGCGGCCGGCGGGACGGCGATCACCGCCACGTCGGCGGAGCCCCTGGAAGCCCCGTCCTGCGGCAGCGGTTCCCCAGCGCCCAGGTTGGCAGCGAGGCGGGCCGCCTCCGGATCGGCGTCGGCGAGCCAGACGCCGACGCCGCGCTCGCGCAGCGCGAGCGCCACCGACGTGCCGATCAGCCCCGTCCCGAGGATCGCGACCCGCATCGTATGCCTTACTGAGCGATGTCGAGGCGGAGCGCGGCGGCGCCGCGCAGGTAGACATGCTGGATCGCGGACCGTGGCCGGTCCGTCTCGATGTGCGCCATCAGCCGCACCACCCGGGGCATCGCACCCGGCACGGCGATCTCCGCGGCGCAGATCAGCGGCACGTCGTGGAAGCCGATCTTGCGCGCGGCCAGGGCGGGAAATTCAGCGGTCAGGTCGGGCGTCGCCGTGAACAGCACGCTTATCACGTCGTCGGTGGTCAGGTCGTTGCGCGCCATCACCTCGGTGACCAGTTCGGCGGTGGCCTCGAGGATCGCGTCCCGGTCGGGGGAATCGACCTGCACCGCCCCGCGAACCGCCCTGACTGTCATCTGCAAACTCCCATCGCCACAGGTTATAGGCCGACTGCGGCGTATAGCTCGCCGATTTCCGCGGTGCTCAGCTCGCGTGTGCTGCCCGGCTTGAGGTTGCCGAGCCTGATCGGTCCCACGTCGGTGCGGACCAGCCGGGTGACCGGATGCCCGGTCGCGGCCAGCATCCGCCGCACGATGTGCTTGCGCCCCTCGTGCAAGGTGATCTCCACCAGCACGCGGTTCCCTGACCTGTCGATGACGCGGAACCGGTCGGCGCTGGCCACGCCGTCGTCGAGCTCGACCCCCGTGGCCAGGCGGCGGCCGAGGTCCTTCGGCACCGGGCCGGTCACCTCGGCCAGGTAGGTCTTGGCCACCTCGAAGCTGGGGTGGGCCAGCCGGTGCGCGAGCTCGCCGTCGTTGGTGAGCAGCATCAGGCCCTCGGTGTCATAGTCCAGCCGGCCGATGTGGAACAGCCGCTCGGACCGGTCGCCGAGGAAGTCCGACACGGTCTTGCGGCCGCGCGGGTCCGACATCGCGGTCAGCACCTTGGGCGGCTTGTTGAACGCCAGGTAGACCAGGCCAGGCTTGGCCGGGATGCGCTTGCCGTCCACCCTGATCACCTGGTGCTCGGGGTCGACCCGGGCGCCGAACCGGCGAACGGTCTCCCCGTCCACCTCGACCCGGCCCGCGCCGATGAGCTCCTCGCAGTGCCTGCGGCTGCCGACCCCGGCCTCGGCCAGGACCTTCTGCAGCCGCACCCCGCCCGGGACGTCGGTCAGGGAGTCCCTGTCCTGATCGTCGAAGTCGTCCTCGTCGTCGGCCTGGAATCTACGGTCGGGCGTTCTCATCCTCGATGTCCTCAATGTTCTCCGGCAGGAACGGCGCCAGGTCGGGCAGGTCATCCAGGCTGGCCAGGCCCAGGCGCTCCAGGAAGTACCCGGTGGTCCGGTACAGGATGGCCCCGGTCTCCTTGTCCGTGCCCGCCTCCTCGGTGAGGCCGCGCAGCACCAGCGTGCGCATGACCCCGTCACAGTTGACGCCGCGCACCGCCGACACCCGGGCCCGGCTCACCGGCTGGCGGTAGGCCACCACGGCCAGGGTCTCCAGCGCCGCCTGGGTCAGCCGGACCTCCTGTCCGTCGCTGACGAAACGCTCGACCAGCGGCGCGCAGTCCTCGCGGGTGTAGAACCGCCAGCCGCCGGCGATCTCGCGCAGGTCGAAGCCGCGGCCCTCGGCGGCGTAGGAGGCGGCCAGGCCGCGCAGTTCGGCCTCGACCTCGCTGCGCGGGCGCTCGAGCACCTGGGCCAGCACCACGACCGGCACCGGCTCGTCGGCCACCAGGAGGATAGCCTCGAGGCTAGCGCGCAGTCCGGGGCCTTCCTCGGGCTCAGGCATCCCGCCGTTCTCAGGGGTTTCGCTGGTCATTGATCGTCGTCGCTTTCCGTCAGCTCACTGACGCTATCAGTGTCCGCCTGACCCGTCCATGTCACGTACAACTCGCCGAGCGGAGCGACCTGCTCGAAGGAGACCACGTCCTCCCGGTACAGCTCGAGCAGGGCCAGGAACGAGGCCACCACCTCGTAACTGCCCGCGGCGTTGGCCGTCAGCCGCCGGAAGCTGGCCCGGCCCAGTTCCCTCAGCAAGGTGGCAATGACGGCGGCCTGCTCCCGGATGCTGATCACCGGGGAGTGGATGTGCTCGGTGTCGACCTTGGGCGGCGGCTTGGGGGTGAGCGCGAGCGAGGCGAGCCGGGCGAATTCGGCCGGGCCCAGGCCGAGCAGCACCTCGGGGAGCAACTCGGCGAACCGGGGCTCCAGCGGGACCCGGCGCGGGAACCGGCGGGCCGCGGCCGTCATCCGGGCGGCGAAGATGGCCGCGACCTCCTTGTACGCGCGGTACTGCAGCAACCGGGCGAACAGCAGGTCCCTGGCCTCGAGCAGGGCGAGGTCCTCCTCGTCCTCCACTTCCCCCGACGGCAGCAGCCGGGCGGCCTTCAGGTCGAGCAAGGTGGCCGCGACCACCAGGAAGTAGCTGACCTGGTCCAGGTCCCAGCGGTCGGAGCGCTCCGAGATGTAGGCGATGAACTCGTCGGTGACCTGGGAGAGGGCGACCTCGGTGATGTCGAGCTTGTGCTTGGAAATCAGCGCGAGCAGCAGGTCGAACGGGCCCTCGAACACGTCCAGGTGCACCTGGAAGGCGCTCGACCGGGCTGCGCCGTCCTGGTCATCACCGGTCAGGTCCGTGCTCACGGTCATGACGGTAGCCGGTCCGGGCTATACCGCGGGCTCACTCGTTCCGCTGGCCTGCTCCTGGCTGGCGCGGCCGGCGTCGGCGCTGGTGCCGTTGGAACTGCTGGCGCTGGCGATGCGGCGGGCCAGCAGGCTCTCCTGGCCGCGGGCGTCGAGATCGGCGAGCAGGACCGCGATCGCCTCCCGGACGATCCGCCCCCGGTCGGCGGCGGCGCCGTAGCGCAGCAACGCGAGCCGGGCGCGTTCCAGGTCAAGTAGTTCCTCGGCGGACAGGTAGACGGTGATCTTCTGGGTGTGTTTCTCCCGCCCGCTGGCCCGGCGCTGATCGCCTCCGTCCGGGCCAGGGGCGGCTGGGCGCAAGAGTTCAGCGACCCCGGGCAGGCTTACCCTCCGTGATCGTCCCCTGCCTGCCGCCACCGCTCCAGTACCTCCTTGGCCAGCTCCCGGTAGGAATGCGCCCCCGTTGACCCGGAATCGAAGCTGGTAATAGGCTCTCCGGCCACCGTAGCGTCCGGGAACCTCACCGTGCGGTTGATTACAGTATGAAAAACCTTGTCGCCGAAACCGTTGACCATGCTGGCCAGGACCTCACGGGTATGCAGCGTCCGCGAGTCGTACATCGTGGCGAGCAGGCCGTCGATGGTGAGCTTGGGGTTCAGCCGACGCGACACCTTGTCGATGGTCTCCATCAGCAGGGCCACGCCGCGCATGGCGAAGTACTCGCACTCCAGCGGGATGACCACGCTGTCCGCGCAGGCGAGCGCGTTGATGGTCAGCAGGCCCAGGGACGGCTGGCAGTCGATCATGATGATGTCGTAGTCCGGCATCAGCGGCTGCAGCACCCCGCCGAGCACGTACTCGCGGCCGACCTCGTGCACGAGCTGGACTTCGGCGCCGGACAGGTCGATGTTGCTCGGCATCAGGTCCATGCCGTCGACGCTGGTCTTGAACAGCACGTCGTGCGCGGTGACGTCCCGTTCCATCAGCAGGTTGTAGACCGTGTTGTCGATATCGTGCGGCTGGATGCCGAGGCCGACCGATAGCGCTCCCTGCGGGTCGAAGTCGACCAGCAGCACCCGGCGGCCTTGCTCGGCGAGGGCAGCGCCGAGGTTTATCGTGGTCGTCGTCTTGCCGACGCCGCCCTTCTGGTTGCAGACCGCGATGATGCGCGCGGGACCGTGCACCACGATCGGCTCGGGATCGGGGAAGCCTGAATAGGGCCTCCCGGTCGGACCCAGTTCTCCTGCCTGGGGCTCGGACAAACGCGTTGCTGCCACCAGTGCGAACCTCCCGTGCTAAGGCCGGGACGATGCCCACGGAACCTGGTTTTGGACTCTAGGGCCTTGACAGGTCGCCGGCAAGCAGGCTCGCCGCATACGCCCGATATCCGCCTGGTGGGTCTCCCGGCGGTAACGGGTGCGGACCCCGGCTAGGACGGCCGGGTCGGCTCGGCCCGGGGAAGCTCGACGGCCGGGAAGTGGCCGTCCATGAGGTTGACGCCAGGGAACTGGCCGCCTGGATGCTCGGTGCCCTCGAACTGGCCGCCCGGATGCTGGCTGCCGGCGATCAGGCCGCGGTTGACCGGGCTCGCCGATTCGCCGTGGGAGCTTGTGAAGGGCGAAAACCGGGTCGCGGATATGTCTCAGCCGATCAGCGGCTATTTCGGTGCTCTCCTGTGGTCAGCTCGTGCGGCTGGGCGGGATGCGGGCCAGGATCACCGTGATGTCGTCTTCGCAGCGCCCGGCGAGCGCCGCGATCAGGGCGTCGCAGATGTCTTCCAGATGCCCGTGTTTACGGGCCAGGACCGAACGCAGCGCGAGGATGCCCTGGTCGAATGAGCGGGTCCGGCTTTCCACCAGCCCGTCGGTGTACAGGGCCAGGATCGCGCCCGGCGGGAGCTTGATGCGGGCCTGGCCGTAGATGGCCGTGCCGAGCCCCAGCGACTGGCCGGCGGGCAGTTCGGGCACCCGGGTGGTGCCGTCGGGTAGCGCCAGGATGGGTGGCAGGTGGCCGGCCCCGGCCAGGGTGCAGGAATGGCTGCCCGGGTCAATGATCGCATAGGCGCAGGTGGCGAGCGTGATGCGCTGCAGCGTAGCGGTCGCGCGGTTCAGTCGCTGCAACAGCTCGGCCGGGGCGAGATCCAGGTCCGCCAGGGCGTGGGCGGCGGCACGCAACTGGGCCATCACCGCGGCGGCCTCCGGACCGTGACCCATGACGTCGCCGACGACCAGCCCGGTGCGGTCACCGGGCAGCGGGATGATGTCATACCAGTCGCCGCCGATGACGTGGCCGGCGGCCGGAAGGCACCGCCCGGCGATCTCCAGCCCGGACGGCATCGCCGGCCTGGCGGCCAGCAGGCCGCGCTGCAGCGCGTCGGCGATCGACCGCTGCCGGATCAGGGTCAGGGCGTTGGCGATGCCCGTCCCCGCCTGTGCCCCCAGCCGGACCGCCGCCGCGGTGTCGCGGTCGCTGAAGGCAGGCAACCCGGGCGCGCGGACCATGACCAGGAACCCGGTCACCACGTCGCGGGCGGTCAGCGGGACCGCGAGGAACGAGGTGTACCCGGAGAGCACCTCACGCCCGTCCGGGCGGATCCGCTCCAGGGTCTGGCCGTCGGGCTGGCTGAATTGCACCGGACGGCCGCTGTTCACGCAGCGGGCACAGGATGAGTCCGCGGCGAAGGCGATCACCTCGTCCGGCGGGAAGGCGGAGGCCGGGACCCGCCGCCCGGCGGGGGCGAACTTGGTGCCGAGCCGGCGCGCCACGATCTGGCCCCCGGCCGGACGTCCGGCCGACTCGCTGCCCTTGAGCAGGTGATCCAGGGCGAACACGCTGGCCCCCGCGGCGAACCCGGGCACGGTGGCGGCCAGGATCAGCCGGGTGATCTCACCCAGGTCCAGGCTGGCCCCCAGCGGCAGCCCCGCCTCGGTCAGCCCGGCCTCGGCCGGGTCCTGTGTCACCTGCCACCTCGGCTTCCGGAACAATGCCAGCACACGGGCCAGCCAGCGGTGAATAGCCTAAACCGGGTAATGGCAACCCTATCCGCCGCAGGGGTACCGATCCGCACGAGCCGGCGCGGTTAGGATGACCTGGAGGCAGGTCCGGTCACGGCGGTACGGGAGACGGCGATGAGCGTGGAGCCAGGCTGGGTTCCGCCGGCGATCGACACCAGCAAGGCCAACGTGGCCCGCGTGTACGACTACTGGCTGGGCGGCAGCCACAATTTCCGGGCCGACCAGGACGCCGCCCGCACGCTCATCGCCATGGAGCCCAACACCCGGGCGATCATGCGTGCCAACCGGGCCTTTCTCGGCCGTGCCGTGCGGTTCCTGGCTACCGAAGCGGGCATCAGGCAGTTCCTCGACATCGGTTCGGGCATCCCCACCGAGCAGAACGTCCACGAGGTCGCCCAGGGCGCCGCGCCCGGATCGCGCGTCGTCTACGTGGACTACGACGAGGTCGCGGTCGCGCACAGCAGGCTCCTCCTGGAGGCCAACCCGGACGCCACGGTTATCCAGGCTGACCTGCGCGAGCCGGCCAAGATCCTCGCCGATCCGGAAACCCAGTTGCTCATCGACTTCACCCAGCCGGTCGCCGTGCTGCTGGTCGCGGTGCTCCATTTCATCCCCGAGGAGGCCGGCCCCGCGCAGATCATGTCGACCCTGCGCGATGCCCTGGCGCCCGGCAGCTACCTGGTCATCTGCCACTCGTGCCGGGACGCGCGGCCGGACTTCGCGGACTCCGCGGCCAGCGTGTACAACAGCCGGGTCGCGGCGCAGGTGTGCATGCGCACCCGCGACCAGATCGCCGGCCTGTTCGAGGGGTTCTCGCTCGTCGATCCCGGGCTGGTCTGGATACCCGAGTGGCGGCCCGATTCGCCCGCCGACGTCCCGGAGAACCCGCAGCAGTACTGGGGCCTGGTCGGCGTGGGCAAGCTCTAGGCCGAGGGGTACGCGCCGGGGCCGAGGTGGGCGGCGAGGGTGAAGCGGCGGTCGGGTGCGGCGCCGCCGCAGGCCAGGTCGGCGGCGATCTCGCCGACCAGCGGCGCGAACTTGGCGCCGTGGCCCGAGCAGGGCGAGCAGACGACGAACGGCCCGCGCCGGTCCAGGATGAAGTCCTCGCTGACGGTCGAGGTGTACAAGCAGGTCACCTCGCCGACCGGCGCGGGGTCCAGGCCGCCGAGCCGCTGCCGGACGAACTCGCGCACCCGGTCCCTGGCCGCCGGGCTGACGATCCCGTCCCGGCCGTCGCCGGTGGTGACCGCGCCGCGGCCATGCTCGCCGATCTTGACCGCGCCCGGCACCTCGCCGTCCCGCCCGGCCGGCAGGCCGTACCTGGCGACCTCGTCGTGGTAGATGAACACCGGCCACGGCCCGGGAACCCGCGGGGCGAAGTGGAAGGCCTGTACCTGCGTGACGGCCAGCGGCGGCAGCGGGACCTGCGCGCCGAGCAGCGGTTCCAGCCACGCCCCGGCGGCGACGATCACCGCCGGCGCGCGCCACGACCGGTCCGCCGTGTGCACCGCCGCGCCGTCGCCGTCCGCCTCGACACGCAGCACCGGCGAGCCGTAGCAGACCTGCGCGCCCCGCGCGACGGCGATCCCGCGCATCGCGGCCATCGCGCGCTCCGGGTCGATCACCCCGCCATCGGGATGGAACATGACCGGGTCGGGGCCGAACGACATGCCCGGCCACCGCTCGGCCGCGGCCCCGGCCGCCATCAGCTCCGCGGGCACCCCGAAGCCGGTCAGGATCTCGTGCATCTTCTCCTGCTCGCGGGCCGGGCCGTAGTCGACCGCGCCGGTGGTGGTCACGAGTTCCTCGCCCGCCTCGTCGGCCAGCTGCCGCCACAGCGCCTGGGCCTCGCCGGTCAGCCGCACGTAGAGCGGGTCCGGGTAGGCGCGCCGGAAGATCCGGGCGCTGCCGTGCGAGCTGCCGCGCCGGTGCCCGGGCTCGAACGCCTCCACCAGCACGACGGAGCGCCCCCGGCCGGCCAGGGCGCGCGCCGAGGCCGACCCGGCGAGCCCGGCGCCGACGATGACCACGTCCGCCCGTTCGGTGCTCATGGGCCAACGGTAACTCCACGGGTCACCGCGGCCAGGCAGGACTCCGCCAACCTGCGCGGCGGCCGGGATGCCGGGCGCGACGGAACCACTCCCTGGTACCTCCGGAGCAACTTATATGCAATTGTTTATCATATACAGTCACTTATCATCAGTGGCCTGTTATCATTCGGCCACCATGAGCGCGTTCCCCGACGACCGCCGGGACCTCGCCGCGATGTTCGTGCCCCTGGCCCGGGCGCTGATCGCGCGCGAGGAGCCGGTCCTGCAGGCGCACGACATCTCGATGTGGGGCTACGTCGTGCTGACCGCGCTGGCCGAGCAGACGGTGCGCACCCAGGCCGCGCTCGCGCAGGCCATCAACGCGGATAAGAGCCGCATCATCGGCGTGCTGGATGCCCTGCAGCAGCGCGGGCTGATCAAGCGTCAGCCGGATGCCGCCGACCGGCGGGTGCACCTGCTCTCGCTCACCCCGGCGGGCGACCGGCTGCGGCGATCGGCGCAGGCCGCGATCCGGCGCAGCGAGGAGGAGCTCCTCGGCGTGCTGCCGCCCGCCGACCGCGAGGCGTTCGTGCGGTCGCTGACGACGCTGTACGAGCGGTACCGGGCGCCATGAGAGGGTGGGGACCATGAAGATTGGCCTCCAGATTCCCGACTTCACCACGCCGGACGGCCCGCCGCGGCTCGGCGCGGACCTGGCCACCGTGGCCCGCACCGCCGACGAGGGCGGCTTCGAGTTCATCGCGCTCATGGATCACTTCTTCCAGATCGGCATGGCGGGGCCGCCCGAGAAGGAGATGCTCGAGGCCTACACCACGCTCGGCTACCTGGCGGCCTGCACGTCGCGGGTCAAGCTGCTCACGCTGGTCACCGGCGCGGTGTACCGGTACCCTGGCGTGCTCGCGAAGATCGTCACCACGCTAGACGTGCTGTCCGGCGGCCGCGCCTGGCTCGGCATCGGCGCCGCCTGGAACGAGGAGGAGTCGCGGGGGCTCGGCATCCCGTTCCCGCCGGTCGCCGAGCGGTTCGAGCGGCTCGAGGAAACCCTGCAGATCTGCCTGCAGATGTGGCGCGGAGACGAGAGCCCGTACCGGGGCAGGCACTACGAACTCGAGCGGCCGCTAAACTCACCGCAGTCGCTGACCAGGCCGCATCCCCCGATCATGATCGGCGGCAGCGGGGAGAAGAAGACGCTCAGGTTCGTGGCCAAGTACGCCGACGCGTGCAACCTGTTCCCCGGCCCGGACCTGGCGCGCAAGCTGGACGTGCTGCGCGCGCACTGCGACGCCGAGGGCCGCGACTACGACGAGATCACCAAGACCTGCTACTTCATCTTCGACGTCGGGGAGAAGGGCGAGAAGACCGGCGAGGTCGTCGACCAGCTCGGCCGGCTGGCCGAGATGGGCTTCCAGGCCGCCATCGGCGCGGTGGCCAACGTCTGGCGGGTCACCCCGCTCGAGGCGATCGCCGCCGACGTCATCCCCGCCGTAGCCGGACTTTAGTTTCCCGGACGCCGGGTGCCGCGGCCCGGTCCCGGTTCATATGGATGCGGCAGCCTAACCAAAAGAATCAATGCGTTGCCGCAGCCATGGAATCCGGGCTCTGGGGTTACCGGGCCTCGCTCGCGTGCTCGACGGCGGCTGCGCTGCGGTCGTCGCCGCGCGCGGACAGGCCGGCCACCACGCCCGCGATATCGGCCGCCGGGCGGTTCTGGCTCAGCTTGGCCTTGGCCTGGATCCGGGTGATCTGCAGCTCCAGGCCGACGATGGCGCGCAGCTGGCCATCGATGTACGCGCGCGGCGCGTCGTCCACTGTCCATTCCTGTGATTGCCCGGGCACGGCCGCCCGGGCCTTCTCGTGCTTGGCCGTCAGCCGCCGGACGACATCCTCGACCCAGGCCGGGTCGTCGTGCACGACCAGCAGGCCGTAGACGTGGGCCGTGACGTAGTTCCAGGTCGGGACGACCCGCCCGTGCTCGGCCTTGGCGGCGTACCAGGACGGGGACACGTACGCGTCCGGGCCGCGGACGATGGCCAGCGACTCGCCCAGGGCCGGCTGGCGCCACTGGTCGTTGTTGCGGGCGACGTGACCGTACAGGGCACCGTGCTCGCCCGCGGCCGGCTCGTACGCGAACGGCAGCATCGTGGCCAGCAGGCCGTCCGCGGTGAGCGTGATCAGGTCGGCCGCGCCGTGCCGGGCCAGCAGCTCGCGCACGGTCGCGTCGTCGGCGGCGAAATGGGCGGGGATGTACATGCCCCTCAGGCTAACCCGCGAAAGGAACGCGTCAGGCTGCCCCAGACGGCGTCATAGTCGCCCTGCCGGTGCCGCGCCTCCACCGCCTGCCGGGTCGGCACCATCATCCAGCGGCTCTCGAACATGAACGCCAGCGTCCCGTCGATCTTCTGCGGCCGCAGCTCGGCCGTGCTGGCCCGGGCGAACGTCTCGGCGTCCGGGCCGTGCGAGGCGAAGGTGTTGTGCAGACTGGCCCCGCCTGGCTCGAACCCCTCGGCCTTGGCGTCGTAAACGCCGCGCACCAGGCCCATGAACTCGGAGGAGATGTTGCGGTGGTACCACGGCGGCCGGAAGGTGTCCTCGCCGACCAGCCAGCGCGGCGGGAAGATCACGAAATCCGCGTTGGCCAGGCCGGGCAGCTCGCTGGGCGAGGTGAGCACGGTGAAGATGGACGGGTCCGGGTGGTCGAAGCTGATCGTGCCGATCACCATGAAGTTCGCGGTGTCGTACTTGTACGGCACGTAGTTCCCGTGCCAGCCGACCACGTCCAGGGGTGAGTGGTCGTAGTCGGCGGCCCACAGGTTCCCGCCGAACTTCTGCACCACCTGCACGGTCCCCGCCCGGTCCTCGTAAGCCGCCGCCGGGGCCAGGAAGTCACGCTCGTTGGCCAGCCCGTTCGCCCCGATCGGACCGCGCTCGGGCAGCGTGAACGCGGCGCCGAAGTTCTCGCACAGGTAGCCGCGGGCGGGCCCGGCCGGCAGCTCCGCCCGGAACCTGATGCCGCGCGGCACCACTGCGATCTCACCGGGTGCCACGGCGAGCGGCCCCAGTTCGGTGCGCAGCAGGACCGGGCCGTGCTCGGGCACGAACAGCAGCTCGCCGTCGGCGTCGGTGAAGTACCTGTCGGTCATGGACCGGTTCGCGGCGTACATGTGCACGGCTATCCCGTTGCGCGTCCTGAGGTCGCCGTTGCCGGCCATCGTGTAGAGCCCGTCGACGAAGTCGGTGTCGCCACCGGGCATCGGCAGGGCGTCCCAGCGGAGCCGGTTCGGGTCCGGCTCGATCTCGTCGAACGGGGTACCGCGCAGGGTCCCGTTGCCGATGCGGGAGAACTTCGGGTGCGCCGCCGACGGCATGATCCGGTACACCCAGGTCCGCCGGTTCACGGCGCGTGGCTGGGTGAACGCGGTCCCGCTGAGCTGCTCCGCGAACAGGCCGAGCGGGGCGCGCTGCGGTGAGTTACGGCCCGCAGGCAGCGCTCCGGCGACGGCCTCGCTGGCGAACTCGTTCCCGAACCCCGCCTGGTACGTGTACTCCCCCGGGCCGGTCTGGCTGGTGTCGTGCGGGCGGGCGGCGACGTCGGCCATGATTGCCTCCTTGCTCACTTCCCCCATGTAATCACTGTCCGCACTCCGGGATGGCGCCGCTCAGGGCACCTGAGGCGGCCGGTGAGACCGTCCGCCGCGGTGTCCGCTCGGGTGCGAAGTGGGATGCTGGAGGCGGACTGGGAGCGGAGGTTACCGGTGGCGGACAAGTGGCTGACGTTCGATTGCTACGGGACGGTCGCGGACTGGAACACCTGCATGGGCGGGGCGCTGGCGGCGCTCACCGGGATCTCGGGGGACGGCGCGGGGCGGCTGCTCGCCGCGTACCACCAGGCTGAGCTGGAGCTCGAGGCCGGTCCCGGCTGGCGTCCCTACCGGGAGGTGCTCACCGCCGGGCTGAGCAGGGCGGCCGGGCGCGAGGGCATCACGCTGCCCCGGGGCGGCGCGGAAGCGTTCGTCACCGCCTGGCCGGGCATGCCGGTGTTCGGGGACGCCGGCCCGGCCCTGACCGCGCTGCGGGAGCAGGGCTGGCGGCTGGCGTTCCTGACGAACTGCGACGACGACCTGTTCGCCACGACCAGGGCGCGGCTGCCCGTGCCGTTCGATGACTGGGTCACGGCGGAGGAAGTGCGCAGTTACAAGCCGGATCTCGGGCACTTCAGGAGGTTCGCCGACAAGACCGGGGCGGCCAGGGCGAACTGGATCCACGTGGCCAACAGCTGGGTGCACGACATGATGCCGGCGGCCCGGATGGGGCTGCGCTCGGTGTGGGTGGACCGGGACCTCACCGGGCACCCGGCCAAGCTCGCGGACCGGCGGGTCACCAGCATGCGCAGGCTGCCGGAGGCGGTCAGCGACGTCAGCGCCATCCCGGTAACGGACTGAGCGAGCCGGCGAAGGCCGAACTGTCGGCCGTGCACGCCGCCGCGGCGGTGATGCCGCCGTTGGACTGGGCTAGGCCCGCCACCCCGGAGGGGGACGCGGCGGCGGAGGGGGACGCGGCGGCGGAGGGGCTCGCGCCGGACGACATCTGCGCGGGCTGGGTGGCGGTCGCCTGCGGGGCGTTCTGGATCAGCCCGGTGAACTCGGAGCCGAGGATCAGGTCGACCGTCCCCGGGGTGAGGCTGGCCACTTGCAGGGAGGTGACGTGGGTGAGTTCCTTCCTGAGGGTGTTCACCGCGGCCATGTCGGCGGCCGAGGAGTACTCGATGACCGAGTTGGTGTAGGCGAAGTTCGGGGCGTCGCCGGTGCCGGTCACCACGAAGCCGCGGCTGGTCAGCCCGGCGGCCGCCTCGCTGGCGAGGCGCGACACGCCGGAGCCGTTGAGCACCTCGACCTTGACGTTGGCCGGGCTGGTGGTGAGCACCTGGGCACCGCCCCGGGGACCCGAGGAAGCCGACGGGGTGCTGGAGACCTTCGGCACGGTCATGTCCCGGGCAATGGCCGCGAACACCTGGCCGGCCTGCGGCTCCAGGAACTGGACCCGGTTCGGGTTCTGCGTCCACGGCTCGTTCGGCGCCGTGATGAACTGCACGTTCTGGCCGGACAGGCTGCGGAAGCTCTGCCCGATCTGCACCAGGTCCGAGGCTGTCATGCCGGCGTCCGTGGTCATCGAGGCGGCCGCGTCGGTGACCACGTTCAGCAGCCTGATCGGGTTGGACAGCAGGCCGCTGTGCAGCACGCCTTTGACCACCTGGGCGGACATGAACTGGTCGCGCTGGATCCGCTCCAGGTCCGAGCCGTTGCCGAGGTTCTCCCGGGTACGCCAGAAGGCCAGCGCCTGGACGCCGGTGATGTGCTGTTCGCCGGACCTGAGGTTCAGCCCGGACACGGTGTCGTTCACGTTGAACGGCACGCAGACGTTGACGCCGCCGAGGTCGTTGACGACCTTGACGAAGCCGAGCATGCCGATCCCGATGAAGTGGTCGATGCGGACGCCGGTCACCTGCTCGACCGTCTTCCACAGGCAGGTCGGCCCGCCGATCTGGAGCAGCGAGTTGATCTGCACGGCGCCCGCCGGGTTGGCCGGCTGGCCCGTGTAGCCGGGGCCGCTGTCGCACTGGTACACCGGCACCATGGTGTCGCGCGGGATGCTCATCACCGTGAGCCGGTGCCGGCCGGGCGAGATGTGCACCAGCATGATCGTGTCGGTGTTGTTGCTCTGATCGTGGCCGGCATGCAGCACGAACTGCTGGTGCGGGGTCAGGCCGGCCCGGCTGTCGTCGCCGTAGACCAGGATGTTCAGCGAGTTCGTGCTGTACACCGGCGGGCGGTGGCCGAGGGCGGTGGACGGTACGGTCACGCGGGTGATGCTGTCGTAGACGGCGCGGTACTTCAGGTAGGCGCCCAGCGTGCCCGTGGTGACGATGACGACCGCCGCGACGGCAACCCAGCGGAGCACGTGCCGCTTGCCGCTCCGCGGCTGCCTCCGCATGCGTGACCTCCCGCTGCGCCCGACTAGGCCAATCCTGGGTAGGCCAGTCCCTTGCAGAACGGATCTTTGAAGACGGTAGTTCCCAAAATGTTACCCAGCATCCCGCGATTCACCCGCATCGGCATGCTCGCAGTAACCAGCCCGTAAGGGGTTATACCTGGGCGGGGGATGCGGCGGCGGCCAGCCGGCGCAGCGCGGCGCGGACCAGAGCGGGGTCGGTGGTGGTCCAGAACGGGGGCAGCGTCGCGCGGAGGAAGTCGCCGTAGCGCGCGGTCATCAGCCGCGGATCGAGCACGGCCACCACCCCGCGGTCGGTCATCGTCCGCAGCAGCCGGCCGGCGCCCTGGGCCAGCAGCAGCGCTGCCTGCGACGCCGCGACCGTCATGAACCCGTTGCCGCCGCGGGCGGCCACCGCGCGCTGCCGGGCCGAGGCAAGCGGGTCGTCGGGCCGCGGGAACGGGATCCGGTCGATGACGACGAGCTGCAGCGAGTTACCCGGCACGTCCACGCCCTGCCACAGCGACAGCGTGCCGAACAGGCAGGTCGGCTCGTCCTCGGCGAACTGCCTGACCAGCTGGGCCGTGACGTCGTCGCCCTGGCAGAGCAGCGGCTGGCTGACCCGCCCGCGGAGCGCCCCGGCCGCTTCCCGGGCCGCCCGCATCGAGGAGAACAGGCCCAGCGTGCGCCCGCCCGCCGCGTCGATGAGCTCCTCCAGCTCGGTCAGGTAGGCCTCGGGCAGCTGGTCCCGGCCCGGCGGCGGCAGATGGCGGGCCACGTACAAGATGCCGCTGCGCGGATGATCGAACGGCGACCCGACGTCGATCCCCTTCCACGCGAGCGGCTCGGAGATCCCGGGACTTGTCCCCCCCAAGGGGGGCCCGGGGGGTATGGGGGGGCGGGCAGCCCTTCCCAAGGGGGGTCCGGGGGGATGGGTCCCCCCGGGAGAGACTTCTGGGGGGGTCTGGGGGGGATCGTCCCCCCCGGGGATACTCAACCCCCATTGGATGGCTAGCGGCACGAACGAGCCGCCGAGGGCGAGCGTGGCCGAGGTGAGCGTCACCGTGCGCTGGCCGAACAGCCGGGATCGCAGCACCCGGCCGACCTCGAGCGGCGCCACCCGCAGCGTGGGCGGGCGGCGCGTCTCGTCCGGCGGCCGGTCGAGCCAGACCACCTCGCCGCGCTCGGTGATCTGCGCGCCGAACGCGTCCAGGATCCGGCTGGCGGTGCGCTCCAGCTCATCCAGTGCGGCCAGGGTCACCCGGGCCGCCGCCATCCGCTGCGGGTCCTCTTCCTCCGACGCCGCGCTGGCCCGTACCGCGCCGGCGCACGCCCCGGCCGCGTCCTGGACGGACGTCAGCGTGGCGGCCAGCGCGCCGGACAGCACGTCCATCCGGCCCGCGGGCGCGTCACCGAGGTCGATGGCGAGCGCGGCCGCCGCCTGGCGCAGCCGCTCGGCCACGTCCGCCGGCGCGCCCTGGGTGGCGGCGGACTCGGTCAGCCGCCCGGCGCGGCGGGCGGCCGTGTCCGCGGCGGGACCGGACAGCTCCCCCGAGGTGGCCGACGTGACCCGGTCCACCAGATCATGAGCCTCGTCGACGATGACCACGTCGTGCTCGGGCAGCACGTCGATGTCGGACGTCGCGTCGATGGCCAGCAGCGCGTGGTTGGTCACCACGATGTCCGCCCGGGCGGCCGTGTCGCGGGCCCGCTCGGCGAAACAGCGGGAACCGAACGAGCAGCGCTGCGCGCCGATGCACTCCTGCGCGCTCACCGAGACCTGGCGCCAGGCCGCCTCGGGCACGCCGGGCACCAGCTCGTCCCGGTCCCCGGTGGCGGTCTCCTCGGCCCACTCATGCAGCCGCTTGACCTGCCGTCCCAGGGGTGAGGTCGGGCCACCCGCCGAATCGGACGGAGCTGCCGGGTCGAACAGGGCGTCCTGCGGGTCCTCGGCGATGCCGCCGCGCTCGCGGTTCAGGCACAGGTAGTTCCGCCTGCCCTTGAGGATGGCGAAGGACGGCTCCCGGCCGAGCAGCGGCGCCAGGGCGGTGACCAGGCGCGGCAGGTCGCGGTCGATCAGCTGGCGCTGCAGCGCGATGGTCGCGGTGGCCACCACGACCGTGCTGCTCGTGGTCAGCGCGTGCCGCACCGCCGGGACCAGGTAGGCCAGCGACTTCCCGGTGCCGGTGCCTGCCTGCACGGCCAGGTGCTCGCCGGTCTCGATGGCCCGCCGCACTGCCTCGGCCATGGTGACCTGGCCGGGGCGTTCCGCGCCGCCGATACCGCGGACGGCGGCGGCGAGGAGATCGGCGACATCCGGCACGGCCTGGCCCACACTGGGGCCAGGAGCGTCGGCAGGGGGCTCAGCGGACTTCGGGCGGCGAGCTGCGGGCACCTCGGAACGGTACCTCGCACCACTGTCAGCGACGACCACGCGGGGCACGAGACCAGGTACCGCGGCGTGTCACCCGGGCCGTTCGGATAAAATTCTGTCCTTTGATCGAAAGGGGTCGGCAGTTGACGAGTGCGGAAGTCCTGGCGGACGCCTTCGGCCGCGTCCAGGAAACCGTGCACGAGGTGGTGCAGGGCCTGACCAGCAGCCAGCTGGCCACCCGCCTGGACGCCGATGCGAACTCGGTCGCCTGGCTGTGCTGGCACCTGGCCCGGGTGCAGGACGACCACGTGGCGGACGCGTTCGGGGTGCCGCAGGTGTGGACCGAGTACGGCAAGCGGTTCGAGCTGCCGTTCGGGCCGGGCGACATCGGGTACGGGCACAGCTCGGAGCAGGTCGCGCAGGTCACCGTGTCCTCCGGCGACCTGCTCACCGGCTACCACGACGCGGTGCACGAGCAGACCATCCGGCTGGTCTCCGGCATCGCCGACGCGGACCTGTCCCGGATCGTGGACGAGGCCTGGGATCCGCCGGTGACGCTCGGCGTGCGGCTGGTCAGCGTGATCTCCGACTGCCTGCAGCACGCGGGCCAGGCCGCGTTCATCCGCGGCATCCTGCTACGGTCCGGTCCGGAAGACCGCGGCCAGTACGCGTAGCGCCAGCAGCGCGCAGACGACCAGCAGGCAGTAGCCGAGGAACTGGTACAGGCCGATCGTCGCGGTCATCGCCGGGCCGCCCTTCAGGGCCAGCAGCGCCACCGCCATGCCCCCGGCGGTGGCGGCGAGCACGGTCAGCACGCCCAGCTGGACCCACCCGCTGATGGCCTTACGGTCCCGCTCGTCGGCTAGCAGCCTGACGTTCACGCTGAGCCGCCCGCCCTCGACCGCGGCCGCGATCCGGTCCACCCGGCGGGGCAGCCTGCGCAGCATCGGCAGCAGGGCAACGATCTCATCGGCCGCCGCTTCCTTCAGCGAGGCTGGCCCCAGGCGCTCGTGCAGCTGGGTCTGGCCGAACCGTTCGGCCTCGGCGACGATGTCGAAGCCGGGCGCGAGCTGCGTCAGGCCGCCTTCCAGGGTAGACAGCGCCCGGAAGGTCGCCGCGAACTCCGGCGGGACGGCCAGCTCGTGCCGGGTCACGATGCGGAACAGTTCGGCGAACAGGGTGGCGTCCGGCGCCCGCCCGGCGGCCAGGTGCCGGACAAGCAGCGCCCCGACCGACCGCTCAAGCGCCTGCTCGTCGAGGTCGTCGGGCCGGGCGGTCACCTCGAGCAGGGCGTCGGTCAGCGCCATCGGGTCGCGCCGGTCCAGGGCCAGCAGCAGCCGCTGCAGGGCGGCGCGCAGCCCGGAGTCCAGGCGGCCGACCGCGCCGAAGTCGATCAGCCCCAGCCGTCCGTCCGCCAGCAGCAAGATGTTGCCCGGATGCGGGTCGGCGTGGAAGACCCCGTCGATGACGATCTGCCGCAGCAGGAAGTCGAGCAGGTCCCGGGCCAGCCGCTGGCGGTCCCCGGCGGCGAGGGCAGCGTCGGCCTGGCTCACCGCCACCCCGTCGAGCCGCTGCATGACCAGCACGCGCCTGGTGCTCAGGTCATGGTGGGCGCGCGGGATCACCACCGGTGACCCGGGGTCCCCGCGGCCGGCGGCCGCGCCGACGGCCGCGAGGTTCCGCGCCTCGACCCGGAAGTCCAGTTCCTCGCGCAGCGCGGCGGCGAATCCCTCGGCCAGCGTGACCACGCCGATCGTCCTGGCCCACGCGGCCCGTGCCTCGGTCCGGCGGGCCAGCCGGGCGATGATGTCCAGGTCGCGTTCGACCAGGCTGGCCACTCCGGGCCGGAGCACCTTGACCACGACCCGCTCGCCGGTGTGCAGGCAGGCCGCGTGCACCTGGGCGATGGACGCCGCGGCCAGCGGCTGGCGGTCGATCTCGGCGAACATGGCGGTGCCGCCGAGTTCCTCCCTGAGCACCTGCTCGATCTGGGTCCAGGGCAGCGGGCTGACCCGGTCCTGCAGTCGGCCGAGCTCCGCGGTGAACTCCGGCGGCAGCAGGTCCCGGCGGGTGGACAGCGCCTGGCCGAACTTCACGAACACCACGCCGCTGCGGTCAAGGGCCTCGCTCAGCGACCGGGCCAGCGACACCGACCGGGGCCCCCGGCCCAGCGGCTGGACGCCGCAGCGGGTGAAGATGCGCACGATCTGCCAGTAGCGGCGGCTGCGGGCGGCCCGCGCGCGCAGGCTGCGCGGCCAGGCGGCCGGCGGCGGTATGGTCCCGGCCGGGATGAACGCCTGCCAGGTGACCAGGATCGCCATCGCCAGCAGCAGCCCGCACGCCCAGCTGAGCGCGGCGAAGCCGAGCACCACCCCGTAGGGCGGGAGCCGCCGCGTTCCGTGGGAGCCGTCAGCCAGGGCGTTGAAGATCGCGTTGGTGAGGGCCTGGCCGGCCAGGCCCGCGATGACCGTCCGGGACAGCGAGAACCGGCGCTCAGCCAGGAGCCGGCGGGCGCCGTAGGCGAGCAGCGCGATGTCGAGCGCGGCGCCCAGGACGAAGCTGATGAGGGTCGGGAAGGTCACCGGCCCAGTCAATCAGGCCGGGGTCAACCAGGCGGGATCAGCTCTGGGCGGGCCCGCCCGGGGGGCAGCCACTGCCAGCCGTCGTGACCGGCCAGCTCGTAGGCCCACGGGGGTTCGGCGCCACGGCGCGTGCAGGTCACCACCGAGGCATAGATCGCCGCCTGGGTCGCACCGCGCACCGGCTCCGGGTCGCCCAGGTCGGACCGGCCCAGGCCGTTGCCGACCCACCAGGTGAGGAAGGCGCCGCCGAAGGCGTCCCCAGCCCCCACGGTGTCGACCACCGGGGCCGCCGGGACGTCGGCCCGGATCTGGAAGCCGGCCGTGAAGGCGCGCACCGCGGCCGCGCCGTCGGTGACCACAACGCAGGCGGGGCCCTGGCCGAGCAGGTGGGCGGCGGCGGTCTCGGCGTCCTGGCCGGGAAACAGGTAGGCGAGGTCCTCGGTGCTCGTCTTGACGATGTCCGCCCGGCGCAGGATCCGGCCGAGCCGGTCCAGGTAGGCCTGCCGGGAGGCGATGGCGCCCGGGCGGCAGTTCGGGTCCAGCATGACCGTGATGCCGTGGGGCAGCGCGGCCACCAGCTGTTCGGTGCTGGTCCCGACCGGCTCCATGACCAGGCCGAGGCTGCCGATATGCAGGGCCGTGGTGCCGTCAGGCAGCACCGCCTCGGCGGGGCCGACCGCGGCCGCCGACGTCCCGGCCAGGTAGAAGTGATAGGCGGGCACGCCGGCCGGGTCCACGTCCACCAGCGCCAGCGTGGTCGGCGCGCTGGCGGGAGCCTCGACGGCGACGAGCACCCCGTTGCGGTCCAGGTCGGCCCGCATCAGCTGCCCGAACCGGTCGCCGGACAGCCGCCCGAGGAAGGCCGCGGGCAGCCCGAGCCGGGCGACGGAGCGGGTGACGTTGAACGGGCCGCCGCCCAGCCGGGGATCGACGTGGCCGGCCGGATCGACAATCAGGTCGATCAGCGCCTCACCCGCGACTGTGATCATCCGCTCCCCCGTCATCGGCTGGCCCGTCATCGGCTGGCCCGTCATCGGCCGGCCCGTCATCGGCGGCCCCGTCAGGCGCTGGCGCCATCACCCTCGGCCCGGCCGGCCGAACCCCTGGTGTCTTCCGCCGGACCGTCGAGCGTGGTCGCGCCGGTCATGATCGCCACTGCCTCCTCCATCGTATGGCTCTGCGGGGTGATGACACCCGCGCAGCGGCCGAGGCGCTGGATGTGGATGCGGTCCGCCACGTCGAAGACCTGCGGCATGTTGTGGCTGATCAGGATGACGGGCAGGCCCCGGCTGCGCAGGCGCTTGATCAGGGCCAGCACCTGGCGGGACTCGCGGACGCCCAGCGCGGCGGTTGGCTCGTCGAGGATGACCACCTTGGAGCCGAACGCGGCCGCGCGCGCCACGGCGATCGCCTGGCGCTGGCCGCCGGACAGTGTTTCCACCTTCTGGGTGATGTCCTGGATCGTGCCGATGCCCAGGTCCTGGAGCTGCTGCTTGGCCGATGCCCGCATGCCCCGGGTATCGAGCTTGCGGAAGATCGTCCCGAGCGGGCCCTTGTCCCGTATCTCCCGGCCGAGGTAGAGGTTGCTCGCGATATCCAGGGCCGGGGCGACCGCGAGGGTCTGGAACACGGTCTCGATTCCGGCGTGCCGGGCATCGACCGGACTCTTGAACTCGACCTTGGCCCCGTCCATCAAGATCTCGCCCTGGTCCGGGGCCAGCGCCCCGGACAGGCACTTGATGAGCGTGGACTTGCCGGCGCCGTTGTCGCCGATGATCGCGAGGACCTCGCCCGGATACAGCTTCAGGCTGACCCCGGCCAGCCCGACGACATGGCCGAACGCCTTCGCCAGATTGCGCGCCTCGAGCGTGGGTGTCCCCGGGAGCACAGCTCCGCCCGAGTCGCCCGGCCGGGTGCTTGCGGCGTCCACTTCCATGCTCATCGGCGTACCTTCCTGATCCACTGGTCGAGGGCGACGGCCACGATGACCAGCAGTCCTTCGGCCAGCACCTGGTACAGGCTCTGGACCCCGGCCAGCGAGATGCCGCTCTGGAAAACCTGCACGATGAGAGCGCCGAACAGCGTGCCCAGGACCGCGCCGCGACCGCCGAACAGGCTGGTGCCGCCGATCACGACGGCGGTGATGCTGTCGAGGTTCGCGTTGGTCAGGTTGTTGGTGCTGGCCACCCCGACCCGGCCGATGAGGATCCAGGCCGCCAGCCCGAAGATCACCCCGGCGGCCAGGTAGACGCTGAGCAGCACGCGGTTCGTCTTGATGCCGGACAGCCGGGCGGCCTCGGCGTCGTCACCGGTGGAGTACACGTGCCGGCCCCACGCCGTGCGGGTGAGCGCGTAGCTCGCCACGGCGAACAGCACCAGCATCAGGATCACGCCGGTAGTCAGCTGGTACGGGCCGATGTTCACGTAGTTCCCGGTCCAGATCAGGACGTTCGGCATCGCGCTGGCGTAGACCGACGCGCCGTTGGAGTACCGCAGGCCGATCGAGGTGTAGATGCTCAGCGTGCCCAGCGTCACGATGAACGGCGGGAGCTTGATCCTGGTCACCAGGAAGCCGTTGATGAAGCCGGTCAGCGCGCCCACGGCGATGCCGAGCAGCAGCGCCAGCGGGCCGGGAACGCCGTTGTTCGCCGCGGTCTGGGCCATGACCATCTGGGCCAGGATGGCGGCCGCGCCGACCGACAGGTCGATGCCGCCGGTCAGGATGATCATGGTCTGGCCGATGGCCAGCGTGGCTAGCACGGCGACCTGCTGGACGAGCAGCGACAGGTTCGTCGCGTTCAGGAACCTGTGGTTGAGGAGGGAGAACACGATGACGGACACGACGAGCACGCTCGCCGGGCCGATCGCCGGGTGCCGGTGCAGCGTGTGCTGGAGGCGCGCGCCTAGTTCCTCGCTCTCCCGCACCTCACCGGTTGGCTCGATGACTGCTGTCATGGTCCGATCGTGGGTCCTTTCGCGGGTGAATGTCAGGGATTGCGTGCCGCGGAGTTCCGTGCTAGTACGGCGGGCCATCCGGGCGGGAGGGCCGCATCCCGCCCGGATGGGAGGTCAGCCTGCCGGGATCACGCCTTCCAGCAGACGCTGGCCAGCTGGGCCGTGGTGCCGCTAGGCACGCCGGCGATCGGGCTGTCGGTGTACAGCGTGGTGCCGGTGTTGAAGAAGCCGAGGCCGGGGGTCGCGGCGGGCTTCTTGCCGGTCTTGGCCAGCGTGTAGATCGCGCTCACGCCGAGGGCGGCCATCTTGCCGGGGAACTGGGCCGAGGTGGCCGTTACCTCGCCGCTCTGCAGGTACGGGGTGACAGCGCAGCCGCCGTCGATCGCCGCCACGATGACGCCGGTCTTGTGCGCGGCCTTGAGGGCCGCCCCGGCCCCCTCGGCGGCCGGCTCGTTGATCGCGTAGACCACGTTGATGTTCGGGTCCTTGGACAGGCACTGTTCCATCGCGGTCTGGCCGCCGGGCACCGCGCCCTGGGAAGGCAGCTGGCAGGCGATCTTGTAGGTACCGCTCCCGCCGAGCTGGCCCTTGTAGGTGCCGGACTTGGGCTCGCCGCCGTTCAGCCCCTGGTTGCCGACCGCGATGCCCATGCCGGTGAGGAAGCCGTGGTCACGGGAGGTGTCCACGGACACCACCTGGTTGTTGAACAGGTCGAGCATGGCGATGTCCGCGGGCTTGCCGTTGAGCCGCTTGGCGGTGTACTGGCCGATCAGCTGGCCGGCCTGGAAGTTGTTGGTGGCGTAGGTGAGGTCGGCGGTGCTCGGCGGCGTGGGCACGGTGTCGAGGGCTATCACCAGCAGGTGGTGGGCCTTGGCCTGATCCAGGGCGGGGTTTACCGCGTTCCCGTTCGGCGTGATGATGATGCCCGCGTCGCCTGCGGCGATCGCGTTGTCGATGGCGCTGATCTGCGTGGTCGTGTCACCGTCGCTGCTGCCCGCCGAGACGGTCAGCTTCACGCCGAGCTTGGACGCGTCGGTCTTGGCGCTGTTCTCCATCGAGATGAAGTACGGGTTGGTGAAGTTCTTGAGGATCAGCGCCACCTGCACCGGGCCGTTGGCCTTCGCGCTGCTGCTGCTGGTGTTGGTGCCGGTGCCTTTCGCGGCGTTGCCGCCGCCGCAGGCCGCGAGGGCGATCGCCGCGGCGGCGGCGAGGGCGACGGTTCCAGCCCATCGGGGTACCGCTCCGGCCTTTCCGCGAGTGAGGTGATGTCGCATCGATGCTCCCTTCGAAGCATGGCGGGAAAAGGCGTAGTTGAGACAACGTTGTCTGCACCCTAACTTCGCCTTCATATTGATGTCAAGGTTGTTACGCATTAGAGACGATCGAGCAGTTGCAAGTATCTGAGCAGGTATTTTAAGCTTCATATCAACTGATGAAGCTCGTGCAGGGGCTGTCGTCTCTGGCCTCTGCGCGGACTGGCCGGGACCCGCCGGCGCTCGTCAGCTATCGTTGTCTTCATGGAGCCAGAATCGCTTGACCGGCCGGTGGTGACGCCGTTGGCGCCGTTGCAGGCGGCGGCGGGGGCCGGGCGGGCGACGATGCGGGACGTGGCCGCGCTGGCCGGGGTGAGCCTGAAGACCGTGTCCCGGGTGGTCAACGGCGCCCCGACGGTCGACGCGGACCTGGCCGCCCGGGTCCGCCGCGCCGCCGCGCAGCTGAACTACCGGCACAACATGACCGCCAGCAACCTGCGCCGCGGGGACCGCCGCTCGTTCATGATCGGCCTGATGCTCGAGGACGTCAGCAACCCCTACTCCTCGATCATCTACCGCGCCGTGGAGGACG
>WNGH01002671.1_pt1 | contig 24514 bp, 28 predicted proteins | sample 5400631 | NCBI WGS metagenome assembly WNGH01 (sample SAMN13153373, study PRJNA577476) | soil metagenome | isolation source: 115 cm soil or saprolite under Garry oak tree replicate 1 | place: USA:California | collected 2016-06-15
ACGCCACCGTCGGGATCGACAACGCAAGCAAGATCTTCGCGGCGGCCAAACATCCCAAGAGCTTCGTCTCGCTCGCCGATGCCGACCATCTGCTCAGCCGCAGAAGCGACGCCGTCTATGTCGCCAACGTGCTCGCCGCCTGGGCGGAGCGCTATCTCGATGCGACCCAGACCGCGGCTGGCGCCGGAGCCGAGCCGCGCGTCGTGCGGGTCACCGAGACCCGCGAAGGCCAGTTCCAGCAGGCCATCGCCATCGGACCGCATCGGATCGTCGCCGACGAGCCGCTGGCGGTCGGCGGGCTCGACAGCGGCCCCAACCCCTACGATCTGCTGCTCGCAGGGCTGGGCGCATGCACCGCCATGACGCTTCGCCTCTATGCCGACCGCAAGAACCTGCCGCTCGAGCGCGTCTCGGTCAGCCTCCGGCACGGCAAAATCCACGCCGTCGATTGCGCAGCCTGCGAGACCAAGGAGGGCATGATCGACCGCATCGAACGGGCGATCACGCTCGAAGGGCCGCTCGACGAGGACGAGCGCGCGAAGCTCGGCGAGATCGCGGACAAATGTCCGGTGCATCGCACGCTGGAATCGGAGATCGAGATCCGCACCGTGCTCGAGCCCGCCGTGCAAGTCGCCGTCAAGGCTTAGCCGTCGCCGCGATCACGACGGGTGGTCCTGCCTGCCCCAAAGCTCCTCGAGCCGGCGGTCGCGGCCGCAAGCGGTTCGATAGAATTTGTAGCGCAGCGGATTTTTCAAATAATAATGCTGATGATAGTCCTCGGCGGGCCAGAACGTCGCGGCCAGCACGATCTCGGTGACGATCGGCTGCTTGAAGCGGCCCGACTTGGCCAACTCGGCCTTCGACGCCTCCGCGAGACGCTTCTGCTCCTCGTCGCGATAGAAGACGGCGCTGCGATACTGGTGGCCGTGATCGCAGAACTGCGCATCGGGCGTGACCGGATCGATGTTGTGCCAGAACACGTCGAGCAGCTTGGCGTAACCGATCTTGCCCGGGTCGTATGTCAGCTGGACGGACTCGGCATGCCCGGTCGAGCCGGCCGACACTTGCTCGTACGTGGGGTTCGTTTTGGTGCCGCCGGTATATCCGACCGTGACCGAGACGACGCCGTCAAGCTTGTCGAACGGCGCTTCCATGCACCAGAAGCAGCCGCCGGCGAACGTCGCGGTCGCGAGCTGCGGCGGCGGGCCGCCGCCGGTCTGCGCCATGGCAGGCCCGGAGATCGCGGCCAGGGTTGCAGCGGCTGCCAGGTACAGAATTGTTGAGCGCATGGAATGTCTCCGATCGTTACTCATGCATATTGCCGGCGCGGTCATCGCTCGCCGTTCACGAGTTCGTCAGCTGGGCACACGATCTCGAAATGTCAGGATAAAGCCCGGCGCGCCGTGATCGTCAAATTTCGATCAGCGCATAGGGCCGCCCGGTCGGCTTTGCGACTGCAAAAGCCACATTGTAGACCGGTGCGCCGCCGGGCGTACGGCCCTCGTAACGGCCGCGGTGAGCATGGCCGTGAACGACGGCGCTGACCTTGAACCGGTCGATCGTCTCGGCAAGCCGCGAGCAGCCGAGAAACGGGTAGATCTCCAACGGCTCGTCCTCGATGGTGTCCTGGATCGGGGCGTAGTGCAGGACGACCAGCGCGCGTTCATTCTTGACCGCGCGCATGGCATTTTCGAGCCGCATCGCTTCGTTCATCGCTTCGGCGACGAAGTTCTTGACTACGGCTTCGCCGAACGAGCTCAGCATGCGCCGGCCGAATCCGCCGGCGAATCCCTTCACGCCGACGAAGCCCACGTCTTCGATTTCGCAAGACTGGCCGTCGAGCAAGTGAAGGCCGCCGTCGCGCAGGATCTTCCCGACCTCTTCGGCGTGGCCAGATTCGTAATCGTGGTTGCCGAGCACGCCGACCGCCGGAATCGAGCAAGCACGGAGGTCCTCCGCCAGACCCTCGGCTTCGCGGGGATTGCCGACGTCGGTCAGATCGCCGCACAGCACCAGCACGTCGGCGGCCTTCGACATTTCCGCGAACAGCTCCCGCAGCACGCCGGTACGTTCCTGGCGGACGTGGAGATCGCCGATGGCGGCGACGGTGAGCTTCTTGCGGCTGCGTTCAGCCATCCGGCGTTTCCTCGTCGGCGTCGACGTCGGCGAAGCCCCATTGCCGGATCGCGATCTCGTAGTCGGCGCGAGAAAACATCCGGCCGCGGCAGGTCTTGATGCGCGGCACGGGCAGCGCGAGCTGGCGTTGCAGCCGCTCGATCAACTCGTGGAGCAGCCAACGTGGCACGTGGTCGCGCTCGGTCGGATAGATCCAGCGAAAATTGAGGACGTGCATCAGCAGGACTTCCCAGTGCAGATCCATGTACGCGAGCAGCCGGCGCCAATCGATGTGCTCGTGCTGCTTGAGCATGACGTGCACCACGTCCGCGCCATCGTAGCGCGTACGGGTCTGGATGAACGCCTTGGACCATACCAGCTCGGTCGGTCCGATGATGCGCACGGGAATGCCGAACACCTCGGTTTGCTTGGCATGCTCAAACCACTCGTCGCCGACCGGCATGGTGCCGTTCGCCGCGGCAAAGATCACGTCGAAGAACAATTCGTCCTTGTAGACTTTGCCGATCCAACGATCGTCTTCGATCTCGATCTGATAATCGAGGTCTTTGAAATGCGCGAGGATCCGCGGGTAATCCCCCGGCCTGCAAAAGACGTCGAGGTCCTTGGTGGTACGGGTGATGCCGGTGTAGGCGCTCACCGCATAAGTGCCCGCCAGCAGGAACGGAAGACCCAGGTGAGACAACTCGCGCAGCGCCTCGCCGTAGAAGGATTCGGCCTGCGGGGACAGCGCCGTGGGCTCGGCTGCGGCGCGCATCATCGTTGCGCGTTCGGGCACGGGGTCTCGGGCATCCCGAACCAATGGCAAAGTTTCGGAAAAGTTCCCGCGGCCCGGCGCGCGGCGGCGAATGCGGGGAATATTGCTGATCGTCACGGAGCATCGGCGGCGCATACCGGCGGGGCCACGACGCAAATTCCCGCTCGGCCACGCGGCCCAAGACCCGCTATGGGCGCGGCTTTTTCTTGCTGGCTATGGTGGGCTGCGTCAGAGCCACCGGATCGGAGGAAGGAAAGGTGTCCTCGAGCGCTCTCTCCAGCGCAGCTTCCTCTTGTCGTTTCTTGGCTCGATCGCGCGGTTTGTGCTGGTCGCGGCGTTTGGGCATCGGCTTTTTGGTTGGCATGTTCACCACCCCGAAACGATGCGCCCCGGCCGACACTCGCCCGAGTCGGCCGGGGCGATGCCGAGCGATCGGGGAGAATCGTGTTGATGCACGGAAGACCCGCCCAGCACGTCTCCAAAAGGCGCAGCTCCCGCTGTCGTTCCGGCGCCGGGTCTGGCGGGCGCCACGGCTTTTGTCGCAGCTTTGCCGCGCAACATCAATGGATCACCTCCACCACCGTCCTCGACCGCGGTTCGACGATGAGTACCTGATTGGCCACGAAGGCATATTCGTAGTCGACCGTTTTCGGCACCAGTTCGACCACCGCTTTCGGCAACGGCTCGAGCTTGATCGAATCGGGGACATGGGCCCCGACTGCCGCGCGAAAACCGATGGGAGCCGTATCCTTCTTGGCCTGCCGGTTGCTGATGCTCTGATAGATGGCTTCCCTCTGCGATTGGCTGAGCTCCAGGCTCGGAACATCGCGCGGCGCATCGGCCGCGGTCGCGGCAGGGGAATCCTTCGAGCTTTTATCCTCGCCCTGGGCATCGGCGTACCCCACCGCAATGGCGGCGGCGAGCAAGACTGCCGCAACGGAGCCGAATCGTCGAACTGATCTGCTCATCTGCGCTCCCATTGTGGTCACCCGCTGCGGCGGACGTCGCCGCCGCGAGCGGATGCCCCGTGTTATTCCGCTCGATCCCTTCGTCGCTTGCGTCCGGCGTCGGCCTTGACACTCTCCTTTAGCGCGGCGCGAAGGCCGACCGGACGATGATGCTTTTGAAGCAGGTCCCGGAACGCCTCATCAGCCAGCTCCTGGAAGCTCGCGAACCGATCCCGCGCGAGCACATCGAGCGCAGCCCAGGTCTCCTCGTCGAATTCCACGAGCTTGCGCCGCCCTTTCTCCTGCTTCGCAGTCGGTGTCGAAGGCATGGAGAGCTCCCGCCGGAGCGAGGCGCGTCCGATCCGCTCAGCTCGCCGCCATGACGTTGACCTTGCTCTCGGCCATGTCGGTCAGCTTCTTGTCGGTCGCCTTCTCTTCCTGCAGGGTCTGCTCGAGGATCTTGGCGCAGTCATTGCGCCCGAGCTGCTTGGCCCAGGCGATCAAGGCGCCATAACGCGTGATCTCATAGTGCTCGACGGCTTGCGCCGCGGCGATCATGGCCGCGTCGAGAACGTTCTTGTCGTCGACATCGCCGATGACGTCATCCGCCTCCTCCAGGATGCCGTCGATCGCCGGACAATCCACCGATTTCACCGACTGCCCTTCGAGCTGGAATACCTGCTCGAGCCGCTTCACGTGGTTCTTGGTCTCGTTCAGGTGCGCCTGGAAGCCCTGCTTGAGCTTGGGGTTTGCCGCCTTCTCGATCATGTCCGGCAGCGATTTCAGGATCTGGTTCTCGGCGTAATAGATATCCCGCAACGTGTGCACGAACAGATCATCCATCGATTTGATGTCCCTCGAGAACAGGCCCATGATCTTCCTCTTCCTGGGTTCGGCGAGGTCGCCCTCGCGACGGTTTGCGACGGTCCCGGAGGGAAAACCGGCGAGCGCCGAATGGGTTCCTGGCCATTTCAAGGGCCGTCACCGCCCCGGAACGCAAGTTCCGCTTCGCGACGCAATTGGTCTTCACGGTCCAAGTAGCGCGGCGAGAAGTGAAACGGGGTGATGCGGACTACCTCCGCGGCGCGGGCGATCGCGCCGGCTTGCGCGGCCGTGAGATGCCGGCGTTCGGCGGCAAGCGCGGCGTCCGCCTCGAGAAATGCGGTCTCGATGAAGAGCTGGTCGGCACGGCGCGCGAGCGCCGTGATCCGCTCGACATTGGCCGGATGGTAAGCCGCATCGACCACGTATGTGATCCTCTGGCCGGCAGCCAGGTGCAGCGCCTCGGCCTTCAGCAAGCCGAGCGGAACCAGTCGATCCGGCGCGACGAAGATCTGGGTGCCGTCGTCGCCTCCGCGCCGTACCACGCGCTTGGCCTCGTTGAGCCACGGCCCGACCGGAAGCCCGAGGGCGTCGAGCCCTGCTTTATTCACGTTGATCCGCAGCTTTTCCTGAAACGCAAAGGCCAGGCAGGGGATGCCGTGATCGAGCACGCTTGCGTGGATCCGGAACGCCTCCTCGTCGAGCACGGTGCCTGCGGGCAGTTCCGGGGGCGCAAACGGGCGCGGTTCAAACGCCTCGCGAGCGCAGAAGCGGCACGCTTGGGTCAATCGATCGGCGACGAACTCCATCGCGGTGATCGAGAACTCGACCGCGTCCTGGCCCAGCAGGTTCCAGGTATAGGCTGCGAGTTTGTGGCGCACACACGCGATGAAGCCGTCAGGACCGACGAGGTGAAGCGGTGCCGGCCGCCGCAACGTGAACCGAAGCAGGCGGTCAAATCCCGCGAAATGATCCATATGGGTGTGGGACACGAAAACGTGGCTGACCCGGAAGATTTCACGGGACGAAAGCCCATGGATATCGCCGAGGTCGAACAGGATTGCTCGACGCCCGAAGCGAAAATCGATCAGGAGCCCCGGATCGGAGAAGACGTCATTGATGAGCCGCGGTTGGACGAACCACGTCACGGGCGTTCCCTTTTTGGGCGCGTGGCGGATTTATGGGGCCGGCGCAAGACGCGCTCTTGGTCCGGTAAGGCATTTTGGTGCAACGACTGAAGGCCGATGAGGTCGCCTCGCTGCGGTGCAGCATGGCCCGAGAGGCTGAAAGAATTTTTGGAAGGCCGGAACCTTAGGACCGGCATCGTGTTTTGCGGGCGTACGGGGTCTCCAGGTTCGAAAGAGCTTCATGGCACGCAGGCCAGGCCGCCCGCCACGCGCGCGCGCTCACCGTGATCCGCGGGATCGCATGTCCGAGCTCGAAGAATTGCTGTCTCCCGAGGCGGTGTTTTCGGATCCGTTCGAGGTCGTCGCTCACCCCGGCCTGGGCATCGCGGAAAAACGCGCAATTCTGGCCCGTTGGCTTGCGCGCATTTGCGCCGATGAGGCGGCATTCGGACTGAAGTGGATGCCGTCGGCGAGCTGCGAGCCGGTGGAGTTCGATGCCGTGATGGATGCGCTGCGGACGATTGAACGGGGTCCTGCGCGAGCAGCGAGAGGCGGAAGCGAGGGAGCGACCGTCCGTCTGCAGCGCAAGCTGCCAAAGTCCGTCGGCACGCTGCATTGATGGCGGATCGGCGCGAGCACGTCCGAACCGGCAGTGTGCACCGCCGACCGGTTCCCGCCGCCCGATCGCCTACAGCCAGCGCCGGCCGCCCACGTCGCGGATGGTGTTGGTGCTCACAAGCCGGTGCCATATGAACAGCACCAGCAGCGCGCCGACGATCGCGCCGATGATACCCGCGCCCTGATCCACTCGATACCAGCCGATGGCCTGGCCGAGATAGGTCGCCACGAATGCGCCCAAGATGCCGAGCAGCGTCGTCAGGATGAAACCGTTAGGATTGTTGGGCCCCGGCGCCAAGATCCGCGCAATGATGCCCGCGATGAATCCAATCAGGATGATCCAGAGGATGTGCACCGGATATCTCCTCGTTCTGCCGCCGAAACCGGGAGGCGGACGAAAGTCTAGCGTCTCCGCCAACGTTTGCCTATCCGGCTTCGTTCACTCGATGCCATTCCGGCGGCGAGAGGTTGGTCGCGCAGGGAAAGACTGACCCGCGTGACGATCGCATCCCAAGCCTCGGCCTCGCGCTGCGGATATTGCAGAAAAATGCAGCGCATGTCGCCGCGCCGCCCACGCGGGAAATTGCAGCGGCTGTAAAATATCTCGGCGTCCCGCATGCCGGAGATCGCAAAGAAATGCCGCGTCACTCTGGTATATTCGAGCGCGCCCGGAGCGAGCAGAAGATGCCGCTCGAGATAGGATCGAGGGCTGCGCCGCTCCTCGTTGGGCAGCGTGTAGATGATGAGCCGCGCACGGCCGTCCTGGGTTCGGAACTCCTGACCGGAACCGCGTTCCGGAGCGCCGGCCTGAACGGAAAATACCGCGGCCGGATATTCGACCGCGGTGCCGCGATCCGGATCCACGTAGGTTCGCCAGTCCGGGTCGCGGTCGAACCCGGCGACGCGGTCGGGGGTGTCGGCACCCGCCGCCGTGACCAGCGTGGCAGCTCCCAGAGCCAGCGCGCAGATGAAAGCACGCACCCGGGCCATCGCGATGCTTCCCTCGCCGGATGACGGTCGACGGTCGACCTCCTCAACCCATTTCGATCACCGAGGTTCCCGACCTGAAGCGCAGTGCCGGCGCTCCGTTGCAACAATGCGATTGAGAGCCAGGGCAAGGAGGGAGTGCAGCCCGTTACGACCGAGCTCGCGGTCCGGCAATATTGCAACGATCTTGGCCTAACCCGCCTTGCGTGCCCGTCCCGACGATTTCCGGGTCCGCGCGCTGGAACGCCGCCGTTCGCCGGCCGCCGTCCGGCTTCGTGCCGGCGAGCCGCCGCCCTCCGCTTGCACGCTCTTTCGCAGTGCGTCCATCAGATTGACGACGTTGCTCGGCTGCGGTGCCTCGCGGATGGGCTCGATCCGTTTGCCTTCCTGCTTGCGCCGCAGCAACTCGATGAGCGCCGTCTCGTAACGATCATCGAATTTGGCGGGGTCGAAATGGCTCGACTTCGTCTGGACGATATGGGCGGCAAGCTCGCGCATCTCCGCCGGCAGCTTGACCTCGGGAATATCCTCGAAATACGGCTTCTCGCTGCGCACTTCGTAGGGGTAGCGCAATGTCACGCCGAGCAGCCCGCGCTCGAACGGCTCCAGCATGATCACGCGCTCGCGACGCGACAATACGACCCGACCCAGCGCAACCATGTTCATGTCGCGGATTGCATCGCGGATCACGGCAAACGGCTCCTGCCCGACCTTGTCGGTGGGAGCCAGATAGTACGGGTTGACCAGGTAGCGCTCATCGACCTCGGCTTTCGGCACGAAGGTGTCGATGTCGATGGTGTGGGTGCTCTCGATTTGGATCTTATCGAGTTCCTCGTCTTCGACCTCGAGGTATTGTCCCTTCCCGATCTCGTAGCCGCGGCCGGTATCTTCCTTGGCGACCGGTTCGCCGGTCTCCGGGTCGATCATCTGCTGCTTGAGACGATTGCCCGTGTTCTTGTTGACGCGATGAAACGCAACGCGCTCGGAAGCCGACGAAGCCGGATAAAGCGCGATCGGGCAAGAGACCAACGAGAGCTTGAGATAACCCTTCCAATACGCTCGCGGCGCCATGGAGAACTCCTAGCGGCTTACGCCCGGGTCACCCCCGGCGTTGCAAACATGCAGGCCCCAGCCGTCGGAAACCGGGGTCATCGGACCTGTGCAAAAGATCCATGGTGTCCGGCATTCCGTCAATGTTGAGCTGCTCCACAGGGTTCCGGCAAGTCGGTACCGGAAGTGTCGCCGCCGGCGGTCGGTGACCCGCTCTCGGTATCTATAGGGCATTTCCCGCGGCCGCGGTAGGTCCGGCTGCCGAAGCGGCCCGATTGGTTAATGCGGTCGAGGTCGCACGCGGTGTCGCGATTGCGGCGAGGTGCGTCGCGCGCCACACTTCCATGCTCCGGAAGTGCCGAGGAGCCCGATCGAACCGTGAATAGCTGCTTATGGAGAGCTGAACATCGGCTGGAATGGACTCGTAACAGCACCCGAGTAGGCCGGACGGCGGGCAACGCGGCGAACGCGCTTGCGAACCACATGGCGCTTGATCGCAGGATGCCGCTTGGTCTGCGACGGCGATGCCACCGCGCTGTCGCTAGCGGGCGCCGCCACCGCGGCGTGATCGACCCTGCCGGTGGACTCGTCGGCCGCCGCGGCGGGGGCGAGTGCGCGGGACGCGGCAGGCGGCGCGTCCGGCGGTGCGGATTGCGCTGCCGGTCGCGTCGGGCCTCGCTCGTTGTCCTCGGCGATCACGCCCGGCTCCGCATGCCCGGCCGGCGGTTGGCTCCGTATGCTTCCGGTTTCGAGGCCGATATCGGTTTCCGCGGGGTCCGATCTCGCCACCACGGGGGGCGCAATCGGGGCGGGGGCGAGGCGATCGGCGCCGTCGTTCGGCTGCCGCTGCCAGGCGCCCGGGGCGAAAGCAACCGCGGCGGAAGCCCGCTCGACGGAGCTACCGTAACTGTGAGCGATCCGCAGCGCGGCAAACAATCCGAACGCAGCGAGGATGAGCCCAAATGCGACCGCGGCAGCCGCGATCAAGACCACAACGGCCGAAATCCAGTGAGACAATTTCGCCGGGGCAGCCCGGAAGCGGACGTCAACGGTTGGCGCGCCGCCGAGCAGCCGGACATTGATCACCCAAGCGCCTCCCCTGCTGATGGTCGACGGGCGCGATCGGCGCCAATCCGCTGAGCCGATCGCAAGCCCGAGCACCGGTGCGAATCACCAAATGATTCAGGATGGCAGGAGGCGGGTCGAAATCAAGCAGCGATGCGACCGAACCGGCGGGTGACCAGCGAGGCAGCCGCGGAACTTCCACGTCATTGCGGCGTTGATTGGCGTTCACAATCCGGAGTGAGACCATGGCCGCAACGAAACGTTCACGTCGCAAGCGTGCTTCCTCCGTCGGCAAGACGGTCGAAAACAGCGTGCTCGAGCTGAAGGGATCGCTGGAGACGCTTCGCCGAATGCTCGAAGCCTATTTGCCGTCGCGGACGCGTCGCCGCTCGTCCAGGACGACAACGCGCCGCAACGTGGCCCGGCAATCCAAACGAACGAGCACGCGCCGCAGCAAGCGTGCGAAGCGCGTGGCCTGATCGGCACCCGTTCGCGGGATGCCGGCGGGCGCGGTATCAAGACCTGCAGCTTGCGACGACGAGGAGCCCACGGGCGAGCGCATCGATGCCGAAGGCCCTAGGCTGAGGAGCTGACATGACGATCCTGGAGCCGGTACCCGGGAGGTCGGTCCCATGCGAAGCTTGCCCGTTCCGAACCAATCCGACGTTCAGGGACTTTTCGCCGCCCGAGCTGGAATTCATTTCCGCGTTCAAATCCGGCGAGCTCAACGCCGAAGTGGGGACGACGTTATTCCTGGAAGACACCAACAGTCCGCACCTTTACACGGTGTTGGCGGGCTGGGCGTTCCGCTACAAGATGCTCCCGGACGGCCGCCGGCAGATTCTGAATTTCGCGCTGCCGGGGGATTTCCTCGGCCTGCAGACGTCGGTGTTCGACAAGATGGGACATTCGGCGGAAGCCCTGACCGACATGGTGTTGTGCATTTTTCCGCGCGAGAAACTGTGGGAGTTGTTCAGCGGCCATCCGAGCCTGAGCTTCGATGTGACCTGGCTTGCCGCGCGCGAGGAGCGGGTGCTCGATGAGAATCTGCTGAGCGTCGGCCGGCGCAGCGCGCTGGAACGCATGGCCTATGTGCTGCTACATCTGTTTCGCCGCGCCGAAGATCTGGGATTGACCAAGGGCGATCGCATCGAGTTCCCGTTCTTTCAGCAACATCTGGCGGACATGTTGGGAATGTCGCTCGTGCACGCGAACAACACCTTGCGGCGGCTGACGTCGCAAAAAGTCGTGCATTGGAAACAGAAGGTGTTCCGGCTGCTCGATCGCGACCGGCTGGCGGAGATCGCGGGCTACGAGTTCGCCGAGCGGCAGCCGCGTCCTTTCATCTGAGCGGCCCGGCGCAGCGCGCGCCGCCTCAAAGGTCGGCCCTGTTCAGGGCCCTGCATCGGCTGCACTCGAACAGGACGTTGTGCACCTGACCGGCATTGGCCCTCAACAACACCGTTCCGCACGAGCCGCAGGCATAATCGTTTTCGGTGCCGAGTTCGACCACGGGCGGGGCCTTGACCACGTGAGCGTCTGCGGCGCGCCCCGGCAGAACGGTCAACGGAATCGTCGGTTTGGCCATCCTCTTCCCCCATGGGCCGACCGCGAGGGTAGTACGATGATATGGGTATCCCGAATAAAGTATTTTAAACTTCCCGCAGTCCCCGCTATAAAATTCCGCGCAAGAGCCGCCACCTCGCTCCGGCGCCAGCAGCGTTGAACGCTCATGCGAACGTCGAGAACCCTCGCCTCTGCACCAGCCTACCATGGTGCGGGGAACCGTTTGCCCCCGAGGGACATTCGCGGATAAAGCTGCACATTCCTCACGGGCCGACACCTTGCCTCAAGTCATGTCTCCAACCGCAGGTTCACGGGCTCGGGATGCAAGCCGCCGCCGTATCCTGATCGTGGAAGACGATTATCTGGTCGCGCTTCAATTCGAGAACGCGCTGACCGAAGCGGGCTACGATGTCGTCGACATCGCTTCGACAGCAGAGGAAGCGGTTCAGCTCATCCCCGATCATAAGCCGGAACTGGTCCTGATGGATGTCCGGCTCGCCGGCCCGCGCGACGGGATTGAGGCAGCTGCGGAGATTCTCGAGCGGTTCGGCATTCGCAGCATTTTCGTCTCCGCCTTCTCCGATCCCACGACGCGCGCCCGTGCGGATCGCGCCAACCCGATCGCCTGGCTGGCGAAGCCGGTAGCCGATCGAAGATTGGTGACCACGGTGAGCACAGCGCTGCGCGACATCCCGGGCGGCTCGGATGCAGGCTGAAAGCGGCCGAGGTCTCGTACCCGCCGCAGGCAGCCAGCGGGGTTCATCAACAAGCCACGGGCCCGACCTCAGCGCGGCGCCCGCGGGCCGCCTTGCGGGGACCTCGATCCTCCCGCGGCAAGCTCCAAGCCGAGCGCAAGCATGATCGCCGCAACTCCGATGCCGAACAGCAGCGGATAATTGTCGGTTCGGCCGAACAGGTAGGAATAGCCATAGGCGGCCACGGCCTGGGCGAGCGCCCATGCGGTGGTCGCGTGTCCCCACGCGCGGCCTTGGGCGGGGCCGCCCGGCGACAACTCATGGATTCTCCCGAGCACGAGCGTGCTGATGCCCGGCACGAATGCGCCCGCGACAGCGCTCGAAACCAGGATCCAGCCCGACGCAGACGTGACCACCGGCAGCGCAACCGCCGCAGCCTGGGCGCAGAAAGCCAACCGCAAAGCCGCGCGAAATCCAATCCGATCCGCCAGCTGCCCGGCCAACACCGGGCCGAACACCGCGGCTACTCCGAATACGACCCAATCGGAGGCGCCGGCTTCGAGACCTTGACCGAGGCCGCGAGCAACATAATCGACCAGGAACAGCATGTGCGGGACGAGTCCGACCGCGTTGAGCCCGTACTCGGCAAGCAGCGCCGACACCGGTAGGCCAAGACCTGCTCGCGCCGGAGGCATCACGTCGATCCGCCTCTCGTCCCGCGGCCAGCCGTTCCAAGCGAGGAGCGTCAGCAACAGGGACACCGCGGCGAGACCGACCCAAGCCCGCTCCAGCCCGCCCCACTCGATCAGTTGCGGCACGATGATGCCGGACGCGGCGATCCCCAGTCCCACGCCCGTGAACATCATGCCGCCGACGAGGCCGCGGCGCCGGGGCGGCGTGGTCGAGAGCACGATCGCCGCTCCGACCACCATAAGCACGCCGCCGGCGTAACCCGCTGCGAAACGCCACAGGAAAAACCAGGCAAAGCCGAGGTCGCGCTCCGCGCAGGCCAGCAGGCTTACGGCCGTCAGAACCATCATCCCGCGGAGAAGCCGGGCAGGCCGGATGTAACGAGTTGCGGCGTGGCCCAGGACCGCCCCGGCCAGATATCCCGCGAGATTGGCGGCGCCGAGATAAGCGGCGGCGCTGGGCGAGAACCAATGGTCCGATATCAGCGCCGGCAGCAGCGGCGTATAGGCGAATCGGCCCAAGCCATTGCCCACCAGCACCGCGCTGAATCCCGCCAGCGCCGCGTGCAGCACATGTCCGGAGCTCGGCAATGGGTCATCGTGGCTCATGGTCGTGGAAAATCGCTCGCCCGCGCAGATGAGCCATACGCTGCCTTCCGACCTCGCCAATCCCGTTGCGATACAGGTCGATGTCGGAATCCCAGTCCGGCCGCTCGGGAAGCGACCGAGAGGCGCGACGCAAATGCAAATAGCCCTGATCGAGCCCATCGCAAACTCGACCAGGGCTATTACCGGGTTGCGTCAGGACAGAGGGGAAGGAAACTCGCCCGGCACGAGGCAACGCCGCCGCATCCGGAATGTTCCGGAACCGGCCCTGGAGGCGAGCCGGGGACCATTTCTCAAAAGGTTTCAGGGAATTGGCTGGGCCGCGGAGCGTTGCGCCGAATTGGTCCTGATCAATCAACGCAAGGGTAACGAAAAAAGCCCCGCCCGAATGGGCGGGGCCCGAGAAGCGCGTCGTTTCCCGTTAGGCGGGGATTACCGCCACGATTTCCAGCGTCACCGGATCGACGATCACGATCTCATCCTCGTAATAGAAGAACCGGTAGTCGCGGTATTCCGGAACTACCTCCACCAGGAACACGGGCAAGGGGAACAGGTGGAAGTGCCGGGGGATCCGTACGCCCGGCCGAAGATCGAAGTCGACGCGGCTCACCCGGAATCGATCGAACCGATCCCGGTCACGCACGAACACGTCGTGAATGCGGGTGCGTTGCTCCGAGGAAAGTTCCACGCTTCGCCGCTCTCGCGCAAAACCGCTCCCCCGATCCGTACGGGTCGTGCCGAAACGCTCATTGCGCTCGGTGCGACCGGAGCGCTCATTGCGCTCTTCTCGGGTGGTGCCGAGACGTTCATTGCGCTCGCCACGGCCGAGGCCCTCGTTGCGCTGCGTGGTTCCGAGGCGCTCGTTTCGTTGCTCATTACCGAGTTGCCTGGTGCCCTTCTGCTCGCCGAGCGCCTTGCCGCGCTCCTCGCCATAGGCGTGTCCGCGCTGTTCGCGCGTCTCGCCCGGCTGAGCAGTGCTACGGCCCTGCGTGCCTAAGCTCTCGGCGCGGCCGCCGCCGGACGGCCCTTGATGGCGTTCGCCGCCACCGCCGCCGCCAGCGCTACCGCCTGACGGTCCTTGGTGCCGTTCGGCGCCACCGCTACCACCGCTACCACTGCCCCCGCCCCCGGGACCTTGCGCGGACGCGATGGTAATCCCGGTGACGAGCGCTGCCGCCGCGGTCGTCACCAGAAATGAGTTCCTCAGCGTTCTCCTCATCGAAAGTCTCCTTGCTGAATCTCCCCAGTGCTGACCCCACGATAACGCGCAAGGCAGCAGGAAGGTTCGAGCGAGCGGAATACGATGCTACCGCCGGCCAGAGCGGTCGCGATGAAGCGGACCAAACAAGCGTCGGAATCCCATCGCTCGGCAGGCGAAAAGGCCACAACTTGCCGCCTTTTCTAGCCGTTTTCAGCATCCTGCAATCGCGGCGCCGAAGATGTTCGCGATCCGTACAGAAGCTTCGCTGAAAGATCCGCGGCAAATACCTAGAGCCGCCCGAGCAGCGCCAGGATGAGGATGATGATCAGGATCAGTCCCAGAATTCCGCCAGGCCCGTAGCCCCAGCCGGCGCTGTAGGGCCAAGTCGGCAATGCGCCGATCAGCAGCAGGATCAGGATGATGATCAGGATGGTCGAGAGCATGGTGGCCTCCAGGGCAAGTCAACGCCACGATATTACCACCGGTTCCCTGCGGCCCTTGCCTTGCTACTCCATTCCGGCGCCGCGATGGAAGCGCCGGTTTCATCCATCTACCGGGTGCGGACGAGCGGGGTTTCGTTTCGAACAAACTTCGGGCCGAACGACGGCGGGTTACACCAAATAAAGAATTTTGATCGAGACGGAACAACAATGGAACCCGCGCGGCCTCTGCGACTCGTCGCGGGAACTCGAGGGCGGCGCCGATGTTTCCCGTTCACTCGACCAACTCGAGAGCAACAATGATGGATAAGGACCGCATCAAAGGCGCCGGCGAGCGGACAAAAGGCAAAGTGAAGGAACAGGCCGGCAAGCTCACCGGCGACAAGAAGCTCGAGACCGAGGGCAAGATCGATAAGGCCGCGGGCAAGGTTCAAAATACCGTCGGCGGTCTAAAGGATACGCTAAACGACCGGTTACGGGACGCCTGAAGACGGCCGGAAATCGCTCCGCCAAGATTTGCCCGCAAGATTCGGCTTGGCGCCTCGGCGCCAGGCCGAATTTTTTGCTGCTCAAGGTGCATGTTCGGCGCTCGGCACGACGCTCAATTGCGCTTCCGTAACCAGACCGGCCAGGCCGCCGGCGATCGACTTGCGCAGCTCGTCGTCCGGCGTATCGCACGCGCGCCATACCGCCACCTTGGGCTCGCCGCCGGGTCTTTCCCAGGTGAGATTGTACCGGATGATGAGGCCGGCGGCCTTCATCGCCTCCAGACCGTCGACAATGCCGCTATGTCTCGTCGGATCCATCGTGTCCCCGCTGCCAGTTTGTCTGCGACGTAGCGCCAAGGAAACAACCGCGGCCTCGGGGGTGAGGTTCCGTATGCGGCGCCGCAGCGCGGGCCCCCGGTGTGGCGGCGAACTCCCCACCGTGTCGCTGCCCTGTGAACCAGCTCACACCGGTTGCCGAACGCGCATGCGAATCTTCGCCTACGCCGACGGTCGGCTTTTCCTCCCTTGCTCGGCCGTCGGGCGACTGGCCCCGGCCCCACCGCGCGAGCCGGGGTTTTTTTCAAAGAACGAGCCCAGCGCTCGCGGGAGCTGCCGGCGAGGTCAGGCCAACGCCATCAAGCGCTGCAGGAATCCCCGCAGAACCGGAGCCCATTTCTCGGCATCCACGCCGCTCGCGAGATGTCCCTTGTCGCTCTCGAGCTCGAAATAGGTGGCGTCGACGCCCGCCGCTTTCAGCCGTTCCACCACACCGGGCCCGATCGCGGCCGGGAACAATCGATCCGTCGTCGACAGCACGTAGAGCACCTTGGCTTTGATCCTGGAAAGGTGCTGCTCGGCGTCGAATTGGGCCGCGACCCTGCGCAAGGTGATGAGCGAGTTGCCGTCGAATGCATCCGCCCAGCGCTCGGCAAGCATGCGGAGCGCCGATTCCCGGGCGGCGGGATCGGGATATGGCTCCATCAGCTGCTGCTCGATGCCGTAGCGCTTCAGGGTGGCAACGCGAAATTCGATCATTGCCGTGCGGATGCCGCCCTTGTCGTAATAGAAGCCGCCGTTCCAATTGGGATGCTGGCCGAGCTGCGCGATGAGATCCTGGACGGCGCGTTCGCCGCCGCTCCCCTTGGGCGCGGTGACCGCCGCGACAATCCCATCCATGAAGTCGGGAAAGGTGACCGCCCATTGGAACGCCTGGTATCCGCCGAACGAGGGACCGGCCACCGCCACGAGGTGTCGGACGCCCAGATGCTCCAATAGAAGCCGCTGGGCACGCACCATATCCGCGAGCGTGATGGGCGGGAAATCCGGACCATAGGGTTTCCCGGTCGCGGGATCGAGGCTCGCCGGATTGGTCGAGCCGTACGAAGAGCCCAGCATGTTGGAGGACACGGCGAACAGCCGGTCGGTGTCGATCGCGCGCCCGGGCCCGACCAGCGCCTCCCACCAGCCCGGCTCGTGCTCGAACAATCCGCGCGGAGCCTTGTCGGCCGCATAGCGGCCGGCGGCATGGTGGCTGCTGGTGAAACCATGGGCGAGCAGCACGGCATTGCGGCCGGTCGCGTCGAGCCTGCCGTAGGTCTCGTAGGCAATCGTCGCCTCCGGGAGCACCTTGCCGCATTCGAGCGGGAAATCCCGGATCGTGAAGGTGCGGCTCTCGACATGGTCGATGCCGCCAACGGCTGCGGCCGGTTCGGCCGAAACGGACATCAGGTGCCATTCGCAGCACGGCTCGTCTAGAGTATCGCATAAAGTGCGCTGCGGTGGCCGCGATTGACCGTCGCCGGAGTATGATATCAGACGGCACGCACGCGAGGCGTTCGTCGGTCAGGCCCCCATTATGCTCCTGCGCAATTTCATCATCGTCTGCTGGGCCGTTTTCGCCGCGTATTGGGCCGCGACCGCAGCCTCGACCAAGCGAACGGCGGAACGGCAGAAATGGCAAAGCCGCGTCTGGTATCTGTTGCTGCTCGTCCTCGGCTTCGCGCTGCTCGTGGGCGCGGTTCCGCTCGATCCGCTCACGCGGCGGGTCGTGCCTCCCATTCCGGCGGTGGAAATCCTGGCGGCCGTGCTGTGCGCCGGAGGGCTCAGCCTCGCGATCTGGGCGCGCCATGCGATCGGCTCGAACTGGAGCGGCATCGTCACGCTCAAGCGGGACCACGAGCTGGTGACGGGCGGGCCGTATCGCTATGTCCGCCACCCGATCTATTCGGCAATCCTGCTGATGTTCCTCGCCACTGCGCTCGCGGCCGACCGGCTCGGCGGCTTCGTGGGATTCGTGCTTTGCTTCGCCAGCTTCTGGATCAAGCTGCGGCAGGAAGAGGCGTTGATGATGCGGCATTTCCCCGATGAATACCCGGTGTACCGGGCGCGGGTGAAGGCGTTGGTCCCGTTCGTGATCTAATGCCTCGGACTCGCACGCACCTCGCCGGCACACTGCCCCTCCACGGCGGAATAGCGATAGGATACGCCCTCATCGCTCTTGGGTGCGGACGGCCGTGATCATCACGGGGCAGGGAATATGGCGAGCAGCAACCCGCTCGAAGCCGAGAAAGACTTGCCGCTGCGGGATGATATCCGCCTGCTCGGCCGCATTCTCGGCGATACCGTGCGCGAGCAGGAGGGTGAAACGATCTTCGACATCGTGGAGCGGATTCGCCGGACCTCCATCCGCTTCCACCGCGACGAGGACGATACGGCGCGGCGCGATCTCGAGGCGATGTTGAAGGCGCTGTCGCGCGATCGCACCACCCAGATCATTCGCGCCTTCAGCTTCTTCTCGCATCTGGCCAACATCGCCGAGGACCAGCACCACATCCGCCGCACCCGGGCGCACACGCTGGCGTTATCGGCGCCGCGCGTCGGCACCATGGCACATGCACTTGAGCGCACCCGCGAAGCCGGTATCTCCAACGCCCAGCTCCGCGGCTTCTTCGCAACTGCCCTGGTCAGCCCGGTTCTCACGGCGCATCCGACGGAAGTGCGGCGGAAAAGCGCGATCGACCGCGAGATGGAGGTGGCCCAATTACTGGCGGAGCGGGATCGCGTCGAGCTTACCCCGGAGGAGAGCGCGACAACCGACGAGGCGCTGCGCCGTGCCGTGCTCACGCTGTGGCAGACCAATATTCTGCGCCGAACCAGGCTCGCCGTCCTCGATGAGGTGGCCAACGGTCTTGCCTATTACGATTACACGTTCTTGCGCGAGCTGCCCCGACTTTACGCCGGTCTGGAAGACCAGCTCCGCTCCATCGATTCGACCTGGAATGACGCCGAACTGCCACCATTCCTGCGGATCGGAAGCTGGATCGGCGGCGATCGCGACGGGAATCCGTTCGTCACCGCCGAGGTGCTGCGTCAGACCCTGCGGGTCCAGAGCCATCGCGCGCTTAGCTTCTATCTCGACGAGCTACACCTGCTGGGCGGCGAGCTTTCGCTCGACGCCAATCTGGTGCGAACGTCGGAGGAATTGCGGAAGCTGGCGCAGCGCTCTCCCGACCGGTCGCCGCACCGCCAGGACGAGCCCTATCGCCGCGCGATCTCCGGCATCTATGCACGGCTCGCAGCCACGGCCTGGGCACTCGACCGATTCGAGGCCCCGCGCGGCGCCGTGGGCGAGGCGCCGGCTTATGAAGCCGTCGACGAATTGCAAGCCGACCTCGATATCCTGCATCGCTCGCTTACGGGCAATGGATCCGAGACGCTGGCGCGCGGCCGGTTGCGCGGCCTGCGGCGCGCCGTCGACGTCTTCGGTTTCCATCTCGCCGCCGTCGATCTGCGCCAAAACTCCGACGTGCACGAGCGCACTCTGGGCGAGCTGTTCGAGATGGCGCGCCCGGGTACCGGGTACGGAGCGCTGGCCGAGCACGCACGCATCGGCCTGCTGCTCGATGAGCTGAAGACGGCGCGGCCGCTCGCCAGTCCGTTTCTGTCGTATTCCGCCGAGGCGGCGTCCGAGCTGGCGATCCTGCGCGCCGCAGCAGAAGTGCAGCTGCAATACGGCAAGGAAGCGGTGCCCAACTACGTCATCTCCAAGACCGACGGCGTCTCGGATATTCTGGAAGTGGCGCTGCTGCTCAAGGAAGCCGGCCTGCTGCGGCCACGCGAAGGCGAGCTCGACGTCAACATCATTCCTTTGTTCGAGACCATTGCCGATCTGCGCAACTGCAGCCGGGTGATGGACGAGCTGCTCGAGCTGCCTGAATACCAACGCTTGCTGGATCGCCGCGGCCGTACGCAGGAGGTGATGCTGGGCTACTCCGACAGCAACAAGGACGGCGGTTACCTCACATCCGGGTGGGAGCTCTACAAGGCGGAGATCGCGCTGATCGAGGTGTTCCGGCGCCGTGACGTCAGACTGCGCCTGTTCCATGGCCGCGGCGGGTCGGTGGGGCGCGGCGGCGGCCCGAGCTACCAGGCGATCCTCGCTCAGCCCGGCGGCGCCGTTCAGGGATCGATCCGCATCACGGAACAGGGCGAGGTGATCGCCAGCAAGTATTCCAACCCGGAGGTGGGAAGGCGCAATCTCGAGATTCTCGGCGCCGCCACGCTGGAAGCAACGCTGCTGCAGCCGGACCGGGCCGCACCCCGCGACGAGTTCCTCGCGGCCATGGCGGAGCTTTCCGCCCACGCCTATCGCGCCTATCGGAGCTTGGTGTACGAGACCGACGGCTTCGAGCGCTACTTTTGGGAAGCGACGGTCATCGGCGAGATCGCCAATCTCAACATCGGCAGCCGGCCGGCCTCGCGCACGAACTCGACGCGCATCGGAGATTTGCGGGCGATTCCCTGGGTCTTCAGCTGGGCGCAGTGCCGGCTGATGCTGCCCGCCTGGTACGGTTTCGGCTGGGCGGTCAAGGCTTGGCTCGGGGCGCACCCCGAAGACGGCATGCAGGTGCTGCGAGCGATGCACGCCGAGTGGCCATTCTTCGAATCCCTGCTGTCGAACATGGACATGGTGTTGGCCAAGAGCGATATCGCGATCGCATCGCGCTACGCGGAGCTGGTTGAGGACGGCAGGTTGCGCGACCGGATCTTCCCGCGGCTGCGCGCCGAGTGGCAGGATTCCGTCGAGGCCGTCCTCGCCATCATGGAGCAGGACATCCTGCTGGAGAAGAATCCCCTGCTCGCCCGCTCGATCCGCAACCGCTTTCCCTACCTCGATCCCCTCAACCATCTGCAGATCGAGCTGCTCAAGCGCCACCGCGCCGGCGATACCGACGAGCGTGTGGTGCAAGGCATCCACCTCACCATCAATGGCATCGCGGCGGGCCTGCGTAATAGCGGGTAACGCCAGCGGTATCGAAACCGCCGGACACGGAGGGAATTATCCAATCACGCGCAAGCCCTAACAGGCATCGTCGAAAGGTGCGGTCGTTGGCGTTCAGCCGACGTGTCCATCGAGTGCTCGAAATGGCGCTCTTGAACCTCTTCCAGGGCGAGATCGTCACCGCCCGGATCGAGCGAACCGATGCTTACGACCTTCACGGCACCACAGTGGGATTCTGATCACGAAATGTTGCAGAGCGAGATCGAGCGCAAAAATCCGGCGGGGAATCCATGAGCTTGCGCGCGGAACTCGTGCGCCTGGGCGCGCGCTGGTTCATCAAGCGGCGCGACCGCCCCGGGGCGACCGTGGCCCAGAGGCGGCAGTGGCGCACGGCCGCCGAGCGCTTGATCCCGAACCCGCCGGCAGGCACGCAGACGATCGCGGTCGACGCAGGCGGGGCCCCAGCGATCCTCGTCGTCACTCGAGCGTCGCGACGCGATCGTCATATCCTCTATCTGCACGGGGGCGGGTTCGTGACCGGATCGTCCTCGCTGTACCGGCATCTGACCTGGCGCCTGGCTACGGCGGGGCGCGCGCGTCTGCTGTCCGTGGACTACCGGCTCGCCCCCGAGCATCCGTTTCCGGCGGCGCTCGAGGACGCGGTCGCGGCCTATCGCTGGCTGTTGGCCGACGGCGCCGATTCCCGACGGATCGCCGTGATGGGAGATTCCGCCGGCGGCAATCTCGCGTTTGCGATGCTGCTCAAAGCGCGCGACGAAGGCCTGCCGCTTCCGGCGGCGGCCGTCGGGCTCTCGCCCTGGCTCGATCTCGCGCTCGCGAGCCCGTCGTTCCGGCTCAACGCCGAGGCCGACCCGATACTCAATGCCGACGAGGCGCCGAGCCTCGTCGAATATTATCTCGCGGGCGCCGATCCGCGCATGCCGTATGCGTCTCCGCTGTACGGCGATCCGGCCGGGCTGCCCCCCACGCTGCTCCAGGTGGGGAGCGATGAGATCTTGCGCGACGATTCGGTGCGCATGGCCGAGAAGCTGCGTGCGGCCGGATGCCATGTCGAGCTCGAGGTCTGGCCGCGCATGCCGCACGTATGGCATCTGTTCGCGCCCGTGCTGCCGGAAGCGCGCCGCGCCATCGAGCGCACCGGGACTTTCCTGGACAGCAGGCTGTGAGGCCGTCCCACCAGCTCGCGACGATCTCGGCTCGCGGATGCAGCGGGCGCTGCCGCCGCGATCCGTCACGGAATCAGGATCGATGATCCAGTGGTTCTTCGGCTCTCCAGATCCTGATGGGCTTTCGCTGCGTCCTTCAGCGCGTATTTCTGGTTGATCGGGATCTTTACCGCGCCGCTGGTGACGACCGCGAACAGGTCGTTGGCGGTGGCGAGCAGATCCTCGCGCTTGGCCGTGTAGGTGACGAGGGTGGGCCGGGTGACGTAGAGCGAGCCTTTTTGCGAAAGAATGCCCAGATTGAACGCCTCGATCGGACCCGACGCATTGCCGAAGCTCACGAACAGGCCTAGCGGCCGCAGGCAATCCAGCGAGCCCGGGAAGGTCGCCTTGCCGACGCCGTCGTAGACCACGGGGCACAGCGCGCCCTTGGTGATCTCCTTGACCCGCGCGACGAAATCCTCCTCGCCGTAGAGGATCACGTGATGACAGCCGTGCGCCTTGGCGAGCTCGGCCTTCTGCTTGGAGCCGACCGTGCCGATCACATTGGCGCCGAGGTGGTTCGCCCATTGGCAGGCGATCAGCCCGATCCCTCCCGCCGCGGCGTGGATAAGCACGTTGTCGCCTTTCTGCACCTTGTAGGTCCGGCGAAGCAGATATTGGACCGTCATGCCCTTGAGCATCATGCCGGCCGCCTGCTCGTAGGTGATCTTGTCGGGAAGCTTTATGGCGCGGTCGGCCGGCAACAGGCGCTCCGCCGCGTAGCTGCCGGGCGCCACCCAGGCGACCCGGTCGCCGACCTTGAAGTCCTTGACGCCCGGCCCCACCGCGATGATCTCGCCCGCGCCTTCGTTGCCGAGCACGAAAGGCAGGGAGGACGGCGGATAGAGCCCGCTGCGGAGATAGGTGTCGATGTAGTTGAGGCCGCAGGCATGTACCCGGACCTTGATCTGGCCCTCCCCCGGGGCGCCGACCTCGACGTCCTCGTATTTCATGACTTCGGGACCGCCGGGTTTGTGAACTCGGACTGCTGCGACCATGACTGGCTCCTATAGGGAATTCGGCTCTCGATCGACGGACCGAGCGCCGGCGCGATGCCACCGCACTCGACCCGTTGCGGGCCGCGATCATAGGTTCGTCCCGCCAGGACGCAAGGGATCGGGCCCGCTCGAGCCATGCGCAGGGTGCGCGGGGTTTTTGCGCGCGTCGTGCTAGCCTTAGGGGTGTCGTCATCGGGAGAATGGCCATGGACACGCCCCAGCTTCTGCAACGCTGCAGGGCGATCGGCACCAGCACCTGGTCGGATGCACTCGATCAGTGCGGCATCGCCGGCGTGGTGCGCGGGCTGGTTCAGCGCAGCGGGCACGGGCGGTTCGCGGGATTTGCCGTGACCGCGCGCGAGCGTGCCGGTGCGCTCGGCAGCTTTCCGCGCGCGGAGTTCGGGGTCGGCCAGATGATCGCGGCAATCGAGCCGGGCGACGTGCTGATGGCGGACGTGGGCGGCGCCGACATTTCCACGTTCGGCGGCCTTGCGGCGCTCGCGACCCAAAACCGCGGCGCGGCGGCCGTCGTGATCGACGGGGGATGCCGCGACGTCGAGGAGATCCGCGCGACCGGCCTATGGCTCGCGAGCCGCTCCGTCACCCCGACCACGGGCAAGACCCGGCTCAAGCTCGAGGCGCTGGGCGAGCCGGTGACGATCGGCGGCATCCCGGTGAAGCCGGGCGATCTCGTCGCGGGTGACGACACCGGAATCGTCGTCATTCCCAGAGGCGATCTGGCGCGCGTGCTCGAGGCGGCCGAGCGCATGTTGAAAACCGACGCCGCGGTCGAACAAGCGCTTCATGCCGGAAAATCGTTCGCGGAAGCGGCCGCCGCGGCGAATTACATCTGAGCGCGAACGGGCAAGGGCCGGAACATCCCGCCGGCGGCGGCGTTGTTTGCTCGTCATGCCGGATTGGCGTCGCGCAGTTTCACCGGAGGCTCGAATGCCGACTGCGACCGAGCCGAAGCGTTCAACCGCCGACCAGCTTCGCCACGACATCGACCGCGGCCGGACCGGAGACAAGGTGTCGTGGCCGGATCCTGCCTCGGTGCCGCTCGGCACCGACGAGGAAGCGGCGGGCACGCCGCTTGCTCCCGGCGACGTCGCCGCCGCGCGCCGGGCCGAACGGCGCGGCCTGCATCAGCCGCAGCCCAACACCGGCCTGGGGCATGCGTGGATTCTGGTCGGCTTCATTCTCGCGCTGTTTGCCGGCATGCTGGCGTGGTTCATCGCGACGGCATAGCCGATCTGGCGAGCGCGACCGCGTTGACGCGGACGGGGCTTCTCATGGGCTCAGGACGCGGGCGCCACCGGACCTCGCAATAGTCCGCTGGCGAGGAAACAAACCGCGAGCGCGACCAAGGCCAGCTTGACCGGGGTCCCGGGCTCCATGTCCTTGGCGACCGTCACAACGGCAAACACCGACCAGGCGAGGAGCAGCACGACGTTGAAAGCGCGGAATCGCGCGACGCGCAGCGGGTGCAGGAACGGGAAGGGTACGAAGCTCAGGCCGCAAAGCATCACCACGAGAGCGACGTCCGGCCATGGCCCGGGCCGCAGCAGGAAGAGATAAAAGGCCACGACATTCCACAGCGCGGGAAAGCCGCGGAAATAATTGTCCGGCGTCTTCATCCGACGGTCGGCGAAATACAGCGCACTGGTGACCAGGATCAACAACCCGGCCGGGATCGCCGCGCTATCCGGCAACAGCCCGCCGGCGACGATCGCGTAAGCCGGCACGAACACGTAGCTGAGATAATCGACCACGAGGTCGAGCGTGTCCCCCGACCAGCGCGGCAACAGCTCCCGGACC
>WNGH01001131.1_pt1 | contig 24503 bp, 38 predicted proteins | sample 5400631 | NCBI WGS metagenome assembly WNGH01 (sample SAMN13153373, study PRJNA577476) | soil metagenome | isolation source: 115 cm soil or saprolite under Garry oak tree replicate 1 | place: USA:California | collected 2016-06-15
CATCTACTCAATAATGAGTAACCAAAAAATTTCAGTTGATGAATTGGGCTCCTTTTTTAAATTGGGGCTTGTTTTGGGCTTATTCTTTTGGGAATATGGTTATTCCTTTGGTCATGTATATAGGCATTGTGTTACTAACGCGGAGAGGCGGGCGAATCGGAAAACCGATATAGCCGTTATGCTACGTTGTTGTTAGTGATAGTGACATGGACTACCGACTAACTGCGAAAGTGACCTACGAGGACAAATCCGAGGACATAGACGCAACACGGCAGGCTCTACAGATCATCATCGAGGACAGGCTAGTACGTCTCAGAGGCCTACGGTTCAAAGTCTCAGAAGTAAAGGTTGGAGGCGATTCCCAAATGAGTTCTCAAAAGGTCTATTGCGTCAAAGACTCCGAATTCTACAAGAAAATCAAGACCGGAATAACAATCGGTTACAGCGTGGCCAATATTCGCGGCGGTCTTTTCGAGTGTCCAGTATGCAAAAACCGCGTTATGTCAGACTTTGGAGAACCTTTCGAGGGAAGGATATAGCCATGGAACAGACTGAGACTAAAATCCCTCAGCTAGTCGAATTGAAAAGACTACTCGACAGCCTAGAGGGAATCCCGATACCCTGGGGCCTCCACGTTCATATCCGAGACGTTCTAGACGATTTGGAAAGGCATGGTTACGGGCCGTCGAAATGATGGTTCCTGAGCCGACACGGAGAGAGGGACAGAGAATAGACGATTGGCTAGACATGAGGAAACCAGAATGAGCCGATCTAAGATTATTCGAATCATAGCTAAGGCAAGTTTCGACGCTGATTGGCAACTTGTCGCTAGTCATATCGAAGACATCTTGAACGGCAAATGGGACAACATTACTTTCAAAGTCAGTTACCCGACTTCTCGACCAGTGGTTACGATAGGGCGAAAAGAGGGTTCCGGCAATAGAGAGGTAGGTAAGGAACAATGAATCGGGTTAGTCGAAGATTGCACGGATGGAGAAAACGGTCGGGGATATGGGTCAAATACGAGCCTGTCAAAGTGATCTGGGTGATCAAGAAATGACCGTATGTGACTCTTGCCTAGACGCGGCCTATGATGATGGAGCCGAAACGAAAGGGCTTCAGCGTACGATTTGTGTCTCTATGGGTGGAGAAATAGCGGATCATATTTGCGAAGCTAGAGACTCGGGCCGAAAATGCGATTGTAGGTGTAACAAGAATTGACAGAACCATTGAATCCTAGATGGGGAATTCCTCAGGCTTTACTAGACATGATTGACGAACAAGTTGATGAAATCATGCTGATCACCTTCGGCCGTCTTGGTCTAAGCGAAAAATGGCTTAACGCCCTACACAAGCCTGAGGGATTAGATCGTTGACTTGTCCTTTCTGTGGCATACCTGACGAGAGAATCGGAGAACGTCATTATGAGAGACACCAGATCGAATATTTGAAACGGATTGCTAAAGCTCTCGAACAGTTAGCAGAACTAGTCGGCCGGAAGGTAGAAGGGCCATGAGCTTTCATGAAGAATCTTTAGCTTATTGTTCTGGCCAGTGTCAGGCGTCTAGGTATCCGCCTGCTAGTTGCCGCTGTCCCTGTCAGGGCCGGAACCATGGAGTCTTACGGTTTCGGAATCCGGTGATCAACGTTACACCTTACGGTTACGAGGAGCCTGTTCACGAGTTAAAGCCGGGATATTTTCTGCCGCGCGACCGTCAAGTGTTAGGCCTGCCCGAAATCAAGCCCAAGATCGAGCCTGGGATAAGCCGACCTTCTCTACGGCCTCAGGCACATTCCTTTACCCGTAAGATCGGTAGATCGCTGAAACACTCCATAGTCGGATATTCACAGGATGATCTTAACCAGTCGATACTTGACGGTCTCAGAAAACAGTTTTCACAAGAACGGGTCGATTCGATTGTGACAGAGAGCTTTTCCGAATTCTTTTCTCATAATCCGGATCTGAACACTCCAGAATTGTACGAGTTGTATGAGAATAGCGATATTGACAGGGTACTAGACCGTCGAGGGATACGCTGGGTTATCGGCCGTCCCAAACTGAAACGCTAACGCCGTCTTTCTGGATGGTGCAACCGGACGTATGATCCGCGTCCGTGTGATAGATGCTCTGACTTCGTATGATAGATAGATGCGTAGTCCTTCCTGCCCCTGGGCAATTCCCTCAACCGTCGATGGGGTTTGACCATGTTCAGGACCGGATAGATAGATTGTAGAAGTCTTTCCAGATGAGTTTGAGGCGCGTTTTTTTGGTAGCGAGGGACGCGCTAAACCCTCAGCTTTGTCGCAACCGCTTTCATCCCGTAAGGGCCTCCCTTCTCGGTCTAGCGAAACAAAGCATTGTGAAAACAGATAGACAAGCCATGTTCCGAGGAGCCTTATAGCAGTTTCGGACTAGGCCAGAACTTGCATCCCTTAAATTCAGGCAGATTGCTGATCATAAATTCCAGCGTGTTGCCGTCATCATATTCGTAGGTTTCTGACTGCAAGATTCTTCCTGTTCCTGGTCCTGCTGAATAGTGTTGTGCTTGTCGCAGATGCGCATAGTTCCTGTGCTTCTTCCGCGTTTAGCTTCTGTAACCATTTTGGGCCGATCATTTCTTCTTGTAGACGTCGCGTTCTTTCCTATGTGCAAACCCGACCACCTGTTCAGTCTCTATCATGGCGATAACGCATCTGCCCTCGCCATCAGACAAGTGTTTACGTCCATCCTGGACTTCATGGAAACAGTTCTCGCAGACAGTCATGTTTTTGCCTCTGGTTCATGGGGGATAACTGTCATGCAAGTACCTCGAGTCACCTTGTTACCTTCTGGTTACTAGGCAAGAATCCCTTCCCAGTAGAATCTATCTAGAATCCAGAGCATGATAGTAAATTGAGGAATAAACTTGCCTCTGATGACTCTGAATGTTCGTCGCCATCCTCCGCGCCGATTATGTGAACCTGTAACAACGACGAAGCAGATCGAATGAACTGCTATCTGAAACCTCATGATTTCTCCGAGGGTTCTGCATCGGAAACCTTCGCTCTAATTTGCTCCTCTGTGAATTGGCCGAGATACATCTGTTCGGCTATGTCGGGCTCTATTCGTCGTTCTTCTCTCCATCGGTGTCCCGTATTATAGTCGAAGTGTGTTATTCCATGATTTGGGCTTCCTTCATGTGAACACCGTGTCCAGGGTTGATAGCCAACGCAGACTTTTGAGCCGTTTCTGATGATATGCTCGTGTGGAGCCATTTGCGGGTTCTGTCGGCAAGCCGTTTTCGTTTTCATTTTCTGCTCCTATGGTTCAAGAAGTCGTCCATGATGTCTATCACAGAATGGATACGCTTTAGATCAACTGGCCCAGGCTGTTGGAGAACATAGTGCAAGTGGTCTCGGCATCCAGCTAGGAACCTGTCACGATCCATACGGAACTGTGCCTCTGACCTTACCAATCGCACTAGCAAGTCCTGTAATGGTAACGGTTGAGTAGTATCCACGTCTGATGTAGGCATTTCTCCATAGCCAGTGTCCTGCCCCATTATTTCTTCCTCTTTCTCGGCTGGTGTGTAAGCCATTCCGGTATTATCACGGCACGGATCATCTGTTGCATGTTGATACTGCGCTTCTTCGCTTCTTTCTCGATGGTTCTTAACATCTTTGTCTCGAACTGCTGGATGAACTTGACTCCTTTACGCTTCATAGTTATATCCTGCTACTATCTAAAATATAAGCATGTTCCTGTTCATTATGGTATCTTGTGGGCTTCCTCACCACGTTGGGAGCGATTCTAGCGCCTTTCCTAGCCAGCATGATGGCTCTCGCCAGCTTCATCTACTGGCAGACAGCACTACTCTACCTCTCCATGCTCGGACTATTCTTGGCCTGTGCTTTACGATTCCGTTCACGACATGATCATCTTGAATGGGATGATAAACTGACTGATATTCGGAGAGAGGAAGCTCTCAGACGGTTCTTGAAGGAGGTGAGTTGTTGAAGCTAAAATACTGGGTTGGCCTTGCCTCTGTAGCCGCGATATTCTCGTCAAGCATGCTCTTGACAGTGGGATCGATGATGGTCGCGGTTCTAACATGGGCCCCATGTGGAATGCTCTCCTGTCATATCTGAGTAGTTCTTTTCCCAACTACTCTTTTTTTCTCAATATGTTGAACCGTGTTCTAAACTTCCTGGATGGTCAAAACTTCAAAGTCTGCGTGAGCCGTATCCAATACATTACCCGTCTGAAGTGTTGTATAGAAGAAATATGTTACGCCCACAGTCAGAGTCGTTTCTGGCATGTTGAGAGCACAAGTGATTTGAAGAGTAAGTGTATCGGGGACAAATCCACAGTCAGCGTTTCCAGCAGAAGCTACATTATCACCAGCATTAGGAGCAGACCCTTGCGCTGGAATACTGATTGTTCCAAAATAGACATTATTGTCTAGACCTACAGTTCCAGCCCCAGTATCATACATGAACGAGTTGAGAAATATCATTACAGTACTAGACACTACTGTTTTTATTGTTACCCCCATTCCGGTAGAAACAGGAGTTGTTGATGTAGTCGAAAAATTAACTGGCCCATTTGTTGCAAATGCCTTGGTGGGCTGTGATGCTCCTCCTCCTCCCGTTGCCAACGAGATTCCTAAGACAAAGACGACTAGGATTAGTCCGATTACCAATGGCATCGATTTTCGCGTTGGTTCTTGGCTCATCTTTTGCTGAATCTCCTGCCCGACCCACGCGGGGCACGCCCTAGCCGATCTCTATTTATCGCGTCGAACAGGTTTTGGAAAGCGACAAATGTCAAGATGAGAAATAGATAGAGGAATGGTGTCAGAAACAAGAGTGGAACGCCGAACGTGGCGTAGGATATTCCGGCTGTGTCCGAAACTATGATGATGATCTGTTTACTCGCTAGGAATGGGAACTCACTGATGTAGAGGAAGATGCTGGCCCAGCGTGCGATAGAACCGGGTAGAAAGAACATGATAGTAGCAAAAACCGCCATGAACACTTCGCCGATCAGGGAGAAATAGATGAAGAAGGTCAAGCAGGAGGCCTCAACATAACCTTCTCATTGTAAATCGGAAAATAGTCTGTTGGATTATTTATCCGTAAGTAGTAGTGTTTGTCCACCTCTGCCAGCTTCAGCACTAGCCGGATAGCGCGTAGTGGTTCATGCCAGTTTGTTGGAATTCTCTCGGGGTAGATGAAAGCGTCAGGGTTGAACCGTACCCTCGGCACGATGTTCTTGTGGCGTGGAGTATCATACCTCCATGCGATTCCCCGCTTTTTCGCCTGGTAGTTGAAATAGACAAGGTTCCGAACATCTTTCTTCCCGGACGCGGCCGAGTCCATGACCTGTTCAGCCTGGTCAGTCATAATGTACACGTTGTAGAGATCATCTCCGATCAGCTCGTAGGGGTCATAGTCGTAGTGGGGCATGTTCAGAATATGATCCACGCTTCCACTGATCGGGTTGGTTGGACAGTTACAGTAAACATCCATACCCTCCTCCTCAGCAATCCACGCCCCATAAGCCATGATGAACGTCTTACCAATCCTGTTCTGCTGGCGTAATCCTGTCCGGCCGCCGCCGCAGATTTCGTAGATGCCCATGTCGATAAGCGAGAATTTCCGGCTCATTTCCTCACCGGATGCCAACTGCCAAAGACACGCTCAACAAGTTCAAAATGGGCGTTCAGTCTTTCCCATTCAATCCTGAAAGTTTTGAAGTTTGTCTGAGGTTGACAGCGTTTAATATGATAATACCGCCAAACAGTCACATTTCCACAGTTTTTACATCGATAGTGCTTCAATGATAGTCTCTCACTTTCTGGTAGTTCGGATACTTTTTGCTACGCTCTTTGATGTTTTTCACTAGGTTCCTCATTCGCTGGCGTGGACTAGGATTCTTACCCAAGACGAGCCAGTCCTAACAGTGCGAATGCCGCGATTATCGCCGCAATTGCGAGTATGACTTTTTCTTCTTCTGTTATCATGGGCAAGCCTTCGTGTGTAGGGCGCAGTTGACGTTGACTCCGAAATAGTAGGTGTAGAATAGGCTGGCGAAGGCGAGAATGACAGTAAAAGCGATCAGGAAGCCGAACAAGCCCCATTTCAAGTTGGACTGGTGAACGTTCAGTTTGTGGCGGCGTTCGAGAAAGTCGTTCTTGTAGGCTTGATGGACTAGCATTGGGTCGATTTTGGCTTTCGGAACCAGTTTCCCATCTGCGGCTAGAGCGTCAGGCTCGCGTCCGAATACTGGGATTGGCCGTACATCGTCCCAGTTGTAGAGGGAGGCGGGTGCGCCGTTGGGATTGTCAAACATTTCATCCCCCCTTGTCGGAATAAAGTATTCGCCTGTCTTATCCTTGGTGATGGAAAGTTCTGCTCTTGCCGCGCTTCCAATCTTCAACTCGGACTCTCTCTTGAGATACCTGTCTATTCTACGGTTCGGCGTGAAAACGTAGAGTTGACGGTAGGGGATTTGCCGGATACGGTACCATCCTTCTGGCCATGCTCCGAGCTTGTTCCAGATACCGTTAGCGAAGAAGTAGAAGACAAATGCGATACCAATGCCTGTTCCTGCGCCTCCAAACATGTAAACGATGCCTACTGCTGTCATCAGTATCAGCATCTTGATAGGGTCTATGGTCTCAGCTCCGGGTCTCTTGGATTCTGCGCTCTGAAGCGTCTATAGAGCTTTTCCAGCTTGCTAAGTTCTCGACGGTTCTGGACAGCACGGACACGCTCTCGTATCAACGCTAGTCTTTCAGCCTTTGCAGGCGTAAGCTCGGTTGAAATTCGCCCTGACGACTCGAACGGTCGGCCTTTCGGATAGACAGGTGAGCCTCTGCTTGATTTGACATGAGGCGGTTGTCGGTATCCCCTGCTTGGGCCTCCATACCGTTCGCGGATAGCGTCGCGTAGTGTTCGGCCCTTCTTTTGCGGCTTTGGCTGTGGCTCGACTCTTCTCTCTAAATTCTCGACTGGAATCTCACGATGCGGAATATCCTCAGGTCGTCTGCCTGTCGGAGCTTGGGGCTGTTTCGGCTCTGTCGCCTGGAATACTTTCTCGAACTTCTCTGCTGACAGTTTAGCCTCTTGCTGTGCCTGTTCAGCCTTTTTCCGTTGAGCCTCACTCATTTACGTCGCCTCGCGTGGGCGTGCCTTCTTTTCCATTTCGTCCAGTAGCTCTCAAATTGTGGATTGCTTACAGCGGCATGAAGCAAAGCTCTTCCAAAGCTGTACGCTTCATCAGGGCTTATGGCGAAACCGTTACGTTCTTTTTTGCTATGAGGGCGACTACCTTCTGGATGCGCCATTAGATGAAACTGAATTATGTCGCATTTCAACTTGCTAGTACTTGTAGGATGGATTATCCATTCTATACCAGTTGACCGAAATCCATCCCAGTCGATGGTTGTCCCCTGTAGAAGCTTTTCTCCGCAAAAAGGACAATCCCTAGGCGCAATGATTTTTCTGGTTTTCATCCTATCTTCGTCTCTCTGGCGAGTGCGGAGCAGGCGGAACACTATACCCGCGTTCACGCGCTTCCGAAAAAGCAATCGCAACCGACATTCGTTCACTGACTCCCTCATGCCTAAGCTGTCGTATCTTATTGCTAACAAATCTCTGAGCCGCCTTAGTTGTCATGGTTTAAGCCTCCACATTCACACACTAGACAGGTTGGATCGCCGCAACACCATTCATGTCCCAAGTCACAGGTCTCGACTTCATCCGCTTCACTGAACGAATCTACCGTCATTTACCGTCTCCTTTCAGGATTCGTACCAGACATGGCTACCGCAAAGTTGGCCTCATGCTCGAACCGTTTATACTTCTCCTCCAACTCCCGATACTTGCCCGGATTACGGACTTTGAGATCGTCAAAGTCGCGGTTGATACGCTCAGAAATCTCACGATGAACCATTTATGCTCCGACTCCTTTCTGAGCCTGCTTACTGCGTTCTTCGGCTTCTGCTTTGAGTTTCTGTAGCCATGCTGTCATTTCAGACTCGAACCGTACTGAGGACTGTCCCTGTTGGCCGTCTGTCCGTGACCTATTGGCTCGAAGTTCGTCTATCAACATTTCCCCAATCTCCGGTATTGGAATGTCTAGTGCTTCGCCTCCGATCCCATGTTCTGCGACCTGTTTCATGTCAACATACAACAGTATCTGATCCGGTGTTATGCTTGTCCGTTCGAACCACTGGTAAGGGTCTATCTTGTCGCTGAACGCGTGAGACTGGGGCGCGTCCTTCTGTCCGATCCCTATCTCTGTTCCGAGAACCGATGAAAATGTCTGTTCGCTTCCCTCCAGCTCTATCTCTGCCCTGCCCTTCGGAACCTGTGATCTCAGCTTTTCTATCGGCACGGGCTCGTTCTTGACGCGCGAACGATTCCCTGTACCATTCTTCTCGTTGCCTGTTTCGTCTGTGGACACGCCTAGTCCTCACCCAGAGATAAGTTGACAGTCCCGTGATTCCTGCGCCGAACAGGTAGATAAACAATCTCGCCTCGGCAACGGTGCAGGCTAATCCGCTTAGACAGGCCTCGTAGGTCAAAGACCAGAAGGACTCCCTCTAAACAGCCGAAATAGGCCAATGGCGACGATGAGAAAAAGTGCCAGTAGGAAGAGGTTTCCGAAGGGTACAGTTCCGAAAGCAGTAGCAGAGCCAAACGTGACAAATGCTATGAGATTGCCGAACGATGTTATTCGTGAAAGTGCTGATCCAGCTAGTACTCCTGGGTATGCGATGGCGGCTCCGATGAAACCTGTTGCTTGTGCTACCCCTGCTGACGCTTGGCATCCCCAATCCCAAGCTGAACACTTGCTAGGGGTCGTTAGAGAATTGGCGGTCTGCTGGAATGTAGGCCATGCCGCAAACAACTGGTTCATGTTGTTCTGAACGTCAGCACTAGGAATCGTTGCTCCAAAGGCGACCATTAGAATAGCGAACATTCCGAATGTGAACAGCACATTGTCAATGCTGATGTTTGACATTTTAGAAATAGTTCCTGGCTGTTTTTCCGAACACTGTCGCTCCGAGGAAGAGGAAGAAGATGACGACGAACGTTTCCAGCAATCCGACGCCTGCAAACATGAAGAAGAAGGTTAGAAAGAAGAATAGGAAAACGTCGCCTGCGGCTACAAACTTTGTCACATTAGCCGAGGCGAACCCTACAGTGACTAGGAGGAATGAGACAACTGTTAGTAGCGCGATCCAAAACAGTGAACCGGAAGTCTGACAGGAAGCGGTGACAACCATGCACATTCCATTAGATAGTGCAGGGAGCATACAGTCGAGTTGGGCGAAGTTGTTAGTGCAGGCCGCGTTCTGTGGCGGTGTCGCGCCGATCACGTTTCCATTTATCCAAGCCCACAGTCCTGTTGTGCTAATTCCGGCCGTATTGCATGGGCTACCGTTCGCGGTGCAAGCGGCTGATGTTGAGATTATTGAGGGAAGAATTCCTGTTGTGAAAGACATTCCAGGCGGGTTGACACAGATTCCCCCATCTCCTGATATGCCACAGCCCGCGTTAGTATTGTTCAGGTCTAGTCCTGAAAGCGTTGCCGATACTGCGAGTCCTATCCATTCACCACTACTGACGGTAACGGGAACGGTTAGAGCGAAGCGTCCTTTGACCGGGTTTGCTCTCTGTGTTGATGATTGAAGTAGGCCGCCGCAGGCAGTTGTGAACGGGGCTTGTCCTGCGCCGCAGGATGCAGTATAGACTCCGAGCGCAACATTCTGACTGTTAGCATACGTCTTAGCTACATTCGTGGTTACGTTAAGCAAGACTCCGTTGATGCCTGATTGGAACTCGTAGAAGATCGTGAATGACTGGTTGAAGTTGATAGTATGGGTCGCATTAGTGTTGACCAGCGTTATCGCAGGGTTTCCACAGGCACCATAGCATTGAGTTAGCGAGGTTATTGAGCCGCCTGCGGCGAGAAGCTCAACTGTCAAGTGTGACCATGTATTAGGCTGTCCACCACCACCGCCATTCGCAAAACTCATGGTTGAAGGCGTAGAGCCTCCGCTGGCATATTGTCTATCTTCAGTTGTTCCAGCCTGACGATTTCCACCAGTTACAAAACAAGTGAAGGTGTCACGGATCGCCTGTCCACTATTTCCTGAGAATGTTGGACAGTTCGCCGCCCCATTACCGGATGAAAATGCTTCATAGATGAAACTGTTCGGTTGAATTATCATAGTCAATGTATCACTTGCGGGGCCACCACCATTAGTGCCAACATCTTGATTTGTAGCCCCTGTGCCTGTGACAAAGCTGTAAATGTCAACTGAGAATGAGAAGTTAGTGCATCCAGAGGCTCTTGCGACCGTAATCACGTCGCTTCCACCTGAGGAAACTCCCCTCCAAATTGCATCTACCCCACTTAGTCCGATTTGAGAAACGACCCGACTGTAAACTGTCGATAAGGAGTCTGTAGGAGTCGATACGTCTGATCCTGATGAAATCCAACATTCAGTATGAATCATTACTGTATCGCTGGCCGCCGTCGAGATTGCCGAGGCCGCGCATGAGGCGTTTAGACATTGGTCAACCTGTGTGCTACGGTCATAGACCGGAATTGAGGCGTGTACTGGAAGAATTCCGGGGGGGATTAGGAATAGGCCGAGAGATGCAACTAGAAGTACCAGTAAAAGCCGGAATATGCGGAGTCTCGTAACCTATAGCCCTCCCGGAGTACGCTTCTGAACAAAGTCGTAAGCGAGAACTGCCAGTACTAGTGCGGCGAATGTGAACGGTATCAGTTGGACGACTGGAACCATGCCGGGTGTCGCTATGATGTTCGCGTTCGGCGTACTGACTACTGGGTCGATTTCTACAGCCGCACTAGTCCAAGTCTCTGAGCTTCCGATTGTCGTTGCCAGAGTGACAGATGCAGGACTTGTCACAACGCCGCTATCTACCTGGTCTTCTCCCATGCATAGATTGTTTCCTGTGCATCCTGTCAGCGTCTGCGACTGACGGACATTCGTATTGGCTCCTGCACTTAATGTTGCAGTTCCGTTCGCCATCGCCCCTCCTATAACCCAACTCTTAGCATTTACTGTTGTCAGAGTAGTTGTTGCGGAAGTACCGAAGCCTGAAGATGTCTGGATTGTGCTTGAAGAGCCTACTCCTTTATACGACGCGGCCATTAAGCCGCAGGTGTAGAAAGCATTACGGGCCCCAATAGTGATCTGGTTGTTTGGGTTGGAACTGGGCGCAAAACCGCCCCAAGTCTCGATTCTCTGCTTATTACCAGTCAATGCGGCAACTAGTCCGTATGGAGTTCCGACATTATCCGTCATTGACAAGACTGAATCTATGTTGTCGTCAAATCCAACCACGACTAGAATAAAGTCACCGACAACTGTGCTCTCGGTCACAAACCTACTGTCACATCCAATCGTTCCTATGAAGAACGTGGACACTACTCCGAAAGAGATTGTTGACTGTATGATGGTTTTGGACATTGTTCTCCCCGTTGTCGAATCTGCCAGTGTACCTATCACGCCGGACACCAACAGGATAATGATTGCTCCAACCAGTAGGTCTGATATTGCGGAAGAAAAGTTTACAATCCTCCTGGCAGGCGACGCTCAAAAATCGCGTATGTCATCAGCAGTATCATGGCCCCGAAGAAGAACGGGATAAGCTGGATCATAGGCACTAGACCGACTGTCCCGGTTACGTTCGGGTTAGGCGTGAATCCTGCATGAGCTATCGTCCGTCCAGTTGTCAGGTTTGCGATTGTGGCGAACAGTGATGAGGCGAGGACGATCATGATTACTACTCCCAACAGATCACCGACCATGCCTGGGCCTGATGTTGCTCTGAGAATGTTGTTTAGGTTGGCCTGGAAGAAGCCCGTGTAGGGCCGGATTGGAACAACATCATTGTAGAGAACATCGACTATGCCTGCACCGAATACGCTGATGAACAGGGTTACGAGTAGGAGACGGGCAAAAAAGCGGGGTGGCCTCATCGCTGAGGCCCTCTATAGTCCACCTGGCAGATGCTTCTCGAAAATCGCATAGACCATCAACAGTATCATCGCCCCGAACAGGAAGGGAATCAACTGTATGATCGGCACAAAGCCGACGGAGGCCGTGATGTTGGCGTTGGGTTTGATGTTCAATGTAGCGTTGCCGAAGCTACTGTGGGCAATAGTGACACCAGTTGTAAAGTTCGCTACGACACCGAACAGTGATGCGCCGAGTACGACAATGATGACCCCTCCGAACACGTCGCCGATGATACTAGCGTTACTGAAGACGGTTCTGAGCAGAAGCAGAGGCGAAAAAACTGGGGGGGGCCTCGACATGGCGAAGCCCTCCTATAGTCCACCAGGAAGGTGTTTTTCGAAGATGGCGTACACCATCAGCAGTATCATGGCCCCGAAAAGGAACGGGATCAGTTGGATGATAGGAACGAAACCGATTGAGGCGGTTACGTTCACGTTTGGCGTGAATCCCGTGTGGGCGACTGTGATACCTGTGGTGAAGTTGGCGACTACACCGAACAGTGACGAGCCGAGTACGATGACGATTACTCCCCCGAACACGTCCCCGATAATAGAGGCGTGCTTGATCGCAAACGAGGGAAGATGCATTGGAAGCCCTGAGCCGTTGTTGATCCACGCCCGGTAGCGTTCATAGGTTGCTAGCCAGTACGCGGAGAACTGTTGGTAGGCCGACTTTAGCCGTCTATGGTTGAACGCGTTCCATATGAGGAACGTGAGAAGCCGTGTGTTTTCAGATGCCCGGAAGGCACTCATGGACAGTCCATACCACTGTCCACATATTTAACAGTTTGCCAAATCGCCTATTTTTTCGTCAATTCCCGAAAAAGAGGGAGTATTCGATAGTTAACGCGTTAAGCGTCTATTTCTGCGGGTTTGGATTCAGCAATTCCTTCTTGAGAGACGCGACCGCCGCCTCAAGAGTAGTAATTGCGTCAATCGGCTTCTCCCGGTACACAGCTTCCTTGTCCGAGTCTTGTATCACGTATCCGTTGCCGATCTGCCAAATCGAGAAATGGAACTTGTTTCCCATTCATGTCTCAACCTCGTCTTTGGGTAACATTCCCTTCGTTATATAAACCCATCCGAACGCGAAAAGCCCGAAAACAGCGATAAGAAGTAGCCCCTGCCAAGACGTGTGATTGAAACGTACACAGCCGGTTTGCTCGTACCATGAGAAATCTGGTGATGTGCAGGCGGCGTTAAATCCCATCTGGAACCCTGCGAAAATTGTGAAGAAGGCTACTGGCCAGAACACTATCACATATCGGTCAAAATTGTCCATTACTTGAAGATTCCTATTGCGGGTTCTGTTAACTTGTTAACGGATTAGAATCGCGTTAACCATCGTCGGATTTGTTGGTTGTGCGATCCAATGGTTACAACAATTGGTTATTGTCAATGGCTAAGACTAACGGTGTTGCCAATGGTACTACCAACGGTCATACCATAGGAACCGATGGCATGAACCAAAGTATTGTACTCCGTACATTGTCTATCTCAGAAACACTTATTCGTAGACTCTACTATCTGTAGTACGGTCACTAATCAGTAGTGGCGCAGGTAACATACGCCGCAAAACCACACCTGTGTAAGGCGGATGACTGTTACGGGGAACGGGAACGGGCCCGAGGGGATTTGAACCCCCGACGTTCCGGTGGCCGCGCGGTACCGCGGTAACAGCCGGATGCTCTGCCTCACTGAGCTACGGGCCCACGTTCTCCTATTTCGTCTCAGTTTTCATTATAACACTATCTTATAGTAGACGGATGACGGCTAGCGTTCTGAATAAGGGTCAGCCACTTGTTATCGCCTTCGATTCGGATTCCAGCCGCTTCGGCAGGGGTCTTACCCTTCAATCCCTCATGTGGTCTCAGATAGTTGTGATAGATTCGATAGCCGCGAAGGATTGGAGTCTCAGGCTTCTTTAGACCTCGCATAATCTTCTCGCGGTCTCGAATCTCTCCGTTCAATCGTTCCATCTTGTTATTCTGCAAATGTTTTCGGTAATCGATGTCCCGAATGTGGATCGCTCTTGGCCCCTTCAAGGTCCTGTATTCTTTCTTGAACGCATCTGAATACGAAGGCAATCCGTCAGTTATGAAGGTCAAAGGCTTCTTTCCGGCAAACTCGCTTCCGTGTCTGAGAAGATTCCTAGCATCGTGAATGAATTTGGAATCTGCTACCTCATGTGCTAGCCAGAATCTTGTTTCGTCGTCCATCAAGGCGAAAACATATTTCATATTGCCCTTGAACTTCACAAATAATTCGTCGGCTCTCCAAGTGTCTGACACCTTTGGAGTAATCCGATCAAGATACTTTTCCATCAGTCCGACGTATTTCTGAATCCACTTGTAAACTGCTACATGGCTCACGTTCACGCCCTCAAGCCTGAGAAATTTCTGAACGTTCCTTAACGATTCGCCGGTGAAATAGAGTTGCATAGCGCCAGTGATCGCTTGTGGACTAGCTTTCATCTTCTCGAACCCAAGATTGAACGAGAAGTATCTTCCACAATCGAGGCACGCATACAGTTGAATATCGCCGCTTTGGTTGTGTCGGATACCATCCTTCACTATATTCTGAGACTTACAATACCGACATGAATTGACCGTAACAGGCTCAATCCGCGTGATCCTAGCTTCGGCTTCTGCCTGAACCTCTTTTCTTAGATTGAACGATATCTCGACGGCCCAAATGTGCTTACACTTGATCTTCCGACTCGAATAATCCGGACAAGAACAGAACCATCCAGACTGAGAATACAGAACAGAATAGTAGCCGTTGCTGGATTGTGAAGCTACTCGATAACCGCCTTCATAGAGCCATTGAACCTCATTACCCTTCTCGCAAATCTGACGGCCACGAATTTCCCGAGCTTCCATCTGCCTAACTCTCTGCCTATTACTATGCGTATAGTACTATTTATGCCTACCGTACAGTTTGGGCAACTAATGGTAAGTTTAAAATAGACAGTACGCCGGATTATACCATAGAAAACATATGAAAATCGGAACCTACGATATACCTCTCTTTCGCCTGCCTAACCTCTTGGATGATGCCAAGACAATCTACAGCAATTTCCCAAAGGAAGAAATCAAAGACATGGATACCATCGCCAAACTACTCAACCACAAGTCGGCCCAATCAGGCGCGTTCAGACAGAAGCTAGCTGACCTTCGAGCATACGGACTAATTGAAGGGCGCGGCGGTATCAAAGTCAGCGATCTGGCTAGACGAATAACCTACCCTGATCCGAATAATCCCAAAGAACGAACCGAAGCGTACAAGGATGCAGTACTACGAATACCACTTTGGAAGGACTTCTGGAGTAAATGGGGTACAACGCCTCCCAAAGACCAATTCTGGGCGCAATTGACTAAAATCGCCGGTCTCGAAGCTCCGCAGGCTCAAAGCGTCCAAGAAGAAGTCAGAAATGCTTATCTAACTGATATTCGAGACATTCCAGCACAAGGAACGCCCATGATGCCTCAACAAACTGAACAGCAAAAGGAACCCGCCAAAGACACGGAGATATTCACCTTCGGTACAATTCAGGTGACGCTACCAAAGGTAAACGCGAAAGAGGCTTGGCTCAAGGCCAAGAAAATGATCGATATCTATCTAGATGCAGACGCGCAAAAGAAACCGTAGATCGCGTCTGTATCTTCTCTTTTTCTTTTCAGCATTTTTTCGCTAAGTTCATCGTGGATTTTTTTCATCCGACGACAGTTAACAAGATTTCAATCCGTCAACAAGTTAACAGAACCCTATTGCGACCAAGACTGCGACTACTGTGAGAATCGTAAAAACAGCCGCAATCAAAGCAGGCATGGTTCCCCAAATCCGGTTCATCGTCCGAGCATAGGTATCCTTCCAGTCGAGCCGACTCTTGATGTGGCAGAACGGGCAGAACTGGTAAACCCTCATCGGGTGTAACCCGTACTGGTAGGTTGTCGGAACATGACCGAGACTCATACACTTCTGCCATGATTCCTCTGTTCCTTCTGAGAGAACGATTATCGCACCGGAATTCTTCGGTTTCTTGTCTTTTCTGATGAAATAAAAGACGATTACGCCTGAGCCTGCGAACGCGGCAATAATGAAGGAGATTGTCGCGGCTAGAGGAATCGTAAGCACGTTTACTCGTCGTCTGTTACTACTGCGCCGCCGATTAACCCGAATATGATTCCACTGATGATCAGTGGAACAGAATAGTAGTATGTCCAGTAGTAGCCGTTCTTGAGCATCCAAGCATCATGCGCTACCCAGTCGAGAGGGCCGTTGTGATCCATTTCTGCTCGGAAGTTGGTCAATGCCGTGTTATAGACATCTGTGAACTGTCCTGCTTTCTGTGTCTGAGTATAGTTTTCGTAGAAGATGGCCCGGTTAATCATCTGTTCGGTGTAGCTGTATTGAAAGTCCATGCGGTTTTGAGGGGTCTGTTGCCATGACCAAGGACTGTTGAACGTGTTGGTGTCGTTGGCTAATCCTTCACTTTTCATGCCGTCGATGAATTTGTTGAGGAACGTGATTGATTGCTGGAATGTTGGTGCGTCCTGAGCGTTCTTGGCCCAGTCACCGATGACCAGATTGTAGCGTCCTTCGTTGATGAATCCTCGTTCGAAAGAGGCTATGCCTCCTGCAACAACCATCAGGATTCCGAGTATGAGAAACACGGCTCCAATAACTTTTGTTGAGCCTTTACTCATTTGTCAAGCCTCGTTTTGCATCGCGGACAGGATTTCGGCCGTTTCCGAATCTCCTTCCACTCGTAACCACACTTCGGGCATTTCATATCTGGATACTATTATTATTAGTCTGTTTATGAACGTTTCTTTTTCTTCCAGAACCGAATCCTGAAACCACCACCTGTCATTTGGTCGAACATTGAAAAGATGATTAGCAGGAACATTCCTATGATAAGGAATGGAAGAATCTGCAGGAATGGGTCGAAGCCTGTTCCTATGCCTCCGAAGCCTCCTTTCAAGAATACTTGTTCTAACACACGCTCATCCTCTGCTTCCGAATCATTCGGTTCAATTTGAACTTGCCTATCTGGACGAACAGTATCCAGAACCATGGGATAGCCGTGATAATGTAGTATTCGAGGTCGTTAGCGTCTGCGCCCCGGTGAAGCGTGAAATTCCACATCGGAACAGTGTCAGGAAACTTGGCCAAGGGAGCCAACAATAGTAAAAACGGGTTTAACGCTCCAGCAAGCGACAACCAGACAATCGGAAGATCATAGGGCGCGGCCGTGTAGAGGATGAAAGTGACGGGTAGGTAAATCCAGAACAGGCGGTACATTCTGATCAACAGCAGAATCGGCAGATCGATGAGTGCCAGCATTAGTGGATAGTTGAAGGTCAAGGGATAATTGAGCAGGTACCAGATGTAACCGTAGGGAGTATAGTACGGGAAACACCAGCAACGGACAGAATAGATTATGGATGCGAGGTCGTGGTGGTAGTAGAAGGGTAGTTGTGCCATGCGCCACGCAAATAAGCCGACGGCCAAGAACGTTTTTTTCTGGTCTTGGAAAAAAACCCAGTCTAAGAGTTTTCCGATCATCTCCCCAAACGCCACGCCTTCAGAAGGAGCAAGAAACAGACTGTAAAATAGAGAGGGATTACTGGCCATCCATTAGGTACACTCAAGGCCTTTTGCACAACGAACGGCGACATGACAAATCCGAACAATGCGGCTAAAGCCGTGACTAGTTCAGCGATCAGATATGGAACAACACCCAGAGCATCAAGCTACTTATGAACATTGACGCTAGAGCAAACACAATGGCTGTCCAGACATAGAAGGCTTTCCTATACGATTTCTTCATCAGCAAAATTTGAAAGGCCAGTTCGGTTTTCGATTCAGGTATGGGAGGAGGTATCGCTTTACCTCCAAACATCGGCATTTGCGGTGGATTCGCGACCGTCGCGGGCGCAGGAGGCTCCTCTACTGCGATTCCTGCACTATGTGGAGGTTTGCTATCATAGTGTTCCTGCATTTTTGCATATGGTACGAATCGGCCGCATCCTCCACACCGGAAATATTGCTCACTACTGCTCATGCCTTTGACATTTCCATGCTAATAATTAAAGTTTCAACAGGCCTCTAGGAGCATGGTTCTACAGTCAGAGCAGAGAGATACATCGTCAAGTGTCCGAACGTCCTTTGTCTTCTTGCATCTTCCACACTTCTTGACGCTTTTTGTAGTCGCATCCTTTTTTTTCATCCAGACAATGACTCCCGAAGGTACACTGGTTGCATTTGCATCCACACTCGACTCCATGCAAGGCTATTTCACTTTCCCATTCTTATGGTCTGTCATCGGCCCCGGGCTACCTCGACCAATTTCTTGGTGATCCACCATGCTCTTGAGACTATTGGAATACTGTGCCTTAACAGTTTCGGGTATTTTTTTGGCCCAGTGTGATTGTGAATTATTGGAAAGTCGATGATCCCGTATGGTTTGCGCGGTCTGATGGTTTCATGTATCTTGCCAGTGTAGCAGACTTTTGTGGAGACTAGACGAGGTGAAAAGTTGGGGTTCCAGTCAGGCATATATCGTCCCTCCTCCAGACCGATTATCCGTATCGCGTAGTAGGGCATGGTCGGCTTCAACTCTCTAATATGGTTTAGTAGCATCTGTGAAGGCTCCTCGTCATCATCCACGAAGAGTATCCATTGGTCACGCTCTAGCTTGTCAATGAAATAGTTGCGCGCTGTGGCGAAGTCGGTGATTGGTTGATAGGGATATTTGGAGAGGTTGATTATCTGGAAGTTCATAGCGGCTGTCGCCTCGCCAGAAGTATGCCTTTCGCCTGTCCAGACATTCTCAACACCAGATTTCTGAGACTGTCCTTCCGCATGGCTGACTGGACGATTGGCTGAACGACCAGGTTCAATGCGTAGAGAAGCATCATAAATCGGGGATGAATGTTCCAGTAGCGGAAGAACAGTGTGTTACCATAGGCCCAGTCTGCTTCTAGACTGTAACGTGAATAGTCCATCTTGCGACCCCAGCCGTCACGGATGCTTTTGAAGCTGTGAGCGAAATCGTGTTGAAGCCTTACTGGAAGCAGAACAATAGGAATTCCGTGAAGCTCGGCTCTCTTACACAGGTCACTGTCGGCCCTCGACCAGGTATAGGCTCCACCCCAGGGCAAGCCAATTTTTTCCAGTGTTGAACGGTGAATGATGAAGAAGGACATGAACGGGTGATCCACGACCATCGGTTTGTCTGTTCCATGCCAGTTCTGATAATAGTAGAAGCTCCTGCCATTTTTTCCCCGGAACAGGAACAGGTCGAGGAGATGCCCGACACTCATTGACTTGGCTAGTAGATTCCAGAAGTTCAGGTTGTGAACTGGACTCTGAACCGTCCCGTTATGGAGCACTAGCTGGCAGGAGATAATTGGCTTCACCTTGTCGTTGTTCTTCTTGAGGAAGTCGAGGACTGTCTGGAAGTCAGGATTGTAGTATATGTCCGGGTTTGAGACGGCTATCCAGAACGAAGAGGCCAACCGTATTCCTTTCAGGTTAGCATTGGCCCAGCTAGTCTTTGCAGGCTCATAGACTACCCGTATTCCCTCTTGTGTCTTGAGATACTCTGCTGTTCCATCGGTCGAGTGCTGGTCTATCACAATGACCTCTTTCACCCGTAGCCATCTGAGCGAGTCTAGACACTTCTCTATCTCTTTGCGGCTATTCCATGTGGAGAATACGAAGCTGATTACCACGGGTCTAGGCTTCCAAAACAGTGGGAGGAGTCAATCCAGTAAGGGTTGAATCCGTAGTTTGTAAGTCGGAAGTATAGCTCTTTCTCTCGGTCCATATTGTGCAACTCGACTATTATTCGTCTGACTTGCCTGTTCAGAAATGCTTGTTTCATCCCTTCCAAGACTTTGAACTCTGCACCCTCAACATCTATCTTCACAAGGTCTACTGGCAGATGTGGCGCGAAACTGTCATAGGTTGTGGCTCTAACCTTGACCGGATTCACCCCGTTATACTGGCCATCACCCTTCTCCGTGTTCATGTTTAGCTCGAACGTTTCCATTATTCCGGGACAGAACAGCCCATCGTAGCGGTACAGTAGTTCGTCACCATTCCTATCGCTTAAAGCCATCTGGTAGATGAGAACATTCGACAATCGGAGTGATGATAGAAACTCGGCCGCCTCTCGATCCGGCTCAAAAGCGTACACCTGGTCGAACCGTTTAGAGAACAGTTTTGCATACTGGCCATGGTAGGCTCCGATGTCAAACGCGATCTTTCCATGAAACTTGCTTAGGAACTTCTGAATCTGCCATTCAGGACGGCGATGCTGACCAAGAGCATATTTTTCGAACAGGAACCTGAAGTCTTTCAATGAAACACAGCCAGTATCCAGATACTTATTCCGATCAGGTCTGCGACAAACCAGCATTTACAGATGATGATTAATTGTCTGTCTAATCCTGCGCCTTCACTGTGTTGTTCCTGTTCGATTCTTCTCATGGATTAAGCCTAATTCTCAGTTCGGCAAGCTCTCTCTCGTGTAGTCTGAATCGTTCCTGATAGTTGAGCCGGATAGCCTCACATATCCCAGCTTTCACAGTCGGATCAGTTATCCAGATCAGCGCATTTCTTATCATCTCTGGCCGTCCATCATCAATCTCGACAATCGCATCACTAAAAAGAGTGTGCATCAGACTGTTTTTCAGAACAATCGTAGGGATTCCATACGCCAAGTATTCATGGACAACGTGGGGAATAGTGTTCAGTTCCTTTGTTAAGGCTAACGCCGCATGAGCGTTCTCCTTCAAATGCTCATAGTCGAGAGTGTCAAGATGACCGACATAGCTGACGTTAGACGGGTGAGACTTGAGGCTTCCCCCTCCAGTCACGAACAGTTCATGGTTCTTCAATCCCTCTAACGCTTCAGCTTCTTCCTTGAGCATCTCGTCTCGGTGAATGCTTCCATGTGACGATACGACCAGGAATGGAGGCGTAGATCGCCTTTCAAGTATTCTCTCTGGAATATAATCGTGGTATGTGAAACAGTCTTTTCCGCCTAGTGATCGGAAGATTCCTGTCCATGCCGTGTTAGGGGTAAAGTTTGCGTCAGCCATCCTGCAAGCTCTCTTTTCGAGCCATCTGATGACCTGTGAGACCATGGGCCATGTGACTGTTTTCATCGACCAGAGACAGTGATGATCAATGACGACCCGGTAGTGCTGGAAGAATCTTCCAAACAGGACAGTGAGCGCGGCGAACACTGGCGGGTTCTGAACAACCACCACTGTCGGCTTGAACCTGTGCAATAGCCAGAGAGTTCTAACAGTCAAGTACGGGTATTTGAGTAGAAAAGCCCATTTTTTTCTGAACAGCATTGTCAAACAGATGATTTTCCCGCCTAGTTCCGACGCAATATCTTCAAATGTTGGAGAGAAGGGGGCCCAGGCGATTAGAACTCTGTTTTCAGCTTCCACCCAACATGCTCCTTTTTCTCAGCCGTACCTTTTTCCCATGGCAGACTAATGAGCCATCTTTAACCCAGTGCTCGCCTGTTGAACACCAAGTATAGCCTTTAGGATAGCGAGGATTGATCACCTGACCAGACGACCTCTGACTACTGGCTGAGGCCACAACGTCATGTTCGGAGCACAGGTGCAGAACTGTTTGAAGAAGCCTCGGAAACGGCCCATCCGTTTCTGTTCCAATATTCTCCTGCACTCTTCCGGTTTATGGCCGGATGAGCACATTGTTCCACAACGACGACACATTCCAGCCGTTCTAGTCACAGTATCCTGTCTCCCTTTGCATCCACATAACAGTCTCTACAGATGAACGTGGTTCTAGAGAATTCCCTGTTGTTCTGGTGATAAGCCCGCTTCATCTTCTCACCCCTCAGAATCAGCCGTTTACAGTCTCGACAGTACCGTTTCCGGTAATCATTGACTATACCGACGCCGTTAGAGCCTTTCAAGACAACACCTGCTGAAATGTCCACCTGCCGCGCAGACAGTACAGCGAAAACCGCAATTCTGACAGATGGGAATCTTCTGGATCAGCCTTTCACGATCCGCTAGGCGTCGATACTGGTTGCCAGAGTGATCCCAGTGAGACAAGACTCTTGTACTATTGACCATCATTATCATCCTCTACACAGTCATAGTCGAACACCTGAACAGAAATCATTTTCGTAGCCCAAGCGTAATCAGCACCAAGCAACTCATGGTTGCTATTCCAGTGAAGAATCCAAAGATGAAGTCGGCGGTAATCATCCCATCACCATCGTATCCTCACTCGAATAGTCCACGCCCTCTCTCGGATCAACCTTCTGGTGATGTTTCAAAAAATGCCGTGTAAAATCTTCAGGCAATCCAAGATTCTGGATGATCAATGAAGATTCTTCGACTGTATAATTGTCGGTGAGACAGCGAAGCCTCTTAATCGGCAAACCGGAACTCCTTCTGATGTTTTCCCTCCCAGAAAAGAGCGTCCACGATTAGCCGGACATACTCTTTCTCGGTTGGTTGTGAAAACCCTGAGACTTTGATGATCTGAGCCACCTTGTCAGCCAACGCCGGAGTACGAAAGTCGATACTATTCTTGTGGCAGGTGTCGAGAACATTGTTCAAGAGAAAGATTTTCTCCCGCCGAGTACTAGTGGGCATTTTGCGGGGTTTCCTGGGCTATCGGTGGATTCTCAGACTCCGGCATATAGGGCAGTTGTAGTCCCGGAATCTGTCCCTTGCTACGCAAGAAATCTACGAGCCGAATCTTCTCATGTGTCTGAGGATGCTCTAGTACCAGATCAGCAAGGAAAATGTCCTCGAACGGGTATGCTCCTGAGGCTACCATTAGCAATCGTTCCCGGAGATAGTTCCGCATGACCCGGTAGGCGACTGGCCAGTTGGCGACGAGCTTTTTCAAAGTCTTGCCAGCTTTTGCGTCCCATACTTTCCTGTATTCTTTTAGCTCGGGAGGCCGGATCACCGCGTGCATTGGTGTGGGTTGGTCGTTGAAGTTGATTTCTACCTCGAATTCGAGTTTGACTTCGCCCTTGTATTCTGTCCACTGGTAGTCTTGGATACCGAATTTTTTCAGAATTTCTATCATTTCCTGCTTACTGCGTTCTGGTTGAACCGTTGTTGATGGGAGCTTGACCGTCCCGAGCATAGCAGACACACGCACACGGCTACATATTAGCTTTTACACAGAGTCTAGCTTTTATCTGAGAGTGTACCTTTCTACTGTTGCCATGCCGAGGGATAGCGAGTCCAGCGTGACGGCTTTGACCCCTTCAACTGAAATTTTTAGGACTACAACAACTCCCCATTGGCGATCTGAACAGGATGGCATGGAAGGGAGCGCCACCGCTTTTATGCGGGGCGTGGTCGTTACGCCGATGATCCGGTTCACACCTGGGGAGGCATTTTCACTTCCAGAAATCAGATGGATGAACAGCAAGAAATGCTGTGCTGACTGTAACCGGGGAACACATCTTTCCTGGACATCTGGAGAAATCCACTACTGGATTTGTCGGGCTTGTGGAGAGAAGCGGGGCCGGATTTACCGTCGAGCCTTGAAACAATTTCTTGCGGTTAAGCGCAATTAGTCCGAGAGAATTTTCTTGCGTATTTCCAGAGCTTTCTGTGGATTCTGAGCCTCTACAGCGTGAAAGAAGTCCATGCCTAAAGCTTTGAGTCTTGCACTGAGAGGCTCATTGTCTGGATCGTTCCCTAACCGTCGTGTTCTCGGTCTTTCGCTGATCATGCAGGTTTTCCATGACTCTGAGAGATCAACATCTTCCGGCGTGAATTTTCCTGTCTTCAAAGCTTGGTTGATTCTGTCAAGCCAGTTCATGGTTTCATGCACGCGCAAGGCCGCATATTAGCTTTTATCCTAGTTCGTCGCGTGGAGTGTCTTTACCCTCATTTGAGCGTTTCAACAGTGGTAAGACGGAGCAGATGGTCTGATGAGAGAGACAGTAGTAGGATGGTCTGCAAGCAGACGGGGCTCCCTAACTCTACGCGAGTGTCATTCCACCCCGTGTCGGTGCTGTGTCCTGAACCTCGAACCCTAGCCGACTGAGGCTGTCATCGGTTCCTGGCTGATCCCCGAAAGAGTCCCTCCGAAGATACGTCCCTCCGAAGAACCCTGTCTCAGATGAGCAGACCTAACTCTACTGTTCTACAAGTCTAATATAAAGATTGAGTAGTCGAAACTGGGTCAAAACGGGCTAAAACAGACACACGCACGCCAAAACAGTCTCCGACCATACATAATCTGGACTTACTCAATAATGAGTTGTGTTAACTATCGTAAGCTACTCAAAAATGAGTACTTTCGGTGTTCAAAAGTACATATGTAATCATCACTTACTCAAAAATGAGTTGTGCTATTAACGGCATCTACTCAATAATGAGTAACCACAACTGAAATTTTTAGGACCACGCCCCGC
>WNGH01002376.1_pt1 | contig 24499 bp, 23 predicted proteins | sample 5400631 | NCBI WGS metagenome assembly WNGH01 (sample SAMN13153373, study PRJNA577476) | soil metagenome | isolation source: 115 cm soil or saprolite under Garry oak tree replicate 1 | place: USA:California | collected 2016-06-15
CGACCGCGTGCTCGCCCGCGTAAATGACGTCGTCATTACGGGACACGATCTCCGCCACGCCTTCGAGATGCTGCCGCCGGAGACCCAGGCCGCGATGCGGCTAGACGTGAAGAAGTTCCTCGACGTGTTGATCCAGCGAGAGGTTCTCTACCGGGAAGCGCTGCGGGCTGTTCGACCCCTACGACTACCTGCGTCCGGCGCTCCTGACGTTCGACATCAAGGCGCCGCGGTGGGCCTCGGCGGCTTCCCTGGCACGGCCCGAGGGAACCTGTCGACGCGCGAGGTGAGGGGCACACCGCACTGACCGGGACCGATCTCACGGTGTCGGCAAGGGAGGTCTCATGAAGCGCAGCGCACTGCTCCCCGCCATCGTCGCGCTCGTCATCGCTGCCGTCGCCGATGCACCTCGCTTGGCGCGCGCAGCGAATGGATTCGACATCAAGGTGCTTTCGAACCGAGCCGATCTCATTAGCGGCGGCGACGCTCTTGTCGAGATCGTGCTGCCTGCCGGCGTCGATCCCACAAGCGTGCGCGTCGACGTCGATGGCCGCGACGTCACGGCGGCCTTCGCGGTGCGCCCCAACGGACGGTACATGGGGCTCATCACCGCGCTCGCGGAGCGTTCGAACGTCCTGACGGCGCGGGGGCCCGATGGCGCAGGGGCGTCGATCACCATCACGAGCCATCCGATTGGCGGGCCCGTGTTCGCCGGGTTCCAGGTGCAGCCGTGGATCTGCAACACCGTGGCGAACGGGTTCGGGCCGCCGCTCGATGCCCAATGCAACGTGCCGCCGAAGTACGAGTTCTTCTACCGCTCCACCAGCAGCAGCAGCCTGCAAGCCTACAACCCGGGCAACCCTCCGTCCGACGTCTCGACGACCACAACGGATCAGGGCCGGACGGTGCCGTTTATCGTGCGCCGGGAGACGGGCGTGCTGGACCGTGGCTGGTATGCGATCGCCGTGCTGTTCGATCCCACGCAGCCGTGGGAGCCGTGGACTCCGCAGGCGGGATGGAACGGCAAGATCTCCTGGACCTTCGGGGGCAGCAGCACCTCGGATCACTACCAGCGCAATCCGCCGGACGTGCTCAACGCCGAGCGGCTCGGCGCGGGCTTCATGGTCGCCGCCAGTTCCCTGAACACGCATGGCCAGAACAACAACGACGTCGTCTCCTCGGAAACGGTGATGATGCTCAAGGAGCGCATCATCGAGCAGTACGGCGAGATCCGCTACGTGATCGGTGATGGCTGCTCCGGCGGCTCGATCCTCCAGCACATGCTCGCGAACGCATATCCAGGGCTGATCGATGGCATCCAGCCCTCGTGCAGCTATGCCGACTCGCGCACCACCGGTCTGGAGTCGGTCGACTGCTCACTGTTTCTGCGGTACTTCCGGAACACCTCGCCACATCTCTGGCCCATCGAGACGCAGCGCGGCGCAGCCACTGGCCATCCGAGCGAGAGTACGTGCATCGCGTGGGTTGACGTTTTCGCGTTCGACCAGACGGCGAACCCATCGAACGGATGCGGCGGAAGCGCGAGCGAGCCGTGGGTATATCACGCCGACACGAATCCCGAAGGCGAGCGCTGCACCAGCGTCGACTACGCGATTGCGGTCTGGGGCCGCCGCGATCCGGATCTCTGGGGTCCGATCGAGCAGCAGCTCGGCCGGGGCTTCGGGCGGAATCCGTATTCCAACGAGGGGGTGCAGTACGGGCTGCACGCGCTGATCTCGGGCGAGATCCTGCCCGAGCAGTTCGTCGATCTCAACGAGAAGATCGGCGGCCGAGACATCGACTACAACTGGATCCCGCAGCGCACGTCCGGGGACCGGACGGCGTCGGCCATCGCGTATGGCACCGGCCGCGTCAACGACGCCTCGCGACTGGACCGCGTACCCATCATCGATCTCCGCGGCCACGACAACGAGGAGATCCACACCGACGTCAACTCGTACATCATGCGCCAGCGGCTGCTGGAGGCGAACGGTCACGCCGACAACCACGTGATCTTCATCTCGCAGGCGCCCTTGGTCGTCCTACCCAGCGTGGCGGCGGAAGCGTTCGGCCTCATGGACCAGTGGCTCGCCAACATCGAAGCCGACACCAGCAACGATCCCCGCGAGGTGAAGGTCGTGCGCAACAAACCCGCGGGCGCCGTCGACTCCTGCTACATCGGCACCGAGAAAGTCACCGACCAGTCGAAGTGCCGGCTGCTGTTTCCGTACTTCGGCACCACCCGGATCGCCGCGGGCGGTCCGATGGTGAACGACGTCATGAAGTGCGAGCTCAAGCCGCTGAATCGGCTCGACTACCTGCCCGTCACGTTTACGGACGAGCAGTGGCGGCGGCTACAGACGGCGTTTCCGACGGGCGTCTGCGACTTCAACCGGCCCCCCGACAACGATCGGCCGTCGGCGGAGTGGGTGACGTTCATGGACGGTCTCGGCGTGGGCCGGCCGCTCGGGCCGCCGCCGGTGGCCACCGCCATCGCGCCGCTGCCCGATCTCACGGTCACATCGGTCACGGTCTCCCCCACCAAGCTGACCGGCGGTGACCCGCTGACGTTCACCGCGGTGATCAGCAATATCGCCGCCGGCGCCGCGTCGAACGTCGCGGTGCGATTCCTCGTCGACGGGACGCCCCTCGGTGCGGACCAAGTGATCGGCGACCTCGCCGGCGGCGCGAGCCGGACGCTCACCGCGCAGTGGGCCGGGACAGCCCAGAATGGCCCGCACACGGTCGAGGTCCGCGTCGATCCCGCGAACAGGATCGCGGAGCTCAACGAGGCGAACAACACCCGAACGAAGACGTTCGCCATCCAGGGCGGAAAGATCCAATAGTCATGATCCGTTCGGCGCTCACCCTCTCCGTCCGGCATCAGGACCGATTCTCCCTACGGGGCCGTCGTTGGCGAACCCGGGGTACGAGGCGCGACTCAGCCTTTGCGATCGTCCGTCAGTCTGTGTGTCGCGGGTCGGATAGTGGCGAGGGCCTCCTTCCGACCGGATGGTGAGCGCCGCCTCGCCCGACCTCATGGTTGAGTCACTTACGCGAGGATACTTGCCGACTGCTCGACCCGGTCCTACGGCGCGAGTGTCCTTTAACTAGCCGTCACGGGAGCGCCCGGCGACCACCGATCATGTGCACGACGATCAAGACGACTCCGATGAGGAACAGGACCCAGGCGATCTGACCTGCGATCGCGGCGATTCCAAACAGTCCCAGCGCACCGGCGATCAGCCCGACGACAAGAAACATCAGAGCGTAGTACAGCATTGGCAACTCCTCCCGTGGAACCTCTTCCCGCTGGTCGATCCATTCATGCAAGGCAAGTGCCGCCATCTGTGCGCTCTGGTGTGTCCTGGTACCCCGCTTGCGGGCGCTGTTTCCGCGGGTACACTGACCCGGCCGAAACACTGAGCGACGGCGGTGGTCTGACGCCTTGCCGGCAGCCCGTTGGAGGAATGCGATGCCACGGCCAATGTGGAAGGGTGCAGTATCGTTCGGACTGGTCACGATTCCTGTGGGCCTCTATTCGGCCACGGAGCGTCAAGCCGAGATCGCTTTCCGTCAGCTTCACAAAAAGGACCACGTGCCGATTGAGTACAAACGCGTCTGCAGCGCCGAGGGCGTTGAAGTCGCGTGGCAGGATATCGAGAAGGGCTACGAGTACGCCAAGGGGCAGTTCGTCGTCGTCACGGACGAGGATTTGGCGAAGGCGAAGGTCGCAGGCACTCAGACCATTGAGATCCGCGAGTTCGTGCCTGCTGAGCAGATCGACTTCGCCCACTTCGAGGCGCCGTACTGGTTAGCGCCTGAGAAGGCGGGCACCAAGGCCTACGCGCTACTCCGAGATGCGCTCGCGAAAAGCGGACGCGTGGGCATCGCGACGTTCGTCATGCGCGAGCGGGAGCACCTCGCGGCACTCCGGCCCGAGGGCCGCGGCATCATGTTGACCACGATGCGGTTCGCCGATGAGATTCGAAGCGCGGAAGACCTCGCTCTCCCCGAGGAAGGCGAACACCCCAAGAAGGAGATGGATCTCGCGCTCCAGCTCGTCGACGCCCTCGCCGATGATTGGGATCCGACGGAGTACCACGACACTTACCGAGAGACGCTGCGCGCGGCAATCGAGCAAAAGGTGGACGGCAAAGAAATCAGCGTGCCCACAGCTGCTGTGCCCCCGAAGGTGACCGACCTCATGGAGGCGCTTCGGGCCAGCCTTGCGCGGAAGGACGAACTGAAGAAGGCACCGTCACGCACGACCGCACCCGAGAAGGCCGCGCCACCCCGCCGGCGGCGAACAAGTGGCCGGTCCTCTGCCGCATGAATGACGCCTCCCCATCGTCGCCTGTTCGTGAAGCAGCTACTCACCCACGACAGAGCCTTGGGCGTCCCAGTGAGCCCGGGGCTTCAAGGACACCCAAGCACCGCCTTAATCTGGTTCGCCGCACCAATGAGCTGCGTGGCCGCATTGCGGCGGGAAGCGGAGTTCTAATATTCGCGCGACCAGACGTACATCGAGTAATTGTCCGAGCCGTCCTTCGCACGATCCAGACGGTAAATTGTGTACATCATCTTCCCGCCGAGCATCTTCTCGTCGCACACGAGATACGTCGCGCCGTACTTGGAGCACGTTCCGTCCGCTGGCTGCGCCTTCGTGATCCGATCCATCATCGTGCGGTGCAGGCCGCGAAGCTTCTCGTCGTAGGTCGTTCCTGAGCGGACGTCGCAGCGCGACATCTCGTCCTTGCGCATCATTGCCTTGCATCGCTTTACCCTGTTGTCGTACATGCGCTCGGCTAGGGACTTTTGCTTTTCGGCCCCGGTCTTGTCGGAGGCGCCAAGAGCAAGTACCGCGATGGCGAGGGTCGCAAGCGTCAAGCGAAGTCGGCTATCTTGACTGGGATTCATGTCGCCTCCATAGTTAGGTCCAACTCGGACAGTCGATTCGACACCGTTCCCCCTGGCCCAGGATGGCGTTTTGGACCGCGACCGGCAGCCGAGCAGCCCGAAGCTGATCCTTCACAGTGTGCCGAGTCGAGTGCCACAGACCTTTTTCGATCTCCTGCAACACCCCGAGGGCACCCGGGGCATGCTTACCATCGTAGCTGGACGCCCCAGATGTACCCTCAAAGTCAGGGAACATCTAGGAATCCTAGGACTACGGGTAGTCGCGGTGGAGTAGCGACCCCGACGGGAGGGGCCGAGACAACCGACGACGTGCTGTAACTGCGCGCTGCTTCGCAAGTTCCACTTGAAGGCGTTCTAACCTGACTGAAAGATTCTGCGTGTCGCTTTATGCCGGTGGTGCAGGCACACGCAGGAGCCGCACCGTGAACGTGCTCCCCCTACCAGGTCCGTCGCTCGTCCTGCACACGAAGGCGGCCCGTTCCCACGGCACCTCGTCGGGGCCAAGGCCAAGGATGCGGTCGAGAACGAGCTCCACAAGGAAGTCTGCGCCGGGATGCTGACGCTCCAGGAGGCGCAGCAGATCATCGTGACGGACTGGTCCGAGTACTATCGGAACCACGTGTTGAAGGAGGCATGGTTCCACGGCGAGCTGATTGGGGGGTCGACGTAGTGGCTTCCAGAAATTTCGTTACTCCCCGGCGCGTCTCGTAGGATGCGAAGAAGCTACAAAGCCGGAGGACAACACAATGAGTGATCAGGGATGGCTGGAGGTGGAGAGGCAATGGTTGGAGGTGCGAGAAACAGTAGACGCCGTAATCGCGAATCTCGATCGTCTCGCAAAGCGCGCGCCACTCCCTCATCCCAGCGTCAAGACGCTTGACGGCGCGCCATCACTCCCAAATCTTACCGACGAAGTCGTAATCCTCCTGAGAATTCTCCTGAGAGCCCTTGTGGATGCAATGAAGGCGCGTCGCATCGCGGCGGCTCCGAGCCCTCTTTCTGGTTGGCCCGATGCGTCTCGGCTGGCCCGGCGAGTCCGGGCCCGATAGTCTGTTGACGCTCTCCGTCTGACGCCCCACAGTCTCCGGCGTCTCACCCGCCCGTTCGGTGGAGGTGGGTGCACCGACGGTCCTTCCTGGCAGCGCACTACTACGGTGCTGCGGGGTATTATCCCGCGCGTACTACGGCGCGTATCGGATGCGCTGAAGGGAACCGACACGCCAGGGCGTCCCGTGTTTCTCGGCTCGATCAGCCGAGGGCGCGTCGAACGAGTGGCAGGTCGTGTCACGGCCAGTGACGTTCAAAAAGGGTCATGAGGTCCGCGCCCGCGTGATCGGGGCCCTACCGGCCGTTCGCGCGAGACCGCCCTTTACAATGCGGCCACCACGCTGGATCACGGCAGACACGTCAGTGGGCGGCACGAAGGAAGTTAAGCGTTTCCGGGAGAGGAACGGCTGGGTCGATCGGATCAGGGTCCTGGCGACCTGTGTCTGAGCTTCATCCCGCTGCACAAGACGTTGGGGAACGGTCAGATTGAGCAGGAAATTGTGCGGGTTCCTCAGGCCTGCAGCAACGGGGACTTCCGGCCTCCCGAAGTTGCACCCGCGTCCAGAGCTGGCTTCGGGGGGTAGACTGCACGGCGTGCCGTGGGATCCTCGCATCGTCCGAATGCTGGAGCGCTTTCCGGCGCTCAAGGCCATCGGCAACACGCCGATGGTCCGCGTCGATGTCCTGCGCGGCGAGCTGCCCGAGGTGGAAGTTCTCGCCAAGATGGAGTGCCTCAATCCCGGGGGCTCGCTCAAGGACCGTCCCGTCCTGCGCATGCTGCTGTCGGCGCTGGAGGATCACCGGCTCGCCTCCGGCAAGACGGTGCTCGACAGCTCCTCGGGCAATGCCGGCATCGCCTACGCGATGATCGGAGGCATCATCGGCGTCCCGGTGGAGATCGTGATCCCCGAGAACGCCAGCATCGAGCGCAAGAAGCGGCTCCGCGCCCACGGCGGTGGAAGAGCGACCCGGATCACTATTTCTTTTGCGACCAGTACGGCAACGACGACAACTGGCGCGCGCACTATGAAACGACGGCGGCGGAGATCCTCGAGCAGACCGGTGGTCGTCTCACCCATTTCGTCGTCGGCGTGGGGACCGGCGGAACCCTCACGGGCGCGGGCCGCCGCCTGAAAGAGCACGACCCGCGCATCAAGATTGTCTCGATCGTCCCCGAAGTCTTCCCCGGCATCGAAGGCCTCAAACCCCTCGGCCGCCCCGAGGACATCGTGCCGGCCATCCTCGATCAGGCGCTGATCGACGAGCGCGTGCCCATCACGTCCGATGAGGCCCACGCGATGTGCGTCCGCCTGGCCTGCGCCGGCTTCTTCGTAGGCCAGTCGTCCGGCGCGTACATGGCCGGCCTCGAGCGCGTCGCCCGCCGCGAGCGTCGCGGCCGGTTCGTGACCCTGTTCAATGACCTCGGAGAGCGCTACTTCTCGACTCGCCTCTGGGACTGACGCCTCGAGCTTCACTTCACGACGAGATCCAGTAGCCACTCCATCGTCATGACCGCGAGGATGGCAAGAGCGAATACAACGATGCTGCCGATAATGAGGATGACGCGCTTGCGCCTGGAGCGACGTTGCCATCTCCTTGAACGTCGGCGTCGGGGTTGTCGGTCGGAAGGGGGGTCGGTCATCGCCTGACGCGTCCTGATCCAGCATACGCTGAGCGCGTCATGCGAGCTCCCCGTGGCAAGCGCACAGCGGGCGGATCGTCGAAGACCCGCCACTCTTCTCGCGCGCCACAGCTCCCACGTGTGCTCATTGCTGATGACAACCTCGCCGAGCGCGAGATGTATGCCTCCTATTTTGCCGCACACGGTCAAGCCGTGTTTGCCGCAAGAGCTTCTCCGGCTGAGCGCCGGTCTCGTGGCACGCCAGACGTCACGGCAAAGGGCGTAATCGCCAGGACGTTGCTGAAGGGCTATCACTGGCGACCCCCTTGCAATAAAGCCTACTCGGCCCTATGACTGCACGATCAGCGGTTTTGATTCGCCTCTGGAAGGGCCACCTCGTCGAGATGGACGATGCGTTGAACGAATGCCCGCACCGCGATGGCAAGTGTCCTGTCTACATCATGGGTGACGAGGACCAGGACCCGACCGGCTTCCTCATGTGCGACGACCCGACCTTCATCGCCAGCGTGCGGACCTCGGCTTAGCAGCCTTCGGCGATACCAGCGTCCGAGGAGGCTGCCACTTCCCGTCACTCGCCTACCGCGGAATGGCAAACGTGACGAATCGCCTGTCGCAACCTTCCGATACGTATCGCATTTTGCGTTGGCATAGAGCCTGCTCCCCTTGTCTCACGATGAAATCGGTCGTGAGGCCTCGGCCCGGCTGGATCGCCGCCCTGTGCATCGGGCTGCTGCTGGCGGCATCTGCCGAACGACGACTCGCCGAGCTCTACATTCCCTGGCTCGACGTTGTCGCGTTCGAGAACGCCGAAGAACCCGAAGGCGATCAGATCGCCAAGCGGCCCGAGCCTCGCGCTCCGCCGCTCGTCTGACGTTCTGGATTGTCAGGACGGCGGCGTGAGCCACCGTATTCGAGTCTCGACATTGCGAAGGAGGGGCATATGGTCAACTTCTGGCACAAGAGACGCTGCACGATGGGCGATCAACGCGGCTTCACCCTCATCGAGCTGATGATCGTCGTCGCGATCATCGGCATCCTGGCTGCCATCGCCGTTCCGCTCTACGCCAACATGCAGGCCCGGGCGCGCATCGCGAAGGCCCAGGCTGACATCCGCGGTATGGCCTCGGCCGTCGTCGTCTGGGGCGCGCACATGGGTGTGTTGCCCAGCGCACTCGGGCTGCTGACCGCGATCGCGACGAACGCACAGAACATCACGGCCGGTCCGTTCATGGCCGCGATCCCGACGCCGCCCAGTACGGCGTGGACGCCCAGTGGCAATTACTTTTACGCCACCAACGCCAACGGCACATTCACGCTCTCGGCCGCGGGCGACGGCGCGACCGTCTCAGCGCCGTAGCTTCTCGAGAGGAGCCTCAGGCGGTTCCCGCCCCTGAGGCTCCTCTTCCGTCTCGGTGCACCCTTCCTTACGGCGCTGGTTCTCCCAACCGGGTCGAGCTTCAGATCGACAACTTCGCGACCGCCGAACGAGGGCGTGGATGCACACGGCGGCGTTCGACCGGAACCCGATCGGCGTCGAGTACGACCCCGACGGGCTCGTGAATCGGTTCAACGCCGGCGTACCGGCGGCGCAGTTCGTCGTTCTATGACGGCCCGCGGCGGGCGACGCAGGCCCCCGCCACGCACTGGCTAGGACGTGGTGGCCGCCGGGCGCGGCCTGGCCGACAGCTTCAGCCACGTCTTCGTGTTGAAGTTGTACTGGTAGACGTCGCCGCCCTCATCCAGAGCGAAGAGATCATTCTGCGACGCGCAGAGTTGGAGGAACGTCGCCCCCCTCTGCGATTCATCCGGGGTCTTCACGCGGCCGCCGCGTCTGCTCGAGTCGTGTCGGCACACCCAGCGCAGATGGTCCACGCCAAGCCGATCCCGGGACGCGTGTAGACGCGAGAGACGAACATACCGGCATAGGCGGCGCTGGCCGCCATCGCGTCGCGATGACCGACGGAGGAATCGTACGACCTCGACGAGTTGACCTGCTGCGCCTCGTCGTGCCGGCAACGGTATTCACCGGACATCGTCGCCGGAGGCCTTCGTTCATCCATCACGCGCCGTCCTTCCCGCCGGCATCGGGGCCGCGGCGCGGCGGGTAACCCCGGTGAGCTTGGCGATGATCTCGCGCGTGCGCGTGGCCAGGCGACGAAGACGGACGATGGCGTGCTGCTTCATGGGAAATCCTCACTGGGCCGCGGTGGCCCATGGTCGGTCGGTGTCGATCTCGTTCTCTCGACGCTCTCAGGCATGCGCGTGCCAGAACTTGCGCTGGGCGATGATCAGGAGCGCAGCGCCGGCGAACGCGACGAACGCCGTCGCGATCGGGCCGACGTCCGCTGCGAGGTCCAGGGCCGTCAGCGCGGCGGTCGCCGCGCTGCTCCCGATCACGCCGAGGGCGAGGTCCCGGACCAGGCCGTGGCTCTCGTCCGTGCTCACCATGCCGGCGAGCCCTCCCGTGAGAAGGCCCACCGCCATCCACGTCGAGAACATCACGGCATTCATCGGGCGTCTCCTTCGTCCTACGCGGTTGACATATATCACGATATGACTTATATAACAATAAGACGCTATATATGAAAGACGAACAGCGGCGGGTCCTCCTCATCCTGCCCCAGAAGATCGTGGACCGGGCCCGTGTGTTAGCCGGTGAGGCCATGATCACGCTCAAGCTGCCCGTGAGCCTGCAGATCGTCTTCCGGGTTCTGATCGAACACGGGCTGAAGCGGGGCGGCGACCGCGCGCTGCTCGCCAGCGTCGCGAGTGAGGCCACGGCGATCCATCAACGGCGCCGGAGCCGCGCCGATCGAACACCGGCCGAGCGACGGTAGCCGAATCGCCGCGCGCAGCCGACCGCCCGGAAGTGGGAACGCGGCCGCAACGACTCGATGGTCAAAGTGGATGGCCGTGACGACGTGGGCGACCATCGCGGCGGTCACCTTGGGCTGCGCTCATCCCGATCCGGCGCTGACGACGCCGGCTGCCCCGGCGAGCGCCAGTGTCACGCCCGCCGAGGCGAGGGAGAACGCCACGGTAGGAGACGAGACCGATCACGCGACCAAGGCGACACGGCTCAAGGCCGCGGCGTTCTACCTGTACTTGCTCACGCGTTCTCAGTGAAGGCCACATCTGGAGGGCGTTCGGATGGGCTCGCCCTCGAAGACCGATCACGCGATTCGACGACTCCGGCGTCTTGTGCGCTGTCGTCGTGAAGCGCAGCTCCGAAAGACCAGGGACCATGACCGTCTCGTGGCCGTCGGGGCGCTGAAAGAGTAGGCGGCGTGTGAGCGTATCGGCAAGCGCAACGCGCCCGTCGGAGGCCTGAAGGTGATGCCGCCTCTTCAGGAAGAGCCGATCCGGGCCGAGCTCTTTGGTATCGAGCGCCTCGAACAACACGCCGAGAGCCTGGCGGCCGCCCAGCGCGTCATGAGCGAGCCGGGTCAGGGCCGTCGATTGTTGCCGCGCGTTCTCGAGAACGGCCGTGTCCTGCGCGACGCGCATCGAGTGATCGCGAAGTCGATTCGCGAAGAGCGAGCGATCACGCCCGCGGCGGAATGGTTGGTCGACAACTTCCATCTCGTGGACGAACAGCTGCGCGAGATCCGCGACGACCTGCCGACCGGGTTCTACCGCGAGCTCCCCAAGCTGGCTGACGGACCTCTCGCGGGTTATCCGCGCGTCTACGGGGTGGCCTGGGCGTTCGTCGCGCATACGGACAGCCGGTTCGATCCGGACGCACTCCGTCGGTTCGTCCTCGCCTACCAGCGCGTCCAGCCCCTGACCATCGGGGAGCTGTGGGCGGTCGCCATCACCCTCCGGGTGGTGCTCGTCGAGAATCTTCGGCGATTGGCCGAGGCGATCGTCCGCGGGCGAGCAGCGCGCCAGGAGGCCGATGTACTGGCCGACGACCTCCTCGGACTCAACGGCCCGGCGGAGCCGCCAGCGACGGTCCTCCAGCGGCTCGAGAAGGCCCCACTGGTGACGGCGTTCGCCGTGCAGCTCGTCCAGCGGCTGCGCGATCAGGATCCCGTCATCACCCCGGCACTGCTGTGGCTCGACCGACGCCTGGCGGTGCAGGGTACGACACCCGATGACATCGTCAGGATCGAGCATCAGCGGCAGGCCGCGATGAACGTGACCGTCCGAAACGTGATCATGGGCATGAGCCTGATGTCCGCGCTCGACTGGGCCGCGTTCTTCGAGAGCGTGAGCCTCGTCGACGAGGCGTTTCGAGAGGGCACGACCTACCTCACCATGGACTTCACGACCCGCGACAGCTACCGGCACGCCATCGAAGAGCTCGCGCGGGGCTCGGGCCGCTCCGAGCTCGAGATCGCTCGAGCGGCAGTGCTCCACGCGAAGCGCGGACTCGATGAGCGGCGGCAGGATCCCGGCTTCTACCTCGTCGGGAATGGACGCCTGGCCTTCGAGCTGGCACTGGGGATCCGGGCACCCACGACGCGTCGACTGCTGCGCGCCTATGTCGCGGCGGCGATGCCCGGGTATCTCGGAACGCTCGTGATCCTCACCGCGGTCATCCTTGCGCTGCCCCTCCTTGCTGCCGGCGCAGCAGGCGCGGGACTGGTCGCCCTGCTCGTGCTCGGGCTCCTGGCCGTCGTGCCGGCATCCGACCTGGCAATCGCGCTGCTGAATCGTGCGGCCACCGCACTGGTCCCGCCGAACGTCCTCCCACGGCTCGAGCTGCGTGACGGTGTGCCCGCGCACCTGCGGACGATGATCGTCGTGCCGACGATGTTGAGTGACCCTGCTGCAGTGGACGAGCAGATCGAGCGCCTGGAAGTGCACTATCTGGCGAATCCGGACGGCGATCTTTGCTTCGCGCTGCTCTCCGACTGGACGGATGCGCCGAGCGAGCACCAGCCGGGGGACGAGGAGACGCTCGCCGCCGCGCGCGAGGGAATCGCTCGTCTCAACCGGCTTCATGGCTCGAAGGGGGGCACCGAGCGATTCCTGCTCTTCCATCGCCGGCGCGTGTGGAACCCGGGCGAGCGCACGTGGATGGGGTGGGAGCGCAAGCGCGGCAAACTCCACGAGCTGAATCGCCTTCTTCGCGGCGCCACTGACTCGACGTTCCTGACGAGCGAGGTCCCCCCTGGTGTTTGTTTCGTCATCACCCTCGATGCCGATACCCGGCTGCCGCGGGGAGCCGCGACCCGGTTGGTCGGCACGATGGCCCATCCTCTCAATCGGCCGAGACTCGACCCCGGCACGGGTCGCGTCGTCGAAGGGTATGCGGTGCTGCAACCGCGCGTCACGCCGCCGCTGCCGGGTGGTGAGAGCTCCTTGTATCAGCGCCTGTCGTCCGGCCCGTGTGGCGTCGACCCATATGCCGCCGCGGTGTCCGACGTCTACCAGGACCTCTTCGGGGAGGGTTCCTACACCGGCAAAGGGATCTATGAGCTCGACGTCTTCGAAGCGGCGCTGGCGGGACGCGTCCCCGAGAACACCCTGCTGAGTCACGATCTCTTCGAGGGCGTCTTCGCCCGGGCCGGGCTGGTCACCGATATCGAGCTCTTCGAGCCGGCCCCATCCCACTACGGGGTCGCCGCGGCTCGCCAGCACCGGTGGGCCCGCGGCGACTGGCAACTCCTTCCGTGGATCATCCCGCGCAGATCGCACGCCGCCATGCCATTGATCGGGCGCTGGAAGATGCTGGATAACCTGCGTCGTACGCTGTCGGCGCCGGCCGCCTTCCTCATACTCGTCGCCGGCTGGGCGCTGACCACCGGCTCGCCCGGGGTATGGACCGCCTTCGTCCTCGCGACGATCGCGCTTCCCACGTTCTTGTCGGCTCTCGGTGGGTTGATCCCGCGCAACCACGACATTTCGAAGCGGAGTCACACCCGCGCAGTCGCCCGCGATCTCCTCATGGCTGCGTCACAGACGGCGTTCGCGATCACGATGCTCGCCCACCAGGCGTGGCTCATGAGCGATGCCATCGTGCGGACGCTCGTACGGATGTGCGTGACCCGTCGCCACCTGCTCGAGTGGGTCACCGCGGCCCAGGCCAAGGCGGGTCTGCGCCTGGACCTCCACGGCTTCTATCGACGAATGGCAGGCGGGCTCTCGCTGGCCGCTGCGGCGGCGGCCGTCGTCGCGTGGGGCGGCCTCGGCGCCTGGCCTTTTGCCCTGCCGTTTCTTCTGCTCTGGGCGGCGTCGCCCGCGGTGGCTCGATGGATCAGCCTTCCGTGGCTGGCGGAAAAGACCACGTCGCTGTCGTCCGAGGACGCCCGAGCGCTCCGGATGATCGCGCGGCGAACGTGGCAGTTCTTCGCGACGTTCGTGGGTCCCGAAGACCGCGGCCTGCCGCCCGACAACGTCCAGGAAGATCCCCGCCTGGTCGTCGCGCACCGCACGTCGCCCACGAATCTCGGGCTGTATCTGCTGTCCACCGTGGCCGCTCGTGATTTCGGCTGGCTCGGCCTCGTGGACACCGTGGAGCGACTCGAGACCACGCTGGGAGCGATGACCGGGCTCGAGCACTTCCGTGGCCACCTCTACAACTGGTACGACACGAAAGACGGCCGTCCTCTCGACCCGAAATACGTGTCGTCGGTCGACAGCGGAAATCTCGCCGGACATCTGATCGCGCTCGGGCACGCCTGTCGGGACATGATCGACCAGCCCAGGCTTGGCCGGGCGGCCCTCGCCGGAATCGAGGACGCGGTGTTCCTCGTCGGCGAATCGGCGCGTGCCCTGGCCGCCGACCGACGGCCGCTCACGGTCACGCGGCAACGTCTCGACAAAGCCCTCGCCGTCCTCGCGGCGGCGCTCGAAACGCTGCCGGGAACGCAGGCGGAATGGAGGGGGCGGCTCACCGAGCTCGCCGCCGGCGCCGACATGGTGATGGCCATCGCGCGAGCTCTGGTTGAAGAGGATCCTCACGCCCAGGCCGTCCTGCTCTGGGCGGACGCGCTGCAGACGACCGTCGAGAGTCACGCCCGCGATCTGGACGATGAGCGTTCCGCAACTGGTTCCGGCGCGCTGACCCGTCGCCTGACGACGCTCATCGGGGATGCGGACGCGATGGTCGCTGCCATGGACTTCGGCTTCCTCTTCGACCCTCTGCGGAAGCTGTTCTCGATTGGGTACCGCGTCACCGACGGCAGTCTCGACCCGAGCTATTACGATCTTCTCGCCTCCGAGGCGCGCCTCACGAGCTTCGTTGCGATCGCCAAGGGCGATGTCCCGGTGTCGCACTGGTTCCGGCTCGGCCGCGCCCTGACCCCGGTGGAACAGGACTCCGTCCTCGTGTCCTGGTCGGGATCGATGTTCGAGTATCTGATGCCAGCCCTCGTGATGCGCGCCCCGGCCGGAAGTTTGCTGGACCAGACGTGCCGGCTGGTCGTCCGCCGGCAGATCACGTACGGCGCCGAACGTGGCGTCCCGTGGGGAGTGTCGGAGTCCGCGTATGAGGCGCGCGACCGCGAGCTGACGTACCAGTACTCGAACTTCGGTGTGCCGGGTCTTGGCCTGCAACGAGGCCTCGGCGACGACATCGTCATCGCTCCCTATGCGACGGCGTTGGCGGCCATGATCGATCCGGCAGCGGCGCTCCGGAACTTCCGGCGCCTGGCCGAAGCTGGCGCCAGCGGTACCTATGGCTTCTACGAGGCGCTCGACTACACGGCATCCCGGCTTCCCGAGGGTACCGATGTCGCCGTCGTCCGCACCTACATGGCGCACCATCAGGGCATGCTGCTGGTCGCCATTGCGAATGCGCTCCACGAAGGAGCCATGCGGGCGCGGTTTCACGCCGAGCCGATTGTCCAGGCGACCGAGCTGCTGCTCCAGGAGAGAACGCCGCGCGACGTGGCGGTCGCCCGGCCGGCCGAAGACGTGACGGCCGCAGCGAACGTCCGGGAGTTCATTCCGTCGGTCGTCCGGCGCTTCACCTCACCGCACACTCCGACGCCGCGCGCCCACCTCCTGTCGAACGGGCGGTACGTCGTGATGATCACGGCCGCCGGCTCCGGGTATAGCCGCTGGCGGGGTCTGGCGATCACCCGCTGGCGCGAGGATGTCACGCGCGACGTCGGAGGGACGTACGTGTTCCTTCGCGATGTCGAGAGTGGCGAGAGCTGGTCGCCCAGCTACCAGCCGAGCGCAGTGGAGCCCGAGAGTTATCAGGTGGCGTTCTCCGAGGATCGGGCAGAAATTGCCCGGCGAGACCACGGGATCGCGGCCACGCTCACGGTGATCGTGTCCCCGGAAGACGATGCCGAGGTTCGGCGCGTCTCGCTCACCAACCTCGGATCGAGGCCCCGGGAGATCGACGTGACGTCGTACGCCGAGATCGTGCTGGCGCCGCCGGCGTCGGACGCGGCCCACCCCGCGTTCTCCAACCTGTTCGTGCAGACGTCCTTCGTGCCCGAGGCAGACGCCCTCCTTGCGACGCGGCGCCCTCGGGCGCGAACCGAGACGCCGATCTGGGTCGCGCACGTGGTGGCCGTCGAAGGCAAGACCGTCGGGAGCGTACAGTGGGAAACCGACCGCGCGCGGTTTCTCGGTCGCGGCCATGGGATCCGAACACCGCGCGCGGTGACCGACGGTCAATCCCTCTCCAACACCATCGGCGCCGTACTCGACCCGATCGTCAGCCTGCGACGCCGCGTGCGCTTGCCGCCGGGCGAGAGTGTCCACGTCACCTTTACGACGTTGATTGCGCCGTCCCGCGACGAGGCCATCGGCCTGGCCGACAAGTATCGCGACCCCGCGACGTTCGAGCGGGCGGCCACGCTGGCGTGGACTCAGGCCCAGGTTCAGCTTCGCCATCTCGGCGTCGGGTCCGACGAGGCCCACCTGTTCCAGAGCCTGGCCAGTCGTATTCTGTACTCGGACCGGACCCTGCGCGCCTCACCTGGTGTCCTCACACGTCACGCGGGCGGTCCCGCGGCCCTGTGGGCGCATGGGATCTCCGGCGACACTCCCATCGTTCTCGTTCGTATCGACGAGCCCGAGGATATCGGGATCGTGCGGCAGTTGCTGCGCGCCCACGAGTACTGGCGGATGAAGCAGCTCGCGGTCGATCTCGTGATCCTGAACGAGCGCGGGGCCTCCTACGTTCAGGATCTCCAGTCAGCGCTGGAGACCCTGCTGCGCACGAGCCAGTCGGCGGGGTCGCACGACGGACAGGTGCCGCACGGCAACGTGTTCATCCTCCGTGCCGATCGCGTGACGACGTCGCAGCTCGATGTGCTGCAGGCCGCGGCGCGCGTCGTGCTCTCGAGCCGGCACGGAACGTTGGGCGAACAGGTCGTGCGGGCGGACCGCTCCGAGGTCACGACGGCCGTGCCGTCACGACGACCCGCCATGACGAAGCCATCGATGGACGCCCCGCGCCGGCGGCCGGAGCTCCAGTGCTTCAACGGCCTCGGTGGTTTTACCGCCGAGGGCCGGGAATACATGACGATCATGAGCGAGGGCCACTGGACGCCGGCCCCCTGGATCAACGTGATCGCGAACCCGGCGTTCGGCTTTCAGGTCTCCGAGTCCGGCGCCGGATATACGTGGTCGATCAACAGTCACGAAAACCAGCTGACCGCGTGGTCGAACGATCCGGTGACGGACCCGCCCGGCGAGACGATCTACGTTCGTGACGAAGAGAGTGGCGAGCTGTGGGGCCCGACGGCCCTTCCGAGCCGCCAGAAGACCGGGTCCTACGTGGCCCGCCACGGCCAGGGCTACAGTCGGTTCGAGCACGTCTCTCACGGTGTCGCGCTCGAGTTGCTGCAGTTCGTGCCGCTCGACGATCCGATCAAGGTTTCCCGTCTGACACTGACGAACGAGTCCGGGCGGACCCGCCGGCTGTCGGTGACCGCCTATGTCGAGTGGGTCCTCGGCGTGTCGCGGAGCGCCGCCGCGCCGTTCGTCGTCACCGAGGTCGATCCCACGACGCGCGCGATGTTCGCGCGCAACACGTGGAGCGGTGAGTTCGGTACGCGGGTCGCGTTTGCTGACCTGGGCGGAGCCCAGACGGAGTGGACCGGTGACCGGATGGAATTCCTCGGCCGTCACGGCACGCTCGATCGTCCAGCGGGGCTCGCGGGAGGAAGCCGACTTTCGGGACGGGTCGGCGCCGGGTTCGATCCCTGCAGTGCCCTCCGCGCGATGGTGGAATTACGCGCGGGCGGACATGTCGAGGTCGTGTTCCTTCTCGGCGAGGCGGCGACCCGCGACGAGGCGCGCGAATTGATCGCCCGTTATCGGACGCGCGATACGGATGCTGCCTTGCGAGCCGTCGCGAAGCACTGGGATGACGTGCTGGGCGGCGTACAGGTCACGACGCCGGACCGGTCCATGGACATGCTGCTCAATCGCTGGCTGCTCTACCAGACGCTCGCCTGTCGTGTGTGGGCGCGGTCGGCGTTCTACCAGGCCGGCGGCGCCTACGGCTTTCGTGATCAGCTTCAAGACGTGATGGCGCTCACGGTATCCCGGCCCGACGTGGCGCGTGAGCACGTGCTCCGCGCCGCCGCGCGCCAGTTCGTCGAAGGCGATGTTCAGCACTGGTGGCACCCGCCGGCCGGTCGGGGCGTGCGGACCCGGATCTCCGACGATCGCCTCTGGCTTCCCTACGTCGTCAAGCAGTATGTCGAGACCACCGGTGATTGGCGTCTCCTCGACGAGGTCGTGCCCTTCCTCGAAGGGCCGCTCCTCGCCGCCGAGCAATCCGACTCGTATTTCGAGCCGCGCGTCGCCGAGGAGCAGGCCTCGGTGTTCGAACATTGCGCCCGAGCTCTCGACTGCAGCCTGTCCGTCGGGAGCCATGGTCTCCCGCTGATGGGAACAGGGGACTGGAACGACGGGATGAACCTCGTGGGGGCCGAGGGGAAGGGGGAGAGTGTCTGGCTTGCCTGGTTCCTCCATCCGATCCTGTCGGAATGGGCGGCAGTGGCCGAAGCGCGCGGGGAGGGCAAACGCGCCACCACGTGGCGAGGCCACGCGAGCGCGCTGAAGGAATCGCTCGAACGAGAGGCCTGGGACGGGGGATGGTATCGGCGCGCGTACTTCGACGACGGGACGCCGCTCGGGTCCGCCGTCAACGATGCGTGCCGCATCGATTCGATCGCGCAATCGTGGAGCGTGATCTCGGGCGGCACCGACGCGGCGCGGAGCAAGCAGGCCATGTCCGCGGTCGATGAAACGCTCGTCCGTCGAGGGAACGGCCTCGTACTCCTTCTCACGCCGCCGTTCGACGGCACGCCGCTGGAGCCCGGCTACATCAAGGGCTATCCGCCCGGCGTCCGGGAAAATGGCGGGCAATACACCCACGCGGCGATCTGGTCGATCATTGCGTTCGCCACACAGGGTGATGGCGACAAAGCGGCCGAGCTCTTCGCCCTCATGAACCCGATCAATCACGCCAGTACGCCGGCCGCCGCCTTCCGCTACAAGGTCGAGCCCTACGTCGTCGCGGGGGACGTCTATGCCGAACCGCCGCACGTCGGCCGCGGGGGGTGGACCTGGTACACCGGCGCAGCGGGGTGGATGTACCGGGCCGGGCTCGAGTGGATTCTCGGGTTCCGGCTGCGCGACACGCGGCTCCTCATCGACCCCTGTATTCCAAGGACGTGGCCGGGCTTCACCATCGCGTATCGTCATCAGTCCGCCCGATACGACGTCGTGGTCGAGAACCCGCGGGGCGTGAGCCGGGGAGTGTCGCTGGTGGAGCTCGATGGCGTGGCCGTCACTGGCCCGGCGAGCATCCCGCTCGCCGACGATGACAAGACACACCGAATCCGGGTCGTTCTCGGTTAACTGGAAGCTCTTACTCCTTCAACGCCAGGATCGCCACGACCCCGAGCAACTCCTGCATGCTGACGGGCTTCGCCACGTGGTACTGGAACCCCGCACGCAACACGCTGGCGCGGTGCTCGGGGCCGGTGTAGGCGGTGAGGGCGGCCGCGGGGGTGGTCCCGCCGCGCTCCGGTGGTAGCGCGCGAACCTGCCCGATCAGCCAGTAACCGCCCTTCCCCGGCATCGAGAGGTCGCTGAGTAGCACGTTCGGACGCTCGCGTTGCAGAACTTCCAGCGCTTCTTCCGCGGTACCGACCGCGGTGACGACCGCCCCACCACGCTCGAGGATCTCGGTCACCACGTCCCGCACATCGAGCATGTCGTCGACAACCAGTACCCGAACGCCATGGAGATGAGGTGCGTCAGCGATCCGCAATGCGGAAGCCTGCATAGGTCACCCCTCGGTCTTCTCGGGAGCTAGGCTCCCCAGCGCGGCGTGCACCGCCTCGACGACATCGTCGGCGCCGTACGGCTGTCCGACGATGATCTCGACGACGTCGGAGGCTCCCACCGCGGCCTCGAGCGCCTCCTTGTCCGTCGTGGTCAGGATCCACGTCCTGTCCTTCAGGGAGGTCGTTTCCTTCATCAATCGGAGAAAGTTCCAGTGATTTTCATAGGGACGGGGCAGGTCGTACACGATGACGTCCGGGCCGTGGACCTTGATGAACGCCACCAGGTCGAGCGTCCCGTTCTGGATCTCCGCCAGCCGGGCCGTCACCGTCTCGAAGCCGTCGTTCTCGAGGGCCGAGCGAATGGCCTCGATCACCTCGTCACGCGAGTTGAAGATTGCGACCAGGGGCGACGTACGAGGGGTCACGGCGGTCGTCCTCTCCCCTCTGCACGCAGGTCATGCGCAGAGGGTGCGAGCCAGCAGAGGGCCCGACGCAGCACGGGAGGAGCAAGGAGAGGAACTGACGAGAGCGACGGCTCTACGGGAGAGCCGCCCATGCACCAGAGAGGCGCAGCCTCACTGCACCTCGCGACGTGCGTCGCGATGCTCAAGCGGGCGCGCCACCGATCGTCCCGCTTCGATGGCGTGCCGACAGCGGTACCGCAGCGAGACGATGGACCTCGCCGTGGTCGCTGTCAAGAATTAAAAATATCTTTTATTGTTCTTATATATCAAGCGGTCACTTCTCGGAACTATGCATACCGCCCGGCTGTGTATGGAGAGACGGAGGCGACAGCGGCCGCGTTGCGAAGCCGCGCGCTTGCTCGTCTGGATCGGCGGCTCCTCCACCCCTTCTCTCTGGGCCTTTTTTGAGCTCCGCGCGGATTACGACTCTCACCCTCGCATGCCACCGCAGAACACGCGCAAGGGGGGGGCGCCGCGGCGTTCTGGAGGCCCCAGGGCACAGCGCCGGGAAAAGAAAAAGGCGCGTGCTTTCGGCGCTGCCTGTGGCATAACACTCGGCGGTGGACCACGCCGCCGGGCGCTATTGTTCCGAAGGGCGAACGACCTCGGCCCGCTTCGTGTGTCTCGCCGTGCTCGTGGTCGCCTTGCTCGTGCTGCCGACGCTCGGCCGGCGCGTCATTCAAGCGGCAGACGAGGCACGCTTCCCGCTCCTGGCTCGGGACATGCTCGAGCGCGGCGTCTGGTTCAACGCGCAGGTTCGAGGAAGGGTATTTCACGAGAAGCCCCCGCTCTACCCCTGGGCCATCGCCGTTCTCGCGAAGGCCCAGGGCGGCCTGACTGAGGCTACGGCCCAGATCCCGGTTGCCCTCGCCGCCGTGGGTACCGTGTGGTTCACGTGCCTGCTCGGGCGGCAACTCTTCAGCGCTCGCGCTGGGCTGTGGGCGGGGCTGGTGCTCGCGACGAGCATCGGATTCTTTGTCGAAACCCAGGCACTGCTTCCCGACATGCTGGTCGCCTGCTTCATGATGGCGGCCGGGTGGCTTTTCTGGCGAGCGGCGAGCGACCCGAGCGCTTCTCGGGCCCTTACCGGCTTCTACGTCGCGCTCGCCTTGGCGGTGTTCGCCAAGGGCCCTCTGGGCGTGTTGCCGCTTCTGGTCGGCGGCACGTGGTTGTGGAGCGAATACGGCCTCGCTGGCGTCAGGCGTCTTTGGGACCGCGTCGGCGTGGCCGCGTTCGTGCTGCTGACCCTGGTCTGGCTCGTGCCGTACGTCGGCTATGGGCCGAGCAGTTTTACGCAGGATGTGCTGTGGGAGGACTGGCTCAAGTGGTACGTCGGACGGCCGGAGGTGCTGAAGCTGGCGAGTCGTGTTGGTGACGCGGCGCTGAGGTTCCTGCCGTGGACGATCGTGTTGCCGCTCGTAGCGATACGTGCGGCGCGCGAGAGGCGTCACCCTGGCGTCCGATTCGTCGTGCTGTGGGTGGCCATCGCCCTGTTGGTGGTGTTGTCTTCGAACAACTTCCGGACGCGATACCTTCTGCCTCTCTACCCGGCGCTGGCATTGCTCGTCGCATATTGGGCGGAGACGTTCAGGGCGCCCGGCAGCCGAAGCGCACAGGTCGTCGCAGGATTCGCCCTGGTGGTCGGTGCCGTGGGTCTCACCGCGATCTTGAGTCCATCCACGTTCGGAGCCGAAGACCTGGCCTTCCTCGATGGCGCGAGGGGGCAGGTCGCTCCGATTGCCATCGGCCTTCTGGTCATTGTCGCGGCGATCGTCTGGGGCCTCTGGGCGGCTCGAAACGGGCTCCTGGTCTGGGGGGTCGTCGCCGGAGGCGTGATCCTCCTGACGTCCGCCAACTGGCTGCACGTCGAGTGGGCGAATCGCGACGGCGATTTTCGCACGCTGGCATCGGCGGTCGAACGCCAGGCTCGAGGCACTGAGCTGCGTGTGTTCGGAGGGAGGTTCTACGCGCTCGACTTCTATGTGGCGCGCCCGGTCCTCCAATTGCGTACGCCGGAAGAATTCAACGATTTCGTCCTCGAAGCCCGACATCCCGTGGTCCTCATCGACGCGCCCCGCGGCTGGGTATTTGTCCAGAAAACCGCGCCGCGTGCGGTCCGTGTGCTCGACCGGATAAGGGTACGCGGCCGGGACATGCTCATCGTCGGAATACCACAGGCATCGACGGTTCTCCCTCGTAGGGACAGCCGCGAGGACCACACCACGCGTCTGTAGGGCGACATCACGGCCCCGCCGTTCCTCGAGGGTGTCGGCGTATAGTGGGCAACCTGGTGGTCAGTCTCACGGTCGTCATCCCGGTGTACAACGAGGAGCAGAATCTCCCGCCACTGTGGACCGAGCTCTGCCCTGTGCTCGAAGGATTGGGCATCGAGTTCGAGATCGTCTTCGTCGACGACGGGAGCCAGGACAGGAGCGCCGAGATCATCCGTCGCCTCCGCGAGCGCGATGCTCGTGTCCGACTCGTCCGATTCAAGGCGAACGCCGGCGAGACGGCGGCCACCGACGCGGGCTTCAAGGCCGCGCGCGGGCGGATGGTCGTGACCATGGATGCCGACCTGCAGAACGACCCTGCCGACATCCCGCGCCTGCTCACTCAGCTCGATCAGTGGGACGCGGTCTGCGGCCAGCGAGTGAACCGTGGGGATGGCGATTCCCTCGTCAGGCGCGTGTCTTCGCGGGTGGCCAACCGCGTTCGTAACTGGGTGAGCGACGAGAGCATCGACGACAGTGGCTGTACCTTTCGCGCCTTCCGTCGTGAGTGCTTGCGTGGATTGACGCTCTACCGTGGATTTCACCGGTTCATCCCGACACTGCTCCGGCTGCAAGGCTATCGCGTCATGGAAATGCCGGTCGCCCATCGGCCGCGCCGCTTCGGACGATCCAAGTACGGCATCATGAACCGCGTGTTCGTGGCGTTCGTCGATCTCCTGGTCGTCCGGTGGATGAAGTCACGCCTGCTTCGCTACGAGATTGCCGAGGATCTAGGGGGCGAACCTCCCGGCGAGTAGTGGCCGCCTGCCCTTGACCGCGCGGTCGGTCGCGCCGTATAGAGAAATGCGATGGTGGTCTCGGGCTGTCATAGGGTTCTCTGGGCTGCCCGTCGTGAGGCCTGCTCCGACCACCTCTGTGCTCGCAACGAGAACGATTCAGCGCGGTGAGCCGGTAGCCGCCGATGTGCGGGATCGCCGGTTTCTTCGTGAACGGACAGGCCGGAGAGGCCCGCGGCAGGCTCCAACGGATGACGGACTCGCTCCGCCACCGAGGGCCAGACGACGAGGGGTTCTACGTCGATGCCCAGATCGCGCTCGGGGCTCGGCGGCTGCGCATCATCGATCTCGAGACCGGGCAGCAGCCGGTCGCCAACGAGGACGGCTCGGTCCAGGTCATCCAGAACGGCGAGATCTACAACTTCGCGGCGCTGCGGCAGCGGCTGGAGGAGCACGGGCACCGGTTTCACACGCGTTCGGACACCGAAGTGATCGCGCACGCCTACGAGGTCTATGGCGACGATTGTGTCGCCCACTTCGACGGTATGTTCGCGCTCGCGATCTGGGACACGTCGGCTCGGCGGCTGGTGCTGGCCCGCGATCGGATGGGCGAGAAGCCACTCTACTATTACGCCGGGGCCGACGGCTTCGTCTTCGGCTCCGAGCTGCGGGCTCTCCTTGCCCATTCCTCCGTGCCGGCCGTGCTCTCGCTCGAGAGCCTCTCGCGCTATCTCGCCTTCGAGTACATCCCGGCGCCCTCCTCGATCGTCGCCGGCGTCCAGAAGCTCTTGCCCGGTCAGCTCCTGACCGTGTCGCCCGGAGGCAAGCCGACCGGTCAGCGCTACTGGGATCTCGACTTCCGGCCGGACGGTTCGGTCTCCGAGCGGGAGTGGGCCGATCGACTGTATCAGCAGCTCGAGGCATCGGTGAGGCGGCGAATGATCAGCGACGTGCCGCTCGGCATATTTCTGAGCGGCGGAATCGACTCCGGCGCGATCGTCGCGCTCGCAGCGCGTGCGAACGGCCGCCGGCCCGTCAAGACGTTCACGATCGGGTTCCCCGACGCAACCTTCGATGAGCGGTCGTCCGCTCGGCTGATCGCGCAGCATTGCGGGGCCGAGCACGAAGAAACCGTGTTCTCGCCCCACGATATGCTCGCCCTCATCGAGGAGGTCGGCGGCCTGCTCGATGAGCCCCTGGTCGA
>WNGH01002160.1_pt1 | contig 24497 bp, 18 predicted proteins | sample 5400631 | NCBI WGS metagenome assembly WNGH01 (sample SAMN13153373, study PRJNA577476) | soil metagenome | isolation source: 115 cm soil or saprolite under Garry oak tree replicate 1 | place: USA:California | collected 2016-06-15
CCGAGCCGCCCTCGGCGCCGGAGAGCTTGACGCCGGCCGAAGCCCGCGGAAAAATCATCTACACGATGGGTCGGAGCCCCGCGGGCGGACCGCTTTACTACCGGCTGATATCGGCAGGAAGAAACTCTTTTCCGGCCCGCGGAACTTCCTGCGTGCGCTGCCACGGCCCCGAGGGCAGAGGCGGGCGAAGCGGAGACGTCGTCCCGGCCGACATCAGCTATGGGGCGCTGAGCAAGGCGGCGACCGTCTCCGGCAGGGAGCGCGTTGCCTACACCGACGCCCTCCTTGCGCGCGCGATCACTGAGGGACTGGACTCTTCCGGCGAACAACTGAGCCTCCTGATGCCGCGCTGGGTGCTCTCAGGATCCGAGCTGGCGGACCTCCTCGCCTACCTCAAGCACCTGGGGCGAGAATAGCGTGGGCGAGAGCATGCGTCGATCCCCGAGAATCGCCGTCCTACTGACGCTCCTCGCCGCCGTCGCGATGTGGATCGTCGAAGATGAAGGAACGACCGTTTCCCCCTCGCCGATCACCCCGAGCCTCGCGTCGCAGGGCTTCGGTGATGCGATCTGCACGGCCGACGCCCCGGTCGATACTCCGCTTCCCGCGCGCGAATCGTTGCCGCGGACGAAACTCGATCCGTTTTCCGCACGGTCCTGGGCCCCGCCCGCGCCGGCAGCCGTCGTTCCGGCGCCGCCGGCGGCGGCTCCCGTCGCCCCGCCGTTGCCCTATCGCTTCGTCGGCAAAATCGTGCTGCCGACCGAGACCTGGGTCTTTCTCGCCCGGGGAGACGATACCTTCCGGGTACGCGAAGGCGGGACGATCGGCGGCGAATACAAGGTCGAGTCGGTGAAGGCCGACGAGCTGGTGCTCCTTCACCTCGCCTCGGGCGTGCATCAGACGGCGCGGCTGGCCTCGCCCGGCGGGGAAAACCCGGGAACCGGCCCGCAAATCGCGCAAGCACCGGCCGATTCCGCCGCGGTCGCGCAGCGGGACATCTTCCCGTACGACCCGCAAGCACCGGCTGATTCCGCCGCGCTCGCTCCCAGCAGAGGAGACGCGCGGAGCATCGGTCCGGCGACCGTCTCCGCGTCTCCTATCGGGGAGCCGCCGGTTCAACGGGTACGCCGGCCGCACGGGATCCGCAGGCAGGTTGAGAGCACGGACTAGCGCGGGGAAAGTAGGCCCGGCGTTTCAGGACTGCCATGCCCTATTTCGGAGTAGCGCGTCCCAACTAGACCTGTGCTCCGCAAAACCAGTTCGGAGTGGATCTGACCTTTCGCTGAGCGAGAGCGTATAAAAACAATTCCCTTTTCTAACGCCACTATAATGATCAAATAGAGCGCGATAAGAAACGACCTCGAACGGGTGGCAAGGGAGGAAGTATGCAAATTGATTTTCATCACAGTGTGACGTACGTATGTGCCCGCTTGGCTGGTTTCCCCTCTGAAAAAGCCGAAATAATCGCACACAGTGCCCAATATGTTGACGACACAACAGCATCTGGGGAGATCTGGTTTGACAATGGGATGCTCTTCGAGAGAACGGCGTCTGCGCACAAGATGCTGGACTATCGAAACTCCAAAGACCTCGCAAACCACCGAGTGTGGCTTCCGTTTCACTTTCTCAAGTCGCCTTAATATGGCCAAGCGAAACCGCTTTCATTATTGCGTGACGAGAATTAACCACGCCAAGCTTGCGACGCGCGTTGGCCAGGTGAAATACAACAGTTCTTTGCGCCACTGACAAGATACTGGCGACTTCCGCGATAGTTTTGCCGGCCGCTATCCATACCAGGCAATCGCGCTCGCGCTCAGTCAACCCCCAACTCTCTGACTTGCGCGGTTCGACGGGAATTACCGATCCAACCTGATTCCTGATAATTCGATCGGCCGCGTCGTGCACGAAAACCGTTAGTAATAGGCACCTGCCTAATGCAGCTCTAATGTCACGCTCTGCTTCAGCCCTTCCGTGGTTCTTGATGAGGCTGAGCGAGCTCCACCGACCGTTGGGTCCGTGCACAGGCAGAGTGACTCCGGTGGCGAGCCCAAACTTACGCGCCCGTGCGATCCAGACCTGCTCAAACGGAACGAGCTCCCGCCAAAAGATGGGGACTACTTCCCGTAGCGCGCGTCGGTACAGAGGGTCAGATGCGAGGTTGCTGGCTGCTGCATCACTTTGCCATCCGTCTGGGCAATTCTTGAACTGGAATTCATCGACTTCAGCGCGAAGATTCGGGAAGCGGCCGCGAAAAAGGAAATATTGAAAGCCAAGTTGCCCAGTCGCCAGTCCGACAGACCGCGCGAGCTCTGCAAGGGACGCCGCAGTCAGAATCGGTCTAAGCCACCAAGTGCCTTGAAGACTCACGGACCTACCCCTCTCGATCTCTTGGTCCTGTTTTGTTTGAATCACTGTACGCCCTAGGTTCTCTGCCTCGCAACTCCTCTCGTTGTTAGGAAAATCGGAGTTTTTAGGGAATTCCAATTACAGCTGCTGTAAGGAAACTCCCTCGACCGGCTGAACCATTAGGAATCGTTCATGTACTCCGCTAAATCTCTGATTTTACGTATCAAAGAAGAAGAACCTTCTTTCTACCCTGTAAACTTCGACAGGTAGGCACAATCGAGAGAAAGCTTCACACTGAAAAACAGGGATCAGATTTTTCTATCCGCTTCCCCAGCCAAAGAAGGGAACACCATTAACCGAGGCTTGATCCTGTCCTATGCCGTGTTCCTATGGCTCGCTGGTTGCGGCGACATCCCGTATCGCAGCGCCGGTTATTCCGTCGACCCGAATTGCCGGGAGATCTACGACAAGTACTACGATATCTCCGAGCTGGACAAAGACATTCCGGAGAATATTAGGTCGAACCAGTGCTGGCTACGCGCGCGGGAAGAGCGCGACAACTACGACCTGCTGTTCCTCGAGTTCGACGATCAGGGCTGGATGCAGAACGCTTCCAATCTGTCTCGGCCCGCGAGAAAGGATGCGCTCGACGAATTCTTCGGCCAGTTGAAAGATATCTTTTTAGACGCGTAATAAGTCAAGAATTCTCGGTGAATCCTGACGGAAGTCAAACGCCAAAAGGAGGCGCGTCATGAAAAGAATATCACCCCCCGTACTGCTGACGCTCGTGCTTTGCGCCTGTGCGCAGGTCGATCCCTACCGGGTATCGAAGGACGGGTACGCGAAAACCTGCGAATATCGCGCCGTCGGCGACTGTCCCACCGCCTCGCTGTTGCGGCATGGGGCGCCGGCTCCCTACAACCTCGCTTTCGTCGAGATCGACGAGCAGGGCTATTTTGCCGACCGCGCGCAGGCCGAAGCGGCGATCGCCATGGCGAGCGGAAAACCCGCGCAGGGCCGGGCTTACGTCATCGTGTTCATACACGGATGGCATCACAACGCCGGCCCCGATGATGAGAACGTGCACAAGTTCCACGACGCGTTGCGGCTGATCTCCAGCTGGCGGCCGAACGACACCGTCCGGGGAATTTACGTCGGGTGGCGCGGCGATTCGATCGCCATCAAGGGACTGCGCTTTATCACGTTCTGGGACCGCAAGAACACGAGCGACGAGGTCGGCCGCGGATCGCTCTACGAATTTCTGCTCCGCCTGGAAAAAGAGGTCAAGACGCCAGCGGGCGCCGACAACCGGCTCGTGCTCATCGGCCACAGCTTCGGCGCATCGGTGGCCTTCAATTCGCTCGCCCAGCTCTACATGCAGCGGTTCATCGAGGGGCTGTACTCGACCTCGGCCGGGCCGCGCTTCAGAGGATACGGCGATTTCGCCGTTCTCATCAATCCCGCGATAGAAGGCATGCGATTCATGCCCTTCCACAGCGCGCTGCGCCACTACGCCGACGGTGCCGCCGCGGTTCGCGCCGATTTTTCGCGCGAGGCCCGGCCGGCGCTGGTGATCCTGTCCTCGGAAGGCGACTGGGCAACGCGCAAGACCTTTCCGGCGGCGCGCTTTTTCTCGACCGTGTTCGAGGCTCACGCGACATCGGGAATACGGGGATCGGCCCCGGGCGTGAGCGACGGTTACAGCGAATGGGTGATGGACGTGCAAACCCTGGGCAACTTCGAGCATTTCCACACCCACGAGTCGCTCGGACTCGCGGCGGCGGGCGACAGCCGGGACTGCGCCCCCCTGGCGTCGGGGCAGCTTCGCCAGTTGCTCGCGAACAGTGAGAGCGCCCCGCAGCAATTCCCCGACTCGGGGATCGTGCTGAAGCACCGGGGCACCCTGCCGGCGACCACGCCCTACTGGTCGGCCGACATGAGCAGCGACATCGTCGCCAGCCACTCGGATATCGGCAAGCCTTCGCTTGTTTGCTGGATCATGCAGCTCGTCGACGCGAACTGAGCGGTCCTGAACGATGAAGGAGGCGGCTGTCGACTTTTTGGGATGCGCAATAGGTCAAGAATCCCAGTGAGTCCGCGACAACATCAAAGGAGGGCAACAACGATGAAGCGGAACAGCTCGTATCAACACATCAGGATTCTGGTACTACCTTTTTTCTTGTTTCTCCTGCTTAGTTGTGGCGAGAAGCAGCCACAACCAGGACAAGTCCTCGACGAAGCCCGCCGCGCGGGCCGGACCGCCCAATCCTTTCCGGCGGGGGAAGAAAATTACTTTCAAGCCATGGACGGCGGCATCGCCCTCACTACCGATGAAGTCAAGGGGCGCAACACCTGGATCGTGTGGAGCGGGGGCAACGACCGGTTTTGGGACGCTCTCTCGAAGTCCAGCGTCGGCAACCTCGACTTCCTGAAGACGCTTTCTACGCATCCGAAGCTGAAGAAGTTCAGCCGCGACAACCGCTGGAATTACCTCGGCTTGGTGAACGAACCCTGCTTCGAGAAAGCGACCGGACCCGATCCCAAACGCTTCGGTCTGTGGCTCGACAAACGCCGCGCCGATTGCCCGGCGGATCCTTTTGAGGACGAGAAGAAGTATCCGGGCGTCGCCATCGGGGCGCGAGGCAAGAACCTGCCGGTCGGCTCTTTCTACGGCTACGCCAGCGGTATCGTCGGGCTGCGGCTGTTCCCGAATCCCGACTTCGACGAAGCCGCGGCAAAAAAATGGGACCCGGTCAAATACTACGAAGACCCCGAGTATTACTTCAACAAAGACCTGGTCAAGCCCTATCGGGTCGGCATGTCCTGCGGCTTCTGCCACGTCGGGCCGAACCCGATCAAGCCTCCCGCGGATCCGGAGAACCCGAAGTGGGAGAACTTGAGCTCCAACGTCGGCGCCCAGTATTTTTGGGTCGACCGTATCTTCACCTGGGAAGCCGACGAGACCAGCTTCGCGTTTCAGTTGTTCCACACTTCGCGGCCCGGCGCATTGGATACGTCCCTGGTATCCACCGATTACATCAACAACCCCCGCACCATGAATGCGGTCTACGGCCTCGGCCCACGAATGGAGCAGGCCAAGCGACGGGGCAAGGAGACGTTGAGCAACGGCGGCTTGGACAACATGCAGTTTCAGGATTTCGTCAAGGATGGACCGCTCACCCAGTTCTTCCAAAAGCCCGATACCGTGTGGACGCCGCGCGTCCTCAAGGACGGCTCCGACTCGGTGGGTGCGCTTGGAGCGCTCAACCGCGTCTACCTGAACATCGGCCTGTTCAGCGAAGAGTGGATGCTGCACTTCAACGCCTTGGTCGGCGGAAAGCCCACCTCGCCCATCAAGATCGCGGACGCGCGAAAGAATTCGGCCTACTGGCAGGCAACCGAGCAGCAGACGTTCGCCACGGCCCTCTTCTTCCTCAAGAGCACCGCGCCGCACCGTCTCAAGGATGCGCCTGGAGGCGCGAAGTACCTGACGCAGGACAAGGCGGTCCTCACTCGCGGCAAGGTGGTCTTCGCGGAGTATTGCGCTCGATGCCACTCCAGCAAACTCCCCAACCCCGCCCCCGGCGTGGATCCGGGCGGATGCGCGGGCTCGGGCTATCTCGCCTGCTTCAACAACTACTGGGCCTGGACCAAGACACCGGAGTTCAAGAACAAGATGCGGGAAATCGTGCTCGCCGAAAATTTTCTCGAGGACAACTACCTCTCCACCGAGCTGCGCATACCCGTGACGCTGCTGAAGACGAACGCCTGCAGGACAACTTTTCCTCCAAGTCGTACAAGGACCTCCCCTCGGTCGGAGAGATCGTGGTGCACGACCCGGTCACCGGCGAGCCGCGCAAGTACAGGATGCCGGCCGGCGGTCGAGGCTACACCCGCCCGGCATCGCTCATCAGCCTGTGGTCCACGGCGCCTTTCCTGCAGAACAACAGTGTCGGAAAGTTCGAGCCGAGTCCCTCGGTCGAGGCTCGCATGCGGTCCTTCGACGACTCCATCGAGCAGTTACTCTGGCCCGAGAAACGCAGGAAGGACGACGTGCTCGGCGACAAAGTCCCAGGCAGGATCGACCGGACCACGGCGAGGAGCTCTCTCAAGGTGCCAGCGGGCTACCTGCCCGACTTTCTTCAGGACTTGCGGGGACCGCTGGAGCGGTACTTGCCCTGGCTCTTCGGCGAGGGAGGGGTCGAGATCGGTCCGATCCCCAAGGGAACGCCCGTGAATCTGCTGTCGAATCTGAATCCGCTGTCGGATAGCTCCGATCCGGCGGAGCAGCTCGCGCATAAGAAAAAAATCCTTGAGTTTCTGCTCGAGGCGAAACGCGATCTCAAGCGCCTCTCCAAGGACGCGAGCGACGAAGAGGCCAACAGAGTCTTTGGAAACCTGGTCAAGCCCTTGCTCGAACTCAGCCGCTGTCCGGACTTCGTCGTCAACCGTGGCCACTACTTCGGCACGAGTTATTTCAAGCCCGATCCCGGCCTGGACAACGCCGACTACTTCAAGGACGAACCGCCGCTCGGCGACGCGGACAAGCGGGCCCTGATCGAGTTTTTGAAAACGCTCTAGGGGCGAAGCCCGATTTGAGAATTCGGCACAAGCAGCCCGGGAGGTGCAATGAACAAAGACGTGATTTTTCAGCCGCTGAAATTCCGCAACCTCACGGTCAAGAATCGCCTGTTTCGCTCCAGCATCTCCGGCCGGTGGGATAACTACAACGGCTCCGGAACTCTGGCTCGCATCAACTGGGAAACGAAATTCGCCCGGGGCGGTATCGGCGCCATCATCTCCTCGTTCGTGCCGGTGCACATCCGCGGCCGCATCCTGCCTAATTACGCCATGATCGACAACGACGACAAGATCCCGTTCTGGCGGGAGCTGGGCAAGCGGGTGCACGAGCACGATTGCAAATTCATCATGCAGCTCAGCCACGGGGGGCGCCAGCGGGACGTCGGGGGCGTCGAGAATCTGATGAATCGGGCACTTTCCTCGACAAGCCGGATGGACAGTTTTCATGGGCTGCTCTGCCAGGCGATGACCTCGGAGGAGATCAAGCAGACCATCCGGCATTTCGCCGACGGCGCCCGACGCGCACGGGCGGCGGGTCTGGACGGCGTCGAGCTGCATGCCTCGCACGGCTATCTTTTTACCCAGTTCTTGAGCTCGGCCATCAACGACCGCAAGGACGAATACGGCGGGCCGCTGGAGAACAGGGCGCGCTTTCTGCTGGATGTGATGCGGGCGATCCGCAAGGAAGTCGGCAACGACTTCCATCTCCAGGTGAAAATCAACGCCTTGGACAACAACAACGCCCTTTACCCCTGGGAGAAGAAGGGCAATACCCTGGAGGAGTCGATACAGATCTGCAAATGGGTCGAGAAAGAGGGCGCGGACGCGCTGCACGTCTCGATGGGCAGCATGTTCCCGCACCCGCAACTGCCTTCGGGCGGTTTTCCGGTGGACGAGGCCAATTGGTGGTACGGCGGGATGGGGTCGAGCGGGGTGCGGGCCTTTTTCAATTACACGCTATTCCATTTCAAGGTATTGCGCCCGATCTTCCTCGCGTTTTGGAACCGGACCAAGAAGGACCGGCCGGTCGAGGGCGTATGCGCCGAGGAGTGCAGGGAGGTCAAGAAGAACGTCGGTATCCCGGTGCTGAACACGGGCGGCTACCAGAACGGCGATCTGATCAGCAAGGTGATCTCGGAGGGCTATTGTGATGGCGTCACCATTGCGCGCCCGCTCATTGCCAACAACGATCTGCCCAAGATCCTGGCGCAAGGGCGCCCCGAGCCCGAGCAACCCTGCTCGTTCTGCAACCGATGTCTGTTGAATGCGATCGCCAACCCGCTGGGCTGTTACGACCCGAGGCGATACAAGGGCGATCGCGACGCGATGATCAAGGAAGTGATGAGCGTGTTCGATCCTCCGCCGTATCCATAACGGTGGTCGGATCAGGCGTCGCCGATGCGCGAGGCTGATCCTTGCCCGACGAACCTGAGGGAGACGAAAAATGGCCAAGTCCAAAGTTATCACCAAGGACCGGGTTTTGATCGACGAAGTCCAGGAAAGCCCGGTCGACCGGCATGAGCTGCGATTCCGCAGAATCATCGTATGGGGGTTTCTGGGGATCGTGATTCTGGTTGTCGTCTGGCTTGCGTGGCGCTTCTCCTCCGATCGTCCGTTGACCTTCAAGACCGCTGAGGAACACTTCAAATACGGGTCGATCGGCGCCGAAGTCGGCGGCTCGGTGTTCAATCCGATAGGCGGGATTCTTCCGCCGTATTGGATATTCAAGATCCTGCCCGACATCTGTCCGGACAAGCTGCCCGGCGGCTACGCGTCGCTGGGGCTTATCTTCGAAAAAGGGCAAGACGTGCCGATCGGGGTGACGCGACGGCATCGGCTCGGATTCGAGCAGGCCGGGCTGAATTGCGCCGGTTGCCATACCGGCACCTATCGCGCGTCCCCCCAGAGCGAGCCGCAGATCGTGCTCGGCATGCCGGCCCACGGCCTGGAACTCCAGGGTTTCTTCGCCTTCGTCAACGCCTGCATGCTCGACCCGCGCTTCACGCCCGACAACGTCATCGGCAGGATCCAGGCGGCCGGCGGCAATCTCGGGCTACTGGATCGCTTCCTTTTCCGGACCCAGGTGATTCCACGAGCGCGAGAGACGGCGCTCGTCCTGAACAGCCGGGTCGCTGCGTTGCTCAACGAGAACGCGGCGCGCTGGGGGGCGGGTCGTGTCGACACCTTCAACCCGTACAAGGCGATCCAGTTCAATTGGCGTCTGGAGGCGCTGCCGCCGAGCGAGCTGATCGGCGCTTCCGACTATCCATCGTTGTGGAACCAGAAGCCGCGCGAGGGGATGCACCTTCACTGGGACGGGAACAACGATTCGGTGGACGAGCGCAATCTGAGCGCATCCCTGGGCGCCGGCGTAACCCCCGTCACCATCGACCACGAAGGCCTCAAGCGAGTCAGGGACTGGATCTGGACGCTGCCGCCGCCGCCCTATCCGTTCAAAATCGACCAGGCGCTCGCGGCCCGGGGCGGGCGTCTCTATCGCGACCAGTGCGCGGGCTGTCACGCCGATCATCGCTTTCGCGAAGGCGTGGTCGAGAAAGACGGCTACGTGGGCCAGGTCGTGCCGATCGGCAAAATCGGGACCGATCCGTTTCGCCTGAACTCCTATACCCTCGCTTTCGCCTCGAACCAGTACTCCCTGTACCCCGCGTCCGAATACCGCTTCAAGCGTTTTCGCAAGACCAACGGCTATGCCAACCAGCCCCTGGATGGAATTTGGGCGCGAGCGCCGTATCTGCACAACGGATCGGTGCCGACGCTACGCGATCTTCTGGAGCCGCCGCAATCGCGCCCGAAAGTCTTTTACCGCGGCTACGACGTCTTCGATCCGGCGAGAGTCGGGTTCCGCCACGACGTCGCCGAGGAAAAGGGACGCAGGTACTTCCGATTCGACACCTCGCTTCCCGGCAACGGCAACGGCGGCCATGAGTACGGCACCAGGCTTTCCGACGCCGACAAAAAAGCGATCGTCGAGTACATGAAGAAATTTTGAGGGGAGACAGCATCGATGGATACGACAGGCAGATACGATCGGCTGGCGCGTCACTATAAATGGGTGACTTGGTTCGGTATTTTCCTCAACAGTCTGTTCATTTTTCCGCTCCTGCTCTTCCCGCGGTTCACCCTCGATCTATTGGGCATCGAGCTCGATCAACTGATCTTCGCCCGGACCGCCGGGCTGCTGCTGCTCTGGATCAGCGTCTTCTACATTCCGGCGAGCCTGGATCTGAAGAAATACCGTGTCCACGCCTGGCTGGCGGTCTTCCCCTCGCGCACCGGCGGCGCGACGTTCTTCTTCGTGGCCGTGTTTGTGTTCGGCTATCCGCACGGCTACCTGCCGATTGCGTTCGTCGATCTCTCCATACTCCTCTGGCAGCTGGCGATCCTTCTCAAAATCCGGGCGGTCGAGCATTCGCCTTCCGCCTCGCTTGCGGTAAAAACCTGGAAAGCGAGGCGGCGCTGGACGCTTCTCGGCTCGGTGGCGGTCGTAGTGGCAGTGGTGGGCGTTACCGCATGGTACAAGCTGCTGCGAGAGGTGGATCAGCGTTTCGAATCTATGGAGGAGTATTTCAAGTACGGCTCGATCGGCGCCGAGCAGGCGCAGGGGATCCCCTATTGGATCTGGATCGTGCTGCCGCGCCTGTTTCCCGAGCATCTGCCGGGACCAGGCGGCTACAGCGCGCTCGGTGTATACAACGAACCCGGCCGAGACATGCCGGTGGGTTTTTCAACCAAGACCATCGGCTTCCCGAGAGTGGGTATCAACTGCGCCCTTTGTCACTCGGCCACGATCAGGTTGTCCGCTGACGAACTCCCCGTTTTGTACGTTGCCGCCGGAACCACGACCTTCGACGGGCTCGCTTACCAGCGGTTCCTCTTCAAGTGCGCCTCCGATCCGCGGTTCAACGCCGACATGATCCTGGCAGAGATTTCCAAGATGTACACGCTGGCGCTTCTCGACAGAGTTCTCTACCGTTACCTCCTTGTGCAGGCAGTGAGGAAGGCCTTGCTCAAGCAGAAGGACCTGTTCGCGTGGACCGACACGCGCCCCGACTGGGGAGCCGGCCGCATCGATCCTTTCAACCCGGTGAAGGCGATGTACCTCCACGTGAGCGTCGGCGACACGATTGGCAACTCCGACATGATGCCCATCTGGAATCTGGGAGCGATGCCGAACAGGGCGTATCACTGGGACGGGTTGAATACCAGCTTGGTCGAGGTGGTGCGCAGCTCGGCGCTCGGCGACGGAGCGACGGCGAAGTCCATTCCCCTGGATGACCTGCAGAAGCTGCAGGATTGGCTTACTCACCTTGCACCTCCCAAGTATCCATCCGGGCGTTTTCCGATCAACGCAACGCTTGCCGCAGCCGGCCGGGTTATCTTCGAACGCCAATGCGGCTCTTGCCATGCTCCAGGCGGAGCGCAGACCGGTAAGGTAGTGCCCATCGCCGTGGTCGGTACCGATCCGCACCGTGTAAAGATGTGGACCAAAGAGGCCGCCGAAACCTACAACACCCGCTACAAGCAATACGAATTCGCGTTCAGCAAGTTCCAGTCCACCGAAGGTTATGTCGGCGTGCTGTTGGATGGGCTCTGGACGCGCGCGCCCTATCTGCACAACGGATCGGTGCCGACGCTGCGCGACTTGCTGCAACGGCCGGAGAATCGGCCGAAGGTCTTCTATCGCGGCCACAACGTCTTCGATCCGAAGAACGTCGGCTTCGTGTCTCAGGGTCCTGAAGCGCAGCGCATCGGTTTTCGCTACGACGTCTCGCAACCCGGGAATAGCAATAACGGCCACCTGTGGGGCAGTCAGCTGCCCGACAAGGACAAGGAAGCTCTGCTCGAATACTTGAAAACTTTATGACGCGATCGACCCGGTGCGCGAGCATCAAGACCTGAGAGTCGAAGTCGAGGCGACACATGAACCCGATTCCGGGCGGACCGGCCGATTGTGAGTACGTGATCGTCGGATCGGGCGCTGGCGGCGGCACGCTCGCGGCGCGACTCGCCGAATCGGGACATCGGGTCATGCTGCTGGAGGCGGGTGGCGACCCTCGGACACTCGCCAGCGAAAATTCGGCGCACCCCGACGCCAACCGCCTGCCCGACGACTACGACGTGCCGGTCTTTCACGCCTTCGCTTCGGAGAACGACGCGCTCAAGTGGGATTTCTTCGCGCGTCACTACCGCAACGACGAGCAGCAGCGCCAGGATCCCAACTATCGATTGGAGTGGCACGGAAGGCGCGCGGACGGGGTCTTGTACCCTCGAGCCGGGACACTGGGGGGCTGCACCGCCCACAACGCGATGTACCTGGTCTACCCGCATAACGCGGATTGGGACGAGATCGCGCAGTTGACCGGCGACCGGTCCTGGGGCGCGCAGAACATGCGACGCTACTTTGAACGGCTGGAGAACTGCCGTTATCGGCCCTTGCACCGGCTACTGGGCCTGCTTGGTCTCGACCAGACGCGGCACGGATGGAACGGCTGGCTGCACACCGAGAAGACTCTTCCTCTGGACGCCCTGGAAGACGACGTCCTCGTAAAAGTGATTCTGAATTCGGTCCAGGAGGCGTTCGAGCAAAGCGGCACGCCCCTCAGCGGCACGATGTCACGGGTGAAGGGCGCGGCCGACCCGAACGACTGGAGGCTGGTGCAAGACGACGCCGTCGGCATCCGCTACGCACCGCTCACCACCCGCCATCACCAGCGCATGGGCGCTCGCGAGCGCGTTTTGGACACAGCGCGGAAGCACCCGGACCGTCTGAAGATCGAGCTCGACGCGCTCGCCACGCGAGTGATCTTCGGCGAGCAGAACCGCGCCCTAGGCGTCGAATACCTCAAGGGTGAGCGGCTCTACCGCGCCCACGCCAAGCCAAACCCGGAGAGCGGGGAGCACCGCACGGTGCTCGCTTCGCGCGAGGTCATCCTGGCCGGCGGCGCTTTCAACACACCTCAGCTTCTTATGCTTTCCGGGATCGGGCCCGGGGAAGCGCTCTCGAAGCACGGCATCGCCGCGCGGTGGGACCTTGCCGGCGTAGGCAAGAACCTTCAGGACCGGTACGAGATCGGCGTGGTCAACCGAATGAGCCGCGACTGGGAGGTACTCGAAGGCGCAAAGTTCGCTCACGGCGACCCACAATACCGGCGCTGGGCGAGCTCGCGCAGAGGCGTATACACGACAAATGGGGCGATCCTTGCAGTCATCACGCGCTCGGCCCGCGAGCGGGCGCTGCCGGATCTGTTCTGTTTCCCATTGCTCGGCCGGTTCAAGGGCTACTTTCCCGGATACTCGGAGGAGTTTCCCAAGCACCTCAACTACCTCACATGGGCTGTCCTCAAAGCGCACACCAAGAATCGCGCGGGTGAAGTGACGCTGCGTTCCGCGGATCCACGCGATGTGCCATCCATCAACTTCCACTACTTCGACGAGGGCGACGACAAGACCGGAGAAGACCTGGAGTCCGTCGTCGAGGGCATCAAGTTCGTACGTCGCATGACGGCCAAGCTGAAAAAGGAGAAGTTGATCGCCGCGGAGGAGCTGCCCGGGGAGCACGTCCAGTCGAACGCGGAGCTTCGCAGGTTCGTGCGCGACAACGCCTGGGGACATCACGCCTCGTGCACCTGTCCCATCGGCTCTCCGGACCGGGGCGGCGTGCTCACCGGCGACTTCCGCGTGCACGGCACACGCGGGTTGCGCGTCGTGGATGCGTCGGTCTTTCCGCGCATCCCGGGCTCCTTCATTGTAAGCGCGGTCTACATGATCGCCGAAAAGGCGGCCGACGTGATTCTGCGGGACGCACGGGCGAGTGCCTGACGCGGACCCGGAAATCACCCTCGCCGCTTGCGTGTCAACAATGATTACGCGACTTTACCCAGGAGCGACGTCATGAATGCCATCAACACCCGCAAACCCCAGGACATGATCGACGCTGAGCGCGAGCACATTGCAGGCGGCCGCAAGAGGCAAGGCATATCCGGCGACTACTCCGCGTTGGCCCTCTCCGGCGGTGGCATACGCTCGGCTTCGTTCGGGCTGGGCGTCATGCAGGCGCTGGTTTCCGCCAGCGTGCTGAAAAAGCTGGATTACCTGTCCACCGTGTCGGGGGGCGGTTACATCGGTTCATCCTTGACTTGGTTCCTCCACAATGGCCTGCCGGACGACCGCCCGGCGGGAACCGACGCTTCCAACTTTCCATTCGGCCAACCCAACACCGGGGCACGCACCGCCGAGGGCGCAGACGGCGCGAATCGAAACGCGGTGCTGGATTTCATTCGCCAGCGCGGCAACTACCTCGTGCCGACCAAGCTGCTAGGACTCCCTTCGCTCGTCGCCTTTGCCTTGCGCACGAGCTTGGTGTCTTTGGTGGCCTACTTCCTGCTCGCGACGGTGGTGATGCTGGCCCTCATCCCGCTGCGATTATTCGAACGGAGTGAACTTCTCGGAATGCTCCCCAAAGCACTTGCCGCTGTTGCCCCGAATGGGTTTCTATTTCTAGCGTTCGCGGTCGCGTTGCTGTTCACAGTGGTCAGCGTGCTGTATTCGTTCATCACACGCCTCGGCTCGGCAAACTACCCCGGCCGCACCTTCTCGCAGAAAGCACAGGGCATCATGCTCGAGCTCGTGATCTTGCTGGGCTTTTTCGGCGCCCTGCCGTTCGTCGCAGGCTGGTTGGAGAGACTCCAGTTGGAAATTCAGGCAGCCGGGCTCGCGACGGTGCTCGGCACAATCCTCGGTTTCCTGCAGCATCGGCGCGCACGTCGGGTGACTGAACCTTCGCCGGTGATCGGGATGTTCGCCGCCTTCCTCCTGATCTACGGCCTGGTGTTCGGCGCGTATCTGTTTGCGCAAACCCTCGTCGGGAAGGGCGACTGCGCGCGGATCGCGGTTGTTATCGGCGCCGCGCTGGTAATCAGCCTGGTGGTCAATACGAATTACCTGAGCCTGCACCGCGGATACCGCGACCGTTTGATGGAAGCCTTCCTGCCCAACCTGGACAGCGTGCGCGAGGACCGCTGGGGCCGGGCCACGCAGGCGGATCGAGCGTTGCTCCAAGAGATGTGCCAAGCCCCGAACGAACGTCCCTATCATCTGATCGGCGCCAACGTAGTGTTGAGCGATTCGCCGAGATCGAAATACCGAGGCCGCGGCGGCGATTGCTTTCTGTTCTCGCCCTTGTACTGCGGCAGCCATGCGACCGGCTGGATCCCCACCAACAAGTACATGAAGGCCGGGGGCGGGGGAATGACGCTGTCGACGGCCATGTCGGTATCGGGCGCCTCGTTCAATCCGAACGCGGGTAACAGCGGCCAGGGGTTGACCCATAATTCTCTGGTCTCCACGGCGTTTTCGCTACTGAACATTCGGCTGGGCTATTGGGCGGCAAACCCCGATCGCGAGCATTCGCGATGGTTTCAGCCCAACTTCATCTATCCGGGCCTGAAAGGCGGCGTTTTCGGCGGCGCGTTCCGAGAGGATCACGGCGTGGTCGAACTTACCGATGGGGGGCACTTCGACAACACGGCCTTGTACGAGCTGATCCGACGCAAGGTGCAGTTGATCATCTTGTCCGACGGCGGCGCGGACCCACAGTTTCATTTCGACGATCTCGGTAACGCGATCGAACGGGCGCGGGTGGACTTCGGCGTCAAGATCCGATTTGATGATGAAGAGTTCCCCCTGAAAAACCTCATCCCGGGATCGGCGCAGGGGCAGAACCTGTTGATTGCTCGTTACGGACTGGCACAGAACGCGTTCGCTCTGGGCAGCATCGAGTATTCCGACGGGACTAGCGGGACGCTCGTTTACATTAAGTTAACGCTGATTGCCGGCTTGCCGGAAGATATCTACAGCTACAAGGCCGCCAATAATGAGTTCCCGCACGAGGCGACGGCGGACCAATTCTTTGACGAAGTCCAGTTCGAGGCCTATCGCGAGCTCGGCTATCAACTCGCCTGGAGGATGCTCGAGAAAGTTCGCACCTTTAAGACGGCGGAAAAGACGACCCTGACGCGCAAACGGGCAACGGCGCTGTTACCGTCGTAAACTCACCCGAAATTGGGGATAGACGGGCATTTGACAGCGAGTTTTTCGAAGCGACCGGTGATTCCCGGAATCGCTTGATGCGGTTTAAAGAAGCGCTCGATATGGCGAGTTTTCATGCAAAACACCACCTTTGCCTGAAACCTCGACCGAGGAGATCGGCACCGTGCGCGCACGCAACGCGTGGCTCATCCTTCTTGTCCTTGTAGCTCTGATCGCCGCGATCCTCGGCGGGCGCCGGTGGACTGGGAGGGACCCGGTCGATACGCCGAAACTCCAAGGCAAGACGACCTCTGATTTTCCCCAGACGGCCAGTAGGTGGTTTGACCGGATGGATGGTGGCGTCGAGCTCACCGACGAAGAGCGTCGAGGCCGGAATACCTGGTTGGTGTGGACCGCGGGTAACGAGGAATTCTGGGATTACATGGCTCGGTACAGCTTCGGCACGATGGACCTCCTCAAGACCCTCGACACCCGCCAACGCGCTCGGCGCTTCTCATGGTACGGCCTGATCAACGATCCGGACATGAAACAGGCCGACCGACCGGATCAATACGGCCTATGGCTGGACGTACCTAAGGACGGGTTGCCCAAGGACGTGGATCCTGCAGTGTACGGCTATCCGTCTGGCATTGTCGGGTTGCGTCTATTCCCCAATCCAGACTTCGACGAGGCCGCGCGCGCACGATGGAACCCGCAGGCCTACCACTCTGATCGGGACTATTACTACGACCCGAAGCTCGTTCGCCCGTATCGCGTGGGCATGGCCTGCGCGTTTTGCCACGTCGCCTTCCACCCGCTCTACCCTCCGGCAAACCCAGAGAGTCCGAAGTGGAACAACTTGTCGAACAACATCGGCAATCAGTATCTGCGGATCGGCCGTGTGTTCGCATTTGATCTGAGCAAAGACAGCTTTGTCTGGCAGCTATTCAACACCAATCCGCCGGGCGCTCTCGACACTTCTTTCATCGCCACTGACTACATCAACAACCCGCGGGCCATGAACTCGATCCACAACGTAGGAGCGCGCTTGGCGATGGCGCAACCCGAGACACTGGGACCGGGCGCACTGACCCTCCCGGACGCGCAGCAGGTCATGAACGTGCCGCACGTCCTGAAGGACGGCGCCGACTCCGTCGGCATCCTTGGTGCTCTGGCTCGCGTGTACGTCAGCATTGGTGTTTTTCACCAGGAGTGGCTGCGCAACTTCAATCCGATATTGGGCGGCAAAGAACAGACGCCATTCGAGATCCGCAAGGCACTCCGACACTCCGTGTACTGGCGGGCAACCTTGGAACGCGTCGGTCCCCTGGCCAAGTACTTTTTGAAGGCGGCTGGACCGATGTACCTGAAGGACGCTCCAAATGGAAACAAATTCCTGACTAGGGACGCGAAGCTGCTAGAGCGCGGCAAGCTGACGTTCGCCGATAACTGCGCCCCGTGCCATTCCAGCAAACAACCGGCGGGTGAGCGGTTTGGAACCGAGCGTTACAAACAGAAAATGCGTGAAATCGTGTTGGCCGATGATTTTTTGACCGACAACTATCTGTCCACCGACAAGCGGATCGCGGTGACAACGGTCAAGACCAACGCTTGCAGCGCGCTGGCCACGAACGCCATTCGCGGACATGTGTGGGACAACTTCTCCTCCGAAACCTACAAGAATTTGCCTTCGGTCGGTGAGATCGAGGTCATAAACCCAATCACTTACGAGCCTTGGAAGTTCAAAGCACCGGGCGGCGGTCCCGGTTACGTGCGGGTACCCACGCTCGTCGCAACCTGGGCGGGCGCTCCGTTCTTTCACAACAACGCCCTGGGCGAATTCACCGGAGATCCATCGGTCGAGGGGCGGCTCAAGGCGTATCACGACGCCATGAACAAGCTGTTATGGCCAGACAAGCGCCTAGGCGTGAAATCGATCTACCGCTCTACTCAGGAAAGCTGGATTCACATCTACAAGAATTTTCTCCCCGCCGGCCTAAGCGTAGCACTCAAGGACATGACGGATGCCGAGGGCAACGTCCGAATCGGGCCCATTCCACAAGGCACGCCGATCGGCTTGCTGTCCAACATAGACATCGACTTGGATCTGAAGGACACAGAACGCATGAAGAAACTGATAGGCTTACTCATCGATCTAAGGAGAGGCCTAGTCGAGATCAAAGAACGAAACCTTGTCGGTGATTCTGCTGTCTCGCGGTTGCGAGAACTAGCGCCTGATCTACTTGCCGCAAGTAAGTGCCCGGATTTCGTCACCGACCGCGGCCACTATTTTGGAACGACTTTGCCGGATGAAGACAAAAGAGCACTGATCGAATTCGTCAAGTTCTTCTGACCCTAGGCGTAGCGAACATAACGAATCATGACGAGAATCGTCTGATGTCAAACCGTGCATCTACGGCCCTGCGAGTAAACGCGCCGTGTGACGGCCGCACAAGAGTAGCGGGCGCCCGTTCACGAGCGTGATCGTCAGATTTCAGGAGGCGCCCATGGACAATCGATGGCTTTTCCGGATCCTCCTTGCGGAAGTCTTTCTGAGTCTGCTAGCCCTTGCGCCGCCTGCCGTTGCGCAGGGCGACGCGCTTGCCCTGCAACAGCAGGCGATCCGGCGCATCGACGGCTTTGTCGATCATTTCCGCAAAACCGGCGACCGCCGCTCGCACGCCGGCGATCTGGCGCAGGCGGAGGCCGAGCTCGTCGCGAGCAACCGGATATTTGCCGAACGCGGCGACTGGGGCGCGCTCGCGTTCGGACTGATGAAGCAGGGCGCCGTCCAGCGGATAGAGGGCAACTGGCAGCCTGCGATTGCACTCTATCTTCAGTCCGAAGAAGCGGCGAAACGGGCCCGGAGCGTGGCCCAGCAGGCCGAATCCATGGCTTGGCGGGCGCTCGCCGAATCGTCGCGGGGCAACCACGGTGCGGCGGGAGAAGCCGCGACGCAGGCGGTGCGGCTCGCCGAATCCGTCAAAGACAAGGACCTGTTGTTCAAGACCGTGCAGATACTCGGGTCGGTGCAGATCGGGCAGGGGAATTTGATAGGCGCCGCGGACAGCCTGGACCGGGCACTCGAGCTCGCGCCCGCGCTGAAGGATCCCTTGCAACCCTATTTCGCCTATCTCGACCGGTCCGACGTCTATCTTAAGACCGCGGAGAAGTGTGATTTCCAGCGTGTCTTCGAGCCGTGTTACCAGGCGCTCGAGCGCGCACGCGCCGACCTGACCCGTGCGCTCGCCATCGCGCAGAAACTCGGCTACCCGGGGCTCGTGCGGCAGTCCGAGGGGTTCCTGCGTGACCTCGACGTGCGGCAGGCGCTGATCAAGTCGCAGGAGAGCTGGCACCAGACGATCCAGAAGACTACGATCTTCAATCCGAAGAAGTCCGGCGACGCGCTGGTGACCGAGAAGTTCGTCGCGCCGCCTGACCAAATGCCTCCTGCGCTGGTACAGAAATATCAGCAGTGGAAGCAAATGGAGCGAGAGGCCGGCGGGTTTGCGGACGCCTCGGACGCAACCAATCATTATGTCGAGGGCTTGATGAACCAGCTGCGCGGCGAAAATAACGCGGCGCTCGCCGCGTTCCTCAAGGCGCTGAACGTCCTGGAGCGCGACCGGCGCGGACTCAAGGACGAGAAGAGCCGCGGAACTCTACTCGAGAACAAGATCGACTTCTACTACGCACCGATCCAACAGCTGCTTGAGCAGCACCGGCACGCTGATGCATTCGATCTGCTCGAGCGCTCGCGCTCGCGGGGGATGGCCGATCTGCTGGCAAGCCGCAGGGTCGGCCTCGCGCGGCCGGAGGAACAGAAGCTCTACGCCGAGTCCGTTACGCTGCGCGAGCGGATCGCCGCTTCGCAAAGCGAGCTGTTCGAGCTCGTGAGCGCCTCCGACCGGGGCAAGAATACGCAACGCATCGCGGCGCTGCAAGGGCAGATCCGGAACCTCGAGGTCGACGAGGAGAAACTCGTGCGGCGAATGGCCGCCGAGGCGCCCCGGCTGCAGAAGCTCGTGGTGTCGGAGCCGGTGAGCCTCAAGGCGTTGCAGCAGTCGATGCGCGAGGAACGCTACGAAGTGCTGCAGTACCTCGTCCTCGAGCATGCCGTTATCGTCTGGCATATCGCGCCCGATTCGGTGTTCGTGCGCAACGTGTTCCTGCCGCGCACCGAGGTCATTGCCAAGGTCGGAGCACTGCAAAAGAGTCTTGCCGACCGCAACGCGAAGTTCGACCAGACAACCGCGCGGGAACTGTTCCTGTTTCTGATTCAGCCGGCGGTGACGCAGATTCGGAGCGAACGGCTGGTCATTATCCCGCACGAGGACCTGAACTACGTTCCGTTCCAAGTGTTCCAGGATCCGGCGGACGGGCGTTTTCTCGGCGATCGGTTCCAGATCTCTTATGCGCCAAGTGCCTCTGTCCTACTTGCTCTGAAACGCGGCACGGGGATCTCCGGGGGCAGGTTGCTGGCGGTTGCCGATCCAGGGATCACCGCCGCGGGCCCAGAGGTGCGGTCGATCGCGAAGCTGTTCCCGGGGCGAACTAAGGTCGTAACAGACGACCTTGCGCGCGAGGCGGACGTAAAAGCGTGGATGCGCGACTTCGACGTCATCCATCTGTCCGTGCATGGCAAGTTCAACGCGTCAGAGCCGCTGCTGTCGTACCTGCATCTGGCTCCTGGGAGTGGTGACGACGGCAAGCTTACTGCCGCCGAGATGTTCGGTCTGCCGCTTGAGAAGAGCCGCATCGTCGTGCTCTCGGCGTGCGAGACCGGCCGCGCCGAGGCGACCCATGGCAACGAGATTCTCGGCATGGTGCGCGCGCTCCTCTACGCCGGAGCGGGCACGCTCGTGCTGTCGTACTGGGAAGTGGACTCGGCCGCGACTGCGCAATGGATGCGAGGTTTCTACGATGCGGCGCGTTCAAAGCCGCCCGCCGCGGCGGCACGCGCCGCGCTCTCGTTGGTCAAGAGCAACCCGGACTATAACCATCCGTATTTTTGGGCCGCATTCATGGTGGTCGGACGATAGCGATGGTGGACTTGCTGAAGGAGCTGAACGATCGGATCAAAGTGCTCGGCGGTGACTGGGCAAAATACACCGTTGTGGGGAGTTTCCTGCTCTATGTCCTCGGCTATCTCACCCTGCGCTTCCATTTGACCGCGATCGGCATCGGCACCGACCTCGCCGTGCTCGACGAGCGCTACCTTTTCGCCGGAGCGCGGTTTCTCGTGTATCTCGTGGCTGCCGTGCCGAACATCGTGCTGATCGCGCTGCCGATCGCCGCAGTGCTTTACCTCGGCTACCGGATAATCCCACGAGGGTTGCGCGCGAGGGCGTGCGCGTGGCTCATACAACCGACAAGGCTCTCGCTGACTGGAATCGTGATCGCGGTACTCGCAATCCAGCTTGTGATGCGGCAATGCTTCGTATTCAGCAACTTGTTGCTCGCGCGCGAGCTCCCGGCAGAGCCCGCGTGGCTGGCGCGCCTGCTTGTCGATGACCGCCTGATGCCGCTTTATTTCAGCGGGCTTGTGGCCACCTGCTTGGTATCGCTGGGTTTCCTCTGGGCGCTTCGCGGCCGTCCAGCCGGAGGCGCGGACGCCCCGTTAGCCAAGGGCTTACTCGCATTTCTTGTCGCAGTGCAGTTCCTGCTGCTGCCCGTTAATTATGGCGTGCTCATTGCCGACAAGTCACTCCCGCGCGTTGTGGCTCTGGGCGACAAGCCGCTGGAAAAGAGCCAGCAGGCGTGGTTGGTGTGGGAAGAGAAGGACGGCATTACGTTCCTCGTGCGCGCCGACGACGGCAAGCGCCGGTCGCTCGTCACGCTGCCAAGGGGCGAAATCAAGAAGACGGAGATCACTGGCTACGATCGGATCTTTCCGACCTTATTTGGCGTTGGAAAGGGGACCAAGACGTGAAGGTCGCTGCGATTGCCTTGTTGGGCTCTATCCTTTCCTGGCCGGCGGCGGCTGCGGCGGACTCGCTTGTCAACCGGCTGCTCCGGATCGCTGGGTTGACGGCGGCACCGACGCAGATGCGCGGGCCGGGCGACGGTGTCACCGACGGCGATCTCTGGATCGCTGCCCCGGGTGGGACGCCCGCTCCTCTGACTTCCGGCGGCGGCTATCGGTCGCCGATCTTCGAGCCCGACGGAAGCGTCCTTGCACTAAGAGGCAATGCGCTGCTCCGCATCGCGCCACAGGGCGGAGGCGGGGCGCCGGTCCACACGACGGTGAGCGTACTCAAACTGGTCGGGTTCGACAGCAGCAACGCCGATGAGCTATTCGTCCTGCTGGACGGAGGGTTCTCGCCGCTGGGTGTACTGTCCATGAAGAGCGGCAAGATCACGCCGCTCCCTTACGACGGTAAATCCGGCGCGCAACGCGAAATGCTCGCGCAAATCCGCGGGCAGGATCGCGTCTACGGCAACACTCTTGTGTACCTCAAGACCGAAACGAAGCAGGGCTTGTCGCGAAAGACCGAGTGGACGGATGTCTACGTCAAGCGCGGCGACGCGGCGGCGCAAAACGTGAGCCGGTGCGACGGAGTCAGCTGTGGCCAACCGGCGATGTCGGCGGACGGCCAGAGGATCGCGTTCGTAATGTCAGGCGGGCCGTAACTCGGCGATTATCAGTACGAGCCTTGTTTAGCCAAGGGTTTTTTTTGACGACTCTTTAGAGTACTCTTTCATGGAACTACTCGTTCAGGGAGGGGCCATGACGAACAGTAGATTCCCGCGCGTCGCGCTATTCCTACTCGCAGCCCTTTGGCCTTCGATCCTCCTGGCCGAGGTAACGCTAGTGCTCAAGCAGAGCTTCATCGAAAAGTACAAAAACCGAGCAACCATAGAGGTCGACTTCATTGTCGATCACAGCACAGCCTGTAACGTTCTGTCGTTTAACCTGAAGACGGAAGAAGGACGGCGATCATGAATGAATTCTTGAATCCCAAGTCAATGTTGACCCCTGGTGTTGCCGGTGCGACGATGATGTTCCTCGTTAACGGCTTGGCTCAGCCGTTTCCTGAGTTGCCCGAGCGGTATGTCGCACTCGCGTTGAGTTTTGCTATCGGTACAGTAGCTTTCAGCGCGAAGTCAATCGGACTCGTCCAGCGCGGCATCTTCTGGGTGCTCAATTCACTCGTCATTTTCGTGGTCGGATTCGGCACGGCCAATCTGGGGCATGAGGCAGTGACCCGTTCCGCCGCCAGCGGGATGAGTGTATTCGCGGTCCTGGTACCGGTCGTTCACGCGGCTGACGAGCTTCAGCCCCCAAAGGCGCCCAAGCAACCAAGCGCTGCAGCCGCTAAGCCCGCACACGTCCCTCAAGCCGCGGAGTTAGAAGCCTTGCGGCGCGAGAACGAGCGGCTCAAGGCGGCAGCCAAAGAAGGCGTCAAGCCGGATTCACAAGGCACGTTTTTCCGGAAGTGGTAAAGAAGGGGAAAACATGGGACTGTATGCCTTTGATGGGACATGGAACGAGAATACTTTTCCGGGCCAGACAGTGTAATTCCTATAAGCGCAGCCGTTCAAGGCAGATGGCGAACGCCCGCCGACCTTGATTCCACGCTTGATGCGACGCATAATCAGCCGGGGAAAACCGCGGTGTTTGGCCGTTATTCTTCAGTCGGAGCGATTCCGGCTCCCGTCGTGATCGCGGGCGTGCTGCCCGCGCCGCTTGAATCAAGCCGGCCGCGCGGGTGGAACGGCGTCGTCGTAGAGCGTTACCGCACCAACGGCGTGAACGTGGTCGCACGATCGTCGGCGGCCCTGATCACCGTCCATCTCGGGCCTCCGGTGACCATGGTGCAGACCCGGTGCAAGAAGGCTGTCCGCAGGCGTTTCACCAGGGGCGACATTACCGTTACCCCGCCCGGCAAGCGCAAGGGATGGCAGCACCGGGGACCAGCCGATTTCGTCGCGTTGTGGCTGGCTCCGGCGCTGATCCGGAACGCCGCCGCGGTCGCGGGGGAAATCCACCCGGAACGCTTTGAAATACTCGGCAACTTCGGCACGCGTGATCCGCAGATCGAGCAGCTTGGCTTGTCGCTCCTCGCCGAGCTCGGGCGCGAAGAATTCGGCGGCCGTCTGTACGTCGAATCGCTGTCAAATGCGCTGGCGGTCCATCTGCTCAGACGCTATTCGACTGCCGGAGTCGCGGTGCGGCCCGCCGCGACCGTGCTGTCCCCGTTCAAGCTCCGGCGCGCGACCGAGTACATCAACGACAATCTCGGTAAGGGTGTGGCGCTTTCCGAAATCGCCGGCGCGCTGGCGATGAGCCCCTATCATTTTGCCCGGGTGTTCAAGCAGACCACCGGGATTGCCCCGCACCAGTACCTGCTCGAGCGCAGGGTCGAATGCGCCAAGTCGCTGCTGCGCGAGACCGAGTTGTCCGTTACCGAGATCGCCCACCGGGTCGGCTGCACCAATCCGAGCCACTTCTCCGTGCTGTTTCATCGGGCGACGGCAATGACGCCCAGCATGTTCCGGCAGCAACGCTGAGCATCGCT
>WNGH01025496.1_pt1 | contig 24492 bp, 27 predicted proteins | sample 5400631 | NCBI WGS metagenome assembly WNGH01 (sample SAMN13153373, study PRJNA577476) | soil metagenome | isolation source: 115 cm soil or saprolite under Garry oak tree replicate 1 | place: USA:California | collected 2016-06-15
AGTCGGATTAACAGACAGCCTCTCCTACGAGAGGACCTTCTCAGTCTCCATCAAAGCAAGGGGCTACAACAATAACTCGCCCGTCACCGTAAACATCTCCCATGCTGGAACCTCAGCTCCAGGCTACCCGACGACAGTCACCGCAGACGGAACAGGAAGCCTGGCAACAACATGGGTAATCCCCGCCAACACCTCAACGGGTCCATGGACAGTATCCCTCACCGGTAGCCCGACAAAGGTGGTCCCGGACACTCAGACGATCATCGTTTACCCTACAAATGCGACCATCGCAAACCTGTTTGTTGGTCAACAAGTCTTGACTAGAACGCAGATCCAATCATTTACTTTTGCCGCCAACTATCTCAGCGGACTGACCGTCCAGACTGGTTCTGCACAGATCAATGTCACTGAATCGGACGGAACAACGTCCTTCCTACTCTCTGCAAACTACAACTTCACCCTGGCTGCCTATCATGCCACCTACCTGATACTGTCGAGCGACGAGACAGGGCCGTGGACGGCCACGATCGGGCTGAGCGAGTTCGACGACGGGTATGGGAATGGCGGGCCCTTGGCCCGCGTTACGAATAGCTTCACTGTAAATCCTGCAAATGCCACAATCGCCCAGCTGAACATCGGTCAGCCAGTACTGATCAGAGGCCAGACTCAAACATTCAGTTTCACCGCGAAATACAACAACGGTCCCCCAGTGCAGACGGGCTCGGCGCGAGTCCGCATCACAGAAACTGATGGGACAACATCGTTCTACACGACCGCAAACTACAACTCTACTCTAGGAGTATTCTACACGACCTACCGAGTTCCATCTGACGGAGAGACCGGCGCGTGGGTCGCGACTCTAGATCCGGGCACGTTCAACGATGGCTACGGTAACCTCGGGCCGTCAACCAGCGTCGTCAGAGCCTTCACGGTCGCCTCCTTATCGGTATCGGCATCTATCGCAAGTCAGACTTACACTCCAGGACAGGTTATTCCAATCTATGCTAGGGTAACTTATCCTGATGGAAGCCTGTTCACGACCGGGAATGTTACCGCCGCGATTTCCTCGTCAACTGTCCAGATCGCGTCTGTACAGCTGGTCTATGTTCCAGGCCAGTCCCAGTGGGTAGGCACCTACACCGTCGGGTCCAACGACCCGTCGGGGGTGTGGCTCGTGACGGTCCAGGTCTCCGATTCTCTTGGAAACGGCGGCCAAGAGACTATATCCGCGATCGTAAACGTGCCCCCGCCGACCCCTCCCCCAGTTCAGCAACCTCTTGACCTCTACTACTTCATCCTGACCGCGGTCCTCATAGGCTCAGGCGGCTCCGGCCTCATGTTGCTCCGGAGGATCAATCCGACCCGTGGAGGCTTCGACGAATTCTTCAAACTCATAGGCGGAGAACTATCGCCTGGCACTACCCTCCTCATCCTCGGAGACCCTGGCAGTGGAACCAGCACGCTTGGCCAAGAACTCATTCACCACCAACTGGCATCTGGCAAACCCTGTGGATTGCTGACCTATGATGCGTTTCCATCCGAGGTCGCGCGTGCAATGCGAAGCTTTGGATGGGACCCGGCAGAGAGCATAAAGAATGGAACATTCAAGATCCTCGACTGCTACTCCGCCCTGGCTGGCGCTGAGAACGCGCCCATACGCGACCCTGTGGATTTCACGGAGATAAGCATCCAAGTCAGTACCATGATAGAGAAAGCCACACCCGCGCCTATCACCCTCGTAGTTGACTCAATAACCCCTGTCTTCAACAGTGCGCCGGCTCGTACTGTCATCAACTTTCTCAGGGTGCTCAGCGCCAAAATCAAGAACAACAACGGCATCCTCATACTCACAGGAGCTAGAGGTTCGATCCCAGAAGAGGTGAAGTCTAATTTGGAGAGCACCGCTGATGGAGTGATAGAACTGAGCGTCGCGCGAAGTGGGCAATCGGTGATCAGAACATTGACTGTTAAGAGACTAGCGGGCCGAAAGGTTTCGCCGGGACCCGCTGAATTCGACATTGTTGCGGAGAGGGGAATGCTATTCAGAAAACTTAGAATCCCACTGGGAATAATCTCGCCTAAGAGAAGGACGAATTAGCAAGTTCTCTGCTATTGTCGGAAAGTGTAGTATTCTAGTTTGCGCTCGGCTTCTCCAAGACCCGATTGTAGATAAGGCCGGCCAGCGCCGCGCCGATGAGTGGTCCTATCCAGTAGCGAGGATGAGTCAGATCATTTCGACAAGGTGGTCTTGCGGCCTCAAGTTACACTGGCTCCGGGCCGGGGTTAAAGGGGATCACGAAAACCATGAGATTCGCCTAGGACTTTCACGAGTTCAAGGGTGGGAGACCTTTGACTTCTGATATGCCGATCTAGATTCGTAATCGGGGCTTGTTCTGGCGGTTTTTCTTAGAAGCCGAAGAAGCTCTATGGGATGGGAATGCTTCGCAAGAGCAAGTTGACCGCGACTGTTACGAAGAGGAATGTTCCGAGGAGGACTGCCAGAAGTATGAGGAGAATGGCCACGTCGTGGTTCCTCGTTTTCTTCTTCTGAAACGGTATGATGGGTGAGTCCATTGTGTATACACTCAACCGAGTATACTTGGCTTGTAGTGCAGAATAGGATAATGTAACCAGGGTTTGAGCCGTCAATAAGCACGGTCAAAGAAAAGGAGATGGATAGAAAACCTCTCTCTCGGTTGGGTGGAGCTTCTAGACCGGTTGATTGTGCCGCTGTAGGTCGCGCATCATCTGGTCATGCTGGTCCCTTCGTGATCTCCTCGGGCGTATCGTTCTCGGAGGATGTAATATGCGCGATCGCCGTAGCCCCAGTCTCCCCAGTAGTGGCGGGTATAGCCCTAGCGCCAGTGGAAGAAGAGCCAACGGAGGACAAAGAAGATGGCGAAGATCCTCGGCCCAGAGACTAAATGAAAGACAAGATTCTCTGCTTCGTATGCTCTGTCAATAATATCGAGACCACTTTCAACACTTACTATGAGCTACAGGACCATCTTTACAGGGACCATGACATGAAGAAGGAACCGGCAATGGACATCTTCAACAAGTACGAGACTCACGCGGCCCAGGACAAGACGACCCAACAGTCCTAGTTAGTTCTCTGACGTCGCCCGATGGACGCGATTTTCCAGTCAGAGACCTTGTGGATATGATTCTCAGTATAGCCTTAGGCAGATATTTGTACCAAGTGATGTATGTGGCGCCGTCCGACAATATATACTGGTCGACGCCGGGTTCCCTTCACGCGAAGTGCGAAATTGAGTGAGCGGGCACATTTCAGCTCGTATGTTTTTCGGTTAGGGTCATTTTGGGGGCTATGGTGATGAAGGTCAAGGGACGAGTGAGCAAGTATGCAGGGCTTCTCTTTGCGACTTTGCTCTTCACATCCATACTAGCAAATCCGATTGTTGCGGTTGCTGGCGCAACTGGTCCCTCAACGGCCCCCGGTGCATACTTCGATCACGTCCTAGTCGTGATCATGGAGGATCATGGTATGCAGGAGATCTGCGGGCGCAGTCCCCCTCCATGCCTCTCCACCGCTGGCGCTCCCTACATGGCCGGTCTGGCGAACAGCTTTTCGATCGGATCTCACTACTTGGGAGTGACTCACTACAGCCAGGCTGACTATCTTGCCCTGCTAGGGGCAGACACAGATGGCTGTAGTAGCGCGGCCTGTCCGTGGCCGTTTGCCGTGCCTAACCTCGTCGACCGTTTGGAGGCCGGAGGATTGTCTTGGAAGGGCTACATTGAGAACCAGAATGTCGCGAGCGGATGTGATACTAGCTATCATGAACCCTATACTCCAGAGCATAACCCGTTTGTCGGTTTTACTGACATTGTCCGAACAATTGTGACAATATGCATGGGGTCACAGGGATCTGCCCAACCTCAATCTCAATGGGCGACAGCTATCTTTCGAGTCTCGTACCGAATATTCTACAGAGCTACACTTTCACAAACACACGAGCAGCATTATTCGTCGTCTTCGACGAGGGTAACGGTTACTGCCCCCTAAATAATAGTCATGAAGATTGTGTCTATGCGGTCTGGGCCGGCCCATTAGCCAAGACCAATTTCGTCACGAGCAGCCTGTACAATCACTACTCGTTCACGAAAACGATAGAAGCGAACTGGAACCTTCCCAGTATAACTTCGAACGACGCGGGAGCGACTCCGTTGACGGAATTCTTCGCACAGCAACCCCCTAGCTTCGGCCTCACAGCCAATCCTCAGGCACTCACCGTTTACATTGGTAGCTCCAATACATCCTCTATCACCCTGTCCAGCCTAAACGGATTCTCAGGCAACATCTCACTATCGTCGTCAATATCGCCAGCAGGGCCAAGCAGCCCATCGATCTTCCTCAGCCCGAACTCCATTACCCTCAGCCCAGGGAGTTCAGCCAATTCAATTCTAACGGTATCGACCGGAAACCAAACTGCTGTTGGATCATACAACGTTACGGTGACATGTAGGAGCGCTGGACTCTCCCAGCCTGTCATTGTTCCCGTAAAAGTCGTTCCGCAGAAGAACTACGCACTGATGATCTCTAGCGACGGCAGGGTTTTCAAATATTCCCAGGACGGGACGATGACGCTCATCGGGAGACCTGTTAGCAGCCAGCTTAGGGAAGTAGCCTGGAAACCCGACGGAACCTCTGCTGTGATTGTTGGCGACGGAGCGGTTTTGCTCACGTACAATGGAGTTAGTCTAACAAGGATACCCACGAATATCGCCGGAAACCCAGCCTTCTACACCATATCCTGGAAGCCTGACGGTTCCTACGCACTCATAGGTGGACAGGCGGGTGTCCTTCTAAAGTACGACGGCACCACCCTTACCCAGCTACCGAATACCGATACAAACAACCTGCGCTCCATCAGTTGGAACCCCGACGGCAACTCCGCTCTACTTGTCGGGGACAAGGGGACTGCACTACTATACCGAGCCTCGGGCTCGATCAGCGTCCTGCCGACTGGAACAGGGCAGCCCCTGTTCGCAGTATCGTGGGACCCCAGCGGCTCATACGCCCTTGCTGGCGGTGAAAGCGGAGTCATCCTCCGATACAACGGCACAGCATTCAAAGCTCTCAGCATAACGGGCCTATTGCCGACCGGTAAGGCTGTTCGATTCATCTCCTTCGGATCCGGGCAGATAGCAGTCATAGTCGGAGACTCAGGCTTGCTTTGGACATTCGACGGGTCCAAACTGACGTCGCTGGCAAGTGGAACCACTCAACATCTCTACTCCTCGAGCTGGTTTAACGGATCAGCTTACATCGTAGGCCAAAAAGGTACCATCCTTTCCTACTCGAATGGCGTAGTGCGTAAGTTGACCAGCGCCGCTACGTCGGATTTGAACGGAGTCGGATGGAAACCGATCATCGCATCCGGGATACGGGCTAGCTCTACCGCTGTAAGTTGTAGTCCTTCAACGGTAGCAGTTAGTGTTATCACAACGTGTACCGTCACTGTCGCCGACACTTCGGGAACTCCGACCACCCCGACGGGATGGGTCACTTTCAACGAAACGGGCGCACCAGGTTCCTTGAATCCGTCCTCTTGCACCCTGGCAAACGCATCCTGCTCAGTAACCTTTACCCCTAGTAGCCCAGGAAACGCGACGATCACAGGGGTCTACAGTGGCGACTCGTCTCACAGCAGCAGCAGCGGAAAAACCACTTTAACCGCCAACAAGCGAAGCACCAGCACGGCCGTCGCCTGCGTCCCCTCCTCGGTAGCGGTCGGCCAGTCCACGTCATGTAATGCTAGCGTGACAGACATCTCGCCTGGAAACGTAACCACTCCCACAGGCAGCGTGACCTTTACTCCAGGTGGGACTTGCACGCTTGTCAGCGGTTCCTGCTCGGTGAGTCTTACCCCGACAACCGCAGGCACGGTCAACGTGTCCGCCACTTACGGCGGAGACTCGACCCACGGACCCAGCGTTGGAGGCAATGCTGTGACTGCCAACAAGCGCGTTACTGGAACCAGCATCAGCTGTAGCCCGAACCCAGTTAGTATAGGTCAGTCAGCAACATGCACGGCCACAGCAACCGATTCTTCGCCAGGCACCGTTAGCACTCCATCTGGGACTGTCAGTTTCGCAAGCAATGGCTCAGGCTCCTTCACAGGCTCTCCCTGCAATCTCGTGCCCGGCGCGGTTGGGACAGCCAGTTGTAGCGTGAACTACACACCTTCAGGGATATCCTCACGAACCGATACGATCACAGGAGTCTACGACCCATCTTCCTCTGATACGGTTCACAACGGGAGCCAGGGCACATTCTCCCTGAGTGTCGGATTCGCGGCTGTCGATCCCACCAGCACCAGTGTCGCTTGCTCACCTAGCAGCGTGGTGATAGGCCAAGCTACAACTTGTACAGCAACAGTCACAGATACAGCTAGTATCGGCGCAACGCAGCCAACGGGTACTGTCACGTTTACTCCTGGAAGCAGCTGCAGTCTCGGAAACCCCTCCGGTAGTTCTGCTAGCTGTTCTGTGACCATCACTCCGACTTCGGAAGGAAGTCTGTCAGTGTCAGCAAGCTATGCTGGCGATACGACACATGGTAGCAGCTCTGGCAATACCTCGGTTCAAGTTAGCAAACGGGCCACTTCGACAACTATCAGCTGCAGTCCCAGCCAGGTCACGGTCAACGGCAGTTCCACCGTTAGCTTTGGCTCCAACTCGACGGGCACATTCGTCCCCGGAGGAAGTTGTACTCTTGCCGTCACTGCAACGGTTGGCGTGGCTACTTGCTCAGTAAACTACACCCCTGGTGTGGCTGGCGGTCATAGCCTCGTCGCAACGTATGCTGGAGATCCTGGTCACACTGGTAGCAGTGGGACCGCAACTTTGACAGTCGCGCCTCAGCCTCCACCCCCGCCGTCGTACGCCCTTGTCATTTCTTACGAGGGGAAGGTGTTCAAGTTCCAGAACGGTAGCTTCACACTGATAGGTCAGCCTGTTACAACTCCGCTAAGAGAGCTTGGGTGGAAGCCTGACGGATCATACGCCCTTATCGTGGGAGACTCGGGAGTCCTCCTCAAATACGATGGCACCCAGCTAACGACGATACCCACCGGAATAACTGCGAACATTTACTCTGTGGCATGGAGACCTGACGGGTCGTATGCGCTAATCGCCGGTTCTGGCGGTCCACTGTTCAAGTATGATGGGGTCTTGACTCGGCTTGCAAATCCGTACCCCAACTCGATTCGGTCGATAAGCTGGAACCCGAGCGGAACGCAGGCACTCCTAGTCGGATCCTCGGGAGGTATCCTGCTCTACCAATCCAGCAACGGAGGGATAAGTCAGATTTCCTCGGGCACAACCGCGTACCTATACTCCTCGGCGTGGAATCCCAACGGGGCCTATGCTCTGTTAGCAGGGGAGAACGGAGTTATCTTGCGATACGATGGTACCAGCGTTACAGCTCTCAACACGGCCGGTCTCTACAACTCCACGGACATCATACACGCCATCTCCTGGAGTCCCTCCGGAACCACCGCCCTTCTGGTCGGCGACATGGGTGTGATCCTCACATATGACGGAAACCAACTGACACGAATGCAGAGTCCAGCTTCTAGCAACTTTTACTCGATCAGCTGGCTGGGATCAACGGCGTACATTGCGGGAGGAAGCGGCCCAAGCCTAACGTACACTGGCGGAACTCTTTCAAACCTGTCAAATAATACCGGGACCAGTCTCAGAGGCTGGGCATGGAAACCAAACTAAGCTAGCAGTGCGACAGGTCTCGAAAGAGCCCCGATAAAGATACCCGGAACCTACACGGTAACCGTGACCGCGACCATGGGAACAATATCCAGTTCTGTCAGCCTAACAGTGAACCTGCCCTAGCTAGAGCTCGGCTTCTCCAAGACACGACTGTAGATAAGGCCAGCCAGTGCGGCACCGATGACGGGTCCTATCCAGTAGATGTACCAGTAGCTCGGGAATGATAGGCTTGCTATCATCGGGCCCATCGCCCTCGCAGGGTTCATTGCGGCACCAGTGAAGGGCCCGCCGGTCAGGACGTCTGCTAGGACGATCAGTCCCACTCCGAAGCCTCCGATCTTGGGGGCTCGTTTGTCGACTATTGTCCCATAGACTGCCATGACGAGCAGGAATGTCATGACCAGTTCGAAGAGTGTTCCCTGAGCGACCGTTATGGCGCTGGATAGGGATGGGGCTCCCCAGTGTGCTGCGTTTCCGACAGAAGACGGAGAGACGGCCATCAGGAGAAGCCCTGCAATTGTAGCGCCGACTAGCTCAGCGATGATGTATGGAATCACATCTTTGGCTCGGATTTTCTTCCCCAATAACAGTCCAATAGTTACTGCGGGATTGAGGGCGCCGCCGGAGATTCCCATCGTGATAGAGATTCCAATCGCTAGACCCAGCCCGTTTGCCAGAGCGGCTACAACGAGCATTGATCCGGGGTCGAATACGCCCACGTACTGCGAAGCCACAGCCGAGCCTGCTCCTACAAAGACGAACATGAAAGTTCCAAGAAGTTCAGCTGTATACCTTCTCGCCAAGTCCGGTTCATTCGACAATTCAGGGCTTCACGTCTTGGCGAGCCCGTTAGAGCAAGGTGGTTTCTTAAGACTTGTTGATATTCTCCGTATTGCGATCTCTTCTTATCCATACAACTCTTGACGTATGTGGGTCGGTCTAGCAGCAGGGGCCAGTTTACAGATTGCAGGAAGGCGTCTGTTCGCAGAGTCTATAGAGGGAGATAGATGAATTCGATAATGATTCCTAGTACTAACCCTAGAACCAAGCCTATTATCAATCCGATAGCCAATCCTACCAGAAGAGCTTTCGAGTCCATTAGTTCACACCTGCTTGTCAAAAGAGGGGGAGATGGGTGCTTAAGCAGCTCCCATCTTAGGGGTTACTGTTGCTCCTGGGAAGTTCAGGAACCACAAGTGGGCTAGCTTGCTCTGGTGCAGCTCGAAGTCTACGGTGAAGGCTGTGGTCGATGAGGCTTTGGCGTGGCGGCCGTATAGTATCAAATGTACCATGTTGCCCGAGCTGTCCTTGACGACTAGGTGGAGTATCATCCTGTCGCTGTGGAAGTTGATTATTCCATGACCTCGGACCACGTTGTACGTGTTTGAGCCAATGGTCAGTGTTCCCGATGTGAAGTTGAGCATTCCTCGGCCAGGGGAGCTTCTGATGACAGTTGCGGTCAGGCTGATGCTCGCACTTTCAGTTATGGTCCTGTTGCCGACCTTGTAAGCTGTTCCAGACCCGCCTATTGTCAGGGTCGTGCCCGTTGCGAGCGGTGCTACCGGGCGATGGCCCTGCCCCGGACTCGATGGAGGTATTCCGGCTGGAGATGCCCCGAAGACCGGGACCCCGACAGCCAGTGTGAGCACTAGCGCCATCACTGTTCCGAACAGTGCCATTCTGCGCATTTTTCTTCCCTAAGCCATAGTCTACCCGGGGGTATAACCCAATAGATTTGAACATGGTTCCAACAGATCAGAACAATGAAGGGAAGAAGTCTACGCTCGCCTAGACAGTCGCGTGACCTTTCCATGGATTCTCCTAACCCCGGTACCCTTGAAACGAGTTGACCATCGACAACCCTAAGAAAGACCAAAAAACGTTGAGCGAGGGGTGTGGAGATGATTCATCAGCTCAGGATCTACGAAATTTTCGAAAACAACAAGGCAGCGTTCCACAATCGGTTCCGCGACCACGCATCACGGATCATGAGGTCCTACGGCTTCGACATCATCGCCATGTGGGAAGGGAAAACGGGCGACCGCACCGAGTTCGTCTATCTTCTGGCGTGGCCCGATGAGCAGACGATGCACAGAGCTTGGGAACGGTTCAGGGCTGATGAAGATTGGAATAAGATCAAGCGGCTTACGAACGCTCAGCACGGGGACTTAGTCGGAGCCATCGCGGATCGAATGCTCATCTCCACAAGCTATAGTCCGTCGATTAGCCGAACGAAGCTCGACTGACCCTGAAGTCAGCCCTTATTTGTACTCGCAGGGACTATCTGCAACCCACCCGTGCCGATCATGCTCAGGTACTCGGCAGCGTTATGCTCTTGCCGAAGAAGCTCCTCGGCTTCTGTCTTGTAAGATAGACTGGGATGATTATTCCCGCAAGTATCCTGATGTTGCCGCCGACGAAACCCACGCTGCCGCCGTAGAGGATCTCAGCTATTCCAAGCCCTATCGAGACGATGTAGGTTCCGATGCCCGCCATCCAAGCCCATCTTGCCCCTGTATAGAATCCGGCGCCTATGGCAAGCCCAAGGATCCCGAATACGACGACTATGATTGCGAGCGCGAAGGGTCCCGTAGCGTTTCCGGCAAGAACCGAAGCGCCCCCGTAGAGGGAGAGCAAGCCGCCAGCCGCGGCTACGATTGCTATTATCGTGACTCCAACGGGTCTCTTAGACTTCGGCTCAGACGATTGCATCATATCTCGATTTCTAGTTGACATGATAAGCCTATGGCAAACGCGCAAAGGCTGGACGGCTACGCCTCACGAGGCCAGCCTAAGTGATATTGCGGGACAAAACCTAGGCGCAGGCCGGCTGCGTCTACTTCTTCCAGAGGCTTCGCGGGAGTTGTGGAAACAGGTTGCCTGGGCTGGGGTGTTTGTTGACGGCAGCTACTGGATGATACGTGGGTACATCATGTCTTGAAGCGTATACTGCAAGAGCGAATGCCCATAGCCGGTCATCATGGGTCCCGGTGACGTGCGAGAATTGTAGCTGGCCTGTCTTTGTTAGCTGGAATCGTTCCGCGCTCATCTCGTTCATCAGTTCGGGGTTGCGTCGGAAGTGTACGTGGCCATCCTGCATCAGCCGTTTGAAGTAGTCCATTATCTCCTGTTTCTTCTGCAGCGAGAGAAAGATTCCTTCTGCGTTCTTCAGTCCTGATTTATACGCGTCCTGGACGAAGAATCCGCCCAGACCCGTTTCATCGATATAGATCCGAGACACTGTCTTCAGCCGCTGGTTCAAGAGGTTCAGATATCCCGTTACCACAGAAAGGTATGTGCCAGGCAGGAACGCTGTTTCGTGTTCCAGATATACGTCCCGGCCAATCTTCTCTACAACGGCGACCGCTGATGCGTCAATCTTGAGACCGAGATCGGCACCCGCGAAGAACTTCCCAGTTCTTGCCAATCGGCCACTAATCACGTCATCCTCGGTGAAGGTCTCAGGTCCTTCAGTTACGCAACTTTCGATTAGCTGGAGAGGCAAGTAGGCGTCCTCGTCATCTGCGAAGTCTGCTTCCATCTCCCGCTTCCAACGTCCCGGGTCTGTCTGGTATTGCTTCCGGATCTTTTCTAGAAACTCCGGGTCGATGGGACCATTCGGCTTCAGCGCATCTCTGTAGCTGACGTGGTGGCGGGAAAAGTCTGCGAACTGTTCATCGTTTGTGGCCATGTCGTAGAAGAGTGTGTCCTTGGACCCTGGAGTGCTGGTCCCGTAGAAGCTCCCATTGGTAGTGCTCAATGCGAAGATGATTGCGTCATAGAGTTCCTTGTCGTGCTCGATGTACGCGAACTCGTCGAGCACGACGGTGTTCAGGGTCTCGCCTCGGATGGTGTCGGGATTGTTGGGCAAGGCCTCTATCACAGACCCGTTCCGGAATGCGAGCCTGCCCTTCCTAGGTGGACTCTCGAGCACGTCCCGTCCTAGCCTAGCCAAGAGTCTGGAAATCTTGTCTATCATCTTCATGCTCTGCCTCTTGCTGGGAGCTACGATTGCGGCTCTGAACTCTTTCCGGGTGAGGGTGTTGAAGAGGACGGCGACTGCCATGGCGAGGCTCTTGCCGCTCTGCCTCGACCATCGAGCGAGGATGAACTGGCTCTTGTCCCGCAGGAGCTTCTCCTGATAGACGGTGGCTTGGAAGCCTAGATGCTTGAAGAACTCGACCACGTCAGTCTCTTCGATCAGCGGTCTGTTTCTGGCCTCGTCCCGTTTTCTCTGGTTCTGGAGATTCTGGACCTGATTCAGCACTTGAGCCGTGTTCGTATGCAGCTGCGTCCATCTCTCGCGGGTCTTCGGGTCAAGCATGAGATTCGTCATCATGCCTCGGGACATTGCGAGGCTCTGCTCCAGTTGGTCGATTATCTCGGATCGAAGCTCGTTCTCGTCCCGCTCGTCCTGTTCCACCAACTCCGGCCACTCCAATCAGCCTACCTCTTCATCGGTAAGCTGATCTTCTGTTTCCCGAACCTCCCTTCTGAGACCCCGCCTCGGGTCTGGGGTTCAGCGCTTCTTGCCAGAGCGCGTGAGATCTCGTGGCTATACTTCCCAGAAGCCTGATCTGTGCCTGGTCTAGAGTTCCCTCTCTGGACCCCTGCTCCAGTTTGTCCAAGACGATACTGGTGAGTCTCCGTATGCTTGCGAGGAGATCGTCGGGGCTCTCCTGCCCAGTAGCTTTCTGCGCCAATTTCATCCCACTCTACAAGTCATCTGAGGGATAGCAAAGGGTTGTATCCGGTCGTATTCGGTCTTGCAGAGCCGAGATACTCTCGTCAAACGCTTCAGCCGGCTTCGTGAATCAGGGATGTCCAAGGAGGAGGCGTGGCAGGTGATGGCGGTGGAAATTCTGGCCGAGGCAGGTCTAGTCGCGCCGGGGATGCTAGAAGGCGTGTCTGTTTCCAGACAGATAGAGTCTAGTCAGGTTCCTATCGAAGAGGCGAAGCTTCTCAAACCCGTAAGAATAGAACCTGAGGACGATGATCGAATCCAGAGGCTCGTGGCACGCGCGAAAAGTGACGCTAGCGTCTCAAGGGGAGACCCACCAAACATGAGTTCAATCATGCGTCGGGCGCTACGTCTCGGTCTTGATGAGCTAGAAAGAGAACACGCAGAAAAATAGAGCCGTGGCTTACAGTCCCTCCATGATCGGGTTCTCAGTCCTAGGCGGAATCGTTTCGCTCTGACCAGCGCGGACACGTTAATGATCCCGGAATACGATCAGCGCTGTTTTCCTTCGTCCCGGAGTCCTTGGTTGCTCATACCAGTCTTTCCCGGATCTCGCTTGGGATGACAACCTGATACTTCGGAGACACAGTTACAGTCGCCACGTGCTATCGCTACTCGATGTACGGTCAGCCTATCGACATTAAGATTGTTGTACGTCAGCCACCTCGCCAGGTGAGATCCTTCGCATGACAGGCTCACTCTTGCGACGCCCTAAAATTAGGATCACAGCTTCGTGAAGTTCGGAGGGATGAATGTTTGATAAGAGGGAGCTAGCGAAGCGTTTGACTACCTGGATTGAGGCCCTGAAGGCCTAGGTAGCATAGTCATGACGGGATCAGAAGACACTGACATCATACCCTCTCCAACCAGTATTGTCCGCGCACCTTCGGCTATCACTCCCGTGAATTCAGCCCTTGCCAGGTCAGTTATCCCAAACGAGGACTCGTTGGCGAAGGTAACTTTCTGGAAGCTCGACCTGGACACTATCCTGGACGGACTAATTCCTGATCCTCTTCCAGAATCAGTCGGCAAAGACAATGCTATTCACCACCTGAACATCATAATCTTCGGGAAGCCCAATACTGGAAAAACCACCTTGGCTGAATCGATTACTCAAGCGCTCGTACGTAGATACGGTCAGAGGAATGTGAAGGCTTTGCGTGCCACACGAGACCTTCCGGCATTATTCCAGAATATTGACAAGCTCTTCGGACGATTCCGAAAACCACCGAAGGCAGTTCTCCTGTTTGCTGACGATATGACGAAAGCCTTGAGGAAGCTCTCCGGGACAGTCGCGGTAAAAGACTCGAATGGACAGCTAGAGAAGATGAGGAAGATCGACTACTGGCTGGACAAGTGGTACGATATCCGAGGCGAACTCTTCAAGCACGGCATGCACCAGGGTCTTGTGATCATGGTCGCCGCCCTCCACCGCTTCTACGGAGGCGACATAGACCTACGTGCTGACGCGGACCTTCTGCTTGTCAGAAGCACAGGAACGCCAGGAACGTTTGACGCGAACAAGGTCGAGCGGATGCTCGGCCCAGTCGTCTACTACGCAATGCGCCAGCATGAAGTCGACGCTCTACGAGACAGGAAAGAACTCGCATGGACCGCGTTTGTGGCAAAGACAGGCTCCGGGGTCTTCCGTGTTTCACGTCCGCCAGTTTCTACAAAATGGCTGATGCGGAACGTGGGCTCTGTTGAAACTTCGGAAGAATTGGCTGTTGACGTGGATGAGCCTAAGAAATCGGTTGTCGACCTTGATGGGCCTAAGAAGAAATCGGCACTCCAAGAGAAAATATCATTTCAGGCTAGGACGAGTCGGAGCAAAAAGGACCGGCGTGTTTCGATCGTGATCATGGCCGCGGGCGTGTTGACGGTACTCTTCTTGGCCTGGAAGTACATTTGGCCCCTCCTCAGGTAACCTCAATCTCAGGGTTCAGCCTGAACCGTTAAGATCGATAGCGGAGCCGCATCTTTCTTCGGACAGTCTCTCGAGTCTCTCAGCATGCTGGCAGGCCGTTGCCGGTGCCGAGGCTTCCATTGCCGTTGCTTGTTGTGCTGTCGTAGGTGGAGCGAGTCGTAGGGGTGTAGGTGGCATAGGTCCCGGTAACACGGTAGCTTCCTTCGAGGATGACGGAGAAGATCGTGAAGTTGGCATTGGAGGGGGTATTGTTCAGCTGGGTTGCGGTTATCGTAAAAGCGAATGTCGGATATGCGACGCCGCCGTTAGGGGTCTCATGAAATGTTTGGGAGTTGTCTAAGACCCACCCCGCGGATGGGAAGTCGAGCGTTATGGTCCAGGTCACGTCCATGGCGAAGCTTGTTGGGTTGGAGATTCCGAATGTTTCATACTCTGTTAGGTATCCCGAAAAACCATACCGAGTTCTTTGCGGCCTGTAGAACTTGTTGCTGCTCGCTCTGGTAGACTAGGAATCCTCCGACTCCGATGACGAGAACCGCGATCAGAGCCACCGCGATGATGATCAGTGCGGTGTTTCGTCTGGGCTCCGGCGCGGGCGCTGGTATCGTAGGCCATGGTGCTGGAGGAGGGATCGCGTTTCCACAATTGGGACAGTATCGAGTGCCTATCGCGACAAGCGTGAAACAGCGCGGGCAGGACACCTGCTGAGGCGGCGCTGGCATCGTGTAGGCTGGAGGAGTGGCTGGCTGCTGAGCAAAAGCGGACGGGTTCTCGCTACCCACAGTATTATCATGTGGATTCCCTGACAAACACGTTCCTTCTAGGAAGGAAACAGACTAGGAGTTACCCAGCTTATTAGCATACCGGGGAATATTGCCATCCGCGCGCGCAAACAGCAACTATTCGTTATCTATTCTTTAGACGCTATCTTTCTCTATTCCACTAACTATTCTCTTTCCGTTATCTATTCTCGACCCCCCCGGGGGCATATCAAGACTCTAGAAGTCCTTCACACTTTCCTTCCAGTCGCCTTCTTGGCGCCGGGAGTGGGATTTGAACCCACGCGGCCCGAAGGGCCACAGGCTGACAGGAGAGCCTATTCCAGACATGGGCCCGCTGCTAGGCAGACTGCCCGGTACCAGGCTCCGGAATCCCGGCCTATCAGACCAGACCCGCTCAACAGCTATTTTTCCTCTTTGGAAACAACCGAGCCAGCCACCCCGAGACCCTTCTGACCCTCGGCAAAGGCGAAGACAAGACAGGAGAAGAATGACGAGAGTGGCGATGGGAGCGGGCCAGCCAACAACCCTTGACGGGCGAATGGCAGTGCCCGCGCCCGGGGGACGCCACCCTTACGAAACCCTATCTGAGGGAACGGTCCTAAGCCGAGTGTTACCCAGCCCCGGCGGGACCCGTAACCATCGCAATCTGCCTCTTGGAGGCACGATTTTAAGAGACTAACCCCTCCTGAGAGCAGGGGTATCTTGGAGGGCTGCGCAGTATGCGGGGCAGAGGAGTTCATCCCCTACGTCTGCCGCTACTGCGGCCACGTCCACTGCGTCTACCACCGGCTACCAGAGAACCATGAATGCCCCAACATTTCACAAGCCCGCGCTCCACGACAACCGGTCCGACTAGAGCGTAGACAGAGCGGGACTACGCTACGGCTGATACGATCGCCACGAATCAGTCTAATGCCTGGACGAGAAATTCTGGCGCTCAGTATCGCATGGCTAGTGCTCGGCGTCAGCTTCTCCATGAGATACATGTACCAGCCAAGCTGGTGGTCCCAGCCGGTAGCATTACTCGAAGTCTTCCTCTTGACTCTGCTCATCATAGGAACGAGCTTCCTGGGACACGAGCTGGCCCACAAGTTCGCCGCTCAGCGATACGGGGCCTGGGCTGAGTTCAAGCTCTGGACCGTCGGAGCAATCATGTCGCTCGTCTTTTCCATCGTATCACAAGGCGCCTTCATCTTCGCCGCCCCTGGAGCAGTCTACATCGCGTCCCGATCAAGCTACATCGGCGACGTGATGGATCGAAAGACAAACGGGATCATCTCGCTCGTCGGACCCCTGATAAACGTGGCCGCTGCCGCTGTATCAGCCCTGGTCTATTTCGGTCTCCTGGCCGCTGGAGTTGGAGTGAAGGTCTACGGATTCGACCCCTTAACCCAAGCGATTCTCATCAATCTTTGGCTAGGAGCGTTCAACATGATACCATTCTTCATCCTGGATGGGCAGAAAGTGCTCACGTGGAATCGGGCAGTCTGGGCGCTTGTGACAATCCCGCTCTGGACTGCTACCGCTGTCGCTATCGCACTGTTACGCTGATCGTGAACCCCATCTCAGCGCGCTCGCACCAGTGAAACGGTATTCTTGGCCGCACTTTGGACAGACGATGCTGTACTCCTCTTCAGCCGTGACCTTGACGAGTATCTCATTGCCACAGTTGCAGAGGAAGGATACTTCGCTTGCTGTCATGAAGGAAGTCTCAGCTTGGAACCTGAACTGTCGGGGCGGGCTTGGTCTTCCACATGCGAGGATATGTGTCAGGCGGCATTATGACCCTGACAGTCTTAGCCGCCATTCCATGCTCCTCTTTCAGCATCTGCTCGCTCGACATGATGGCCCTTGACAATGCCACAAGCTCGTCTTTCAGAGTGAAGAGAGCTATCGGCATCCTTGGAAGAATACCGTTGCTGAGGCGTACTATTCCCGGAATCGCCAGGTCTGCCCCGTGACAGATCGAGCTGACGGCGGAGTCGCGCATGTAGACCCGATGGACATAGTCGAACGCTGATTCCATCGGCTTGACTATCCGTCTAGCCATTATCTCTTTCTCATCACCGGTCGACTGAGACAATTCCAGCACATTGTACAGGGAGCTCGCGTCCGCCTCGGTGAAGCTCCCGGCGCGTGTCCGTCGGAGTTCCCGCATGTGAGCTCCCACCTGCAAGACTTCGCCCATGTCGTAGACGAGCTTCCGTATGTACGTGCCAGCCTGACAACCGACTCTAAACAGGACCTCTCGCCCATCAACCTCGATATCCCGAATATAGTAGGTTCTTCTTCTGCGAAGATCTCTCTTAACGGCAGCTCTGATGGGCGGCCGCTGGAAGAGATCGCCCACAAAATCTTCGAGAACGGCATGCAGCCTGTTGAGGTCAACGTCTCCGTGTAGAGTCATGATGCAAGTGTATTCTTTGCCTGTCAGGAGGAATGCCTGGATCGTCTTCGTGGCCTCTTCTAGTGCCAGGGGCAGTACGCCGGTGACCATTGGATTGCTCCGACCTTGGTCTGGTCTCTAGAGTTCCGCCGTGACCCGCGTGCTTCAACCCCAGCATTCGTTTTACCCATGCGACAACTTCGTGACTGGAAGGCCCGGAAGGCTTGTCCAGATTGATCAGTCCAAAACGAACGTGCTGGTCTATCGGTCTTTTCAGAGGAGGACAACCATAGGGTCTAGTGTCGAGGAGGATCAGGCGGGCATCATGATCTCGTTCGGAAGAACGGGCTCCTTGAAGGTCTCGGCCTTCTTGCCCCTTCCGATTGCCTTCGAGACATCCTCGTCGGAGGCTCCTTTCTTGATATCTATCGTGTCTTCTGTTGGTTCGAGGTGCTTCACGTTTGTTCTCCGACGCCGGACTCCTGAGATCTTCTTTGGTCCGGTGATGAGGACGAAGTTCTTGTCTATCACATCAACTATGACGCATTTCTGTCCTGCTTCTCGGCCGTTGAGTTTGACGCAGACGCGTCCGACTTCTATGTTGGGCATCGCGATGATCTTGTCCTCAGCTGGTTTGTGCTCCGAAATTTCTCATTTAAGGTTTCGTAGCTCTACGTCCATGTTTCTTGGCCCTCTTCACCATTCGTGCTGCATCTATCAGAACCCGGGCGGTGTCCTCGATTGACCCTAAGCTTGTGTCGAGTATTAGATGATAGATCGATCTGTCCTCGACGCGAAAGCCATAGTGTCGGAAATACCTCTCGCGCTGGACAGATTCTCTCTGCTCGGTCTGAACTTGGGCGTGTTGGATGTCTATCTTGTCTCTTCTCGCGATTCTCTCAAGCCGGATGGGCTCCGGTGCTGTGAGGTAGATTCTCAGGTCCGCCTTGTCCTTCAAGACCCAGCCCGCGAGCTGGCCATCTACAACCACGTCACCTTCTTCCGCTTCCTTGACTGTCCTCTCGTCCACCGTCTTGTCGATGGAAGAGTTCTCTAGAGCCCTACTTCCGAGGTCTTCGAGTGACAAGTTCTTCTCCCTGGCAATTCTTCGGAAGAGAACTCCTGCTGAGACGTGTCGGAGATGGAGAGCTTGCGCAAGTCTGATCGCGTAGGTTGATTTGCCCGTGCCGTGGGGTCCGCTGACGGTTATGATCATGTGGCGCTTCCGGAGGCGCGCACCAGGCTCCGGATCTCGGCTGAGAGGCAGTTCGGGCATAAGACTCCGCCATACGGTCTCCCGGGCGCACGGGAGCTTCTAGCGTACGCTTTGGGCTTTGAAGTGGGGACCCCGTGCAACTCTCTACCACATCTGGCGCACTGGGCCTTGGCGGGGGCTTTTGGCTCGAAGTGGAGAGTTCTTCTGCCGGAAGGCAGACTTACTGCCAGTCTCCTTCGACCGTGAGTCCTCTGTGACGGTTTCGTCATTTCGAGTCTCCAGTGGTCGGAGTCATTGAGAAGGCGGCTGAGACTCCGAATATTCTTGATAGTGGTATGCTGATGGTAAAGGAGCAGACGAGGTACCAGAAGAAGAGGGAGAGGACCGAGGCAGACCCCGCTGTGGTGACGGTAGCAAATGGAATCAGAAACGGCGAATAGGCTACGGCCTGGAGCGAGCCAAGAGCATAGCCCAGGATGGCGTATATGAGGTAGAACGGGACGATGGTTATCGGATACGTCTTCAGCTGTTCGAGGGTCGCTCGTGAGCTCATCTTCATTACTGCTGATTGGCGTCTCATCAATTTATCCAGCTGTTTTTCGTCTCCGTCTTTGCGGGCTTTGCGTACCGCGTTCATCCAGTTCATATATTCTCGTCTATTGTTTGCGACCATCTTGTAGTTGACGAGGAATCTGTTCGCGCTCATCGCGACCAGCGAGAGGAGTAGGGCTGCGCCGAAGACAGCGAATGTGGACAAAGGTACGCAGGTGTGACCTGGCAGGTTGTTGGGGTTGCAGGCTTGTTGGAGGGGTCCTCCTAGGAAGTGGATGATGTCGTCTATGAAGCTCATTTCTAGTTGCGCTTCTGGATAATATCCAAAAGGTCTGTGGCTGTCTGTCGTTGTTGGCCGTCACGGTTGTGCACTATCTGTATTGGGACTCCGGCTAGGACAGCGTTGGCGCTCGCCATGTATCGTGACCATTGCAGATCCGCCTTCGCTTCTTCGACGTTTCCGGTGTCTCGGTATCGTGTTGAGTCTGTCGCTCGTCTTCGTGCTACCTCTTCAGGGTCTGCCTCGATGAGTATGATCATCTCGGGGTCGAGGGCTTCGAGGACTTTGCGTGGTGTGCCGGGCCATATTCCGTCGGTGGTCTTCACGAACATGTGCGTGTCGACGACGAGTGCTGAGTTTCCCGGGGTTTTGGAGATGACGCGTGCGGCTTGCTGCTGTACTCTCGACTGGAGTGAGATCTCTTCTCTACGCATGTGATCTCTATGAATTGTCTTGCCTTGCTTCTTGAACAGTTCGTTCATCACGTTTCCGAAGTTTATGATCTTTAGTGGGACATTCCTTTCTCTCGCTACAGCTTCCAGCTCTTGGAGAACCGTCGTCTTGCCTACCCCGGGTATGCCTGCTACTATGATCGTTCCCGGCATGGCGTGGATCTCACTATCCCAGAAGGCCCTTTGTGCCCGGGTATATCTCGGTAATTCTCTCCTTTACCAGAATCTCATAGTATTGCTGGATGATGCCTACTGTGAGCAGTATTCCTGTTCCGGTTCCGAAGGCTCCTAGAAAGTCTGCTCCCGCTGCTATTACTCCGATCGTTATTCCGCCTATTACTGTGACGGCTGGTATGTACCGGTCGAGGATCTGTCGTATGGTGGATCCGGCTCGTCGGAACCCTTCGATCTGCATCCCCGAGTCGATAAGCTGCTTCGACACAGTCTTCGAGTCCATTCCGCCGACCTCGACCCAGGTTACCGCGAAGAAGACGCATGCTAAGACGAATATGGCCATGTAGACTGCGGCCCTTATTGGGTCGCCTAGCACGATGCTCAATGATCGTGGGGCGAAGGTGTAGTACGCGAGGCCCTTAGAAGGTATGAGTTGTCCGCCCTGTTGGGAGCTTTGTTGCGTGTAGCAGCCTGGTATTAGGCTGAGCCAGAAGTTTACTCCCGTGCTCGAGCAGCTGGGGTTGTACCGGTTGAAGATGAGTTGGCCGATGAAGTATACGTTTCCGAAGAGTGCTGCCGCGAATATGACTGGTATGTTCGATACGTAGAAGAATTTGATCGGGAATCTTCCTCTGAAGCCTCTGTACCGTGCGTAGGAAACGGGCACTTCAACCCGGAGCCCGTTGAGGTAGATTATGATGAGGAATACCACCAGTGTCGTGATGAATCCGAGCATGTCGGGCAGGCCTCCTCCCCGGTAGAGGACGTTCTGCCATGCGGTGAAGCTTGTTGGGCTTGCCAGTACTGTCGGGAGGGATTGGAAGAAGGCGATGAGCGCGCCTAGATAATGATTGTCGGAGACGGGGCTGATTGGTCCGACGCTGTCCCAGACGATGGAGAGGCAGACTCCTGCTGCGATGAAGAGGCTTATGCCGCTTCCGAAGCCCCAGTTTTTCTGGAGCATCTCGTCTAGGAGTATTATGACTACTCCCGCGACGAGCAGTTGGACGAGTATGAAGAACGAGTTTTGTATGCTGGGCGGTGAGGCTATGCCGGTGGTCTGGCTGGTGACGTTGTATGCTCCTCCGAGTATGAATGCGAGTCCTTCGAATAGGGTCATGAATACTGATAGTACTTTGCTGGCGCCCGTGAAGAGTGCCCTGTCGTTGGGGTTGGTGAAGTCTACGTTGATCATCTTGGAGCCTGAGAGGACTTGGAGTATTAGTCCGGCTGTGACTATTGGTCCTATTCCGAGCTCGACTAGTGTTCCTCGCTGGCTGGCGAATATTACCCTCAAAGGTCCGAACGGGTCGTTTACTCCTCCGCTGTGTGGTACTCCATAGATCGGGGTCTCGGCCATTATCAGGTAGACGACGAGTGCTAGGGCTGTCCAGATCAGTTTCTCAGTGAATCCTACTTCTCTCTCCGGGGGCCGGACGCTGGGTAGGATGCGGGTTAGGGGCCGGAAGAGTTCGATGAATCGGACCGTTTTGAGATCAGCCTTCTTTGACGGGTTCGCCTGTCTGGGGGAGTATGACTTGGCCGCCTGCTTGGCTGATCTTGGCGGCGGCTCTCTCTGAGCACTGGGCGACTATGATTCTGAGGGGTCGTGTGATTTTTCCGTTGCCGAGGAGCTTCGTGTAGCCTAGCTCTCCCAGGTTGATCTCGATCTTGTCCCGGGCTTGTTTAGTCTTGCCCTCGGAGGTTAGCGAGTCTAGTTCGAGGTCTAGATCGCCTAGGTTGATGGTTTTCTGGTTTTTCGGGTTGACTGGTGTGAATCCCGTTTTTCCTATCTGCCATCCGTAGCGGATGACGCTGCTCCATCGGTGGCGTTTCCACCCTGCGTTTCCGTGTCCTCCCTGCATTCCTGAGTCGCGGTGTTGGCCGGATCTTCCCCAGCCGTGGCACCGGCTGGCTCGTAAGCGTCTTGTCTTCCGGCGTCTCGTGGCCATGGATGGGTCTTGTTTCTCCTTGTTGTCTTGTATAAGCAGGGTCCTGGTTTGGGACGGGGCTGGGGTTGGGCTTGAATTAAACATTTTCCGGTTTTCTGTTGGATGGTCTGGCTGGGGAAAGCCAATTAACGCCTTGTCTTTTGCTGGTGTCTTTGCGGGAGCGGGCCTGGCTGTTTGCGGGAGTCCGCTGTCGATGGCGGCTCGTGTTGCCAAGCCAGGTCAAAGAGACCCTGTGATGGCTGAAGGGGTCTTGGACGCGCAGGCCTGAGGCGCCTGTCCCGTAGGGGTTCGTGGGTTCAAATCCCACCTCCCGCACCATTCATGAAGCGAAAGATAACGAGTTGTAGAAAAGATAACAAGAAAAGAGCGGGACAGTGTAGAGAGAAAGATTTCTTCCCTAACTCTCGTGGGATCCGCGTCGCGAGGGTCAATGCCTTTGAGATTTTCTGGAGGGGCCTCCACCAGTTGAACCCGGTCTGGGCTTAGACTCCAGTTTGTCGCGCAGAATTGGCTGGTAAGCCGTTTTCGCAGGTGCGAGTTATCCGCATGAATCAGCGCGAAAAAGTCACAGTTTCGAATCGAATGCCTGGAATCGCGTTCTGGGCTGATTTCGAAGTTGAAGACGCAGACGGGTGTTAAAGGGGGGAGTACTCAAGGAAAGCTGGTTGAAGCCTTGAACTGTTTGGAAATCCTCCTTCCGCGTACTGGGTGGGCGTTTTCTACACATCTTACTGCTTCAGGCTGGGGCGGGATCGTATCACGATCTCTCGAGCCGCTTCGATCTGTCGCGGATACTCCTTTCCTCGCCCGGAGAGCTTCTTGTCTGCCTTGTGAGCATCAAGCTTGGCGACGATGTAGTCGACGGCCGAGTGATCTTGTGCATCCCGATAACATCGGGAAGCTCGTCTAGGAGATCATAGATGTGAGAAAGGTCGGAGAGCTTTCGAGGATCACACTCCGACAAATCCAGAGTCAGATGAGGTCCAAACATTTCTGGAATTTTTTCTAGTCCGAATTTTCCGGATGATCACACACAATGCCCGTGGCGTATTTAAGAATTGTTTGCGCGAAGATCGCAGGCACCGGTAAGTTTTCTGTCCAAGAAATTTTTTCTTTCAACGGAGAAAAATTTCTCTGCCGGTGAGGTGGAAAACTTGGGAAATGTCGGCCGCGCGTCAACCAACTATCGGCTTGCACACAGTTGGAGCAAAGTGGAAACATTAAATTACGCCACAGAATCTCCTCACTGTCTCACAGGGAAACTGATGTCAAGAGAGTTCAGGCACATCCTCCGTTTTATGGGAACCGACCTAGACGGCAGCAAGAAGGTCATCTACGGGATCAGCAAGATTAGAGGGGTCGGGCCCAACCTCGCTCAGGCTATTGTAAAGGTCGCTAAGATCAACCCTGACGCCCGAATAGGCGCCCTGTCCGAGGCAGAGATGTCCAGGGTCGAAGATGCCATCCGCGATCCCATAAAGCACGGCATCCCCCCACGGATGGTTAACAGACGGAAGGACATCGAGACGGGACGAGACATGCATCTCGTAGGACCCGACCTGGTTCTAAAAATCAAGTCTGACGTGGACCTGATGAAAGACATCAGGAGCTGGAAGGGAATAAGACACTCACTAGGCCTAAAGGTTAGAGGCCAGAGAACGAGGACAACAGGAAGGTCTGGAAAGGCGGTCGGTGTGAAGAAGAAGGTTCTCATGGAAGCAGCTCGAGCAGCTCAGAGGAAGCCTGCGGAAGAGAAGAAGTAGAAAGAAGCATGGGAGATCCAAGAAAACCGCACAAGGCCTTCGAGACCCCAAGACATCCTTGGCGTAAAGACCAGCTTGAAGAGGAGCTTCATCTAGTCGGAGAATACGGGCTCAGAAACAAGAGAGAACTGCGCAGGCACGAGACCGACCTCTCGCAGATAAGAGGAATAGCGAGAACACTACTGGGATCAGAGGAAGAAGCACGTGCTCAGCTTGAACGGCAATACCTGACAAGCCTCGCCCGTCGGGGAGTTCTCCCAGAGTCAGCCGCAGTCGACAATATTCTAGATCTCAACGTCAAGGATCTGATGGAACGAAGACTCCAGACCATAGTCTACAGAGCAGGCCTAGCCAAGTCCATTCACCAGGCACGTCAGTTCGTCATCCACGGTCACATTAGTGTCGCGGGCGACATTGTCACAGTACCCAGCTACGTCGTCCTTCGAGATCAAGAGTCCAGAATCGCCTTCCACCAGGGAAGCCCGCTGACCAATGCTCAACATCCCGCAAGA
>WNGH01003103.1_pt1 | contig 24467 bp, 16 predicted proteins | sample 5400631 | NCBI WGS metagenome assembly WNGH01 (sample SAMN13153373, study PRJNA577476) | soil metagenome | isolation source: 115 cm soil or saprolite under Garry oak tree replicate 1 | place: USA:California | collected 2016-06-15
TCGTCGATCGCTTCAAAATCCATCATCAGCTCGGTCTCTCTTTTCTGCTTTACAATCTATCCCTGCCCTGATTTTGGTTGACAGAGCAGATACTAGTATAGGCATGAATGGACAGTTCTGCAACTCTTAAACATGCGAAGACAGAAAGAGGTTTTAGGGGGCTTATCACCTTCACCTGTATTTATGTGGCTAACGTATTCGATAGATGTAGCAGTAGGCTATCGAATGGCGCAATCGATGTAGGGCCAACGCAAAGAAAGAGTTATTCACACAAATGGCCGGGAAGAGTATAATGGCAGACGGATGGCAGAAGAGGAAAAGCATGCACCTATCCCTCACCGATGCAGGTGATCTGGTACAGTGGGCCGATAACCTCGATGCGCGAGGGCATATCTCCCGAGATTAGTATGCTGTCTCATTCTCGCGACTGCTGGTGATGTCACGTGATCCGACATGAGGTCTGGCAAGGATATCCAATATGAGGGATGCGATGGGAATTTTGGAGCCGGAAGAGGTACTGTCTTTATATCAAATAACCTGTCGGCGTGGAATATGGGCGTAAACCAGAAGCCGAAAGGCAAGGCTAATGGCGACTATATATACTCAGCGAACTAATGACCTGCTCGCCATCAACCAATCTTAAGTGACCATTGTCTTTGTCACCCTAAAGACGCCGGGCAGGTAAGAAGATGTGAGCAGACGATAAGTATTCAGCGACATTTACTACTGTCATCAGGCTATTCGCAATACCGCGTGGGATTGCTCCATTTTTCACACTCCAACAAACTTTCTCAACATCGCGAAAGTGCGTGGGACCGCAGCAAGATACCCGTAGTAATCGTCGTTCCCTTGCTACCGGAAACACAGCTACAAGTAGGAATATCTTGGGTAATACTCTTTGGGAGAGATGCCCTTGGATCTCTTGGGCCTGGCTGACTTTCGCGTTCTTGTCGTGGATGAACATCCCTACGATTTTCATTTCCAGGTGGTGCTGACGGCCCCGCCTCTTCAGTGTGTCCATTGCAGACAGAACAAGCTGCATCGCCACGAGACTAAGCCGCAACTGTTCATGGACTTGCCCATCAGAGGCAAACGTGTCGGGATCGCCGTTCAGCGCCGCCGATTTCTTTGTTGTGCTTGCCGCCGTACCTTCTTTGAGTCGCTCCCAGGGATGAATGAATGTCATTTCATGACCAATCGCCTGATTGACTACATCCAGCAAGAGGCCCTGAGAAGAACCTTTGTCAGCATCGCCGATGAGGTCGGTTTGGCAGAAAGTACCATTCGCGCGCTCTTTGGCGAATTTGCGGCAAACCTTCAGCCTCGCGTTCCAGAGACTGAGCTGCTCTATCTGGGCATTGACGAATTGTACCTGCTGCATCAATACCGCTGCGTGATCACCGATGTCGAGCGCCACCAGATTATTGATTTGCTGCGGGAGCGCACCAAACCAACCGTGATCAGTTACCTGCAGCGCTTGCCCGATGCCATCAAAGAGCACATCGCGGTCGTCTGCACCGATATGTGGGCGAGCTACCATGATGCCGTGCGTGAGGTCTTGCCACATGCCAACCTGGTGGTAGACAAGTTTCACGTCCTCAAGCTGCTCTCTGGATGCTTGGAGACAGTCCGTAAGGAAGTTCGTACCAGCCTGACCGACAAGCAGCGCCGAACGTTGATGCACGACCGATTCTTGCTGCTCAGACACGAAAGCTCCCTGGATGAGCAGGAGATCCTGATCGTCGAAGCTTGGCTGAAAAACTTTTCCCGACTGGAAACCGCCTACCACCTCAAAGAGACGTTTTACGACATCTACGAGGCCCAAACAGAAGAGGCTGCTCTGCAGCGTTACTTTGCCTGGTTTGCAGACATCACGCCTTCGGTCTACGAAGCGTTCTTGCCGCTCACGCTGGCGATTGAACACTACGGGGACGCCATTTTCAACTACTTCACCTACCGATATACAGCCGGGTACACCGAAAGCCTGAACGGGTTGATGAAGCTGACACAGCGAATGGGGCGTGGGTACAGTTTTGAAGCCATTCGCGCGAAAGTCCTGCTGACCAATGGCTTGCGGAAAACTACCCGCCCCGGCTATGAAAAATCGTGGAGATACGAACCTGACGCGGCCACCGAGGCACCTGAAGACGTTCATGAGGCTCCCTCCATGAGTATCTCCCATTCCACGATTCCTTGAAAAATGGGATAGACCTGCTGCGGCACCATGGCATTGCCAAGCGCTTTCAAGCGTTTGGTTCGATCAGGAATCCGCTCTTTCACGACGCGAGGGGGTTCCCAAGTCCGCTGTTCTCGGCCTGGCAAGGAGGACCACCGGCCGCTGTCCAACCAGGGGGAAAGCCCATCAAGCATTCGACCCATTCCGGGTTGAGCTGCCCTTGTACCTGATTGGAGAGGTGAAGATGGTGTCCTGCTCTCGCCTCCGGTGTAACAATGCTGCCATTCTCGTCTGCTTGCGGCGTCCGCCACATCCTGACTGCCTAGGCTAGATCGACCTGACGCTTTTTGCCATCGCTCGTCTTTCCTGTTAAGGACATGCTGCCGCCTTTCGGCTTGCGGCCACCATCGGGAACCACCGGGGTCGGCCAGAGCGCATTGATCTGATGCGTCAAGTCCATCGTGTAGCCGGCTTGAGGCAGCGCGGTCTTGGCGTCGTGCGCTTGTGGGGTTCGCCAGAGAGTCTGTACCTGGTGTGCGATCTGGATGGTGCTCCCTGGTTGATAGCCTGTCCCGCTGGGATGGCCGGATCTTCCAGTCGGAGTACGCCAGGAGAAAGAGGCGCTCTCGTCACCCCATACAACCCGCCTCTTGCCAGAAAGTCTAGCTTGACAGGTCAATTGAAGAGAAGTATGATCTTTTTGATCTCAAAGGGTGTATACTTTCTAGCGGGCCGTGATATAACATCCCAACGCTGAAAGGCCATCACTGGATGATTCTGTTTATGTAGCTGCACGATAATCGAGACAGGGAGAGGGAGAAGGTCCTGTGTCACAGCGCCTTGAGACATGCCCTAACAATCTGCCTATCCAGTTGAGCAGCTTCATTGGCCGTGAACGCGCGATTGCCGAACTCAAGGGTCTCCTTTCCACCACTCGCTTACTCACCCTCACTGGAGCAGGTGGCTCGGGTAAGACGCGCCTGGCCCTCCAGATGGCGACCAATCTCTTGGCGGATTTCGAGCATGGCGTGTGGTGGGTAGAATTGGCTGCCTTGACCGATCCCACGCTTGTGCCACAGCAAGTAGCCTCATCTCTCGGTATATCCGAGCAGCCAGGTCGCCAGTTGATGGACACGCTCTCCGACGCCCTCCAGCCCAAGAAACTCCTGCTCGTGTTGGACAATTGCGAACACCTGATAGCAGCTTGCGCGCAACTTGTTGAAACGCTGCTTCGCTCTTGTGCCGATCTACGCATTTTGACCACCAGTCGAGAAGCGTTCACTATCCCTGGCGAGACGATCTGGCCTGTCCCTTCCCTGGGCGTGCCGGATGCCTATCACCTACCGCCCAGAGAAGGACTGGTCAAGTACGAGGCGGTTCATCTTTTCATCGAGCGGGCGGTGTCTGTGCTACCTACCTTCAGGCTCACACAGGAGAACGCATCGGCACTGGCGCAGGTCTGCCGTCGCTTAGATGGTTTGCCGCTGGCGATTGAGCTGGCAGCAGCACGGGTGAAGGTACTCTCGGTGGAGCAGATCGCCGCACGACTGGATGACTCCTATCGACTGTTAGCTGGCGGCAGCCGGACAGCTTTGCCCAGGCAGCAGACATTGCAGGCGACCATTGACTGGAGTCATCACCTGCTATCGGAGAAGGAGCGAATCTTGTTCCGCCGGCTCTCCGTCTTTATGGGTGGTTTCACCTTGGAAGCTGCCGAGGCCGTTTGCGCAGGCAACGGGATCGAACAGGACGAGGTGCTTGATCTTCTCTCACACCTGATAGACAAATCGCTTGTCGCCGTGGCGCAAAGGAGCGGAGAAGCACGGTACCGCCTCCTGGAGACGATTCGGCAGTATGGCCAGGATAAGCTGCAGGAGTTCGGAGAAGCTGCAAACTTGCGCCGGAATCATTGCGACTGGTACGTAGGTCTGTCAGAGCGGGCAGAATCGGAGATTCTGGGAGCACGCCAGGGGAGCTGGTTCGACCGTTTAGAGGTAGAGCACGATAACCTGCGAGCTGCCCTCGGATGGTCACTCGAACAAAAGGAAGCAGAAACAGCCGCGCGGATGGGTGCCGCGATCTGGCGGTTCTGGCTTCTGCGTGGCTATATGAGCGAGGGACGCCGCTGGTTGGAGCGGGCCCTGGCAGGCGAATCTGAGCGTACAGCCGTACGCGCTAAGGCGCTTCACGCTGCAGGCGTGCTCGCCAGCCATCAGGATGACTATGCGCGGGCAAAACCTCTGGTGGAGGAGAGCCTGGAGTTGTGGCGTGCGCTAGGAGATAGACAAGGCAGCGCGTATGCACTGCATAGTCTGGGGCTCCTGGCACATAATGGGGGGAACTACGAAGGAGCTGTATCCTTCTTTGAGGAGAGCCTGCAGCTCTCTCGTGAGTTGGAGAATCACTACGGTATGACGCTTGCTCTTTCTGGCTTGGGCCTTACAGTGCTCTACCTTGGGGATTATGAGCGAGCAAGCGTGCTCTGCGAGGAGAGCCTGGCATTATCACGCGAGCGGGGAGACCCTCGAAGCATTGCCAGTGCTCTCACCAATCTGGGCATTACGGTACTGGAGCGTGGAGACGATAAGCGAGCGAGGACGCTGTGTGAAGAAAGCTTCACGATGCGCCAGCAACTAGGAGATAAAGGCGGCAGCGCTCATTCGCTCGCTATCCTGGGGCGCATCGCCATGCATCAGAGCGATTATGAACGGGCAACAACATGCTACGAAGAGAGTCTAACCTTGCGCCAGGAGACGGGAGAGAAGGAAGGGATCGCTACAGCACTGGAGGGACTGGCAGCCGTAGCAGGTGTAGGGGGACAGCCAATCAGTGCAGCGCGACTCTACGGGTCGGCTGAGTTCTTGCGCGATACCCTGGGCGCTCCCTTGACTCCAACTGACCGCTCATATTATAAGCAAACAGTAGCTGCTGTACGCGCTCAACATGACGAGGCTACCTTCCAGCGGGCATGGACAGAGGGGCGAGCAATGACGCTTGAGCAGGCTATCGCCGCAGCAAAACAGGTGAAAGCGCCAGAGCACATCACTCCAGTTTCAGTGCGTACTCCTGTAGAAACTTCTTCCACCTCGCCCTCTCGAGGAAACCCATTCGGCCTGACCGCTCGCGAAATCGAAGTATTGCGCCTCGTGACGCAAGGACTGACCTATGCCCAGATCGCCGAACAGCTTATCATCAGCCCCCGCACTGCTGATGCTCACCTGCGCTCAATCTACGGCAAGCTTGGGGTCACTTCACGCAGTGCCGCAACCCGTTACGCCATCGAACACAAACTGGTCTGATCCTGAAGTTTTCTACAACCACCTCCTCGGTAATTCCCTAGGGAACTTGTAAGAACACGTTCCTCCATCTCATGCACAAAATAGGGAACGCAATCGCGTATTCTCCCGATGTGTCATTGCCTCCAGCGAAGTAGACTCTCAGTAGGAGCACAACACAGCAGTCACTGAGGAAGCTACAAATGAACATCTACGGGGTCAGCATATCGAAACGTGAAAAGTGTACGCTCAGAATCAGAATTGGATATGCTGACCCCTGCAAAAGGAGAGAGAAAATGACAACGAGTCGTTACATTGTCCTAGCCAAAGATGAAGGGCTGATCCTCCAGTCCGGCCCTGGGAGGGATCTCATCTTCAAGGTGACCGGGGAAGATACCGGTGGGGCCTTCGATTATTTTGTGGTCGGAGTCGCGCCACACGGAGGTCCACCGCTGCACGTTCACCACATGCAGGAGGAGACGATCCACGTCTTGAAGGGCAAGTTCAAAATCCGCATTGGCGACGAGATGTTCTACTGCACCGAAGGCGGCTTTGCCTATCTGCCGTCGAAAGTCCCGCACGCGTTCCTGAACCTCACTGACGCGCCGGGCGAGATCATCGTCGTCTACACGCCGGGTGGTGGACACAAGTTTTACGAAGAGTTCGGGCCGATTGCGCGCAGTGGCCCACCCGATCCAAAGGTCCTGGCCCCCCTCTTTGAAAAATACGGTATGACCCTCTTGGGACCGCCACTGAGCCTTGATTGAGATGAGCTCGACTCTCGTGTTCGGTCGCTTCCGGCATCAGGGTGGCCCCTCTGGTAGAGTGCGGGTGCTGATGCCGTACTGTACCTGAGGAGATCCTGATGCCGGAAGCAGTCTATCGGATGCTGACGCTGTTGTGTCCCCTGGTGGTCCCGCTGCCGATTGGGACAAACGGGGTCCGAGTATGATCCGACCAGAAAACAACGATAAGGACTTTTGAGTATAATCGAATCCCATGTGAGCAACATCGTGTTCAAGCTCGGCGTTAGGCCACCTCGATGGCTTACCGTACACTTTTCAAGACTGGATATGCTCACCCCTCTATCAGGATAAACAAGGAGGCATCCCATGTCCAGCGTCACACCCGATTCCATATTCCAGGTTGCTAGTGGTTTCATGGCATCCAAACACCTCTACGTCGCCAACGAGGTAGGGCTGTTTGAACACCTGGCTGGCGAACCGATCACCCTCGACGAACTGTCAGGGCGGACTGGCGTCCCTCGTAGAACCATACGTATCCTGGCCGATGCCATGGTAGCCCTGGGCTTCGTAGATCGACAGGGAGATCGCTACCAGAATGGTCCTGTTGCTGCCACCTACCTGAGTGGTCGCACACCCGCCGACCTGCGCCCGTTCTTGCGCTTCTGGAACCGCATTAGCTATCCCTCGTGGATGCATCTGGAAGAGTCCATTCGCACAGGTCAAGCGACCTACGGGCATCTGAGCGAAGAACTCGTCAAGATTTTCTCAGAAGGGGTCGAGGCCATCACCGCCGGAACAGCGATGGCACTGGCCACGACCTATGACTTTAGCCAACACCAACGTGTGCTCGATCTCGGTGGCGGTACTGGGTCATTCCTGCTGGCCGTGTTGCGCAACTACAGTCACCTGGAGACAACGCTGTTCGAGCAGCCTGATGTCGCTGCGGTAGCACGTCAGCATCTGGCCGGTACTCCTACGGGGGAACAGGTCAAGATCGTCGAAGGAGATTTCTTCAAGGACCCCATTCCCGAGGGTCATGACGCGGTCATTGTCGCGAACGTGGTGCATCTGTTCTCGCCGGAGCATACCCTTACATTGCTCCAGCGGACCCGTGAGCGCGCCCCCGTTGGTGCTCGCCTGCTCCTGGTCGACTTCTGGACCGATCCAACGCATACCCAACCAACGTTTGCCGCCCTGGTGGCTGGCGAGTTCCAGATGTTCACAGGCGAAGGGGATGTGTATAGCGAAGAGGAAGTGCATGAGTGGCTCCAGCAAACTGAATGGCGACCGTTGGAGCACAAGCCACTGACTGGACCAGCCAGCTTGATTGTGGCCGAGGCGGTATAGATGCACATGACGCCCACCCAATTTTCGGCAGGACAACTCTACAAGAGGATTCTGATCTACGAAAGACATTTTACCGTAGATGTGAGAAGAGCAAGAGATGGTTGCCCACTCGCATAAATGAAACATGCAGGAGAGTATCTCATGTCAATAGAAGACAACGAGCGACTGCGTCGCCCTTTCATTGAGGAGGTCGATACGAACGGGAATCTGGCTGCCGGCGCTGAACTGTGTGCTGGGAGTCGGCAGGAGGCTCTTGCAAGAACAATCTTCCGGCTGGCACTTGCTATGGCCACGGAACCGTCGAAGCTGGGACAATTGCATCAGATGCTGGTGCATCTCCAGAAACAACGAGCGATCCCTGAAGACTTCTCTACCTGGGCCATTGGGCACATTGACGAACGAGTGAAGTCGATGGCGCTTGAGTATGCTCATGACGCAGAGATCTTGGTGCAAATCCTCTCGTTCAAAGGCGGGACCTTTGCCAGTCTCACGCATGCTATTGAAGACCTGTATCAGCACGAGCAGATTACTCAACGGGTCTATGTCAAAGCGCAACTGTTGCTGCGTGGGGCACAAACGGGAATGCCAGCAAGGAGTGAGCTTTTCTGAAGTCTGCACAGCGAGAATAATACTCAGCCGTTTAGGATGATTGCCACTCAATTGGGAGCAAAGCTGCTTCGCAAAATTTACACCCCTGCCGCCTCCCAGCTAGCGAATTAGGCTGGCAAGGGAAGCCAGCAACCGCAATGTCGATGTCTCCAAACTCATTGCCGCGTACCTTTCGAATGTCTCCCATGCGTTTGGCATGAGGCCAATGCTGCTCTAACACTTGTACACAGAACGCATCATTTTCTACCTGACCGACAACCTCTATCACACCCGTCCATTCGGCTGCCAGATCAGCGCCCCCGATCCCAGAGCAAAGGGACAGCATACGTGACTTGTTCATCGTAGTCATCCTTTATCGTGTTCCCACGTTAGCTCTTCCTTGTGGGATGTGTGAATATCCGGGCCAATCCCACGCGGTATCGCGAATAGCCTTTTTATGCTGCGCGCCGCCGAATCGCGCGAGCAGGTCGAGCAAGTTTGCAACTACCTCCGCTTCAAGACACGCCTCGGCGTACCTCTCCTCTTGCTCATCGATAATGCCGGGTGGCAAACGCCGCTGTGGGCGGCTATAACGCCGCTGTGGGCGGCTATTGCCCAGGAATGTCTCGCTCTGGGCATCTACGTCCTGGTCTCCGTACGACACGAAGACTGGTATCGCTTTCCTTTCGGCAACTGGGAAACGCTGGAGCCCACCCTTGGCCTGGACGAAGCGCAGCAGATCTTTACCGCGTTTCGAACCGAAAGCCGCCTGCATCCCTCCGTCGATGCTTCTGAGTGGGCCTACGAGAGAATAGGCGAGCCTCATTTACTGATGGAATACGTGTATTTCCTGACGCATGGCCAAATGCTTGAAGAGCGCTTGCGGAGCCAGCTCCAGCAGTTCTCACTGCAGCGGGAAGACCCTGCCAAATTTGAGATCGTGCGCCGCGTAACGCTCGCCGATGCCCTGGGATGCCCTGTCAGGATACAGAAGGTCTTAGAAGATATTCCGCTTGTGGACGATCCGCAGCGCGTCTTGCTCTCCCTTTCTGAAGAGTACCTGAAGCTCGAGGGGGCCTACATGACTGGCCTGCACTGGGTTCGCTCAGACCATCTCGCTCACCTCCTGCACGAGGGGTATCCCAATCCGGCCAGCACAGCCATGGCACTTATCGACGCTGTGCCGGCGGAACGTACTGCGGTCCTTGTCGCCAACGCCCTGACAAGAGAGGGATTGGATCGGGACTCGTTTCTCGCAGGATTGGTTGAAAAGGCAACGGAGGCTGAGATTTCTATAATCTTGGCGTTTCTAGATGGGATCTTTGAGGCTGGCGAACGGCAGTTTTTTAAGGAAAACCAGGATGTGTTTCGGGAAATGTATGATCAAGGCGGCCCGCTCAGTCTGCTCTTGCTCGGCATGGATACCATGCCGACCATACCTGCGAATCTCTTGACGCGGATGCGCAACTGGCCAGGTGGGGAAAGAGAAGGTGTGCAGCAATTGCTGGAGATCAAGGCGAAGATCAGAAACGCGCGAAGAGGATTAGACCTCTGCCGTGATTTTTTGAGGAACGTCGACCACCATATCACAGTCGAAACACTCAGAACTCATCCAGGCGAGACGGGCATTCTACTCGACTGGTGTGTCCTATGCGCGTGTACGCTCTCAGTGTGGCCAAGTGCCAGGGACGATTTACTCGCAGAAACCGACTGGTTTGATCTTCCTCTGGACATATTTTGCCGCTTCGCACAGGGGCTGTACCGCTACGATGAGCCGACATACCAGCGGTGGTTTTCGCATCACAAAGAGGATACGCTCGGCTATCTTCAGCTTCACACCGACTGCATCGAGCTGACACTCGCAGAAAGTGCGGTATCCATCCAGTTTTTCCCAGATCCGCACAGCGCCGCCAATAGCAACGAACAAGCGGTGTCTCGTCTTAGATGGCTGAGGTCTGCCCTTCCTTTCTGTGAGCGTTATCAGGCACAAGGTATCTGGATCATGCCGTTTGGCCTCCCCAAACCATCTGTCGATGAGACGCGTAAGGACATGCCCGCAGAAAACCTCCCATTCGGCTCTGACGTGCAGAAGAACCAAGTGTGGCGCAAATGCGTGGAGGGCCAGTACCTGCCGGATAGTTACTACCGCTATGAGGAGGCCTGGTATAAGCTCCGTCAGACAGCGTTGCTCTTTGTACAGCGTTTTTCGCAGGGGGTTCAGAGTATCCTGACCAGGAGGGATTTTGACGTGAAAGCGGCCTTCGAGCAAGGCCAGCTGTTCACGCAGTTAGAGAACGCGCTAAAATTCGTTCCGCGCACGCTTTCAGAAGGCGAAGTTGAAAACATGGGAGAAATGCTTCCGCAACCATTGAGGGCATTTGCCACAGAAGAGGTCCTGAGCAAGTGGTCGAGCACGTTTAGAAATTTTTTCCATCAGATATTTCACTTTATGGCAGATCAGAGCAACAATAGGGCGACAGGCGAATTGGCAACATACAACTTTTTGAACGTTTTCGAGCACCTCCCCGCTTTGCATCGCACCTTTGTATCGCTGTTTCAGCACGCTCCCGACTACTTTAGCGTAAGTGAACTCAATCCCGTGGAGTTGACTGCATACAAGGCCCTGGGCGATCTCCTGGAGGTATGGGTACTCGAGCCGACAGCGACTCCACAGCGGGACATTACCCGCTATATCAGGGAGAAAGTGCGAGAAAAGCAACGAATGCACATGCAGCGCCTCCGCGAGGTGGCTGCTCACCTCGAGCAACAGGGGGTGAGCTACCTCTTCTCGCCACACGTCCGCATACTCTACCCGCTCGCCTATCCTGTTCGGTACTTCCCATGCGCATTTTCGATACGGGGCCTATACCACCTTGTAGACGACTTGAAAGCCGTTATTAAGGCGATGGAGGAAGTCGTAGATATTGCAGATGTCTTCTGCCTTATTCCGATATATGAAGGGTCGCGTTTCCTCGAAGGCGGGTACCAGTTGGGTTCCAGCCAGATCGAAGAAATAGTGCATGGACAATCTGGACAAGTGGAGTCGCTCACTCCGACCACCATTTCAGACAGTGTGTTGGGCGATCTTCCACCTATTCCTTTCCAGGCTTCCGGGAAACTACAAGTGCTGGCGGGAGTGCCAGCACTACTGGGAGCCCTGCAGGTACTAATGGAGAGGGAGGAGAGGTTAAAGACACTTGAAGTTTCCGGCAATCGCTTCGAGCGCGAACTGTACCGTCGGCATACAGAGAAACTTCGTGAGGCGGGGAGCAATATAGGCAATGCGGCATCTGAGCTAAGGAAACTATTAGGCATTGAATTTCTGATGCAGGAGAACACTGCAAACTACGGATTAGTAAAGGGCTTTCTTGAATCCATAGTGGAAGCATACCAACAAGACACCATCAGTGACTTGTTGCGGTCAGTAGCCTTTAACAAGAGTGACATCATCAACGCCTTAGAATTGCTATAACGTTCTCTTGAATAACGGATTATCAAGCAACGGGCAAGGAAGCGGCACGCCACGTATCAACAGAAGGCCAATAGACGTCGATAGCTTCGTATCTCGCAACCGATCTTCACAGATACGAAGCCCTCTAACCATCCCTTACATTTCTCCGTCATCAACTTTCGGCAAGAGGCAGAGATAATCTCTAATAGCGTCTGCTGCTAAATGATTAGGGAGAGGTAGTATGGTGTTTCCGCTATCCCATGATGGAATAGCACGTAAAAAGTGAGCTACACGAGCTAGTATAAGCGGTTCAATGCCTTGCTGTAGAAAGAAAGGAATAATCTCAACAGCATGGGGATGCTTAAACGACTCCTCGCCACCTTCTGAGGATTTCCAGTAGTCGCGAATCTCATTTTGTTTCTTATAGGTGGGTCCGCGTCCAATGCTATGGTACACAGAGAACTTCCCTGACGGTCCAACATCAAACAAGCCGTCCGCAAAAGCTATCGTTTCTTCTTCCTGGTCATCCCCTTCCAACCTGACATACTGTGGTGTCTCTATCAAAGCGCCGGCTTCCCGTAGACGTACCATCCACACATTCGGCACATCGTTTAGCCGAAATGGTTCGGGATGAGTTGAGAACGAAAGTTCGTTCAGTCTCATGTCGGGATTCTGCATCTGCGTCCAGGCGTTCCGAAAATCTGTCGCTTCCAGCAGCAGCAGCGTTGGCCCCTCCGTGTTGAGGCAGACGTGTTCCACAAAGCGCTCTATTGCCTTTTGCGGCAATTTCAACCCGCCTTTCCTTGAGACTGCTGCAAAGATATCCCCTAGCCTGAAGCACTCTGCTACATATGGTTGCCATTGGAGAGCATCAGGTAGGAGCATTTCGACTCGTCCGCTTGGCAGGATACGCACTGCAAGGACATAGTCGAGCATATATTTCGTGGAACGAAGACGGTACAATCCCACCACCGTCAGCTTTTTTGCAATGTCTGGAGGAACCCCGGCCCAGGCGTAGGTCTCGCAAATATCACCGTGGAGAATGCTTGTCTGCCTCACGAGCAAGTCTGCAATGGCATTCTTCACACGGCTTGGGCCAGCTTTCTCATTCTTCTTGAACGAGGCGAGGAGTTGCGACCCAATACGCGACTCGACGCATATCTCACGGATCACACCCTTGGGGTTCAGTTCTTCCCGTTCCCAACTGTCCTGTGGTACCTCGATCAGCGCGAAGGCCGCCCCTTGTTTCGGGCGTAGCGATGTCAGTAACCTTTTCCAGGCAGCTTTGCGCTGACGTTTTGCGAGTGTGAGGTTGTCATCCAGTGCATCTTGCTTCTGCTCGAGTTCTTCTTCATCGAGATCGGGTAACTCTAGTTCATCAAGGTCTATATTGCCCGGATCAAACGGGGTGACGAGAGCATCGTCAATGCGTTGCTGTTTTATCACTAGATTCGGATAATCCATGAGCGAACATATTTGTAGCTGCTTCATCGCTTCATCGCGTATCTCTTCCGTGATGTAGAGCATCAAAACTGTCACTTGTTCCCCTGCAAAGACTCGTTGCAAGGCTTCCGTTCCTAAGAGGCGTTTTGCTGGCTCATCCAAGAGGCGTTGTTTTCGCTTCTCATCAAAAGGTGTTTTCACGGCTGTTTTGATCGGTCTCTGCGTCTTCTTATCGTATCGCTGTTCATTCAGATCCCAGAAGGAGAGCATGGAAATCGTTTTCCCTGATTTTGATGTATCTTTATCACGTTCAAGTGGCGCATCGGCCTCCAGAACGTCCTGAGAGCGGCCCATTATGCCCCGCCACACTTTGTAGAACTCTGTCGGGCTGAAGCTTGAACCGAGCGCATGATCTGGCTTGATGCCCTCCGCAAAGAGGACGAAGTACGTATCACTCTCATCCTCCGAATACCAATAGGCACCAGGGTCTTTAGCCAATACTGATGGATCGACAAGCGAGCGGACTTGATCGGGGGAGAAGATCTTCTTGAGGTCGTCAAGCAGCTCAATGATCCTGTCATCCCAGAAACGCAGATTTTTAATGCCCCTGATGCGAATTGGCACAAGTATCGGTACAACAGGCCAGTCTCCGGTCAAAATGCGCGGCTTTCGTATGCCAACCATAACGGTAGTACTGCGTTTATAAAGAAACCTTTTGATCGGTCCCTTTTCAGCATAGCGCCTGCTGAAGATACGCACATGGACAAAGGGCCGCGGATCGGGGTCATCAGGCACAGTATGCACCGCAAAATCAACTCGGTACGAAAAATGTCCCTCGATGAGCTTGTCATCGTATTCGTGTACATAGTGAGATGGAAGTGGCTGGCTCACGAGTGCGAGTCGGTTGTTCCCTTCCTGCGCTAGATGCCATTCTACTGGCTCGCCGTTAATGTGCATTTGCTCGCCATTCGGTCGCGTCAGTCGCGCTGCAAGCAGACTTGGCAGAGCTGAGTAGATCAGTGGATGGTTTTTCTCCCGTATCAAGAATCCGGCATCGATCGACTGCCAATCCGTCGCGGGTGAAGCAAGTCCGGCAAGGAGTCGCTGATAAGCATCCTGTCCTTCGGGTGTCTGTAATTCACGCTTGAAGCAAGCCTCTACCCAACGCCTCAGCCAGATACGCACCAGCAGCGTTACCTGCTCCAAAGAAGGGCGGGGGTAACCATCCAAGACAAGGAGGTGCCTCTCGCCTTTCGAGGAGCCCGTAATGAACGGATGTACGAGAGACGGGATGAGGGCGATCAGGAGCTTGTTGAGCCATCTCCAAGGAGGTTTATGTCTGTGCGGCAGGGGTTTGCCGCGAACGCGCTCCATTTGCTTGAGGAATGTGTTCACGAACTGGTGGTAGGGGAAGATGAGATACCACACCTGCTCTTTTTCTAACTGCTCGGGAATGAGGCGGGCGCGAAATTCTTGAATCTGGTAGGATCTTTCTGTTGCCATATGCCTTTTTTCCTTTCTTAAATACTCTGTGCGCATCATGCGTCCTACATCAGGAGAGCATACTCTTGAAGTCCCGCTTTAATGCTCTGACCAACGGTGCGTAGAGTGCCTGGGCAACTGGGTCATGCTTACAGTACCCATCGAGTACCTGAATCATCGCAAGCAGGAGGCTGTTCTTAGGTGTGTCCCGTTCCTGGCTTTTGGGATCGGCTGTGTGTGGTGCCCAGGCGGCATCAACGAATGTTGCTCGAAATGGTACTCCGCCGCGTAGCAGCCGTCCACATGCCTGGATAATCATCCCCGCAAGAGAGGCTGCCAGATCTCTTTTGCGTTGTTCCGACAAATACTGGAAGCCATGCGTCTGTCCTGTTGGACCTCCTTCATACCAGTCCCATTCATCGTGAGCCTTCTTGCGAAGTTGTTCCCCTTTTTGACCATAGGAGGTGGCTTGCCAGACGGCGTTGGTATCATCAGCGCACCAATCCAGGACCTGCCGGTTCATCCATTGTGCGCGTTTCACCATATCGAACGGGAGCGGCATGGGGCGTGTGAGGAAGAAGACCGAGCCAAAGGCTGCTAGGCGGTCTTCATTCAGAATATTGTAGCCACGTCCAATGGCCTGCATCGGTGCCACGAGGATATGCCCTTTGGTCAACTGTGCAAAACTTTCGATGTCACTGCGACCGATATGTTGTCCCATCACCTGGCGTGCGGATCGCCATTGGTCGGTTTGCTCATCAGCATCGCCTCTTTGCTGCACCAAACCGTAGATACTGTACTCCCACGCTGGCTGTTTACTGAGCAATGCCGCCACGACCTGCTTGACCTGGTCGTAGGAGTTGACAAAGAGCAGGATACGTTGGCGGTCCTTCCAGTAGAGCGGCTTCTGCCTCGCCAGGTCCTCTAATGTCTGCAACTCCCGTTGTAATGGACACTGGGCAGGACTAGGCGTGCCTGCAAGCTCCCTTGTCAAACGCCAAATACTATCCTCCAGATCACCTGACCCTGAAACGGCTATCGGGCGGCCTTCATCGTCCGACTGAGGTAAAAAGCGAAAATGGCAGGACTCAATTGCACGACGGCTCTTCTTATTTGTCTCCATTACCCCTCGTGGCTTCACGTCCACATGCCACGAGGACGCGTCCTGTAACCAGGACGTGCCGGAGAGGGATAACACATGAGGGCCTGGGTATCCGAGTTGCGAGAGCATATCATGAAAATGGAGGAGGTACCAGCGTCCTACACTGTGGTAGCGAAATGTGAGGAGCCGCCGGTTTCGCGTAGGTAATGGTTCGGCTGGTGCCCCCTCGTCGGCCTTTTTACCTTCGTCACTGTACAGGAAGCCAAAGAGACTCCCGGTAGGTGCTGTTGGGAGGACCCCAACGAGATCGGTGGGAACGCGCTGAAGGCGGTCTTCACTGCGGATTTTGCTGGCAATGGCAGGGGGCGCATTGTACCACTCATCGAAAGTAATACGTGCAAGACGTTCCAGCACCGAGACGGCTATGGCAAATTCCAGGCGGAGAATGAAGGTCTTCATCTCATCGGGTCTCTCAGTAGGAGAAGCCTGAGAACGTCTTCTGCGGACGGCTTCCGTTTTTTCCCAGGCAGTTATCCTCTGTTGCAACGTTTTGAGCGTATTATCAATATCGGGAACGTAGGTGCGTATCCATGACTCGCACACCTCAAGTGTTCGTTCGTCTACTGCACTACCACTGCGTGCGAGAATGGCATCGGCGATACGATGTAGTTGCGCGATTGAAGGAGACATGGTCGCTTTGAAGGGCGGCATAATGTTATCGTCATGGAACCTGTCAAAATCGTCCAACAGGTTCCGAACGACTTGTTCTTGTTGAGAAGGCGGCGCTGGTTGATTCTCCGTTATTCCAAGAAGTCGCTGCGAGAGATCTGAGAAGAGACGGAAGGCGGTAAAATAGCGCTGGCCGACCCATGTTTTCAGGGTGACAGACGCACGTAGCATATCGCAAATATACAGTGCAACCTCCCTTGCGCGCCCTTCGCTGGTGATCCACCGTCGGTTATGGTCAGAAAGCGAATTCTCTCGGACTAAAAAATCGCTGGTGATCCTATCGATGGTACTTAAAGCACCTCCTGTCGTGTCGATGAGACTTTGGCTTACGGCATATTCGTTATCGAACCATTGCTGGATTGTCTCCACTTCATCAAACACGACCAGGTCCGACTCGTGATAGATCAATTCTCCCAGGTGGATTTGCCGCGGCTCCGTAAGGAGGGGAAGGCGCGACTTTGCCATAGCTCCTGGTGTGGTAATCCAGATAGGGGCATGTGGCATATCTCGGTACGTCTGATGCACGGGGCAGATAGCGAGCAGTGGACAGACAAGGCGTTTAGTATAATCGTCGAGATCAGCCTCCTTCTCGTACAACCGTTCGCATGGTTCATCGCCAGGGCGCAGAGGACCTTCCTGGAGTTCGTTTGCTGCTACCATCCCTTGAATAGCACAGCGGGTGTCCAACCAGCGCAGGCTCCAGCTCTCTTCCGTGAGAGAATCAGAACGACTTACCCGCGCGATGTGTAGGTAGCGTGTTGAGCGGCCGAGGAGGGGAACGGCAATCGGCTGTTCGCCTTTCTTGAGGAGAAGTCGATTCAACGAATCGGCGAGGTTGATGGCTGTCATTACATCACTCACCACAATGGTGGTCCGCCAATTCCCGTACAGCGCACCGTAAATAGCTATAAGCTTGGCCATGGTCGATTTGCCAGCGCCGACCATGCCAGGAAGATGAACGTGCCCGCAGAGTTCCAGCGGATCATTATTCGCTGGTCCCAATTGACCATTTGCCTGGAAGAGGCGATAGTGGATCACGTCCTTCACAAGCGTTACCCATTGTGTTCGTGGGATAATATCGGATTTCTCCTCGAGGTCATCAAGCTCCTTTGCCACGCGAAGCAGGTCAGCATAGGTAATGCAAACGCGCTTCTTCTGCCGTGGCTCCTGACGAAAGAGCGTCAGGGGTGCGTTGGAGGAGGTAACCGCTTTGATGGCGGCTTCGTCTAGTACGGCAGTAATCACACGCGGGCGTGGATACTGGGTCTTAAAGACGACAGTTCCAGGCGCGGCGACTTTCTTGTCGCGCAGGTGGTAGGGCATGACTTCCTGGGAGAGGCATCGATTATAGGTAGTGAAGCGTCCAGTGACGTACTTCGGCCCATTGGGTTCGCGGATGACAGGCAGGGTCAGGTCGTTGAGATCGATACGATAGCAGCGCCACTCTGGCGGGAGAGCCGCATAGGTTTTGAGGGCAGCAATCCAGTCAAACTTGCCGAAACGCAGCAACACGCAGGCGTTTGCCAGGGCCTGCCGTTGCTTGTCATTCAGATTTTTTCGTTTGCTGTCAGCGATCTCAATGTTCGTGAACCATATCCACGCGGCTTCTACCGCTTCACCGGCGCAGTCCAGGACCTCGAGAAGATACAATCCCAGCTCCACTTTGAGGAGCAAGACCGGTAACGAGGGATCGCTCAACTCGTCGTTGTCGTCGGCTTCTAAAAGCTTCTCCTTGAGAGCTTCGTACCATTCTCGTGTTTCAAACATAGCGTCCTCTTCATGAATGATTCGTTAGCACCCCACCGGCTGTGACTTGAGTTCCCGCAACTTCTCTTGGACCCGCTCTTGAAAGCGCTTCTGACCGACGATCTGTATTCTTGGGGGCAACGGCTTCTGTCCCTGTGGCGCGGCCCGTTTGAATTGATCGATATAAGTTCGATCCCAGTCGAGACGATACTGCGGAACAACATAGAACCCTTGCGTCCATTTGAGAGGACCCAGATCGAAAATATCTGCGCTGTCTTCGTGTTCATGGAGTTTGCGGTAGAGGCCTATTGGGTCAGCGTAATCCTTCACGTCCACCGCCCATACAGCACCATCTGCAAAGCGAAGTTGCAGGTCGTAGCGATCGACACCGGGCCAGAGGATGACGGAAACAAGCAACGCAGGATGAGCCCGGTGCAGCTGCTCCGCGTACTCGTAAAGCTCAATTTCGGGAATGCCAGGAATACAGACGCGTCGATGGAGTCCCCACTTGAGGCGTATGAGGCCGTGCCTTTCAACGAGAGGCTTTCTATCTCGGTAATCCGGGAACAGCTTGCCACATACCGAGTGGCGAGCACATCGCGGTGTTCGCCCGTTTTCTCCCCAGTTCAAGATACCGTGACAATAGGAACATAGCCAATAGCGGCCTTCATATCTGGCGTAGCGCTCAAACCGCTCTGGGGCCTCATAAAAGCTATTGATGAGTTTCATCGGAATTTGTGGAAAATTGCCGAGTGCCTGCTGGAGCTCAAAGAGGGTCGTAACTGGATATTCGATGAGAAAACGTCGAATAGCAGAATAGACAGATGCCAATGCTTGAGGATCTTTCCGACAAATATCTTGCACATCTTTTATGGCAGACTGGTCAATATCAGCCTGAAACTCTTGCAAGGGTTGCCCGATGCGAAGACGCACCCCTCTCCTTTCCAAAAACTCCTCAACCCAGTGGTCGTCGGGTGTTCTTTCATACAGAATACTCCAGGTCGGTCTGATCTCCTCTTGTTTTACAAAGCTCGGCAGCGGCCCAGGCCACCAGATACCGATAGGTTTTTCCAATTCATCAAGCACATCGTTGAACGTGAGGGGTAGCGTCTTCCCCGCGATCAGTTGCAATGCCGTAAGCTTGTTGAGCGCTTGCTGAAACAGTGGGAAAGGAGAGCGAAACCCTTTTTGTGCACCCTCTACTGCACCGGCCACCAGGTAGAGAAATACCTCATCCGCATCCATAAAAAGCACTCCTTCTCTTTACATAGATAGAACGCCAACTTCATTGCTGTCGAAATATGGCTCAGTGATTTTATTCTACAGTGTTTTTGCTAAACTTGTCAAGCAAGTTTGAGACATTTAGCAGATTCTTTGCATTGCTTGAAATAGTTAGCAGAAATGAGACATAATACATAGAGAGCGCTGTAAGTCGTGAGCAACAAAAGGAGATAGATAGATGTCTGAATTGACAACGACACTTGGCGATGAGCTTCGGCGCATTCGTGAACTGCATAAACTCACGTTGCGGGCCGTGGAGAACCTAACTGGTATCTCCAATGCCTATCTCAGTCAATTAGAGACAGGGAAAGTTGAAAAGCCATCCCCCAACTACCTCTACAAACTTGCGGAGGTGTACAATGTTCCCTATGATTTACTGATGGAAAAGGCTGGGTATCTTGTGCGTCACCAGCAAGATGCTTCGAAGAAGCGCAGTCTGGCTGGAGCAGCACTCGCGACTATTGAGGATTTAACCCCCGAGGAGGAAGAAGAACTGATGAACTATCTAGCCTATCTCCGTTCAAAGGCGAAGAAACCTCGCCAATCATAGAGGAGTCTTTGTTGTCACATTTGTGTTGAGGAAGAACAGTTTCATGGCAGGAAACCCTGATGTAACCCGTTATGCTTACTACCTGCTACGGAAAGCAGCTGTAGGAGATCGACTTCCCACCCCTATAGACGACATTGTGGCCTGCGCTGATCTTGCGGTCTCGCGGGATGTGACCCTGAACCAAAAGAGTAAGGAGCTCTCCCTACAATTTCCGCTCCGTTTGCGTGCAGCAATAAGGAAAGTCGTTGGCCTGGTAGATCTGCGGGAGGATATCATTTACCTTGACTATCAGACTTTACCGCAAAAGCGAAACTTTGTAACGCTCCACGAGGTAGGCCATAAGGCGTTGCCCTGGCAACGCCAGACCTATCTTTACGTGGATGATGATATTTCGCTTGATCTCGAGATTTGCGAGCAGTTTGAGCAGGAGGCCAACCAGTTTGCCGCCGATGTCCTTTTTCAAATGGGCCGCTTTGCTGAAGATGCCCGTAGTCTACCATTTGCCATCACGTCTCCGGTGACTCTTGCTCGGCGATATGGTGCTTCTGCCCACGCCGCCATTCGTCGCTATGTTGAGCAAAGCGAGCGCGCCTGTGCTGTGCTGACCGTGAGGCGACAGCCCGAAAAGAATGAACGAGAGTTCATACCTCAAGCGCGAGGGAAGGTACAATCAACCATGTTCACGAAAAGATTTGGGGAGGTTGCCTGGAACAGGTATATCAGTACAAGCGCGTCATTGCTGGCATCCATTCTGTACCCGCATCGGTTTCCACAAGGCGATTTGGTAATTGATGACGTTGATGGCCGTCACACAGAGTTCAGCTTTGAGGTCTTTACCAACTCGTATGACACCTTTGTATTTGTCTATCCATGTTACGAAAAAGCTCAGAGTATTTGGCCGCTATTCACTTCCTGAGGAAGACCGAGGAAGAGTAAGAAACATGCTGGAACTGCTTAGTCACAGCTTCAGAATTTTAAAAAACTATGCCATCACGTTCCCTAAAAATCCTTCTAATCAAGAACTAACTTCCTGGATAATCCGATGATCCTAGAAGAATAAGCGTGATACGCACTTCATTTCCATGAACAGCACTCATGATGCCTCAACCGGAGAATGTTATACGGTCACTCTTGAATAGACTAAAGCTTGTATCTGCAGTTATCCAGCGGGGATTTATCATAAAATATACGTTCCGTCCTCCTACTCGACGAACATCTGCTCACCACAAACGAAGACAGCAGACAAAGACGCACCAAATCGACCTCAAAATGCTCCAGTTGCGGCGTGCTCGGCAATACGTCCCATCGGCACTCCCTTCGTCACTTGATTGGCATGCTCCGGCCCTTTGCGCGGTAAGCGGGTTTTGCGGGAACGGTTCTTGCGCAGCATCTGCTCGACGGTCGCACAACTGATCGTCGCCAGTTGTCCCTCAATCTCTGGCGTCAAGGGGCAGACCCCGAAGCCAGCCAAGTGCCGAGCCATTCTCAGCAGACTCAGGGTCAACCGCTCTGCACAAATGTAGTCCAGGCTCTCCCAGACCCGCAGCACCACTCGTTCCACGGCCCCTCCATAGATGCTGGGGCGTGGGGTGCTTCGCTTCTTGCGTTCTAAGCTCACGGCATTGAGCAGACGGGTCAAACTCTTGCGAAGCAGACCTGTCACTTGCTCTATTTCCGTGAGCAAGCGGCTCCGTTCTGCACGATCTGCTACTACATAGCGCGGTTTCATCCGCTTGAGATATTTCCTTCGTTCGTCTAGTGTCATCTCATCCGTCGTGGGCATGGCTTCACTTCCCTCAGTAACATTTTACCTGACGGAATACGTCTTGTTGTACTTCTGCCCTGGTTCTGGTAATATTGCCTTCAATAAGCGCTCCTCAATATGCATAAATGGAAAGCAACAACTTGGTGGAGCGACTCCATTTGTTGAAAAGTTGACAGTTCTGGAGAGGACAGACAGATGATAGCTGACGTCGGCCAAATTGCTGCAACTACCGTGACAGCCCTTGCTCCGTTTACCCCTCTTCTCCTTGAAGTAGGAAAGGCAGGTGGTCAGAAGTTCACCGAAGTGATCGCTGAAAAGGGGGGTGAAGCCGCCTGGAATAAGGCCCAAAGCCTATGGAGAAAGTTGAAAGCCCACTTCGGAGACGACCCGGAAGTAAGTAGTGCGCTCACGCTGGTCGCTGTGAGACCGGAAGATGAGAGCCGACAAACGATGCTTGCAGAGGTATTAGGTACACGGTTGAAAGAAAATCCGGAGGTAACTGAGGAGATCTTCAACTTACTCGGCGGCCAGCAGGCAGTACAGCAAGTGCTTGCCGAGCGAGGAAGCTGGGTAGAAGAAGTGACTCAGCAGATAGCAGGCTCTTCCGGCGCTCAGACCATCTCTGCGCACGAGAACAGCGTTATCAAAGGGGTGAAGCAGGGTATCCAGCACCAATAATGCGCATTGATTGATAGTGAGACTGTATTACCTCTTCGCCCTGTCGAGGATGGGCAATATGAGAGGGTTGCGATGGATATGCCAGAGAATGAGCCGAATGTACTCGGTGGAAGCGCTGATGATGAAAGCGTTCATTCAGCGCAGATCGTCAACGCTGAAGCCGGGAGCAGTATTTCCAATATCGGTCAAACCATTATCAACGGCGATATCATAAACGGCATTGTCAATAACGCTGGAAGGGATGTGATTCACAATCACTTCTACATCACACCTCGAGATGCGGAAGTCCAGGCGGCGCGCTCAAATGAGATCACTGCGGCACGCGCACGCTTTGAAGCCTACCTGGAGGCTGGCCTGAAGAAGTGGGCAGCCGATGGTGCTGAAGAAGCGTGCTATGTAGAGCCGACGTTACTCTGGCAACACGACATTGAGGAAAATGAATTCCTGCGCGACCCGGATGCACGTGAAGCGTGGCTTGAGATCACTGGGCGAACGTTCTCAGTTTCACTCTCAGCTATGATCAGACACGGGCACGTTCTTGTCCTGGGTGAATTTCACGCGGGCAAAACTCGACTGCTCCAACACCTGTGCCAAACGATACTGCGCTGGAGGGAAAGCGAGCCTGCGCAGAGCAACCTAGCAGTTCCCATCCCGATCTTCTTGCCCCTGCACAACTACCACAATCCTGACGAATCGTTCTCCGCCTATATGCAACGAAGCCTCTACGAAATATACGGCCCCGCTTCTAATGAATCAGTTCCGTATAGAGTTATGCTCACAGACGACGTGCTTCGGGCAGGGCACTACCTGTTTCTCTTCGATGGCCTCGATGAGCTAAGTGGCTCCAAACGACAGGAGTTGCTGAGGCACATTCGCGATTTCGTCAGCCAGTATCCTCACCATTCGTATGTTTTGAGCAGTCGACGCTCGTCGTATGGCGCGGTAGAAGCACACTTTATGGAACTGGGGTTTGCGCTCCTCACGATAACTCCTTTCAGCGCGCAACAGATTCAACGTTATCTTGAGAAGCGCAATAGCATGGAGACCCCCTTGGCTGAGGCACTTCGGCAGCGCCGCGATCTGCTTGCGCTCGCCCGCATTCCAGGCCTGCTGAAACTGCTCTGTGATCTCTGGGAAGCAGTGGCGGATATCCCACAGCATTTGAGCACGCTGTATGAGAAACTACTACACAAGTTGCTTACGAAGGAGATCCAGCGGGATACAGTGGCGATTCCCCATCCGGGACTGACGCGGCAGGTGCTCGATATGCTGGCCCTGGAGATGACTTGCAGGCAGGTGCTCAGCTTGCCTGAAGAAGAACTCGAAGGCCTGGTGCAGCGTTTGATTACGGAAACGGGCCTTTCGGCAAGCTACTCTGCACGCGAGTGGATCGAGGAAATTCGTCACCGAGAAATCTTGGTCGCCGATGGAGATGGCGTATCATTTCAGCACCGCTCCTGGCAGGAGTATCTGACAGCCCATGCTCTCAAGGAAGCATCGCTCGACGACGTTGTAGGACGTGCCTACGTAAGGCGTGAGAGCGTGAGCGGCTTCAATCCCTGGTGGTACCAGGTGCTACGGTTCCTTGCCGAGTTGCGCCCGGACATTCTTGAGGCTCTGTATGAGCGGGAAGAGATTATTGGGGCGAGATGCACGCCGCTCGATGCCGATGGACATGCACGCCAAAGAGCCTTTGAAAGCATCTTCTCTCTCGCCGCAGCTACAAATATGGGCATAGATGGCCCCTTTCATACTCCCCGTGATTTTTTCAACGATCGGCAGACCTGTATCGACCTCAATCCTCCCGGGGCAGTGTTGTACCTGAGCGAACGTTATCGTGACGAGTCAGCTGCCCCCGTGACACGAGATGACGCGTTCGGGCTCCTGGTAGATTACGCTGCCAACGACAACGACGAGGCAATGGACACCGTTCTTGAACTGCTACCCGGTTTGCTGAGTGCGGACGAAGATGATTGGGGGTTGCGGGAAACTGCAGCTTATGCCGTTTCTCGATTGGATCTACGAGAATTCGTCCCACAGCTGCTCTCGCTTTTTGAGACCGAGCAAAATGAGTTTGTGCGCCGCGCTATCATCTGGTCGCTGGCAAC